>Ga0070698_100010109_pt1 | contig 10079 bp, 5 predicted proteins | sample KBSK1502metaG_FD_65477 | JGI IMG/M metagenome (GOLD analysis project Ga0070698, IMG submission 65477) | Corn, switchgrass and miscanthus rhizosphere microbial communities from Kellogg Biological Station, Michigan, USA - KBS K1-50-2 metaG | ecosystem: Host-associated > Plants > Roots >... | reverse complement strand
ATCACCACGACCGACCGGCCCGAGAGGCCGCCCAACACCTCTTCCGCCAGGGAGGCGCCCCGGCCGACGAAGGCGTCGGGCGCGGCTCCGAGCGACGTCTCCTGACGGATCCGTCGCCCGGCTCGCGTCGCCGCGTGGAACAGGCCTTTCAGCTGGGTCCCCGCGAGCGATTCGCCGTCTGCGAGGCGAAGCGCCTCGCGGACCTGCGACTGGATCTGCGTTTCGCCGAGGATCATCGAGTCGAGTCCCCCGGCGACGGAGAACAGATGGTCGACGGCGTCTCGTTCCCAGTGGGCGTACAGCGCATCGGACAGTTGCTCTTCCGCGACGCCACGCGTCTCGGTCAACAGCCGCTTGAGCGCCAGGAACCCAGCGTGATAGCTCGCCACCGATCCGTAGACCTCGACGCGATTGCAGGTCGAGAGCACGACCGCCTCATCGATCCCGTCCAGCTCACTCGCATGCCGATATGCCTTGACGAGGTCACCCTCGTTGAACGCGAGCCGTTCGAGCAGATCGATCGGTGCGCGCCGGAAGGAGATGCCCAGGGCGAGGACGGCCATGACCGGGAATCCTATCCAGCCGCGGTCACGAATCGACCGGGGTCGAACGGCTCCGGGTCGAACGGAGCATCGTCTCCCAGCAGTTGCGCCGCGACGAGCTGCCCCGTCCCGGCTCCGAGGATGACCCCCTCCGACCCGTGGCCGCAGGCGATCGACAGGCCTTCCGCGACCCGTCCGACCACCGGACGCTCGTCGGGCGTCAACGGACGGATCCCCCACCAGGCGGAGCGGACCTCCGCGTCGGCGAGAGCGGGCACCATCCGGATCGCGCCGCGGACGATCCTGGCCGGGACCCCCGGCTCCTCGGCCTCGGGCGTGATCACGGGCTGTCTCGACGAGCCCGCGATCAGCGAGCCGTCGGTCGTCGGATGGAGCAGCGTCGAGGTCGCCGCCGACACCTCCTCCAGCGAACCGGCGCGAACCGCCCCGTCCTCCCGGCGACCGGTCGCCTCCTCCCACCCCGCGGATGCCACGAGGTGTCGCAGCAGCCCCGGAGTCGGGTCGAGCCGCACGAGCCAGCCTCGAGCTCCGGTGATCGGGAGCCGAACCCCGATCGGATCGAGGAGAGCCAAAGACCATGGTCCCGCTGCCACGACGACTTCGTCCGCACCGATGCGGCCCTCGTCGGTCATGACTCCCCCGACCCGACCTCCCTCCTCGAGCACGGCGCGCACCGGCAGGTGATGCCGCACGGTCGCGCCTCGCTCCGCGGCCATCAGGGCGAGCGACACCGTCAGCGCGGCGGGCGCCAGCCGGTGACCGTGATGGACGAGCCATCCGCCGAGCACGTGTGAGGAGATCGCCGGCTCCAGCTGCAACACCTCCGCTGCCTCCAAGCGATCCACTCCCACCCCGGCCGCCCGGTACAGCTGGTGAGCCTGCTCGCCCGTCCGCATCTCCTCGTCATCGAGGGCTGCAGCGACGAGACCGATGGGCTCTCGATCGAGGCGGAACGGGACCGGGCTCGCTTCGGAGACCTCGAGGTAGCGAGCCAGGCTGATCTTCGCCATCGGCAGGAGCGCGGGGTCGACCGGCGTGACCCACAGTCCGTTGTTGCGACCCGAGGCTCCGGCGGCGAGCTCTTCTCGTTCGAGGAGCGTCACCGACGCTCCTCGTTCGGCCAGCTCGAAAGCGCACGCCGCGCCGATGATCCCGCCACCCACGACGACGACGTCCGGCATGTCGCTCGGAGCCTACCGTCGGCTTGCGCCCCTCGGGACCCTTGGCTAAGGTCCTCGGCCTTGGACGGATCCGACTTCTACGAGAAGACGTACGCCTCGGTGGATACCGATCCGCAGCGACAGGTTCGGCTCGAGACCTACGACGAGGACCTCGGCCAGGCCGGGTGGCTCCAGGCGGCCGAAGCGCGGGAGTTCGCTTCTTGGCTGGGCGCCGAGGTGACGTCCGTGCTGGATGTGGCGTGTGGCTCCGGTGGGATCTCCGCCTTCCTGGCGAAGGAGACGGGCGCCACCGTGGTTGGCATCGACGATGACCCCAGGGCGATCGCTTCCGCTAGGGATCGCGACGCGCCGGGTTGCGAGTTCCACGTAGCCGATGCGAACGAACCACTTCCTTTCGAAGATGGATCGTTCGACGTGGTGTTCTCGAATGACTCGGCCCACCATCTGCGGGACCGAAGGGCGACACTGCGCGAGTGGTCACGCGTGCTCTCCGATGGCGGTCGAGTCCTCTACACGGAAGGTCTGGTCCTCACCGGGCCGATCTCGAACGAAGAGGTCGCCGGACGCACCTTCATGGGCTACTTCGTACTGACTCCCCCGGGCGAGAATGAGCGGGCCATCGAGGAAGCGGGGTTGACGATCGAACGCGCGGAGGATCGTTCCGACGCGGTCACCGCGGTGGCAACCCGGATGTTGGCAGCACGGGAGCGCCACCGGGAGACCCTCCTTCCGCTCGAAGGTCAGGAGACATTCACGGCGTTCCAGAACTTCATCGACCTGGCCCGCCGACTTGCCTCGGAGGGGCGCCTGTCACGGTGGGTATTCGTCGCCCGGAAACCCGAGCCGTGAAGCCAGGGTCCGAAATCCTGTCCTCGTAGAATCGGCCCCGGAGACGTGGCTGAGTGGCCGAAAGCAGCCGCCTGCTAAGCGGTTAGGGGGGTAAAACTCCCTCGGAGGTTCGAATCCTCCCGTCTCCGCTCTCACCCCCTGTCTGGAGAGGTTGCGTGTTCGCGAGACCCTCTGCTCGTCATTCCTGCAGCGTATGGACCTCACGAGGTGACCTAAGGTCGCCAGGGGACTCTTTACGAAGCAACCCTCAGCCGCGATAATCGGGAGAGCGGGCCCTCTCGGGGCTGCCCAGGGGGGAGTAGATCGCATGCTGACGTCGTCGGCGTCTCGGGAATCCACGTTCCAGGCGATGCTCGACGCTGCCCCCGACGCCATGGTGGGTGTGAACAGCGACGGAGTCATCGTGATGGTGAACGTCCAGACCGAGGCGGTCTTCGGCTACACGCGAGAGAACCTGCTCGGCCAACAGATCGAGATCCTCGTCCCGGAACGGGTGAAGGCGGTGCACCCCGTCCACCGCGCGGATTACTTCCGCGAGCCGAGGACGCGTCCGATGGGCGCTGCCATCGAATTGGCCGGCCGCCGGGCGGACGGCTCCGAGTTCCCCGCGGAGATCAGCCTCAGCTCGATCCAGACGGACGACGGCCCGGTTGCGCTCGCGGCGATCAGAGATATCACTGAGCGTCAGAAGGCGGAGGAGGAGACCCGCGGCGCGAGGGAGGAGGCGGATCGCGCCAACCAGGCCAAGAGCGACTTCCTTTCGCGCGTGAGTCATGAGCTCCGGACGCCGCTGAACTCGATCCTCGGGTTCGCGCAGCTCCTCAAGATGGAGGCGCTCCCGCAGGGACAGCTTCGTTCTGTGCTCCAGATCCTCGAGGCAGGAGGCCACCTCCTGGAGCTCATCGACGAGATCCTCGACATCGAGAAGATCGCCTCAGGCAGGATGACCCTCTCGCTCGAGCCGGTCCACGTGGGCCTGATCCTCGATGAGACGCTCAAGCTGATCCGCCCCATCGCCGACAAGGACGGCGTCCATCTCGTCCAGCCTCCCGAGGAGTTCGACATCCACGTCCTGGCCGACCGCCAACGGCTGAAGCAGGTGTTCCTGAACCTCCTCTCGAACGCCGTGAAGTTCAACCGCGCCGGTGGCGACGTGAGGATCTCGGGGGGACGAACCGCAGACAACTCGTTCCGGATCACCGTGACCGATACCGGCGAGGGCATCGCGCCTCAGTTGATGGGGGAACTCTTCACGCCATTCTCCCGCTTGGGCGCCGAGCGACGGGGCGTCGAAGGAACGGGTTTGGGGCTCGCCCTCTCGAAGAACATCGTGGAGGGGATGGGCGGCTCGATCGCGGCGACGAGCGTGCCCGGCGAGGGGAGCATCTTCGGGGTCGAGCTCCCGATCGCGGTAGGAGGGCCGATCCAACCCCAGAAGCCACGCGTCATCCCGCGACCTCAGGAAGGAGAAGCGGGCTCCCGAACGATCCTGTACATCGAGGACAACCTGGCCAACCTGCAGCTGATCGAGGGCATCCTCGCGTATCGGCCCTCGATCGACCTCGTCTCCTCGATGCAAGGGAGCCTGGGGATCGAGCTCGCTCGGCAGCATCAGCCGGATCTGATCCTGCTCGACCTCCACCTTCCGGACCTCTCGGGTGAAGAGGTGTTCCGTCGTCTGAAGGCGGACAAGGCGACGGGCGCCATCCCGATCGTGATCGTCAGCGCCGATGCCAACAAGGAGACGCTCGGCCGTCTCGAGCGATCGGGCGCGAGCTCGTTCGTCACGAAGCCGTTGAACGTCGAGCATTTCCTGGAGATGGTCGACGAGATGCTTGGTCAGTCTTGATCGATGGGCTCGCCCCTCAGGGCGAGAGGCTCCGCGTGTAGGATTGGCGTTCGGCGCCCTTAGCTCAGTGGATCAGAGCGGCTGGCTACGGACCAGCAGGTCGGGGGTTCGAGTCCCTCAGGGCGCGCTTCCACAGAGCAGAGGATCGTGAGGAGACTGCCTCCTAGTCGCGGCTCAGTGCGTGTCGATACGCGGGCGGCGCGTGGAGCCAGCAGACCGGAGAGGCGTTGTACGTGGAAAGGATGGTTTCGCACCCCACCTGCTCGCACATCCGTCCTCGAGCGGGGCGGTCGGCCGCCTTCTTCCCGCGATCCGGCGGCCCGAAGACCCGATCCTTGCGGCTGATCCCTTCCACTCGGCCTCCCTCTCTCGTCGTGGAACATCGGATCCGAAGGGGCAGGGCGGGCGGGAGGTCTGCCGATGCCACCGGTCGGTTGCCCGACGCGGCGTCGATCCGTTCGCTCGGGACCTCAACGATAACAGGCTGGGCCGACGGCCCGCGTGATCGAGGAGTCCTGCACGTCGTGGAACAACGTTCATGAGCGCCGCACCCCCGGTCGCGGCCGCCGCGTTCGCACCGCTCGGACTCCTCGAGCACAGAACGGGTCGAGCGGTCGTCGGGCGACCGACCGAACTCGTCGCGATCGAGGATGGCATCACCGCTGCGCAGAGCGGACGGCTGAACGCGGTGGCGGTCGAGGGCGAGCCGGGGATCGGCAAGACTCGTCTTCTCCTGGCGGCCCGGGAGATCGCGGTCTCTCGTGGGTTCCTCACGGTGGCGGTGGGCGCCGACGAAGAGCTCCGAGGTCCCTTCCTCCTCGCACGATCGATCGTCGGAGCGCCCGAGGTGGCCGAGGCCGTCGCCGGCACCGCCTCGGAGCCGGCGATCGCCGCGGCCACCGAGGCGCTCGGGGGTCGCGACGACCCCGCCTTCGCCGGGCTCTCCTCGGACCAACGGCTCCTCCGGTCGTTCGACCTCGCGACGATGGCGGTCCGGGCGCTCACCGCCGAGCGTCCGCTGGCGCTGCTGATCGACGACATGCAGTGGTCCGACGAGGACAGCCTCCGACTCCTTCGCTATGTCATCCGCACCGAAGGCGCGAGTCCGATCTTCCTGATGTTCTCGATCCGACCGGAGGAGGTCGCCACCCTCACCGAAGCGGTCACGCTGCTCGCCGACATGGAGCGGATGCGCGTGATCCGGAGATTGAAGCTGGCGCGCTTCTCGGTGCTCGAGACGTCGGAGTTCCTGCGCCAGGTGCTCGGCGGAGAGGTCGAGGCCGCGACCGCCTCGACGATCCACGGCCAGGCGGAGGGCGTCCCCTTCATCGTGGAGGAGATCGGCCGGGCGTACCGCGAGGCGGGGATGCTGCAGCAGATCGCGGATAGCTGGACCTTGACTCGGAACGCCGAGCGGCTGGCGCCTTCCGCCGTGCGCACGTTGATCCAACGCCGCGCGGCCCACCTTCCGCCCGAAACGAAGACGGCGCTCGCCGAGGCAGCGCTCCTCGGTCGTCATTTCAGCCTGAAGGACCTCCGGGAGGTGCGCATCCGGATCGGGGAGGGTGAGCAGGACGACGATCTGGTCGCGCTCGGCGATCTCATGGCGCCCGCCGTCGCGGCCGGGCTGCTCGTCGAGCAGCCCGAGGCCGCGCCGGCGGACTACAGCTTCCCCCACGAGCAGGTCCGCGAGTTCGCGGCCGACACCCTCGCGCCGGCTCGCCGGCGCGAGATCCACGGGGCGATCGTTCAACTCCTCCTGACCGGCGAGCCGGCGCCGGAGACGCTGCCGCTGCTCGCCCACCACGCGCGCGCGGCCGGTGACGCGGAGGTGTGCGTCCGTTTCTCCACCGAGGCGGCGTCCGCCGCGCTCGCCGCGCACGCACCCGAGGAGGTCTTACGGGTCGTCGAGGTCGCGCTGCCGCAGGCGGCGACGCCGCAGGAGCGGCTCGGCCTGCTGACCGCGCGGGACGACGCCCTCGCGATGCTCAGGCGACCCGGCGACCGCTTGGAAGGACTCTCGGAGCTGGCCGCCCTGGCCGAGGCGCTCGGCGATCCCCACCTGGACCTCGATGTCACGCTCCGCCGCGCGGCCGCGCTCCGGCTCTCGCAGCAGGAGGACCGCGCGGCGGAGCTCGCCGCTCGCGTGCGAGCGCTCGCCGTCGAACGCGGCGATCGGGCCGCCGAGCTCGCGGCATGCCTCGAGCTCGGCCAGGCGTTGCTCCACGCCGGGCTCGGCGAAGGGTTCACGCCCTCGGCCGCCGAACACGACCTCGACGCCGCCGAGGAGACCTACCTCCGCGCGGCCGCGCTCGCGGAGGAGCTGGGTGACACCTCGATGCTCGCCGCTTCGACCCGTGAACTCGGTGTGATCGATCTCGGTCGCATCCGCGAGTGGTTCGTGGATCGGCTGGCGGTGGGAGACCACATCCCGGTGATGACCCGGGTCGCCGCCGGCGAGTCCCTCGAGGACATCATGGAAGAGCTGCCGATCTCACCGTGGGTGCGATCGTCCGGCGAGCGTCTCCACCGAGCGCTCGCTCTCTATGAAGAGCTCGGCGACCGGCAGGGGACGATGGCGTCGATCATCGCGATGGCCTACCTGAGCTGGGCCCCGGACATCCACATCGGCTCCGACTCGGCGCGCCACATCGAGGAGATCCGCCGGCTCGCCTCGCAGTTGTCCTCGTTCACCAGCGAGAGCCAGCGTGCCTTCGCCGAGGTGCAGATGCTCTACGGGGTGCATGTGTTCGCGCGCGCGAAGGTCATCCCGGATCTGGCCCTCTCGCGAGGTGCGGAGGCCTACGAGCGGGCTCATTCGCTCGGCGACCGGCAGCTCGAGTTCCTCTCCGCCGGCGGGACCGCGCTCTCCTACGTGCAGCTGGGCGATCCGGGCGAAGCCGAGATATGGCTCGATCGGGCGGCGGCCGTCGCCGCGGACAGCCCGACTCCCTTCCGGGCCCGGCAGCTCGAGCAATGGCGGGGACTGTTGCATGCCGCTCGGGGAGATTCGGAAGACATGCGGGCGCACCTCGAGCGCGCGGTGCAGATGGCCGCCGAGCAGGCGTTGCCCGCGGTTCGCTGCGAGGTGCTCGCCGCGCTCGCGTTGGCATCGGCGACACTCGGGAGCGAACAGAAGGACGAGGAGTTGCTCGTGTTGGGCGAACGAGCGGCGTCGGAGGCGAAGGAACTGCTCGGACTCCTGCCCGGACATGCCCCGTGGGGCGCGAAGGCCGACGCGGCGATCGCGACGGTCGCCCTCGCGCGAGGAGAACCCGAACGCGCCGCCGACGCGGCCCGATCCGCGGTGGCGGCGCTCACCGCCGCTCGGCACGAAGACCTGGACCTTGAGGTGCTCCTCCCCGTCGCGGCGGCCATCACGGCGGCGGGTTCCGACGAGGAGCGGATGAGCATCCTCTCCTATCTGCAGCTGCAGACGGCCGTGATCGCGAACCGCATCGTGGACGAAGGGGTGCGGACCCGATGGTTCAGGGGCCCCATCGGAAGCGCGCTCGCGAGCCTCGCCTCGGATCCCGACATGCCGCTCACGCGTCACGCGCAGGACGGAACGGTCGAGGGGCTCGACGACGAGGACGCGCAGCTGCTGAAGCTGGTCGTCGAGGGTCTCTCGAACGAGGAGATCGCGCAGCGCCTCGAGGTCGACCCCGCCGAGGTGGCCCGGCGTCTCACGTCGACCTACGCGAAGATCGGCGCCTCGTCACGCGCCGACGCCACCGCCTTCGCATTCCAGTCGAGGATGCTGTGAGGGGGAGCATCTAGATGCTGCGGGCGAGGGTCGATCGACCCCGGTGCATCGGCGCCGGCAACTGCATCACGATCGCTCCGACGGCGTTCGACTGGCACCGGGGGGACTTCGGCAAAGCCGCCGTCGTGGATGCGGCGAGCGTCGACGAGGAGAAGCTCCGAGAGGCCGCGCTCGCCTGCCCGACGCAGGCGATCGTCCTCGAGGAGGTCGCGGAGCTGCTCCCGTGGCAGCTCCGCGGCCGCTCGCCGACCCAGCGTGTCCAGCGAACCTTCATGTTCACCGACATCGCCGGGTCGACGAACCTCCTCGAGGCGATGGGGGACGAGGCATGGCAGTCGCTCCTGTCGTGGCACGACAAGACCTTGCGCTCGCTGTTCGGCGCGAATCGTGGCGAGGAGGTCGTGGCGACCGGCGACGGATTCTTCGTTGCCTTCGAGTCACCGGACGACGCCCTCGCCTGCGCCGTCGGGATCCAGCGGGATCTCGCGGCCCATCGCGCGGCCGCCGGGTTCGCGCCCCAAGTGCGGATCGGGATCCACGCGTCCGACGCGACGATGGTCGGGCGGAACTTCACCGGGAAGGGTGTGCACGAGGCAGCCCGGATCGGTGGCCTCGCCGAGGGCGGGGAGATCGTGGCGAGCGCCGGAACGGCCGCCGGTGGGCAGTTCCCCACCCGGGATCCGCGGGCCGTGACGGTCAAGGGCATCTCCGATCCGATCGAGGTCGTCACGGTCGACTGGCGATAGTCGCGGCCTCGAGCCGTCCCTTCCGCCTCCTATGCTGCGGGGATCGTGAGCGAGAACCCCTCACCTTTCCGCGACCGCATCGCGATCCTGAAACCGCTCGCGGTCCGAGACTTCGCCTTCCTGTGGACCGGCATGACGGTCTCGATGATCGGCGACGGGATCTACCTCGTCTCGATCGCCTGGCAGGTCCTGAAGATCGAAAACCGCCCCGGCGCACTCGCGTTGGTGGGTATCGCCTGGTCGCTGCCGCAGGTGCTCCTCGTGATCGCGAGCGGGGCGCTCTCGGACCGGCTCGAGCGACGTCATCTGATGATCGCCGGGGACGTGATCCGTTTCCTGGCGATCGGGACGCTCGGGGTGTTGTCGATCACCGGCCAGCTCACCCACGGCAGCATCCCGGTCATCCTCGGGCTGGTCGTGCTCTACGGAGCAGGGCAGGCGGTGTTCCAGCCCGCCTTCACCTCGATCACGCCCACGATCGTGCCCGCGGAGCTCCTCGTGCAGGCCAACTCGCTCGCGCAACTCGTGCGCCCGTTCGCGATGACGTTGATCGGCCCGCTGGTGGGCGGCGTTCTCATCACGGCGTTCGATGTCGGGTACGCGTTCCTCGCCGACGCGGCGACCTTCGCGTTCTCGACCGTGATGATCCTGGCGATGCGGACACGTCGCGTTCCGAGAGGCGGCGAGGACGCGGAGAGCTCGTTCTTCGGAGACGTCGCGGAGGGGTTCCGGTACGTGCGGCAGCAACGGTGGCTCCTGATCGCGATGGTCGCGGCGACGGTGAGCCTCCTCGCCGTCTGGGGGCCGTGGGAGACGCTCGTTCCCATCGTGGTGAAGAACGACCTGGGCGGAGAGGCGTCCTCGCTCGGCTTCGTCTTCGGGGCAGGCGGGGTCGGCGCGGTGATCGCGGCGGCCGTGTTCGGTCAACGGGGTAGTTTGCCGCGCAAACCCGTGACGGCGATGTACCTCGCCTGGTCGCTGGGGATGTTCGGGACGGCAGGTTTCGGGTTCGTCACCTCGGTGTGGCAGGCGATGGCGGTGGCGTTCGTGACCGAGGGATCGATCACCTACCTCGTCGTGGTCTGGGTGACCTTGGTCCAACGGCTCGTGCCCGACCGGCTCCTC
>Ga0070698_100010108_pt1 | contig 10080 bp, 7 predicted proteins | sample KBSK1502metaG_FD_65477 | JGI IMG/M metagenome (GOLD analysis project Ga0070698, IMG submission 65477) | Corn, switchgrass and miscanthus rhizosphere microbial communities from Kellogg Biological Station, Michigan, USA - KBS K1-50-2 metaG | ecosystem: Host-associated > Plants > Roots >... | reverse complement strand
TTAGGGAGGGACGGCCTCTGTGCCGTCCCATTTTTCTCCTGGTTATGGGGGCCGGAACGATTAATCGGACGGCACGGAGACCGTCCCTCCCTGGCCCCGGCGGGCCCATCGCTATCGGGGCCTACGGCAGGGGCAGATCTCCATAAGCGCTAACTTAAGCGCGAAGTAGGCGAAGCGTCCCCGCTTTGCACGCCTCAAAACCGGGCAAACCGAGACGGTTCGCCTACATCGCAGCGCGTTTGTGAGCGCTGCACCGCTTAAGTTAAGTTAGCGCTTATGGGGACAGATCTCCGAGCTGCCCGCCAAGAATGGCACCCTTGCCTCACAAGTCCGCTTCCCTAGACGGCGGCCTCGGAGATCCGGCCCTCCTATCATTGACAACTGGTCCCCGTCGTCGTCCGTCTAGCCCACGGCCGACATCATGACCATTTCACGACGCCGTCGGAGCGGACGTCCCCCGGGGGATCGGCCAGCAATGCCGTCCATTCCTCGCGCGATGATCGACCCTTATCCCCGAGATCCGGCCCTCGCAACCGTCGGTCGCGTTATTGGCTAAGGCTTTCGGCTAAACGTAGTTGCTATCGTCGTCCCCTCCGGAATCGTCTGATGTATAATCGTCGGCAACGCTCGGATCCGGATCCGGATCGGGGTCTGTATTCGAGTAAACGTCTTGGTCTGAGCTGCCTCCTTGATCGAACGCATGGGCGTCCGGTCGATTTGGATCGGGTTGATCGTAATAGTTGATGATCTCAGTGTTCTCCACAGGCCGTTCGCCGCCACCAAAAAGACCTCCGGACGGCGCGATCGAACCGGCAAATGGGCCAGGATTGTGGCCCAGAAGGCTCTCAATCCCTTGAAACAGCATGGCGCCCCCGGCAACACCAGCAGCGGTGCCCAACGCATTCTGCAAAAACCCGCCCGAACCCCGACCTGCGGGCGCCTGCGGCGGCGGAGTCCCGTATGCGGGCGGCGGTTGGGGTTGAACGTATTGTTGAGGTTGAGGAGGAACCGGCGGAGGCGTGCTGCGCTGCGGCTGTTGATGCTGCTGGCCGCCGCCGAAGAAACTTGCAACGCCGGAAAGAAAACCGCCACCCTGTTGGGTTCCGGCTGCGGGTGCGTTCGACTCCGCAATCTGTTTTTCAAGAGCGCTTATTCGGTTTTGCGCGTTCGCGAGTGCCTGTTGCATCACGAGCGTACTTTGGGCAAGAAGATAGGGAGCCGCAGGATTTTCGGCCACCTTGCTCCTAATGAGTTGATCAGCCTCTGGGTCCCTCGGTTGGTTACTCGTCGACGAGAGTCGATCGAACAGACTGGTTATGAGGTTTCGTTCATCGGGTGTCATAGGGAAAGGAAGCCGGGTTCTGGCATTTTTACAAGTGTCTGGTTTTTGCCGTTCCAAGATCCTGCCGAACCCGACGCGCGCGGCAGGTCGGTAGGGCCGCATCTCCGAGGTGGCCGTTTCCGCGACGGGCAGCTCGGAGATCTGCCCCTATCAAGTTGATGCATCGGACGGACCAGTTTTCGATTTTCAATTTCTTTGCATAAGCCACAGAACCGTAGGTCGTTTGTGAACGAGCTAACGACGGCAGGGGCCATCGTTGACCAGGAATGGATGCCATTGCTGGCCGATCCCTGGGCGTCCACTCCGTCGGCGCCGTGAAATGGTGTTGATTATCGGCGCACCGCGGCTGCGAGGGAACCGACCCCCCTGGGAAATCAGGCTCAGAAGTCAGAAGTCAAAAGAACCCCAAACTCCGAACGGCAATGGCTTCGAATGCGACGACGACGAGTACGAGCACGATTGTTGCGGCTTGCTTTGCCGCGAACCCCCGAACACCAGCCCTCCACGCTATCCCTTGTCGAAGCTGAATTTTCCGGGACCGACAAAAAGGAAGACGAAGAGAATACAGAACATTTCGATTGGCCGTGAATAAGCTGCGAAATCATGCGGGTGCTGGCGAAACGTCGTCACGACGGCCACAATCATTGTGAGCAAAATCAAAGTTGCGGCCGGCCGGAAAAGAAGACCGAGAACGAGCAGAATCCCGCCCAGGAATTGCGACAACGCTGCGAGAAGACCCCAGACATTAGGCATGAAGCCGATTCCGAGATTTGCCATAGCATGCCCGATGTGCGTCCAGGCCGCCTGACCGCCGGAGAGCTTCTGCCACCCAAACAGAATGTATATGGCGCCGATCCCGATGCGGCCGAGCAAGAGTCCGAAATCGGCATGTTGGGACAAAGACTTGAACATGAAACCGTTTAGCCCACGAACCGTCAACGCGTCAACGCCAACAGATCGACTGGAAGGCCTCAAAAGAAATCATAAGGTGTCCTCTCCCCGAAGTAACATGCCTTTCGTTGCGATCAAAATGGGCCGCCGGCAAGGCGCAAGGAGGGCGCATCCCGCACCATTTTTGCGCTCGGGGGAGAGGCCCAAATCAGCAGGACTGCAAAAATGGTGCGGGATGCTCGTCGCTCGCGCCTTGAAAAACAGCCAACTGACCTGCGGCGAAAGACACGCTATTTCGGGGACAGGACACTAGCGTCCCAGTCGTTTCGCGTTTCAAACTCGGCGCTTGCAACAGATGCGCCGCATTCCTATAACGCGGCATGCGTATTGGTGTTCCCAAGGAATTGAAAGAGCAGGAACATCGGGTGGCTGTGCTGCCATCGGTGGTTTACCATCTAACGAGGTTGGGCCACCAGGTTTACGTTGAACGCGACGCGGGAACGGGTGCTGGATATCCGGACCGGGAATACGAGCAGGCGGGCGCGATTCTCTCTTCGGACCATGCAGAGATCTTTGAACGAGGGGAATTGGTGGTGAAGGTGAAAGAACCACTGCCATCCGAATACCCGCTGCTGCGCAAGGGCCAGATCTTGTTCACGTATCTCCATCTTGCCGCTTCAAGGAATCTGACGCAGGCGTTGATAGATTCAGGTGCCACCGCGATCGCCTATGAGACAGTCGAAGTGAACAGGCGATTGCCGTTATTGGAGCCGATGAGTGAGATCGCGGGCCGGATGTCGATAATTGTGGGCGGATACTTCCTGGCAAAACATAGCGGCGGAAAAGGCGTGTTGCTCGGGGGTGTCCCAGGAGTTCTTCCGGGAAATGTGATTGTTATCGGCGGAGGTAACTCGGGAGTCAATGCTGCGCGAATGGCCACGGGACTCGGAGCGAACGTCACGATACTCGAGGTCGATGTCGAGCGGATGCGATTCCTCGATATTACGATGCATACGGCGCATACCCTTTACTCCAGTGAAGAACATCTTTTGGAAATGTTACCGCGAACCGATCTATTGATCGGCGCAGTGCTGGTGCCGGGGGCAAGAGCGCCCCGATTGATCACCAGGGCGATGCTCAGGCTAATGAAGCCCGGAAGTGTTTTCGTAGACATCGCTATCGACCAGGGGGGATGTTCTGAAACCTCGCGCCCGACGACCCATCACGACCCGGTTTATGTGGAGGAGGGGATTACCCACTATTGCGTTGCCAACATGCCGGGTGCTTATGCGCGAACCGCGACACAGGCTCTTACAAATGTAACGGCCAGATTTGTCGAGTTCTTGACTGAGGGAAGCATTGAAGGAGCGATCAAAAGAGAACCCGCGATTGCAAGTGGAGTGAACGTCATGGATGGAAAAATCCGGAACAAAGCTGTTGCGGAAGCGCATCGGTTGCCATTTGAACCGCTTAAGATTTGAGGAGACAGGAGTAGGCGTCTATTCCGCTCTTTTCATCGGAACAAAACGCACAGGTAAAATGGCCTGTTGCTCAACCTTCGTACCGTGCTTTTGCAAAAGATAAAGCCGCTGGTTTTCCAGGGGACCGACGGGGATGATCATTCGGCCACCATCTCGCAACTGTTCAACCAGCGGGTGCGGAATATGGTCTGGAGCACAGGTTACGATGATGCCATCGAACGGCGCATGATCCGGCCAGCCCTGGTAGCCGTCTCCCGCGAGGACTCGGACATTGTTGTATCCGAGCCGCTTCAGATCCGCCTCGGCCCGTTTTGCCAAAGGCTCAATGATCTCGATGGTGTAGACTTCTGCCACCAATCGGGACAGCACGGCAGCCTGGTAACCGGATCCCGTGCCGATCTCCAACACGCGGTCAGCGGGCTTGGGGTCAAGCTGTTCAGTCATGAATGCCACGATAAATGGCTGGGAAATTGTCTGGCCGTAGCCGATTGGCAGGGGCTCGTCCCAATAGGCAAACTTCCGTTCGGCTTCCGGCAGAAACTCGTGGCGGGGCACCGTAGCCATGGCGTCCAGGACTCGGCTGTTTTTGATGTCCCGTCCTGGGGCAGCAAGCTGTTCCTGCACCATCCTTTTGCGTTCTGCGGAAAAGCTGTCTTCGGTTGGCGTTTGTGAGTGGCAGACCGACGGCCACAGGAGAAGCAAAAGTGGCGCGATCAACGCTTCGTACACGAAAGCTCTCATCTCCGGGAACTGGTGGTGGAAGCTCTTAAGCCGCTGGAGGGGCGTTGCTCGCAACGGCCGGATGCACGATAAAAAATCATTTGGTTGGCGCTAGCGAAACCGCAGGAGTTGCAAGCAACTCCCCTCCAGACAAGCCCGAAGTCAACTTCGGCGTTCGCAGCTCGGTCTCAGCTCAAAAGCTGAGCAAGCTACAGGCGGACAACTCGCGCGGTCTTAATATTCGTATTCCCCAGGATCGCCAACAGCATCGACTCATCAGGCGCGGAATCAAGGTTCAGAACCGTGAGAACTTCGCCTCCGCGATGGTCGCGGCTCAAGGACATGTTCGCGATATTCACTCCATGTGTTCCGAGTACAGTGCCAATTTGACCTACGATTCCAGGGACGTCGTTATTTTCCAGTAGCAACAAGACTCCTTTTGGCCGAGCCTCCACGTGGCGCCCATTGATTCTGACAATTCTAGGCGAAGAGCCAATAAACGTGCCCGCAACTGAGACCGTTTCACCCTGGCCGCTGGCTTCAAGTTCAACCAGATCCGTAAACTCGCCAATAGCGCTCTCTTTGGACTCGATAGTTTTCAACCCAAGTATCTGCGCGAGTGATGTGGCATTAACAGGGTTGACCTCTTGTCCGCCGGCTTCTTCCAGGAAACCCCTCAAAACATATCTCGAAATCGGGCTTGTCTCTACGTCGTTGACCTTGCCGCTGTAGTTGATGGCTAGCGTCTCACAGCGCTTGGGCGCAACCTGGCGCAAAAACCGGCCCAACTTTTCGCCGAAATCCAGGTAGGGACCAATAACTTCCAGCGTTTTCGCGTCGATGTTGGGAACGTTGACTGCGTTTCTAATGACTCCGTGCAAGAGAACCGAGCGAATCGCTTCGGTGATTTCAACGCCGACACTCTCTTGAGCCTCGGCAGTCGAAGCCCCCAAATGGGGAGTAAAAACAATATTGGGCAGTGCTCGTAAAGGAAAATCCGCCGGGGGTGGTTCGGTCTCATAAACATCAAGCGCGGCAGCCGCGATATGGCCCGATTTGAGCCCCTCGAACAGTGCAGCTTCATCGATGAGCCCACCTCGGGCGCAGTTGACGATCCTTACTCCCTTCTTCATTTTCGCCATTCGTTCTGAATTGATCAGGTGCGCGGTCTCCGTCGTGAGAGGAATGTGAAGCGTCAGAAAGTCCGCGCGTGAAAGCACGTCATCAAGATCGTCGTACAGCTCAACCTGGAGCGAGCGCGCCCGGCTGGGGGATAGATAGGGATCGTAAGCAATGGGTCGCAAGCCAAAGGCAATCGCCCGCCGAGCGATTTCGGTTCCGATTCTTCCCATCCCTATGATCCCGATGGTTTTCCCATACAGTTCGACTCCTTCGTAACTCTTGCGATCCCACTGCCCTGCCTTCACGCTGCTATGGGCCTGCGGAATGTTGCGCGCGATCGAGACGAGCAAAGAAAACGCGTGTTCGGCCGTCGAGACTGTGTTGCCCCCCGGCGTGTTCATCACGATAACCCCGCGACGGGTGGCTGCCTCGACGTCCACATTATCTACGCCTACGCCGGCGCGTCCCACCACTTTCAATTTTTTCGCCGCGTCAATGACGCTCGCCGTTATTTTCGTCTGCGATCGCACCACGATCGCCGAATATTCGCCAACGGTCCCCAGCAGATCTTTTTCCGTTAAGCCCGTTTTAACGTCGACAAGCAGTTCTCCTCCACTACGCAGCAACTCGACACCTTTCGACGAGATCGAGTCCGCTACCAGAATTTTCAGCTTATCCATGATTAAGCTTCGTCAGGAAATCTTTCACCAACTCAAATACTGGAAGAGAACCGAGGCCGGAAAACAAGGAAGAGAAAGCTGCCTCGGGATCCGGCTCGGGACTATGGAGAACGACATTCACACTCCTGAAGGCCATCGCGGTTTGAGGCCGGCTCACCGACAGTTCGCCTGCGTATCGGGCCAAAGCAAAAAGCGGCCAATTATTACGGTACATGTCGTACTTGAGATAAAAGACGCGGGGGAAACCTGTTCCGGTGATCAGCGTTTCGCTCCAGGAGCCATCGGGGTTTTGCGTATTGATCAAATAGCGGATGCCCTTCTCAATACTCTTTCGGTGAGCTTGCTCAAATGCACAGAGTCCAAGCACGGCCCATGCCGTTTGTGATGGAGTGCTCACTCCTCGCCCGCGCAACTTCGGATCTTCATACGACGCAACCGTCTCTCCCCACCCACCATCTTCGTTCTGGTGCTTTTCCAGCCAATCCCGGCCCCCCTGAACCCAGGGTTCATTCATATCCACGCCGATGGTGAGAAGTCCACGCAGCACTTGCGAGGTGCCGTAGATGTAATTGACACCCCAACGTCCGTACCATGCGCCATCCGTTTCCTGTTTCTCTTTCAGGAAATGGACGGCTCTGCGAATCGCATGATGCGACTGGCGAAAACCTAGATGTCCAAGGATCTCAAGAACGCGAGCGGTCACGTCGCAACAGCTGGGATCCAGGATCGCGTTATGGTCGGCAAACGGGACGTTTTCCAGCAGCGGGTTCTGTACATCCTTGTCGAACGCAGCCCAGCCGCCATCCCTGTTCTGAAAGCTCAGAAGCCAGCGAACAACGCGATCGTATAGTCCCGAGTCATTTCGATACCCGGCAGTGTACAATGCCAGCAATACCATCGCCGTGTCATCCACGTCCGGACAAAACGGATTGTTAAATTCAAAGCACCACCCGCTCGGCTCCGGATCTGGATTATTTACAACCCAGTCGCCTGCGATTCGCACTTCCTGCGAAAGGAGCCATCGGACCGCGCTCCGCGAGGAAGGATGCGACGCGCCAATCCCTGAGCGCGCAAGCGCGACGAGAGTGATGGCTGTGTCCCATATCGGAGAAAAGCAGGGTTGAATTCTGAATCCCTGATCATCGTCGACGAAAAGTTCACGAAAATCGGCCTCCGCCTTCCGATATATCGGATGATTTGGCTGATACCCAAGGCATCGAAGTGCGATCATTGAGTTCAACATGGCCGGGAAAATAGCCGCCAAGCCGCTGCACCCATCTCCAATTCGCTCAATCATCCACTCCTCGGCAACCGCCAAAGCCTTCTTCCGCAACGGGAGAACGCCATGTCCCTCAATGAATTTCAAGCATCGGTCGATGAGTATGAAGAACTGCTTCAACCCCGACGCTTTTTGTCGTGGCACTCTGGCCGGGTCGAGGTAGAGCTCTCGAATTCCTTTGTCTTCCGGTAACGCCCGCGTCGGCTTGTAATGATTGATGATCGCCAGCGGCACAACCATTGCCCGCGTCCAGGAGGAGACCGCGTAAAGGTTAACGGGTAGCCATCTTGGAAGTAGCAGGAATTCGACTGGAATCGTCGGCACGGCCTCCCACGGGATCTGGCCGAGAAGTGCCAGGTAGAGCCGGGCGTAGGTGTTCGTTCTTTCAATCCCACCTAGTTCATGAATTTTCGCCCGGGCCAGCGATAAGAGCGCGTCGGTTTGAGAAAACCCCGTGAGTTTGAGAGAGAGATACGCCTTTACCGACGCGTTTACTTCAGAGGGACCCTCCGGATAGATGTTCCAGCCTCCGTCAGGCAGTTGCCTCGAGAGAATGTGGTCCACGCACTTTTGTTGGAGCTCGAAGTCGATCTCCCCGGACCAATGCATGAACGTGATGTAATCGGAACAAAGGGTCGAGTCGACTATGAGTTCGCCAAGCCAATATCCATCCGGATCTTGAAGACTGATTAGATTCTGTTGTGCCCTGTAAATCGCGTCTTTTAGGAGTGTATGCACTCCTGTCTCATCGTTCACCGTCTTCTCCCGTTGATGTTAGCCCCGCACGACGGTTGCTTCCCGCTTTGGCTTGGTTGCACCTGCCGAGATCCCATTGAAGACGATCTTCGGATCTGGATGATTCTTTGGTCGGGGGCGGGGACCAAAGTTGAACCAAATATTTTTCCAGGTGTCACCGGGCTTGCCCTGGAGACCTATTGTTGCCGAGGGCTCATAACCGCACTGCACCATGCAGTTCTCGCATCGCACGTCCCTGGCAACGCCATCCACCACGCCGTACTTGCTCCAATCCACGTTCTCCTGGAGTTCCTTGTAGGTCGCGTAGTGACCCTCGGTCATGAAATAGCAAGGCGCTTTCCAACCCATGATGTTGCGCGTAGGAATCGCCCACGCTGAGCAGCTCAGATCGCGAAGTCCCGCAACAAACTCCAAGTACACAGGGGTGCCAAAAAGCGGAAAACGCTTACCCCACTCAGGAGCTTTCGAAAATTTCTCGATCGTGGCCCTGCGAGTCAGGAAAAAATTTGCCGGATCCAGGCCAAGGCGTTTCGCCATGTCCTTCTTTGCCGCGTCGTACTCGTATCCGGGCGAAATAGTATGCCCATCCACACCAAGAGCCGCCAAATATCCAAACAAATGCTCGATCTCGGCGACGTCCGTTTCGCGATAGACAGTGGTGTTCGTTGCCACCTGGAACCCCAGAATTTTAGCCATACGTATGGCGAGAACACACTCCTGAAATACACCTTGTCGCTCGACAATGATGTCATGCGTCTTTTCAAGACCATCTAAATGGACGTTCCAGTACATCCATTTATTGGGAGCTATCACCGGTTTCGAAGGATCTTTGGGGCCTTTTTTGACCTGTTCCACTTCCGTGGGCGTCAGCAGCTTTTCTGAGGCAAGCCGATCCAGCTGCGCTGAAACGGCCTCCGGCCCTTTCGGGTAGCAAACCGCCAGGTAATCCCGCATTTTTCGACGCATCCACATCCCGTTGGTGCAGACGTAGACGATGCGTCGCTGATCGAGCAACCCGTTCACGAGCGCCTCAACCTGCGGATAGATCAGCGGCTCACCGCCGCAGATCGACACCATGGGGGCATTGCATTCGATCGCGGCTCCGAGGCAATCCTCCAAGGACATCACGTCTTTAAGAGACGTCGAATATTCCCTTATTCTCCCGCAGCCGGTGCATGTCAGATTACAGGTATGCAGCGGCTCCAGTTGAAGAACCGTAGCGAACCTTTTGCTCCGCCTCAGCTTGTGATGCAAAAGGTGCCCGGCAATTTTCATCGTTAATGCCAAAGGAAAACGCATATTTCAAAATAAGCGCCGCACAGTAGCAGCAGCGCGTCCGGATTCAAGGACGACGTTAAAGGTTAATGGCATTAGATATGCTGCCGCGGCGTAACAGAACTCCTTGCACATAATGTATTGGTTAGGCAGTCACCGTCGGAGGCCGGCAACCTGGTTAAGCTCTAATTCAGCAAACAACTGCAATCCTTGCAAGTCTCGTAACGAACTCTCGGTTAATCCGTCTTTTTATTTTACGCAAGGATCGAAACGCATTTTTTCGTTGGGCCCCAAGCCAACCCCGGGAAAGCAACCTGGGAGATTTTGAATCTCTATTATTTTAGTAGACTTTATTGGGACCGATGCTATTTGTGCTCCGTTCCATCTGAGTTTTAAAAACAGCAGCTCGTTTCTTCAGCACGATTTCCATCGTAAAAGTTCTGGTTGAGTTGGATTTAGGGCCACTCATTGCCCAGGATTTTGCTCTCTTTGCATTTCCTCTTGCGAACCCAAGCCGGGCTTTTCAGACCGTAC
>Ga0070698_100010106_pt1 | contig 10080 bp, 11 predicted proteins | sample KBSK1502metaG_FD_65477 | JGI IMG/M metagenome (GOLD analysis project Ga0070698, IMG submission 65477) | Corn, switchgrass and miscanthus rhizosphere microbial communities from Kellogg Biological Station, Michigan, USA - KBS K1-50-2 metaG | ecosystem: Host-associated > Plants > Roots >... | reverse complement strand
CGCCGTACTCCCTTCTCAAGTCTGATACACCCAACGGACCATGCATGTAGATCTTTCTTAATAGTGATGCACAGCGGACGTACCACCAATCTTTGTTCTGAGGTATTTTTTCTACATGACATCCTGTTTTGACGAAGGACGACCAATTAGGTGCCTCTATTTTCTTATCCTTTTTCAGGTGCTCGGCAAATCTAGGGATCAAGTAATCAGCAGGAATATCATAAACCTTGGCCATAATACGTTACAAGACTTGCCCTAATTCCCTTATAAATCCTTATACCTATCTATATTCTAACGATAACGTCAGGTAGCTTTGGTTTCTGCGCAAACCGGTGCAATAATCGTTTAAGCAAATCTCTGTCTATATGATTACTATTTTACCAACCTGCAAAATAAGATATTCACATATTCAATCCCACAAAAGAATTGATTCCTAGTTAAGCTAACGTAATCCAGTATTTTCTCATCTGGGGCGGCACGGAGACATCATTTTTCTATATACGTGCATACATTTTAAACAGGTTATACGCACAGCTTTCGATCTAGATCTGCCAGTTCTTACTCTGGAAGTTTTACCTGGGATGATAAATTGCTTACAATTCCTGCAAAATAGCTGCCTTAATGAATATGGAATGCTTACTCGACTATGCAAGGCTATTCTTAGTGCGACTCGTGCCTGTTTCTCTGCCCAGTCGTTGTCAATCCCAAGCTCATGTAGTAAATTTCTTTCCAAAATTTCAATTCTCTCACTAGCGACGGCATTGCTATTGTTCCTTTTCAACTGCTAAGAAAAAGTACTCTGATTGTACAATAAATCTGTTATTGCCTTTGATGCTTTAATATTCCAATTAGAACCTAAAGACTAAAGACAACATTGTCTATCGAGACGTAAGTGTTATGACGGAATTTGCCGATACTTCAGTAACTAAATAACTCCCATTCAATTACAGAATCGTGTTGTTTTCTTTGATTATTGCAGAGGCGGGATTAGAAACGGTACCGTCAAGAATATTTGATCACACTTCAGTAAAGAACTATGCTAGAAAAATAGGACGGAAACCAAAAGAAGTCCTACTTGATACGAGTTACCATTTTAGTGCAATGACACATCATGATCTTCCACTTTGGTGGAAACGCGGAAGACCTGATATTGTTCATTTTTCACTCTTAACCGCCCTTTCTACCCCACTCTTCATTGAAAGAAAATTGGACGTTTATGTATCGACCATAGAAAATAAGTTAATCCTCATAAGCAAAGATCTTAGAATTCCTAAGTCGTATTTTAGATTTGAAGGATTGATGATGAATCTCTTCAGAGATAAAGTGATAAATGATCCAAACGGCTCAAGAAAGTTGCTTGAATTAAAGGAAAATATCAATTTCAAGGAAATAATAAGTCAAATTGTAAAGCCAAATAAAGTAATTGCACTTTCGATAAAAGGAATTAGGAGCAATCCCTTTCAAATTATTGTTGATAGTGTGGAGGATAAAAATAAAAACTATTGTTTCGTTGTAGGAGGATTTCAACGTGGTCATTTTCAGGAAGGCGTCAAAAGTATTTTTGATACCATGTATTCTGTAAGCGATTACGGATTGGAATCCCATGTCGTAATCGCAAGAATTCTATATGAATGCGAGAAATTAATTCAATGAAATGCCGCATCCAGTATGAATGCTATGAATAATGCAGTCAAATAGGGGCTGGAAAATTTAAAAACCATCCATGACGCTCTTTCAGTGGGTCTTACCATAAGCCATGTTGACAAGAGAATCATTACGATACCAAACACGGTAGCGGTAATTAAGTAGATCAATCCAAATTGATTTAGGAAGAACGGGACTATGCTAAATGCTACCATCAAAAGGGTTGTTATCGCAATAACACGAACTGATGTTCTTTCATCTGCAACGACTGGTAACATCGGTACCCTTGCTTTTGTATAATCCTTCTTTACATGTAACGCAAGGCTCCATATGTGTGTTGGGATCCAGAAAAAGACGAGAGCAGCCATAACCAATCCAATTTCGATATTCTGAGTAGTAACTGCAACATATCCAATTAACGCAGGGGCCGCCCCTGAAAAACCACCAAGTATTATATTGGCCTGACTCCTACGCTTGAGCCATTTACTGTAGACAATTATATTGTCAAACAAACCAAACGCCATTAGTCCTAACGCTATGTAATTAATCAACCATGCACAAACGAGAGATACTGTAGTCAAGATCAATCCAAAGATTAGCGCATTTCTTGGAGAAATTCTACCAGATGGTATAGGTCTTGATTTTGTCCTTTCCATAATTGCATCTATATCACGATCGTTATATCCTGTAATTGTATCTGCCGCGGCCGATCCAGCAGCCACTCCCGTGAGAAGCAAAAACCACTGCAAAGGTGTCACTTCAATTTTGAAGAGAAGCGATGCAGTCAGGGCTGCTCCAAATGCGGTAAAAACTAAAAGGTACCATATTTTCGGTTTGGTTAACTCATAATAATTCTTGATCCGATTTCCTACAGTGAACTGGGGGATCAAATTATGAATGGCCTCTTTCTAAACTTGTAACATGTTGCAATAACATTAATACTTTCATAATTAGTATGAACGGCCAATTTTTGATAATCAGGATTTACTTTTATTTGATAAAATATAATATAAAAGTTACAATATCCTTATTTTCTGGCCGCATCAAAATTATCGCTATGATCTAATACTACGAGTTATTTTACTTTCGAAGAGGGGAATAGCATTTCTCTTACAGTTTTTCTCATTTCAATGAATGTTTCTGTCTTTTGAACACCCTCGATACGCCCAATCCGTTCGGAAATTAATTGGTGCATTTCATCAAGAGAATGAGAGTTCATGGTCACCAATATGTCAAATCTCCCGGTGACTTCGGATATTTCTCTAACTTCTGGAATCTTGAAAAGTTCGTTGAGTACATTGTCTCGCAATTTTGAATCCATATTTATCCCAGTTAGAGCCTTGACACTGAACCCTAAGGCTTCGTCATTGATTACGATCGTGAATTTCTTAATGAAGCCTCTTCTTACTAACCGCTTGATTCTACTGTATACAACGGAGGCATTGATATTGATTTTCTTTGAAAGCTTTGGTACCGACACCGCTGCATCGTTTGAAAGCTCGCTTAAGATCTTAAGATCCAAATCATCGATTTTACTCAGATGAATCACCAATTATATCGTAAATTTGGGGATTAATAAATGTATTAATTTCAAATTTGAATCATTTTTTTATAAATATATGGCATCAAATGATTTTTTTGGAGCGAAGAAGCTCAGCAAGCAAAACAGCCCCCTTAGCCGAACCCATTTTTTCGTTATGAGACAAAAGTACATATTTTATACCATTATTAAACGCAGTATCCTTTCTTAGTCGTCCCACCACTGTAGTCATCCCGTCATTAATTTCCCTGTCTATTCTGGGCTGCGGTCTGGTTGGATCATCGTGGACAATTATGTAGTCTTTTGGTGCCGTAGGCAAGTTCCTTGTCGTTACCGATTCCGAGTAATCCAACATCGACTTTTTTATTATTTCCGGTTCCACTGGCTCTCTTGTTTCTACAAATACAGCTTCTGTATGTCCATCGAGTACAGGGACTCTCGTGCAGGTACAGCTAACCTTGATGCCTGCAGGCGAAATTACATTTTCGCTAAATCCACCTAGTATTTTTTTTGTTTCGAGTTGGACTTTTTCTTCTTCTTTGGGAATGTATGGTATGATATTGTCCAATATGTCCAATGCGACCACGCCTGGTGACCTGCCTGCTCCAGATATGGCCTGCATGGATGTCATAAACACTCTTTGAACACCAAACCGATCCATGATTGGTTTTAAGGTTATTGCCATTCCTGTGGTAGTGCAATTTGGCAAGGGGGCAATGAAACCCTGCCAATTTCGATTTTTCTTCTGGAATTCTAGCATGTCAGTATGATTATCATTTATTCCTGGAATCAGGATGGGTACATCATTTTCATATCTGAACGCCGCGGCAGTACTTATCACAGGGACATGTGCAGCTAACCTCGGCTCGATTTGCTTTGCATCCTCGGATTCTAAAGCTGCAAATATGAGATCATATTTTCCAGGATCTAGCTCGTTAATGTTGCTTAGAACCATATCCTTAGCAAATTCAGGGACTTCTTCCTTGTTATGCCACCTGAGTATGGCTGTATTTGGATCACGTAATGCGTCAATGTATTTCTTACCCGCAGTTCTTTCTGAAGATACGATTAGATCCAATTCAAACCAAGGATGTCTATTCAGAGCAATGACAAATTCTTGACCGACTGCTCCAGTAGCACCTACGAGGGCAACTTTTAGCATATAGTGTGGCGTTATTTTGAATGGAACTAATAATCGTTTACAGGAATATGACTTGTCGCTAAAGAATTTGTTAGGATTGAATGATTCTAAATATATATTACTAAATACCAATCTTGAGCAAGTGACTACAGGCTCTTGCCCTCATGGTGGGATCCACTCAGCAGGACCACATATTGTTAAAATTGACTTTAGTTCCAGCGTTAATCCACTGGGAGTGTCAAGAGGCGTAGTAACTAAACTCAAGAAATGCTTAGGGACACTTTCCTGTAATTATCCAGACCCCGAATGCGCAGACTTTAAAGAGAATTTGATTCGTTATCTAGACGGAAGGATATCTATTGACCAAATTAACGTAGGAAACGGGGCTACTGAAATAATTCATAATTTCGCAAGGTCTTTCGTCAAGAAGGCGGTGATAATACCCTCGCCCACTTTTTGCGAATATGAACTCGCCTCGAGAAGGGTAGGAGCCAAAGCAAAGTTGGTGCCTCTTTCAGACTGGGAAATCGATCCTGATGCTATACTAGACAGTGCAAAAAACATAGATGCAATTTTTTTATGCAATCCCAACAATCCCACAGGCATTCTCTCTAATAGATCTATTTATAAAATATTGGAAAGGAGTAACGATTCAACCAAAATTCTTGTTGATGAAAGCTTTATGGAATTAACTGATGATCCTAAGGCACATTTGTCCTTAATCGACAAAGTTAGTGAATTTCCAAATATGGTGATTTTAAGATCATTGACAAAATCCCATGGCCTTGCGGGCCTAAGACTTGGATATAGCATTTCACATCCTAGAACCGCGCGTCAATTGTCTATGCACAGAATTGCCTGGAATGTGAACGGGCTAGCACAAGTGGCAGGAATTATTGCATTAAATGATACCCAACACATTCGCCGGGCAAAGAATTTCATAAGAAAGGAACGCAAATTTATGTTCCAAGAAATTCAGAGAAGGTTAAAGTCATTTTCTACAATCCGTTCCGATGTGAACTTTTATTTGATAGATTTGCATCGAGGTAATTCGTTAAAACTGAGAGATTATCTGCTAAGGTGGAAGGGGATACTTGTGAGAGATTGCAGTACGTTTAGGGGACTTCACAAAAATTTCATTCGTGTAGCAATCAGAAATCACCATGAAAATGTTGCACTCCTTAGATCTTTGGAGTCAATAGATCATTGACCGCAAAAGTACTTATGATTCAAGGAACATCCTCGGGAGCAGGGAAGAGCACCCTCGTGATTGCGTTATGCAGAATATTCTCTGACATGGGATACTCAGTATCTCCATTTAAGGCTCAGAATATGACATCTAATTTTTATACAATTTCTAACACTAACAAAAAACTAGCCAGAATACAAGCAGTTCAAGCATTTGCATCAAGGAAGGCACCAGATTCACGTATGAATCCCATATTATTGGAACCATTGGGAGACTATTGGAGTAATGTCTTCATAAACGGCATATACCATGCAAGAATGAGGGCCGATGAATATTATAAAGACTTTGTTCTCAAGGAAGGACTTTCGTCTGTGCTGAAGAATTTGGGGGAACTGCGGCAAGAAAATGATGTCATCTTGATAGAGGGAGCAGGATCTCCAGCAGAAATCAATATTGCTGAATACGATATAGCAAATATGTTACTAGCGGAAAAAATTTCCGCCCCGGTAATTTTGATTGCAGACATAGAACGCGGCGGTTGTTTTGCAAGCATTGTAGGAACATTAGGGTTACTAAAACCTCAGCACTGCGAATTAGTAAAGGGAATAGTAATAAACAAATTTAGAGGAGATAAATTAATTTTAGATGGTGCCATCACAACAATCGAAAGGATGACAAAAAAAGAAGTACTGGGAATATTGCCACGAATAGAATTTACGTTACCTAATGAAGACTCATTGGATGAAACTAAGGTACAATCTCCCGAAGTATCTCCTGAATCACTTGATGAACAAGTAAACATTCTGGCTTCGAAAGTGAAAGAGATTATAGACATTAAGAGCATAGTCTCAAGGGTAGTTGGACTAGAACAGAAATGGACGTAATCTATATACTTTTTTCTATATCCACGGGGGTCGCACTTAGTTTCAGCTTCGGTGATCCACCAAACAACTTTCATCCCATATCATGGCTTGGTAAGTTTATTGATGCGATCATTCACAAATTAAAACTTAAATCCGAAAATTCGAAGATTGAGAAGCTCAGTGGAGTGGTACTCACATTATTTTTAGCCTGGGGAGCTTGTATTTTGAGCCAGCTACTTTCTCTATACATTTATTCAATTTTTAGTTTCATTGGGTTCGCAATTTATGCAGTTATAGTTCTCAAGTCAAGTATTGCGATATTGACAATGGAAAAGCATGTCAATGTTATAATCCGAGCTCTGGAAAAAAATGATCTTGAAGGAGCGCGAAGGAATCTTTCGTACATAGTTAGCAGAAACACTAGTACACTGGATACCCAACATATTTTATCCGGCACTATAGAATCAATTGGCGAAAGCGTTGTAGACGGGATTGTTGCACCGCTATTTTATTACTCCTTTTTTGGTCCTTCCGGCGCCGTCGGATACCGTGTTGTTAATACACTTGATTCAATGATTGGCTATAAAGATAAATATCATCTCAATATAGGTTGGATGAGTGCAAAAGTAGACACAATATTAAATTATGTTCCAGCAAGATTATGTGCAATGTTAATGATCCTATCGGCAAGGATAGTTGGAGCAGATTGGAAAAACTCCATTCAAGTCTTGGGCACTGATCATCATAACACATACAGTGTTAATGCCGGGTATCCGATGTCTACGATGGCAGGTGCTTTGAGGATAAAATTGGAGAAAATTGATGAATACACCTTGGGTAGCGAATTGGAACCCCTGTCTATCGAAAAATGCAGGACGGCTATTAAAATAATGAAAGTAACAACTATTGTTTTTTGCTTACTGGTATCATTTCCTCTGATAATATCGTTATCAACAATTGGATGGTGGAACTTTTTCTTTGGGTTCTGATGGAATTCTTTCAGCTTTATCTTTTTTGACGATCATTCCTGTACCAAGGTCGGGTAATACAGATATCAGCGTAACAGCTCGTAATATGTACCTGTTTCCTATTGTAGGTGCTATAATAGGCATAATCGTAGGTATTTTTGCTTACGGTCTTTCGATATATCTGGAAAATTATTTAGTCGGCTTTTTCGTAACAATCGCCATACTGCTAATTACAGGAATGCAACATGCTGATGCACTTGCAGATTTTGCAGATGGTTTGATGGTGAAGGGAAGCAAGGATGCAAAACGACGGGCCATGTCCGATCCTGCGGTAGGTACCGCAGGTGCAATATCTTTAGTTGTCTGCATCATAGGATTGATAATAGCCATTTCTACTTATAATTCTGCTTTCAAACTTTTGATCAGTATAGTAGTTGCAGAGGTAATAGCCAAATACATAATGGTCATAGAGGCCGGCAGCGGCAGATCAGCCTGGGAAGGATTTAGTTCACCCTTTACCAGGGAGATGAAAGACAAAAAGAAAATTGCATTTGCGACCATATCTACACTCATAATAGTTTTGACCTTGAGAGGTTACATTGGATTGATCTCTTTGGGAACGGGACTGCTAATCGCCGGTGTAATCTGTCACCTTTCAACCAAAAATTTCGGAGGACTGACCGGTGATGTACTTGGAGCCTCCAATGAAATTACCCGTCTATCATCGCTGTTGGTGCTGTCTCTATTGGTGGTATGAATCGCCCCATGATGGCCGCTATAATGTGTGGCGGAAAAGGGTCTAGGATGAATCAAGGATTAATGTTTGAAAAACCTATGCTCCTTTTTAGAGGAAAACCTATGGTAGGACATGTCCTTGATGCATTGGTATCTTCAAAGAAATTTAGTTCGGTAGTAGGCATAACTAGCCGCCATACAACTGCCACATCAAAATATTTGCGTAACCTCAACCATTGCGTGAATGGACTTCATTTAATAGAGACTTCTGGATTTGATTATAGTACAGATCTTGGACAAGTTATTGAAATGTTAAAGCCCTCAGAAATAATTGTTGTTCCTTCTGATCTTCCAATACTGAAAGCAGAAACAATAAATGACATTCTGAAAAGCTGGAATCCTGATGCAAGTTTCGTGTCTATCATCATGGAGAAAAGTTTCATCGAAAGTATGGGATTAATACCAAGCATTGTAATTTCTGTTGAGAAAGTTGAATATTGTTATACTGGAATCACTATGATCGACACGTCCAGAATTCTCACTGGGGTAGAAGCCAATGAATCATATATTGTGATGAATAGGGCAGATATAGCTTTTAACATAAACACTATGGAAGATCTTAAGGCAGTAAACGCCTATCTTAATTAGTCTAGAGCGGCTAACAACTTTCCCAAGATTCGTGCCTTCCCTCCCCTCTTTACAGCTATTAGTTTTCCACAAGATTTACATGGAATATCGATTGTAGTGTGGGAGAAAATTATCATTTTTTCCTGACATTCAGGGCACTGCACAGACAAAAATTTGCTTTTAGGTTTTGGAATAAGTATATTCTCTCTTTTCATAATTACCACTAATATTATGGTTGAATTTCTAACTTTCGCATCCTCATTCCTTCTTTCATGGTTTTTCTCTGGCAAGTCTTGCACGTGTATTTTAGAGTAATCTTTTTTGTCGTCTTTGCAGTTCGTTTGAGTTCTGGGAATTTCTGGCCTCCGTATCCCTTTTTGTCTTCAGCATGACGACGTGCACCCAAGGCAGTTTTTCGATCCTTGCCCTTTTTATATATAGCAACGGACTGCGAAGTGTGGGTCTTACATTTTGGGCAGAACTTGCGAAATTCCTTCTGCATTTTCATATCTGAAAGATCTTGAATGCCGGTAATTTAAGGACATCGTACTGATTCGTAACAAACTAAGGGGATTGGCCAGCATATTAAAGGTGAAGGTACATGATAGGGGACTGCCACTCGACCTTCCAAAATGGGCGATAATGCATTTTTTGAGATTATCTTGAGAAAATCTAATATACTGATTACTTTATACCATGACTAATAATGTTCGATAGCCTGATTCAGCAGATATATGTGAGTGTAGAGAGCTTCGGAGTTTGGATACCATTAGCCTTCGGGTTAACAGTAGGACTAGTATACGCGATTATCTCAGGTGCAAGACGCCAGAGGTAATCCGACAGCAACCCTTCTTTTCTTTTTGTATTAGTAAGTCTAAGGCAATTTTATTTAAAGAAAACTCTAAAAGTAAATTATGGCTGTATACTATTTGATGGATATTACTTTTGCTACTGGGGCAACCAAAGAGAGACGCATTAAAGTGAGTTCGACTCAAACTACCAGCTTCCTTTGGGAAGGGGAAAATGTATTTTCAACTCCTTCTATGATCGCAGAGATGGAAGAAACATGCAGGCTATTATTGAAAGAGCAGTTCCTACAAAATCCTGAATCAGATTCTGTGGGTACTCTCGTAAATATTAAACATCTTGCAGCTACGCCGGTAGGCACGGAAGTTCTACTTAAGGCAAAAATAACTGGCGTCAATGATCAAAGAATTACATTTGACGTGGAGGCCTTTGATAAAATAGATAGAATAGGAGAAGGTGTCCATGAACGGTTTGTTATAAATATACCCAGATTCAGGGCAAAATTTGATGAAAAGCTAAAAAAAATACAGATAGAGGATGACATACAAAGTTAAAGACTCTCTAGT
>Ga0070698_100010105_pt1 | contig 10081 bp, 10 predicted proteins | sample KBSK1502metaG_FD_65477 | JGI IMG/M metagenome (GOLD analysis project Ga0070698, IMG submission 65477) | Corn, switchgrass and miscanthus rhizosphere microbial communities from Kellogg Biological Station, Michigan, USA - KBS K1-50-2 metaG | ecosystem: Host-associated > Plants > Roots >... | reverse complement strand
ATGTCGGCCATCGAGCAGCCGGCCGCGAGGTCGGGCAGGATCACCTTCTGGGTCGGCGCTGTGAGGATGTCGGCCGACTCGGCCATGAAGTGCACGCCGCAGAACACGATGAACTCGGCCCCGGGACGCGCCGCGGCGTCGCGGGCCAGCTTGAAGGAGTCGCCGGTCACGTCGGCGAACTGGATGACCTCGTCGCGCTGGTAGTGGTGCCCGAGCACGAACACCCGCTCACCCAGCGCCTCCTTGGCGGCGCGCGCCCGCTCCACGAGCGATGGGTCGGAGGCCGCCGGCAGATCGCCCGGGCACTCGACCCCGCGTTCGGAGTTGACGTCCTTGCCCTTGCCGAGGGGGAGCAGTGGGAGGTCGATCGTGGTCATGCGCCCATCGTAGGTCCCGAGTTGTGAGTGCCAGCGCGGACCCGGGTCCGCGCTGGCACTCACAACTCAGAGCAGCGCGCCACTGTGGAGGTAGGGCGTCGGCGGCTTCATGCCGCGCAGGCCCAGGTAGCCCTCGGTGTGGAGTTCCAGCCGAGCGGCGAGCCCGACATCGACGGCCCACTCGTTGGCGGCCGTGACGTGTCCGATCGGCGTGCTGCTGTCGCTGCGCGCGAGGGCCTCCCACAGCAACCGGGTGGCCGTACGTCGATTCGTTGCCGCGAGCAGGGCCACGCCGCCACGCTCGTCGACGTAGGCGTAGCCCGAACCGGTGCTCGTCTCGGAGACCAGGAGGTTCCAGAGCCCGATCATCAGCGGGTGGTCGGGGCCGTGCGCCGCTCCGCGGATCAGGCGGTCGACGGAGTCCATCAGATCGATGTCGGAGGCCGACCCGTCCCGCACCTTGTCGACGACCGGGATCGCGCTGCGGTCGACGGTGCCGGTCAGGTACATCTGCGGATGCAGGCTGAAGCCGGCCAGCCGATAGCGGCGCACCGCCTTCGGGTCCGACGACGACGAGAGCATGCCGCGCAGGCAGCCACGTCCGTGGTCGAGCGCCACCGCGAGCAGGGCCTTGCCGAGTCCCTGCCCCTGCAGCCCGGGGCGGACGGCGTACGTCGCGAGGATCCAGGTCAGCTCGCGGTTGATCGAGGTGACCATGCCGACCATGCCGGAGTCGTCCTCGGCGACCCAGCAGCCGCCGGGGTCGGTGCGCAGGAAGTGCTCGGTGCGGGCCACCCAGCTGCCCGCGCGGGAGGCCGGGCGCAGCTCGGGCGGGGGCAGCGACGCGGAGGCGGTGCGCAGGTCGAGGTCGTAGAAGCTCTCGGCGCTGAGTCGCTCCGCCAGCGACACGTCGGTCGTCGTCATCGGCCGGATCAGCACCTCACTCACGCGGCCGACCCTACGGCCCGACAGGATGGGCGTCATGCGAGTTCTGATCGCCCCCGACAAGTTCGCGGGCACCTTGACCGCCGTGGAGGCGGCCGAGGCGATCGCCGACGGTTGGTCGCGCCGCGCGCCGGCCGACGAGCTCGACCTGGCACCGATGTCCGACGGTGGTCCGGGGTTCGTCGACGTCCTCGCCTCAGCGCTCGAGGGCACGCTCCAGGCCGTCACGGTCTCCGGCCCCCATGGCGAGCCGACGCCGGCCACGATCCTGCTCGCTGGCGACACGGCGTACGTCGAGAGCGCCCAGGCCTGCGGTCGGCACCTGACCCGCGACGCCGAGACGGCCACGACGTACGGCGTCGGCGAGCTGGTGCGGGCCGCGATCGACGCCGGCGCGCGCCGCGTGGTGGTCGGTCTGGGGGGGAGCGGCACCAACGACGGGGGAGCGGGGCTGCTGGCAGCCCTCGGCGCCGAGCCGGCGGATGCCCTCAGCCGCGGCCCGCTCGGCCTGGCGGGCCTGGCCAGCCTCAGCCTGCCGTCGATCGACGTCGAGCTGATTGCCGCGAGCGACGTCGACAACCCACTGACCGGGCTGTTCGGCGCCACCAAGACCTACGGCCCCCAGAAGGGCATCGCCGAGGAACGGCTGCCCGCCATCGACGGGCTGCTGCAGGACTTCGCCGAGCTGAGCGACCGCCGCATCGCCCTGGAGAAGGGTGCCGGCGCGGCCGGCGGTCTGGGTTTCGCGCTGATGCTGCTCGGCGCGACCCGGACCAGCGGCATCGACCTCGTCGCGGCTGCGCTCGACCTGCCGGCCCGCGCCGCCAGGGCCGACCTGGTGGTCACGGGGGAGGGTGCCTTCGACTTCAGCAGCCGCTCGGGCAAGGTGCCGTACGGCGTGGCGGCCATCGCCGAGGCCGCCCTGAGGCCGTGCGTGGCCCTGGCGGGCCAGGTGCTGGTGGGCTCTCGGGAGATGCGGGCGCTGGGCGTGGAGTCGGCGTACTCCCTGGTCGAGCTGGTCGGCGAGGAGCGCGCGTTTGGCGACCCGCGCGCCGCGCTGGCCGAGCTCGCCGAGCGCACCGCGCGCACGTGGTCCCGCTGACCCTGCGCGGCGTGACCGCGCTCATGTGGGAATAAGTCAGACGTGTGCGACCATTGGGTGAGTTGTAAGCACGATCCCGAAACTTTCTGGAGTGAGCAGATGAGCGACGCATGCTGCGGTGGCGGCGGACACAGCCACGGTCACAGCGCCCCGGCGACGGCTACGGCCGCCGTGGGTTCCGACGTCATGGTTGAGACCCGGACCGACCAGATCAACCTGTCCCCGCTTGCGGGTGCCAAGGTGAAGAGCCTGCTCGAGCAGGAGGGTCGTGACGACCTCGCGCTGCGCATCAGCGTGCAGCCGGGCGGTTGCTCCGGTCTGCGCTACCAGCTCTTCTTCGACGAGCGCACCCTCGACGGCGACGTCGTCACCGACTTCGACGGCGTGAGCGTCGTCGTCGACCGGATGAGCGTCCCCTACCTCAACGGTGCCGTGATCGACTTCGTCGACACCATCGAGAAGCAGGGCTTCACGATCGACAACCCGAACGCCACCGGCTCCTGCGCCTGCGGCGACTCATTCAACTGATCCACACGCAACGAGCCCCCACCCGGTCACCGGGTGGGGGCTCGTGCGTTGTCCTGGGTGCGCTCAGTCGAACGGGTTGAGCCTGCTGGCCATCCTGGCGGCCGCCTCGCTGACCACCATGATCGGCTTCGCGGCGATCTTGCGGGCCGCCCCGCCGACGTACGCCGCCTGTGCGGGCACGACGACCGGCGGGATCAGTCGCTTCAGGCTGAGGTTCGACTCGACGGCCTCGCAGTCGCTGTGCATCTGGTGCGGAGTCTCGAGCTCGTCATAGGTCAGGTGCGCGTCGCTCATGCTCCGACGCTATTGGCTACCGGACGGTAGACCCATGTCTACCGATGGGTAGTAACAAGCGTCCGGTCCAGCCGCAGGTAGGGTTGCCGACCATGTCGTTGTTGATCGCAGGCTCCATCGCCACCGACCACCTGATGTCGTTCCCGGGCAAGTTCTCCGACTCGCTGGTCGTCGACCAGCTGGACAAGCTGTCGGTGTCCTTCCTGGTCGAGGACCTCGAGGTACGCCGTGGCGGTTGCGCCGCCAACATCTGCTTCGGGCTCGGCAACCTGGGGCTGCGACCGGTTCTGGTCGGCGCCGTCGGTGAGGACTTCGGCGAGTACCGCGCCTGGCTCGAGCGCCACAACGTCGACTGCGACTCGGTGCACGTCAGCGAGACCCGCCACACCGCGCGGTTCGTGTGCACCAATGACGCCTCGATGGCCCAGATCGCCTCGTTCTACGCCGGCGCGATGAGCGAGTCCCGCGAGATCGAGCTCAAGCCGATCGCCGACCGCGTCGGCGCACCGTCGTACGTCCTGATCGGCCCGGACGACCCCGAGGGGATGCTGCGGCACACCGACGAGTGCCGCCAGCGCGGCTACCGCTTCGTCGCCGACCCCTCGCAGCAGCTCGCCTTCGGTGGCGGCGACCTGATCCGGCAGCTCATCGACGGCGCGGACATCCTGTTCAGCAACGAGTACGAAGCCTCGCTGATCACCCAGAAGACCGGCTGGTCGGTCGCCGATGTGCAGGAACGCGTCGGCACCTGGGTGGTCACGCTCGGCGCCGAGGGTGTGCGGATCGACCGCAAGGGCGAGGAGTCGATCATCGTCGCGGCTGTTCCCGAGATCGAGAAGGTCGAGCCCACCGGTGTCGGCGATGCCTTCCGCGCCGGCTTCCTGGCCGCGCTCACCTGGGGCCTGGATCACGAGCGTGCCGCTCAGCTCGGCTGCTTGCTGGCCGTGTACGTCGTCGAGCGGGTCGGCACGCAGGAGTACACCCTCTCCCGCGCCGACTTCCTGGCCCGTCTCGAGGACTCCTACGGCCCCGCTGCGGTCGCCGACATCGAGCCGCACCTCGCCACGTTCCGGCCCTGACGCCCTCTCTTCGTGGTCAGGTGAGCCGGCGCACCAGATAGAGCGGGGTGCCGTCCGCGGCACGTGACTCCCCGGCGTACTCCTGCGCGCGCATCCGGCACCACGCAGGTACGTCGGTCCGTGCGGCGACGTCGCCGGTCGCCACGCCGATGAGCTGGCCGACGTCGACCTCGTGGAGGCGGCGTCCGAGCTCGATGACCGGGAGCGGGCAGCGCAGGTCGCGGCAGTCGAGCTCGAGGTCGGGCGTCAGGTCGGGGCTCAGATCGTCCGTCACAGTCCGACCTCCGCCCGGATCCGGGCCACCACGTCGGGCAACGCGGCCAGGAACGAGTCGACCTGTTCGGAGGTGCTGTCGCGGGTGAGTGAGACCCGGACGTTGCCATGGGTGAGCACGCCCATCGCCTCGAGCACGTGACTGGGCGCGAGGGTTGACGCCGTACACGCTGAGCCGCTCGCGACGGAGAAGCCGAGCCGGTCGAGCTCGTGCACGAGGGCTTCGCCGTCGACGTAGAGACAGGAGAAGGTGACCAGGTGGGGGAGGCGGTCGTGAGGGTCGCCGACCACCTCGACGTCGCGGAGGTCGCGGGCCACCGCGGTGCGGATGCGGTCGATGAGCCCGTGTTGCCGCGGGACCAGCAGCGGTCGCTCGTCGACCGCCGCCTGCAGGGCGGCTGCCGCGGCCAGCGCCGCCGGGATGTCCTCGAAGCCGGCCGTGCGCTCGTCGATGCGGTCGTCGCCGGGGAACGGGTTGCGCCAGCGGGTGCCCTTCCTGACCAGGAGTACGCCGACCCCTGCCGGGCCGCCCCACTTGTGCGCCGAGCCGGCCGCGACCGCCCAGCCGCGGGGGAGCGGAGTCCGGCCGAGCGAGGCGCAGGCGTCGACGAACAGCGGCACCTCGCCGACGGCGTCGGCGATCGCGGTGACCGGCTGGACCGTGCCGACCTCGTGGTTGGCTGACTGGACCGCGATCGCGGCCACGGCTCCGCGAGTGACCTCCAGGGCCACGTCATCGGGCGCGACACGCCCGAGCCGATCTACGGGTACGGCGGTCGCGGGCCCGCCGCGCCACCGAGCGGCATGCAGCACCGAGGAGTGTTCGACGGCCGAGTGCACGAGCCGGTCGCCCGCCCGGGCCCGGCCGGCGAGCAGTCCCAGCAGCCCACGATGCACGGCATCGGTGCCGGACGGGGTGAACGTGACCTCGTCGGGGCGTACCTCGAGCGCCTCAGCCACCACCTCACGAGCGTTGTCGAGCAGCATCCGGGCGGTCCGGGCGGGGCGGTGCAGCCGTCGCGGGTCGGCGTACCCGGAATCCAGTGCGGTGAGCAGCACCTCGCGCGCAGCCGGGTGGAGTGGTTCGGACGAGGCGGCGTCGAAATAGCCGCTCGCGCCGACACCTCCAGAGGCATTTGTCACACCGCGAACTTACCGGGCGACCTGCCGCCCACGGCGGGGTGCAGTTCCAGTAGTGTTCGGGCTGTCCGTCGTTGTTGAGAGAGAGGCTCGTTCGTGGGTCTGCAACTCCCCCAGGCAGCCCGGCGCCTTGCAGTGGGCGCGGCCGTGGGTCTCCCCCTGCTGATGCTGGCGGGTTGTTCCGAAGAGAGCCCTGGTTCGGCCGACAAGTGGGCCATGCCGAAGAACTCGCCGGCGACCCTCGAGGGTCACGACATCGCCAGTCTCTGGAAGTACGCCTGGATCGCCGCGCTCATCACGGGCGTGATCGTCTGGGCCCTGATCTTCTACGTGGCCTGGCGTTACCGCCGCCGCAGTGATGATGAGATCCCCGTGCAGACGCGCTACAACCTGCCGCTCGAGATCTTCTACACGATCGCCCCGATCATGATGGTCATCGTGCTGTTCTACTGGACCGTGACGGTCCAGAACCGCATCCTTCCCGAGCACCCCAAGGACCCCGACATCACCGTCGACGTCGTGGGCCAGCAGTGGCAGTGGACCTTCAACCACGCCGTGCCCGACTCCTCACCCGACGGCGCCAAATGGGTCTACGAGGCGGGCACCGCCTCGCACATCCCGACGCTGGTGCTGCCGGTCGACGAGACCGTGCGCTTCAACCTCACCAGCCCTGACGTCATCCACTCCTTCTGGGTCCCCGCGTTCCTGATGAAGATGGACGTCGTCCCGGGTCGCCACAACTCCTTCCAGGTCACGCCCAACGTGATCGGCGAGTACGTCGGCAAGTGCACCGAGCTCTGCGGCGTCTACCACTCGCGGATGCTGTTCAACGTGAGTGTGCGGTCGCAGGCTGACTACCAGAAATACCTGCAGGACCAGATCAACGCCGGCTTCGTCGCTGACACGCCGCTCCTCGGCGGCGCCCAGGCGTACACCCAGGCTGGTCTCGAGAGCCAAGAAGGAGGCCAGGAGTGACCGCCACCGCAGCCCACGTCACCACGGTGACCGGGCGCAAGCCACTGGGTCAGCAGCTGGTCAGGATCCTGACCACGACCGATCACAAGCTGATCGGCAAGCTGTACCTCGTCACGTCGTTCTGCTGGTTCCTGATCGCGGGCATGATGGCGATGATCATGAGGTCCGAGCTGGCGTACCCCGGCATGCAGATCGTCAACGACGAGCTCTACAACCAGCTCTTCACGATGCACGGCACGATCATGCTGCTGCTGTTCGCGACGCCGCTGTTCTTCGGTTTCGGCAACGTGGTCATGCCGCTGCAGATCGGCTCGCCGGACGTCGCGTTCCCGCGCCTGAACATGTTCAGCTTCTGGCTGTTCCTCTTCGGCAGCCTGATCGCCGCCTCCGGCTTCCTCACCCCGCAGGGTGCGGCCGACTTCGGCTGGTTCGCCTATGCGCCACTCTCCGACGCGCTCCGGTCTCCGGGCGTCGGTGGTGACCTCTGGATCATGGGCCTGTGGATGGCCGGTCTCGGCACCATCCTCGGCGCGGTCAACTTCATCACCACGATCATCTGCATGCGCGCGCCCGGCATGACGATGTTCCGGATGCCGATCTTCGTGTGGAACACGATGGTCACGTCGCTGCTCGTGCTGATCGCGTTCCCGATCCTGGCCGGCGCCCTGCTCTCGCTGGAGGCCGACCGGACCCTGGGTGCGCACGTCTTCGACCCGTCGCACGGCGGGGCGATCCTGTGGCAGCACCTGTTCTGGTTCTTCGGCCACCCGGAGGTCTACATCATCGCGCTGCCGTTCTTCGGCATCGTGACCGAGATCCTCCCGGTGTTCAGCCGCAAGCCGATCTTCGGCTACGTCGGCCTGGTCGGCGCGACGCTCGGCATCGCGATCCTCTCGGTCGCCGTGTGGGCCCACCACATGTTCGTCACCGGAGCGGTCGACCTGCCGTTCTTCTCCGGCATGACGTTCCTGATCGCGGTGCCCACAGGAGTGAAGTTCTTCAACTGGATCGGCACGATGTGGGGGGGATCTCTGTCCTTCGACACCCCCATGCTCTGGTCTGTCGGCTTCCTGACCACCTTCCTGTTCGGTGGCCTGACCGGCATCATCCTGGCCAGCCCGCCGCTCGACTTCCACGTCTCCGACTCCTACTTCGTGGTCGCGCACTTCCACTACGTCGTCTTCGGCACTGTGGTGTTCGCGATGTTCGCGGGCTTCTACTTCTGGTGGCCCAAGATGACCGGAAGGATGCTCAACGAGACCCTGGGCAAGATCCACTTCTGGATCCTGTTCGTCGGTTTCCACACCACCTTCCTGGTCCAGCACTGGCTGGGTGTCGAGGGCATGCCGCGCCGCTACGCCGACTACCTGCCGGGCGACGGGTTCACCACGCTCAACCAGGTGTCGACGATCGGGGCGTTCCTGCTCGGTGCCTCCACGCTGCCGTTCCTCTACAACGTGTGGATCACCCGCAAGGCGCCGATGGTCGGCGTCGACGACCCGTGGGGCTGGGGACGGTCGCTCGAGTGGGCCACCTCGTGCCCGCCGCCGCGCCACAACTTCGTCTCGATCCCGCGGATCCGCTCGGAGTCGCCGGCGTTCGACCTGCACCACCCCGAGATCGCGGCGCTCGACTACGGACTGGAGCCCGTCGGGGCGTCGGCTGGCACTGAGGAGGAGAACGCCTGATGAAGGCTGAAACCTGGATCTTCGCGATCACGACCGTCTTCTTCGCGCTCGTCTCGCCCGCCTACTGGTTCATCAGCGGAGACCACACCGGCACCTCGGCGCTGGTCATGTCCACACTGCTGGTGCTGATGGTCACGCTCTACCTCGGCTTCCACGCCTCGAGGATGGAGCCGCGACCCGAGGACCGCAGAGACGCCGAGATCGCCGACGGAGCCGGCGAGCTGGGCTTCTTCCCGCCCTACTCCTGGTGGCCGCTGTGGTGCGCCATGACCCTGGCCGTCTGCGCCCTGGGCGTGGTGTTCGGCTGGTGGCTGTTCGTGATCGGCGTCGGCCTCGGCATCATCGCCCTCCAGGGCTGGATCTTCGAGTACTACCGCGGAGAGCACGCCCACTGATCTCGATCAACCGAAGAACCCGTAGTGCGTGATGACCTTCACGCTCTGCGGGTTCTTCGGTTGTAGGACCTGACGGTTACCCTGATTTGGCCATCTCGGACCATTTCACGGGGGACCCCATGTCAGCACGCCGGACCATCGCGACGCTGTGCGCCGCCGCCCTGGTGGGTGTGACGGCCAGCGCGTGCACGACCGACGCCCTGACCCCCAGCGGTGCCGCAGATCCTTCGGCCGTCTCCACCTCGCCGACCCGTGAGCCCGTGACGATCACCACCAACGTGGAGCGCCGCGACGTCGCTGTCGACACCGTGCTCTCGGTCTCGGCTGTCGGCGGCACGCTCGACGAGGTGACCGTGACCTCTGACGGCGGCGACCTCAGCGGCGACCTCGACGCCTCCGGCACGTGGCAGGCGTCCTCGCTGCTCGAGCCGGGCACGACTTACGTCGTGAAGACCGTGGCCACGACCGACGACGGCGAGGAGCAGCGTGACCGCTCCCGCTTCAGCACCGCCGACCTGTCCCTCGACGAGCAGACCTTCGCCTCGATCTCGCCGCTGCAAGGTGAGACCGTCGGCGTCGGCATGCCGGTCATCGTCACGTTCGACGTGCCGGTCACCGACCACGCGGCGATGGAGCAGCACATGACCGTGACCTCGACGCCCGCGCAGCGCGGCTCGTGGCACTGGCTCAGCGACTACGAGGTGCACTGGCGGCCCGCCACCTACTGGCAGGCCGGCACCGATGTGGCCGTCGACCTCGACGTCAACAGCGTCCCGGCCGGCAACGGAGTCTTCGGCCAGGAGGATCGCCACGTCGACTTCCACATCGGCGACGCCCACATCTACAAGGTCAACGCGCAGACGCACCAGATGCAGGTCTACTCCAACGGCGAGCTGCTGCGGACCATCCCGATCACGACCGGCAAGGAAGGGTTCACCACCCGCTCCGGAGTGAAGGTGATCATCGAGAAGTTCCGGCACCGCCACATGAACTCCGAGACCGTCGGCATCCCCGTCGACTCCTCCGACGGCTATGACCTCGACGACGTCGAGTACGCCATGCGGCTGACCTGGTCGGGGGAGTTCATCCACGCTGCGCCGTGGTCGGTCTCCTCGCAGGGCTACGCCAACGTCTCGCACGGCTGCACCGGCATGTCCGACGCCAACGCGGCCTGGCTCTACGCCCTGTCGATCCGAGGCGACGTCGTCGAATACACCGGCACCGACCGGCCGATGACGCTGACCAACGGCTATGGCGACTGGAACGAGTCGTTCGCCGACTGGAA
>Ga0070698_100010104_pt1 | contig 10081 bp, 7 predicted proteins | sample KBSK1502metaG_FD_65477 | JGI IMG/M metagenome (GOLD analysis project Ga0070698, IMG submission 65477) | Corn, switchgrass and miscanthus rhizosphere microbial communities from Kellogg Biological Station, Michigan, USA - KBS K1-50-2 metaG | ecosystem: Host-associated > Plants > Roots >... | reverse complement strand
GTGGCAGACCCTAAACCAGAAACTCGATCACAAGCTATTTGACCTGGCTGCCTGACCCCGTATCCTGATTCTACCGGAGACCGTGCCATCAAATTCCAACACAGATCGCGACAGCACCATTGGGCCTAGATCAATACGGTATTTAATTGTCGCGCCGCGAAGAGGCGCGGAGCTGACTTGCCGCGATCGTCGCCTCGCTCGTCGACGCACTAGTCACCCCACCTCGCCCTGTACGACCTCCACAACACCGGCGACGTGTCTCCAATATTCCAAACCTCGATCTTGAGCACTCGGTATTTCAACAAAATTAGACTGGCGTGAGACAGGTCACAGGTGCAGTCTCGAAGACCACTTAAAATCCTTCCATAAGGCGGGACCGGCACAAAAGCAAGGTCCAGCCCTCCGGCTGTAATGGCAGACAAGTATGTGCTATCAATTATAGCGGCATTACTAAGTTGGGATCTTGGCACTGCTCGGGGTCAAGGCGGGGTGACGTGGACAACATAAGCGCAGTTTTGGCGCGTTTGGGAACGGTGAAGAACCCGGTTTTATTCTCGTCGTCTTCGTTCTCGGGATTGATGATGTATTTATCACCAAATGTGGAACCCGGGTATCATATTCACATATTCCTTCTTGCTGTTGCGGTATTCCTCATGGGCTTAGCCTTCTATGTCTACGGCTTCGTCCGTCTCCCTTCGTCGACGCAGGAGCTACTCTTTTTGCAAGAAGCAAAGATTGCGGTTGAGCGCCATCAGGTAAAAGCTGTCCAATCCCGCCGGCGGACAAGGACGGATGCCTAAACCGCACATCATAGCCGTTGTCAGCGGCAGGGGTGGCGTCGGGAAGACGATGCTCGCGGTGGAACTCGCCGCCGAACTTGCGCGAGGTCGAAAAACGCTTCTCTTCAATCTCGACTTCTTCAACCGTGGCCTCACCGGACTGTTCGCCTCAATTAGCGAGCATTCGCGGAAGATCGCTGTGCCGAGCTTTCCGCTGTTCGCATGTGTCGGCAACGATACCGATTGGGACATCGCTGCGATTGGGCAAAACCTTTTGGCGGTCTGCTACGACGACCTTGACAAATCCGAAGCGAACACCCTCGAGATGACGGATATCGCGTCATTGGCGCAGACCCTCGACAGATACATCCAAATGCTTGCGGAGGCGTGCGGGGCGGAAGTTATCGTCCTCGATTGCCACGGCGGACCGGGCAACACGTCCTTCGCCGCCTGTCTTACGGCGCAACACTCTTTGCTAGTCTCAGAGCCTGACCGAATCACATTACACGGGACACTCCATTTTTTACGGATCCTAAAGCGCACTGCCGGAAGCGGCGACCTCGACATCCGCCTCGTTTTCAACAAAGTCATACCGGCATTTTCGACCCCGTTCCTGTTTCGGTTTTACCGTGATTTTCTACAGAGTGAATTCGGAGGCAAGCCGCTGCTGGGGATTTATCCTCTCGAGGCGCACCTTACCAAAGAATTTGAGAAGACACCATTTCTTACCACAGTCTACCTACCTCGCAGTTGAAGCGAAAGACGCGCCTTCTCCCTTACGAGCTTTTTGCTGCCGAAACGCGGGAGGTACTGCCACGAGCAATCTCTCGTCTATCTTATGCTGCGCCCCTTTACTATCGTTATTTGATGAGACGGGTTCTGCATGTAATAAATCTCGATTTTATTTTTCGCATAATTGTTATCATCTCGCTAATATTGTACGGAATTCCCTGGTTTTTGAAAATCGCGAGCGGTCGGTATCAATTCGGTCCTTGGGACTTCTCATTTCTACAGCCCCAGCCTGAGATGCTCTCCGTATATCTGGTAGTGTGGCTCTTCATAGCTTTGGTCGTGAACTGGGGACGACAGCTTGATGTGCTGCTCACCTTTGCATTCCGCACGCGCGCGTTCTGTACCGGGGTGCTGAGCTATATGATGTTTGCCGTGGTCTGGACGCTGCCGATCCTGGTCATTGGCACTTCTCTTCACGACGTTATTTTCCAGATAAAACAAACCCAGCCAGCATTTGAGGGGCTCACAATCGCATTAGCCGCTTCGGTGTTGCCCACAACCTATCTGCTAGCGGCGTACGCCTGGCGAGGAATTCTCGACATTCGCTTCGACCATTGCTGTGTAGAAGGAAGCTTACGGATGCTCTTTTCGACTGTCGCTGGCGCGGGGCTCGGAACCATCGCGCTACTTGGACTGTAGCGTGGGCTGACCCTACTTACGGGCTGCTAAGTGGCGGACGAGGTCGCGGGCGTAGATCGGCAGATCGGCCTCGCGGCGGACGCAGATCGTCAGCTTGCGGATCGCCCAGTCGTCCGCCAGCTCGACATTGTGGATCGACATGGCCTTGGCGTGACGCTTTGCAGTGGTTGCCGGGACCACGCCGATCCCGACATTGCATTCGACCAAGCGGCACACGGCATCAAAGCTGCGTAACTGCACGCGCAGTTTGAGGCGCCGTCCGATCCTTTCAGCCTTTTCGGCGAGAAAACGCTGAAGCGCGCTCGACCGGTCGAGGCCGACAAAATCGTAATCTAGTACTTCTGCGAATGCAGCACGCTTTACCGCTGCCAATGGATGCGCAGGCGCGACGACGAGCACAAACCGATCCGTGCGGAACGGCACGGTTTCAAGACCCGCCGCTTCCACCGTTCCGGCGACGATCCCGACATCCGCAGTGCCGTCAGCGACGGCAGCGACGATCTCGTCGCTGAGCCTCTCTTCCAGATCGACATTCACTTGCGGATGCGAGGCTAGAAAATCACTGAGCGGCTCAGGCAGGAATTCAGTCAGCGCATTGGTATTGGACATCAGCCGGACCTGCCCCTTGATGCCCTCGGCGTATTGCGCCAGCTCGCCATGCATCCGCTCCGCCTGCTGCAAGAGCAGACGCGCGTGGTGCATGAGAGTACGGCCGGCTGGGGTCGGCTGCACGCCTTGGCGCTCGCGGTGCAGCAAAGGAGTGCCGAGCGCCGCTTCCATACTTCGGATGCGCGTGCTCGCCGCGGCAATGGCCAAATTTATCCGTTCAGCGCCATGGGTGATGCTGCCGCCCTCGACTACATGCAGAAATAGTCGCAAATCGCTCAGGTCGAAACGCATCGTGCGATGAGCCTTCGGATTTGACGAAGAAAGGCTGCGCAGAATGCCAATTGTGTCGGCCTGTGAGCAAGGCCAGATTTTGTCAAACACGAAAGGGCGGGCCATATGACCAGGGCTTATCCGGTCGAGCATCACAGCTATGACATCGTCGTTGTCGGCGCCGGCGGTGCGGGTCTGCGCGCCACGCTCGGCATGGTTGCTGCGAGGCTCAAGACCGCCTGCATCAGCAAGGTCTTCCCGACTCGCAGTCATACCGTCGCAGCGCAAGGCGGCATCGGCGCTGCGCTCGGCAATATGGGGGAGGACGACTGGCGCTGGCACATGTACGACACCGTCAAAGGATCCGATTGGCTCGGTGACCAGGACGCGATCGAATACATGTGCCGCAATGCAATGCAGGCCGTCATCGAGCTGGAGCACTTCGGGTGCCATTTTCACGCACCGAGGATGGCCTGATCTACCAGCGCCCGTTCGGCGGGCACACCGTGCAGTGGGGCAAGGGCCTGGCCAAGCGCGCCTGTGCCGCCGCCGACCGGACTGGCCACGCGATGCTCCACACACTTTATCAGCAGTGTCTCAAGCACAGTGCCGAGTTCTTTATCGAATATTTGGTGCTCGATCTGATCATGGATGACGGGGCCTGCCGCGGCGTCCTGGCGTGGAGGCTCGAGGACGGCACTCTGCACCTGTTCAGGGCGCATATCGTGGTACTGGCGACGGGCGGTGGCGGCCGTATCTTCTTCAGGACGACGCAGGCCCATATCTGCACCGGCGACGGCTACGCCATGGCGTTGCGCGCCGGACTGCCGCTGCAGGACATGGAGTTCGTCCAATTTCATCCGACCGGCATTTACGGCGCTGGTTGCCTGATCACCGAGGGGGCGCGCGGCGAAGGCGGCTACATGACGAATTCCGAGGGCGAGCGCTTCCTGGAACGCTACGCCCCGACCGCCAAGGACCTCGCCTCACGCGACGTGGTGAGCCGCGCGATGGCCATCGAGATCCGCGAAGGCCGCGGCTGCGGACCGCAGGGTGACCACATCCTCTTGCATCTGGAGCACCTTGATCCCAAGGTGCTGCATCAGCGGCTGCCCGGCATTTCGGAGACGACGAAGACCTTTGCCGGGGTCGATTTGAGCCGCGAGCCGGTCCCGGTGCTGCCCACTGCGCATTACAATATGGGCGGCATCCCGACCAATATTCACGGCGAGGTCCTGGACCCGACTACCGACGATCCCGAGCGGATCCTGCCTGGTCTGATGGCTGTCGGAGAGGCCGCCTGTGTCTCGGTGCATGGCGCCACCAGGCTCGGCACCAACTCGCTGCTGGATCTGGTCGTGTTCGGACGCGCTGCGGCCGAGCGCAGCGCAGAGATTGTCGAGCCCGGTGCATCGCACAGCGCTGTTGCGGGTTCTGCGACCGAGGCTGCAATCGCTCGATTCGACCGGTTGCGCCATGCGAGGGGACAGCTCAAAACCGGTGAGGTCCGGCTCTCGATGCAGCGCGCAATGCAGGGTCATTGCGCCGTATTCCGCACCGCCCTCGTGCTCGAAGAAGGGCTGCGCAAATTAACAGCCGTCGGTGACGCGATGGGCGATCTCATCGTCGCCGATCAATCGATGATCTGGAACACCGATCTGGTCGAGGCGCTCGAGCTGGACAATCTGATCGGGCAGGCGAGCATTGTACTCCACTCGGCGCTATACCGCACCGAGAGCCGCGGTGCGCATGCCCGAGAGGACTACCCCGAGCGCGACGACCGCAACTGGCTCAAGCATACGCTCGCTTGGCTGGACGGCGACGGCAAGGTGCGCCTCGGCGACCGCCCGGTGCACCTCCATCCGCTGTCAAACGAGGTACAAGCCTTTCCGCCCGCTGAGCGCGTGTACTGAGACCCTATCAACGCACCGGAGAATGGGGTTACCGCAGGCTCGGCGTGTAGCCCTTGCGGGGGTATTCTTCCCAATACTGGCGGAAGCCGCGGTGGGTGGCCTCCTGGTGCGGATGAGCCCGAAGTTTTTCGACGTCTATATCGATGCCGAGACCGGGGGCCGTCGGTAGATCGACCCAGCCGTCCTGCACCGTAAGTGACGCCGTCGCTATTTCCTTACACAGATCCTCGAAGTTTACGAAATACTCGGTGATTCGAAAGTTCGGGATCACTGCCGATAAATGCACAGTGGCGGCGAGCCCGATGAGCGTACTGTTGAAATTGTGCGGCGACATCACGACTGCGTGCGGCTGCGCCATTGCCGCGATGTCCAGCATTGCGCTGATGCCCCCAACAGCGCAGATGTCGGGGTTCAAGACGTCGGCGGCGCGCTTTGCCAGACACTCGAAGAAGGCTTCCTTCGAATAGATCGCCTCGCCGGTGACGATCGGGATCGGAACGGCACGCCGCACCTCGGCGACGAGGTCGATGTTCTCCGACGGGCATGGCTCCTCGTACCAGTCGATGCCGAACTCCGCCAAACGGTGACCGATACGGATCGCATGCGCCGGCGCAAAACGCCGATGCGCCTCGATCAGGAGTTCGAAGTCGGGCCCCAGCGCCTGGCGCATCGCCCGCACATAATCGATCGCGAAATCCTCGTCGCGGCGGTCGACAAAGCTCCGCCAAGGCCCCGGAAACGGATCGAATTTGGCGGCGGTAAAGCCCATCGCCTTGACCTTCAACCCGCGTTCAACGCCCTCCTCGATCGTCGTCCCGCGCGACCAGCCATTGGCGTAGACGCGCACCCGTTCGCGCGAGGCGCCGCCGATCAGATTGTAGATCGGCAACCCCGCGCGCTTGCCGATAATGTCCCAGGAGGCGATCTCGATCGCGCTCCACGCCGCCATCAGCTCCAATGAAATGCGGCGGATCGCGAAATCCTCGAACATGATTGCTCCGGTGTGCCGCACGTTGAAGGCACTGCGGCCGATCACATGCGGCGCCATCGCCTCGATGCAGTCCGCGACGACCTTCTGCTTGCCCTGGGTGACATAGGCCTCGCCCCAGCCATAGAGGCCGTCCTCGGTTTCGACGCGGCAGAACAGGAGATCCTTGGAGCTGCGGGTCCCTAGAATGAAGGTTTCGATCCGTGCAATCTTCATGTTCGTCCTCCGCTGATGCTTGGCCGACACGGGACAGCGTCGCCCGACCTTACGTCAAGAGTGGAGCGGGTTGCCTTTCCAATGCGTCACGGATGGCACGAGCCAGGGTTGGAAGCTGGTAGGGTTTGCGCAGTACCGGAAAGCCGGCGGCGAGAGTATTGGCGACTTTCGCATAACCGCTCGTCAATAGAATGGCAATGTCCGGATACTCCTGCCTGATTCGATGGGCAAGCGCCATCCCGTCGAGTTCTCCTGGCATGACAATATCGGTGAAGAGCATATCGATGGGTTCGCCCGATTCGAGCAGTTGCAACGCGGCCGCCGTCGATTGAACCGGAAACACCCGATAGCCGAGCTGATCCAGCAACATGCCGGCTACTTCCTGAACCTCGCGGTTATCCTCGACAAGGAGGACGGCTTCGCTGCCGCTCACCGGTTCTCCGGTGACCACCGGCTGTGGGCTAAGCGGCAGGTAGCTGCGCGGCAGGTAAATGGTCGCGGTGGTGCCGCCCCTGACCCTGCTGGCTATCGTCACAGTGCCGCCCGATTGGCGCGTCAACCCGTACACCTGCGACAGCCCCAGCCCGGTGCCCTTGTCCAGCTCCTTGGTCGTGAAGAAAGGCTCAAACACCTTTGGCAAGATTTCGGCTTCTATCCCACAGCCTGTATCGGTCACTGCCAGAGCGACAAATTCACCGCGAAGGTTGTCAGGTATATCCTCCGGTTGCAGCCGGACATTTTTGGCTGTGATTGTGATCGTTCCGCCGTCGGGCATCGCGTCGTGGGCGTTGACGACCAAGTTTATCAATGCCAGCTCCAGTTCATGAATATCGACGGCGACTGGCCAGACACTGCGCCGAATATCGACCACGAACTTGATGTCACCGCGCGCCGAACTGGCAAGCAGATCACGGGACGCTGACAAACACTGGCGCAAGCTTATGACGATAGGGTTCAGGGCCTGGCGCCGGGAGAAAGCAAGCAACTGGCGGGTGGGATTTTCGCCCCGCGAGGCTGCGAGCTCAATTGCTTCGACACAGCGGATGTTTTTCGGATCGCGAAGCTGACGCTTCAGTATCTGCGCGTGGCCGCTCACGACCATCAGCATATTGTTGAAATCGTGCGCTATGCCACCAGTTAGCTGGCCAAGTGCCTCCATTTTTTGCGATTGGGCGAGCTGCTCCTGCGCACGCCGCAACTTCGCCTCCGCTTCGCGGCGCTCGGTGATGTCGCGGGTGATCTTTGCGAACCCGATGAGCTTGTCTTCCTCGTCGTGAATGGCGTCGATTACCACGCTCGCAAAGAACAATGATCCATCCTTGCGGACGCGCAACCCCTCATCCGCGTAGGTTCCGGACGCCGCAGCAGTTGCGAGGGCCCGCACCGGAGCACCCGCCGCCCGATCTTCGGATGTGTAGAAGCGTGAGAAATGATGGCCTACTATTTCTCGTTCGGTATAGCCTTTGATCCGCTGGGCACCGGCATTCCAGCCCGACACCACACCCTGAGCATCAAGTCCGATCAGCGCATAATCAGTCACGGCCTCCGCGAACAGCCGGAAGCGCCGCTCGCTCTCGCGCAACGCTTCTGCGGCCAGCTTTTCGGAAGTCACGTGGCGGCCTATCACATAGATCAACCCGTGCTCGGCCGTCATCGTCCAAGAGAGCCAACGCCACGAGCCGTCCTTATGACGAAAGCGGTTCTCCATGCGCACGGTTGGAACGCCCTCGGCGAGCCTTCTCCAACCGGCCATCGAATGCGCCACGTCCTCCGGATGCCTCAGCTCGTTGACGTGCATCCTCTTGATCTCGCTCTCGCTCCAGCCGAGGAGGGTGGTCCAGGCCGGATTGACGCTGGTGAAATATCCGTCGAAGTTGGAGACGCCGAGCAAGTCTTCGGAGACCTGCCAGATGCGGTCGCGCTCCCGGGTACGCTGGGTGATCTCGGTTTCCAGCCGCTCGTTCAGAACACGCAGCATCTCCTCATTGCGGACGCGTTCGGTCGTCTCGACGCAAGTCGTCAGGATGCCGCCGATACCGTTAGCGGCGGTTTCGTCCGGGATTGGGCTGTAGCTGATGGTAAATCGAGCGTCTTCGGCGGCCGCGCCGTGGCGACGCACGGTCCACGGATGATCCTCGGCGAAAAAGGCTTCACGCTCCCCGCGCAGGATCGCCTCGTTCAAGGGCCCGAGTTCCGGATATATCTCCCACCACACCTCTCGCAGAGGCCGGCCCAACGCCCCGGGGTGCTTATCGCCAAGAATTGGCCGATAGGCATCATTGTAAATCAGCACTAAATCAGGACCCCAGCGAATGGCCATCGGAAAACCCGATGCGAGGATCATCGTGACGCTCAGTTTCAGGCTTTGCGGCCAGGTCTGGCTGCCGCCGAGCGGCGTAGCGGACCACTCCATCTCGCGGATCCGCCGAGCCATCTCTCCGGGCGGCAGGGCAAGGATCGAGGTACTCATCGGCGGTGCTGGAGTGTTTCCCCTAGGCCCGTGGAACACACGGAAGGGCCATTATGTCCAACACGCTTCGCGCTGCTATAATTCCCTTTCGATGCGGGTCTTGCCCCTTTTTATAGGAGTTCACGGTTATGAAGACCTTTGTCCATTGCGGTCAGCTTTTCACCGGACGCGAGGACGATGCCCGCGCCGACGAAATTCTGGTATTCGACGAGCGCGGCATGCTCGACTACGTCGGCCCGGAGAAGGGGTCGCCGCGTCGCGTTCGCAGCGACAAGGTGCTCGATTATTCCCGTTGCTTTGTGATGCCCGGGCTGATCGATGTTCACACCCATCTCGCCTATGGCAACGCGAAGAGCGAGGAGGACATCGATCTTTACAGCCCGCTCGAGTTCCGCGCCCTGCGCGGAATGTTTTTCGCGCAAAAAGTCGCCGCCGCAGGATTCACCGCGATCTGCTCACCGGGCGACGCCGGCCAAATCAGCTTGTCCATTCGCAACGCAGTCCGTGCCGGCCTCTTCGACGGCCCACGGGTCATGGCGGCGGGTCGCTATCTGACCACCCACCAGGGTCTGACCGACTGGTATCCGACCTGGATCGGCGCGCCCGAAACCTCGATCGGCAAACTGGTCACCACCGTTGCCGAGGCTGTCGAAGAGATCCGCCGCCAGGTCAAGGACGGCGTTGACTGCGTAAAGATTGCGCTCGACGGAATCCAGCGGCGCGACGATGGCGAGCTCATCGCCGCCTTTACCCAGGAAGAGACGGACATCATGGTCCGCGAGATCCACCGCCTTGGAAAGAAGGCGATCGCTCACGCCCGCGGCCGCGAAGCGACGCTCTACGCCGCCCGCTCCGGGATCGATCTGATCTTTCACGCCAATCACCTCGACGATCAGTGCATCGAGGCAATGCTCGAGACCGGCAGCACGGTCTCGCCGACGCTGACCCATCCGCGCAACACCATTGATTTTACCCAGCCCCACGAGCCGGCCTATCTCAAAGGCCGCCCCGAGCACGCGCAGCGCGAGTACGAAATCGGCTGCGCCAATTGGAAAAAGGCGCGCGCCGCCGGCGTGCCGATGCTGACCGGCACCGACACGGGCTTTGCGGTGACTCCCTATGGTGAGTGGAATGCCCGCGAGCTCGAACTCTTTGTCGAGGATCTCAGCTTCACTCCGGCCGCGGCATTGCGGGCAGCGACTGAAGTCAATGCCCGCTTCATGACCCAAGGTGATCGGATCGGCGCCTTGGAGCCGGGCCGGGCCGCCGATTTCATCGCCCTCGACGCCTCCCCGCTCGCCGACATCCGCATACTGCAGGACAAGAGCCGCCTGCGCGCCGTCTATATCGCCGGCAAGGAGATCCGCATCCCCGACCGCCCCTACGACCCGCGCCAGGTCACCGA
>Ga0070698_100010103_pt1 | contig 10081 bp, 9 predicted proteins | sample KBSK1502metaG_FD_65477 | JGI IMG/M metagenome (GOLD analysis project Ga0070698, IMG submission 65477) | Corn, switchgrass and miscanthus rhizosphere microbial communities from Kellogg Biological Station, Michigan, USA - KBS K1-50-2 metaG | ecosystem: Host-associated > Plants > Roots >... | reverse complement strand
GCCACGGCCGAGGGTGAAATCGCCAAGCTGCGGACAAGCACCGAGCGCGAGGTCGCCCAGCTGAAGGCGACGGCTAAGCGCGAGCGGGACGAGATCCTCACCACCTCCAAGCGCCAAGCTGACGAGATGCGCAGCCATGCGCTGGGGATCCTGGAGGAGAGCGAGGCCCAGCGCGCCCAGGCGGAAGCCGAGTTCGAGATCCAGTTCGCGACACGCAAGGAAGAGGCCGAGCGCCAGGAGGCCGAACGGCTCGCTGCCGCCCAGTCTGCGACGCAGGAACTCGTATTCAAAGCCGAGCAGCGCGCCTCAACCGCGGAGCAGCGGGCAGCGAAGGCCAGCGCCCAGGCCGACCAGACTCGCCGAGACGCCGACCAGCACGCCAGGCAGCTGGTCGGCAACGCAGAAAAGAATGCCGACCAGATCGCCGGCCAGGCCAAGGTTCAGGCCGAGCAGTTGCTCGCCGAGGTCAAGGCTGAAGCCGGACGCCGCCGCGCTGCTACGCACCGCGAGGTCGACGACCTCACCAGGCAGAAGGACAGCATCGCCAGCCACCTTGCGCAGGTACGTCAGTTGATGCCAGGCATGAATGCAGTGCAGGCGGCACAGGCGACACCTGCCATAACTGGTGACTCGAAATAACTAACAGGCCTGGTTCCCGGACCCGCAGCATGTCTCTGGCCTGCCGTTTTTCATCTCCGGCATGAATCACATGAGCAAAGCCGCAGGCCGGGACCAAGTGACCGGAACTGGCTGCACCGCTCGCGGCCGCTGACGTCAGGCGCTGGCGTGGTCAACGGTCATGTAACGTGCCGCCTCGAACGTCTTGATGGTCAGGTCCTCTGGCGGGACACCTTCTGCTTCGAGCGCAGGGTTGAGTCGTTCGTCACGGAACCGCGCGAACGATTCGTGGGAATCCCATACGGAGATGACCTGGTAGCCAGGATCGGCCGGGCTGGTGACCTGAAGGATCAGGCCGGCGGCTGGGCTCCCGCCGGCACGCAGGCGTCCGGCGACTTTTTGCTGGCTTTCGACGGTCCCGGTCGGGTTTACCGCGATCACGAGAATCGACATGGCCCCTCCTTCTGCTAATTTCGTGAGAGTCTTACTCTCTCGATATTAGTAGTACTATCAGCGATATGGCCGAGCCTGTCAAGAGGCGCTATGACAACTCCCGCCGCCTGGCGCAGGTGGCGGCCACCCGGCTGAAGGTGATCCGGGCCGCCGAGCGCCTGTTCACTGAGAACGGTTACCCGGCCACCACCATCGAGGCGATCGCCGAGGCGGCGGACACCCCGCTGCCCACCCTGTACCGGCTGTTCGGCTCGAAACGGGCGCTGCTGGCCGCGGTCCTGGACACCGCCTTCGGCGGCGACGACCAGCCCATCGCCTTCGGCGACCGGCCCGCGGTACGCGCCGCTCGCGCCGAACCCGACCCGGCGAAAATGGTGGCCGCGTTTGCCCGCATCATGGCGGAGTTCATGCAGCGGTCCTCAGCGATCCTGAACGTACTGGCCACAGCCGCACAGGTCGACCCAGAGGCGGCCGAATTGCTGACCCAGATCCGCCAGCAACGCCACACCGGCCAGTCCAGGATCGTCGCCGCCCTGAACGGCACCGGCGCGCTCGACCCCGACCTCGACACTGACGAGGCCGACGACATTGTCTACGCCCTGCTGTCTCCCGAGGTGCACCGGATCCTCACGGTCGAGCGAGGCTGGCCCGCCGACCGCTACGAACGCTGGATCGCGCGCTCCCTCAGCACGCTCCTGCGCACCGGCTAACCTCCCGCTCCCCGGGCGAGGCTAACCAGCGTCCGCTTCGGCGATGAGTTCCAGGATGCGGGCCGGGGGCAGGTGCTGTTCGTAGATCCGCACGCCGAACGGCGCGAGCGCGTCTTCGATCGCGTTGACCACCGTCGGCGGCGCGATGATCATGCCGCCCTCGCCGACGCCGCGGAAGTTGACGTCGGCGTCGAGCGGCACGGTCTGCAGGTGCTCGATCTCGATCCGGGGGATGTCGCAGGCGGTCGGCAGCAGGTAGTCCATGAACGTGGCGGACTGGAAGTTGCCGTCGGCGTCGTAGGCGGACCGCTCGAGCAGCACCGCGCCGATGCCCTGGGCGATGCCGCCCCGGATCTGGCCTTCGACGACCGAGGGGTTGATGAGCGCGCCGCAGTCTTCCGCCGCGACGTACCGCTCGACCGTCACGATGCCGGTCTCGGTGTCGACCTCGACGATGGCGCAGTGGCTGCCGCCGGACCAGCCGCCTTCGCCGCCGTCGAACGACGCCTCAACCTCGAAGCTGGTGTCGACGTCGCCATCGAACTGCCCCGACGCGGCCTGCTGAGCGATCTCGCCCACCGGAACCGCGCTGTCGGGGTCACCGCGCACCTGGACCTGGCCGTCGGTGATCTCGAGGTCCTGAGCGCTGGCCTCGAAGAGCAGCGACGCGAAATCGAGCACCTTGGCCTTGAGCTGGCGGGCGCCGTGCAGCGCCACGCCGCCGGTCATGGTGGCTGACCGGCTGCCGCCGGTCAGCCCGAACGGCACCACGTCGGTGTCGCCGACCACAACGCGAACCTGCGAGAACGGCACGCCGAATTCGTCCGCGGCGATCTGGGCGAGGGTGGTCTGGTGGCTCTGCCCGTGCGGCATCTGCCCGGTGAACAGCGTCACGACGCCGTCGTACTCGAGCGTGAGCCGCATGAACTCCATGCCCATCGGGCCGCTGCCCGCTTCGGGGGAGCGCGGGCCAGGAGCGGCCTCGATGAAGGTCGCCATGCCGATCCCCAGGTACCGCCCTCGGGCGCGTTCGGCAGCCTGCCGGCGCCGGAAGGCCGGAATGTCCACCATCTGCGCGACGCGCTCCAGCGACTCCTTCGCGGTGACTCCCACCAGCGGACGTCCGGTGATCATCATGAAGGGCGGGTCGGTCCGCGGGGCGATGTTGCGCAGCCGGATCTCCAGCGGGTCGAGGCCGAGGTCCTTCGCGAGCAGGTCGATGACGCGCTCCCGGACGAACGTCTCCGACGCCCATGGGCCGCGGTAGGCGATGTACGAGGCCTTGTTGGTGGCAACCGCGGTCGACTCGAAACCGAGCGCCGCGAACTTGTAAGGACCGGGGAACATCCCCTCGATGATCGCGGGAACCATCGTGCCCATGACCGGATAGGCGCCGTTGTCGAGCACCATCGCCGCGTCAAGCCCGAGCAGGTCGCCGTCGTTGCTGACGGCAATACGGACGTCGAAGCTCTCCTCGCGTGCCTGCCCGGACGCGGCAAGGTTCTCGCCCCGGTCCTCGACCCACTTCACCGGCCGGCCGAGCGCCCGCGACGCGGCCGCGGCCGCGAGCTCTTCCCTGGATGCGCCGATCTTCAAGCCGAACGACCCGCCGATATCCCCGGCCAGCACTCGCACCGTGTCCGGCGACATGCCGAGGCGGGTGGCGACACCCATCTTGGTGATGTGCACGCTCTGCGTTGCCGCGTACACCGTCATCAAACCCGAGTCAGGATCGAAACTCGCCACGCAGCCGCGGCCTTCCATGGGCACGTTCTGGTGGCGGTGCACGTCGATGTGGTACTCGGCGACTTGGTCCGCCGCCGCGAAGGTGCCCGCGACGTCGCCGAACTCGCTGCGCTTGTGCGGGCCGATGATGTTGTCGCCCAGGTTGGCGAACAGCGGCGGGCTGCCGGGGTCGAGCGCGAACGCGGCGCTCACGACCGGAGGCAGGTCCTCATAGTCGACCTCGACCAGGTCACAACCGTCCTCAGCCAGGTAACGGCTTTCGGCGACCACGATCGCCACCGGGTCGCCGACGAAACGCACCTTGTCGGTCGCCAGCAGGGTGTACTCGGGCGCGGGCCCGCCGCCGCCCATCATCGCGAACAGCGGATCCTGCCCGGGGACCGTCACCGCCTCCAGGTCCGCCCCGGTGAGCACGAGGACGACTCCGGGTAGCGCCCTGGCGGCGGAGACATCCACCGCGAGCACCCGCCCGTGGGCCAGCGGCGAGCGCACGAACGCCGCGTGCAGCATCCCCGGCAGCTTGAGGTCGTCCACGTAGCGCCCGCTGCCCGTCAGGATTCGCGGGTCCTCCGAGCGCTTGATGCTGGCGCCCGTGTACCGCTCGGCCGCGATCTGAGTCATCGTCGCTCCCTAGGTCAGGCTTCCCTGCTGCGCTGCGCGGCCAGCAGGACGCCGTCGATGATGCTCTGGTACCCGGTGCACCGGCAGATGTTGCCGGACAGCGCTTCCCTGATCTCCTGCTCGCCGGCGTCCGGGTGGGCATCGAGGTACGCGGTGGCCTGCATCACGAACCCCGGCGTGCAGAATCCGCACTGGAAACTGTGCGAGTCCCACATCGCCTGCTGCAGCGTGCCGAGGCCGGCGCCGGGAGGTCGGTCGGGGCTGGTTGGCTGGGGCTGGGCGGTCGCCAGTCCTTCGATCGTGGTGATCTCGCTGCCGGCGGCCTGGACGGCCAGCATCAGGCACGAACGCACCGCCCTGCCGTCGACAATGACGGTGCATGCGCCGCAGACCCCGTGCTCGCAGCCGATGTGGGTGCCGGTGAGGTCGAGGTCATCCCGCAAGAAGTCCGCCAGCGTCTTGCGCGCTTCGACCGAGCCGGTGCGCGGGGCGCCGTTCACCCGAACGGTGACTTCTCTCATCGGTCACTGCCTCTCGTAGGCGTTGTCCGCGGCCGCCTGCAGCCCGCGACGGACCAGGGTGGCCGCAACCTGCTTCCGGTACTCCGACGACCCGTTCAGATCGGCCGGCGGATCGAGGCCGGCGGTCGCCCGGCGGGCCGCCTCCGCGAACAGTTCCGCCGACGGCCGCTCGCCGGACAGGAAATCCTCCGCCGCCGCGGCCCGGATCGGCACGTCAGAAACGCCGGCGAAGGCCAGCCGGGCATCGCTGATCACGCCGTCGGCCAGCGTCAGCGACACCGCCAGGCCGACGATGGCGAAGTCGCCATGGCGCCTGGCGACCTCGAGGAAGGCAACACCGGTGCCCGGTCCCGCTGCCGGGAAGCGGACCTCGGCGAGGATCTCGTCGGGACGCCGGGACGTCGCCAGGTAACCCTCGAACCAGTCCGCCGCCGGGATGACACGCTCGCCCGCCCGGCTCCGCACGACGAACTCGGCGTCGAGGGCCAGCGCGACCGCGGGCAGTTCGGCCGCCGGATCGGCGTGCGCCAGGCTGCCGCCGATCGTGCCGCGGCTGCGGATCGCGTCATGGCCGATCAGCGGCAACGCGGCCGCCAGCAGCGGCACGGTATCGCCGACCGTCGCCGAGTCCTCGGCCACGTACTCGCGCGTCATCGCACCGATAGCGACCGTGCCGTCTGTCACCGACACGCCGACCAGTTCACTCAGGCCGTTGATGTCGATGAGCACCGCGGGCCGGGCCAGCCGGAGCGCCATCAGCGGGATCAGGCTCTGCCCGCCGGCGAGCACGCTCGCCTCGTCTTGGTGCTCAGCCAGCAAGTCGACCGCTTCAGCCATGGTCGTGGGCGCCTCGTACTCAACGTAAGGCAGCTTCACCGGCACCCGTCCCTCAACGCCTCATGACTCCCGTGGCTTCGACTCAAGCGACGTTACACATCCAGGACGTGGCCTGGGAAGAGAGGTCTCAATGGACCTACCGCGCCCCGGCACCGGTCGGTGCCTGGATTTCATTCATCCGGAACGGACTGTCTTCTTCGCGTCCAGCGGATCCGGAGACGCCTTGCGCTAGTTCTGGATTCGGGCTCTTGGCGCCCAGCGCGGAGCCGGTGCTCGCGGCGACCACGATGACGACCGCCGCGAGCGCGACAGGGGCGGCGTGCTGGCCGAGCAGCAGCCAGCCGGCCATCGTCGCGACGGCGGGCTCCAGGCTGAGCAGGATGCCGAAGACACGCTTCGGCGCCCGGCGCATCGCCGCCAGCTCCAGCGAGTAGGGCACGACGGAGGCCAGCAGCGCCATGCCGAAGGCCAGTGGCATCAGGTGCGGCGCCCACGCGATCCGCGCCGCGCCGTGCGCCCCGAACGGCAGGAGGATCAGGGCGCCCGCGCTCATCGCGACGGCGAGGCCGCCGCGGCCGGGCACGACGGCGCTCATGCGGGCGCCCGTGACGATGTACATGGCCCAGAACGCGCCGGAGGCCAGCGCGAACGCCACGCCCGCCAGGCTGAGCGCGCCGGACCCGCCGGCCGTGGTGCCGTGGCTTTCGGTGAGGCCGAGGATGGCTACGCCGGTCACGGCCAGCAGGACCCAGCCGAGGTCGCGCATCCGGCGGGACAGCGCGGCGGAGAGGGTGAGCGGGCCGAGGAACTGGATGGTCACCGCCGTGCCCAGGGGAGCCTGGCGAGGGCGGCGTAGAAGAACGCGTTCGTCCCGGCGAGGCTGACGCCATAGAGCAATACGGCCTGCCACTGCCTGCGCCGCCAGCCGCGGACCCGGGGCCGGGTCACGGCGAGCAGCACGATAGCCGCTAGCCCGAGGCGCAGCAGGGTCGCGCCGGAGGCGCCGAGAACCGGGAACAGGCGCATCGCGAGCGCCGCGCCGGCCTGGAGCGACGAACACGAACCGAGCACGAGGAGGATCGCCGGTACTGGCATACATCTACAGTCGCCAATCAGAACTGTTTCGTCCAGCGAATGATTTTGAGCAATACTGATCAGTAGAGCTAACCAGTATGGGAAGGACACAGGTCATGCTGGACGTGCATCGCCTGCGGCTGCTGCGCGAGCTGGACCGCCGCGGGACTCTCGCGGCCGTGGCCAGGGCCTTGTCCTATAGCCCGTCGGCGATCTCCCAGCAGCTGAGCCAGCTGGAGACCGAGACGGGAGTGCCCTTGCTCGAGCCGGCCGGGCGCGGAGTCCGGCTCACCGCGCAGGCCCGGATCCTGGTCGAGCACACCGAGGCGATACTGGAACGGCTCGAGGAGGCGGAGGCCGACCTGCGCGCCTCGCTCGCCGAAGTGCGCGGCACCCTGCGGGTCGCCTCCTTCCAGTCGGTGCTGTTCGCCCTGGTCCCCTCGGTCCTGACGCGCCTCGCCGAACGCCACCCAGGACTGCGGGTCGAGATCGCGCACCAGGAGGCGGGCCCGGCGTTCGCGGGCCTGCTCGCGCACGACTTCGACATCGTTCTCGGCGAGGAGTACCCAGGCACCGCGCACCCGCCGGTGCCCGGAGCCCGCACCCAGCTGCTGGCGAACGACGAGCTCTTCACCGTGTTCCCCGCGAACGGCCGGTACGCCGTTGGCGGCGAGCCTGGCGCGCAGGTACGCCTCGCGGACCTGGCCGGCGTCCCGTGGATCTTCGACCCGGCGGACACCGGGCCCGGCCAGTGGGCGCGCAACGCCTGCCGGGAGGCGGGCTTCGAGCCGGACGTTCGCTACGTGGCCTCGGACCTGCTGCTGCAGATCCACCTGGCGGAGACCGGGCACGCCGCCGCGGTCATCCCCGGCCTGCTGCTCGGCGCCGTGCCGCGCCCGGCCGCGCGGATCATGCCGCTGCCCGGCCGGCCGCACCGCCGCCTCACCACCGGCGTCCGCGCAGGCGCCAGCCGGCACCCGGCGCTCCGCGCTTTCCGCGGGGCGCTGCGCCAGGCCGTCCGCGAGGCAAGCAGAAACGAATCACCGGATTAAGAGGATCCCAGCTCACCTAGCCGGCCGGTCGATGCGGTCATCGAGATCGTCCTCACCGACCGGCTGCTGAAGGAGTAGCGGAAGGTCAGGCGACGCGCCAGACGCGCCACAGCGCGGAAGGATCGCTGAGCGGGTCGCCGTGCACCAGCGAGAAGTCAGCCGGCCCGCCCTCCCTGATCACTCCCGCCTCTGGCTCCCCGAGCAGCTCACCGCCGCGCCAGGTCACCGCGGCCAGTGCCTCCCACGGCTCGAGCCCAGCCTCGGCCAGGGATTCGACTTCCCAGGGCAGCTGGTTGGCGCGCGCCGAACCGCCGCCGAAGTCGGTGCCGCCCACGATGGCGACCCCTGCCGCGTGAGCAAGGCGCACGCTGTGCGTGGCCAGTTCCAGCCGGTCCAGGATCCGGGTCCTGCTGCCCGGCCCGGCGAACCTGGGGATGGCCGTGGTCGTGGTGAACGTGAGCCACGACTTCATCACCGTCAGCGTGGTGACGAGCGCGACGCCGCGTTCCGCCATCAGCCGCGTGACGTCGGCATCGAGCTCGAACCCGTGCTCGATCGAATCCGTACCCGCCTCGGCGCACACCCGCGCGCCGGACAGCCGCGAGGAATGCGCGGTCACCTTCGCGCCGCGCGCGTGCACCGCATCGACGACGCGGCCCACCTCGGCGGCGGTCCACGGCGCGGTTTCCGGGTCCGGCCCGTCCAGGTAGAGCTTGACGAAGTCCGCGCCGTCGTCGAGCTGGCCGGCCGCCGCGGCGACGAGCTCGTCAGCGTCCCGGGCCTCTATCGACAGCCCGTCAGGCAGCACCCCTGCCGTCGTGATCCAGGTGCCCGCCGCGCGCACGTACGGCCGGTCACGGCGACCGCGCCACCGGTCCCTGACGCCGATGCTGAGCGCCCGCTCGACGCCGTCGTGCTCGCGCCGGGGAGAGCCGACATCACGCGCCCACCGGACACCGGACCGGTGCTGCAGCTCCCCGTTAGACTCGGCCACGGCTACCAGCGTTTCCGCCGGGTCCGCGCCGCGGTCGATCCAGTGCGAGCCGCCGGGCAACGTCAGGTGACTGTGGCCGTCCACGAGGCCAGGGACGATCGTCGTACCGCCCGCGTCGACCACCTCACACCCAGGCGGGAGATCACCCTCCTCGCTGGCTGGCCGGATCCAGCGGATCACGCCGTCCTCCGTCAGCAGGCTGACACCGACCCGCAACTGCGGGGAACGCCCGTCGGCCAGCGCGGCGTCGCGGTACACGGTGCTGGGCACAACCTCACTTTAGCCAGAACCTGGTTCAGCCCTTGTCCGCACCGAGGACGGAAGTCCCGGCGCGTCATGACGTCTGGCTCATGGTCTGGTGGTTCTCGCGCGCGAGGGTGGAGGGGTGAGGAGTGCTTGCCTTCGCTCGGCGGCCGGCTGGCTCAGCCGGCGGTCGGCGGTGCTCCTGCTGGCCGTGACTGTTGCCGGGCTGGCGGGCGGTGGGCTGGCCCTGCTGGCGGGGGAGGGCTGGGCCGCGGACGCGTGCTGGCTGGTGTCGGCGGGGTTCGGTCTGGCCTACGCGGTGTGGTCGGCCGTCGACAGCATCCGCCGCGGACGGCTCGGTGTGGACCTGATCGCGCTGCTGGCGCTGGCGGGCGCGGTCGCGGTGGGCGAGTTGCTGGCCGCCGCGGTGATCAGCGTGATGCTGGCCAGCGGCCGGGCCCTGGAGGCGTGGGCGGCGCTGCGCGCGCGGCACGACTTGAGCGCGCTGCTGGACAGGGCGCCGCGCACCGCCCGCCGTTACCGGGATCGCAACGTCGAGATCGTGCCGCTCGACGCCGTGACGGCTGGCGATCTGCTGCTGGTGGCGTCCGGCGACGTGGTGCCGGCGGACGGCACGGTCGCCTCGGTCGCCGCCGTTCTCGATGAGTCCGCGCTGACCGGGGAGGCCCGGCCGGCGGAGCGTGTCCGCGGCGACCGGGTGCGCAGCGGCGTGGTGAACGCGGGCGGCCCGTTCGACCTGCGGGCCGGCGGTACCGCCGCGGACAGCACGTACGCGGGCATCGTCCGCCTCGTCAGCGAGGCGGAGAACTCGCAGGCGCCGTTCGTCCGCCTCGCCGACCGGTACGCCATGTGGTTCCTGCCCCTGACGCTCGCGGTCGCCGCCGTCGCATGGGCGCTCGGGGGCGCGGTCCGGGCCGTCGCTGTCCTCGTGGTGGCGACACCGTGCCCGCTGATCCTGGCGGCACCGGTCGCCCTGGTCTCCGGATTGTCGGCGGCGGCGCGGCGCGGCGTCGTGGTCAAGAGCGGCGGCGTGCTTGAGCGCCTCGCCAAGTGCACCACTCTCATCCTCGACAAGACAGGCACGCTCACCGTCGGGCAGCCGGAGGTTACCGCCGTCATCCCCGCCTGCCCCGGCACGCTGGACGCGGACGAGGTGCTAACCCTGGCGGCGTCGCTTGATCAGGTGTCCGG
>Ga0070698_100010102_pt1 | contig 10081 bp, 9 predicted proteins | sample KBSK1502metaG_FD_65477 | JGI IMG/M metagenome (GOLD analysis project Ga0070698, IMG submission 65477) | Corn, switchgrass and miscanthus rhizosphere microbial communities from Kellogg Biological Station, Michigan, USA - KBS K1-50-2 metaG | ecosystem: Host-associated > Plants > Roots >... | reverse complement strand
CCGAACGAGCGCTCGCCGCGACCTCAACACGCGTGCGGCTCGAAACGCTCCACCAGGGGTTTGGGAGGCTCTCGGCACCCCGCGCGAACGTCGCCTATGCCGAAAGCGCGTTTGCGGTGAAGCGGATGTTGAATCTACCGGGGCACCCGCTGTCGTGACCCTCTTGACCGACCTGGCGAACGGCGCTGATTTCGCGACCGTGTTTCACCAGCGCATGGCCATGCCCTACGACGACTTCCAGCAGCTCATCACCCAGCAATAGGGCTTCGACGCCGGCACCCGAGGCTGCGTCCGCTTGTACAGCAGGTCGTCCGGGCTGGTCAGCGACGTTCCAAAGATCGTATTGATGCAATCCGTGAAGACGTGCGAATCGCTATGCGCACGCCGCGTCGCGCGCCGGTCGAACGGTCGGACGTGGCTTTCGAAATTCGCGGTAGTCAACCACGCACTCGTGTGCGGCGAGAAAGTTCATCAGCTTCTTGTATTCCAACGGCTGCATTCCAAACAGCTGAAGGACGGTTCGATAGCTGCCATCTGACGTCTCGAGTGCGCGCCGCAACAGATGCCGAAGGTCAGCGCGCGTGATGTCCCGGTTGATGAACTGGGTGTACACGTCATCCCAGAACCGCTGCTGACCCGACACGAGCAGCGCAAACAGCTCATCGGAGCGCCTCCGGCGCCGGTCCTGCTGCGAATGGAGCTGACTGCCGGGCATTGATGCGACCGCCGGAGGAAGGTGCTCTGCGTTGATCTGTTCGCCGACCGCCATCGATACCATCTGCTCGACCACGTTCTGGAGCTCGCGGACGTTGCCTGGCCATCGGTACCGCTCGAGAAGCGACAGCGCGTCTTCATGAATCGTGAGACCGCTCCCTGCATTCGCCATCGCATGCCCGATGAGGGGTCGGATGTCCTCCTTGCGATCGCGCAGTGGCGGCACCGTGATGTGCACCACCTGAATCCGGTAGAGCAGGTCTTCGCGGAACTGGCCGTTGGCCACCATGGCCCCCAGATCGCGGTTCGTCGCGGAGATCACGTGGACGTCCGCGCGAACGACGGCCGCGTCCGATCCGACCGGATGGAATTCACCATTTTCAAGGAACCGCAGCAGCAGGCCCTGCATCCGTATGCTCATCTCGCCGATTTCATCGAGGAACACAGTGCCGCCGTGCGCCTGCTGCAGCTTGCCGACCTTGTCGCGGTACGCCCCCGTGAAACTGCCCTTGACATGTCCGAACAGTTCCGACTCCAGGAGCGCTTCCGAGAAGCTGGCACAGTTGATCGCCACGAAACGCTGCTGCGCGCGCGGTGAGTGACTATGGATGAATCGCGCGACGACATCCTTGCCGACGCCGGTCTCACCAGTGATCAAGACTTTCGCGCCGCGCTGCGCGACGCGCGCCGCAATTTCCAGCACCCGTCCGAGCGCGGGGCTGTTCCCCACGACCACGGGGCCGTCCGCGTGAGCAGCTCGTTCGTTACCCTGAAGCAGTCGCATCACTTGTGCCTTCGCCTACACGTGAAATGAGTCGCGCGCCGGATGACGCGGCGTCTCGATGGTTGTCTGTACTCTCACTCACACGTCGGCCGGATCCTGCGCCGGGTGAAGCGGCCTCTCGACAGCCGGCATCTTGGGTGTTTTGAATTTCCCGCCTGGGCCCAGCTCCTCACTGGTACCGACCATCAAGCGAAACGCGAGGAAGGCCGCGATGGCTATCCACCCACACCCAGTCGCAATCCAGAGGGCCGTTCGGTCTGAATGTGATTTCTGTTGCACGAGTTTCAAGTTCCGACTCAGCTAGAGCAAATGCGTCGCCATTACAGACTTCGTCACAAGCCAACGTACGAGCGTCATCATTGCCCATGTTTTCGGCCGAAGTCTCGTCCCAACCAGACATTTGATAGCAAAGGCGTTATCGATCAGCGCGCATCGCCTTAAAGATACGTATGGGGCGCTCGAGGAGAGATGAACACCCGTACTAAAGTCTGCCGCTCGGATGACTCCTGTCCGCGACCAGTCCCGCGTGTGTGAGCGCGAGCCGGTGCGATCGTCGTGAGCGGGTCCTGCGAAGCCTGCGTCGATCAATCGACCGTCGGGACCGCGTCGCTGACCTGTCCCGAGGCCCGCTCGCCAGAACCAGGCCTGTCCCCGACAAACGACGCTACGTCCAGCAGCGCCTCCAATCTCGCGGCCGCGTTGCGTACCGATGTCGGCAGCGGCGCATCGAGGGGCAGAAACTCCGCACCCGCGCGCCAGGGCAAGGCTGCGGCGATGATGTGTACGGGTCTGCACAGGCGCACAGCCTCGCCCGAGCCGCGTTGCACGCCCACCATATTCAGCAAGGCGACCGTTCCTTCGGCGACGTATTCCGGAAGGTCAAGAAGACAGCCGCTCGAGCTCACATTGACGGCGCGCGCGACGATGCGTCGGACGAGCACGCCAATCCGGCCCGCATGGCCGTCGAGCGGCTCGCCGGCAGCCTGGTCACCGGCGGCTGAGAACCCCACCACTCGAAACACGATGCGGTTTCGCAGCACCTCTCCAGCCGACACGACTGTAATGGTCGTGGGCTGCACGCGAAGCGCGACTCGCCGTCCGGCTTTATCCCGCATCTGGATCGTTTGTTCGCGCATGGCCGGCCGCGTTGCGGCGAGCACGGTAATTTCACCCGCGTTCGCGTGCTCAACGTATACGTCTTGCATAAGACGAAGCACCCCTTGGGCGCCGGCACTGATGAACCGAGTCGCGCGCCGCCGATCTGACATCACTGAAAGCCCTCACACGCGCGGCTCTCATGTCGCGTGATTACGTTGCGCGATAGCGGAGCAACGCGTATGCCCGTTACGACGACGATCGCATGAGCGGAGCGTTCACGGGAGATCATTCCTGGAAATGCCGAATTGACCGCGAGGCGTGCAATCGGCGTGCACCACGCCGGCCGGCCACTCTGGCGGCGCGATGATAATGTTCTGGTGCGCCCGGATATGTGAGCCGCTCCCGTCACGCGCCGTCCCCGGCCCCGTGTCACCGGCCGCTTGCAGACATTCATCTGGTGATAGTCAGAGGCGCTGACCGGCGTCGAGTTGACGCCGGCTTTGGTGTATCTATGTAACCTCACGCCAAAAGGGTTGTTGGAGATCGGGATCACGCGTGCGAGAAATGTCCAGGTCTGCAGACCTTCCAAAGTCTGGTCGAGGAGTGGTCGACTCACGCAGGATTGCTGGCAAGAGTAAGCCGGTGCCGCGACGGATCGGCAGGTGTGATCGTCCGAACGTGCGCCGAGGTCACTGACTCGGAGCATAGTATCCACCGCGGCTGCGGATGTGCACGCTCGGCGATTGGGTCCTGAACGTCACGTTCCTCCACACTCCGTCACGCTTCGGGTTCGTCGACGTGTACGCGATCACGTAACGGCGATGGAGCTCGTCGACGACGCGATGGTAGTGAGCCTCGAGCATGCCGACGTCGGTCGTAAAGTAGGCTTCCCCTCCGGTCAGCTCTGCGAGCCGCCGCAGTCGAGACTCCTCGACGCGCGCGCCGACACCAATCGCGTAAATTGTGGCGTCTATCGCTTTGGCGTTCTCCACGACCTCCTCCCATGAGGCCTCGCTCCCCGGTCCGTTGGACGCAGCGTTCTCATCGCGGCCATCGGTAACGACCAGAATGACACGGCGACCTTCGATCGAACGTAACCGGGCCATCGCGAGCATGAGCGCGTCGTAGAGGGCGGTTCCGCCGCGGGGGGCGTACGACTCGACAGCCTCATGCGTGGCGCGGCGATCGGTTCTCGGGTCATCGACAAGCGCGGCGTTGTCGGAGAAGACCACCAGTCCCAGGGGATCGGTCGGCTGGAGGGCATCGACGAAGGCGGCTGCGGTGTTGCGAACCACCGGCGCGGACCGCAACATGCTTCCGCTTCCATCCAGAGCGAGCATCACGGTGACCGGGGCGACGGCTTCCTGGAACACATCGACCTTCTGAAGAACGCCGTCCTCCAGTACCTCGACGTCGTCGCGGGCCAGGTCCACACGGTCCTGTTCGTCATCGGCAGCCGTGAATTCCACCGAAGCCCTCACTGGCGGCGGCGTGAGCGCCTGGTAACCAGAACGGGCCTGGACGCGGTACGTGGGATTGCCTGCGGTCAGCGTGATCGCCCGCCACGTGCCATCCTGTCGCTGGTTGGTGGGTGTGTACGCCAGTCGATACTGATGCCGCACGTCCGCGACGATCGCGGCATGAGCCAGTGAGAGCTCGCCAGCGTTCCAGGGGAAGAACGCGCGCCCACCCGTCTCCTTCGCGATCCGCCGCAACAGCTGTTCGCCTTTCAGCGAAACCCCCGCGACACCTCCGATCCCCACCACATAAACGGTGACCCGTCCTGCTTTCAGGTGCTCGAGCGTCTCCTCGAACGAGTGCTGACTGTTTTCGTCGTACCCATCCGTGATGAGCAGGACCACTCGCCGGCCGTCAGCCTGGGGGATGCTTTCGCTCACCTCTTGCAATGCGTCGACGATCGCCGTGCCGCCGTGCGATCTGATCGCGGTCACCGCATCGAAAATCGTCGCGCGATCGTTGGTCGGGCCCGTGAGCGTCGTAATACCTTTCTGAAAGGGTGCGACGACGACACGGTCCTCGTCGCGGAGGTTCTCTGCGAGCCGGGTCGCCGCCTGACGCACGAATCCCATGCTTCTCGACATGCTCTGGCTGCTGTCGATCAGCAGCGTGAATGTCGTCGCGGGCACGGCCGCCGTGAGCTGATCGATCGTTTGCGGCTCGCCGTTTTCGCTCAAGCGGAATTGCGGGATGTCGAGGCCGGCGACATAGCGACCGGCTGCGTCCAGAACCGTTGCCTCCACCCCAACGCTCGTCACGCCGCTCGCCTCGAGCACTTCGAGCGGATTCAGATCGATGGCGTCGCGGGCTGTTTCGCCGTTGACACTCTCGGCTTCGACCTCCACGCGGCACCGTTCGAACGGATTCTGGTCCTCCCACTCGGCTGAATACGGAGGCCCGTCGACGTCGGTTGCGATGAGCGAACCGTTGACGTAGAAGCGCACTGCAGGAAAAGCGGCGTCGGAGCTGGTCTCGATACGGGCAACGATTCGAATCCTGCCCGGCAAGCCACTCCGGCCCATTGGCGACGTAATGCGCACCGTCAACGGTACGGGGGCAGCCGAAGGCGTGGCAGACATTGCCCCGCCTGTGCAGAGCGCGACCGTTCCGCACAGGGTCGCCGCGGCCCGCCAAGAAACCAGGCGATCGCCCATACGAAGCCTCGTGCGCACCCGGTTACTCCCCGCCTCGTGCCTTCGCGACCCGGGCCTGGCCGGCGCGTACGGTCGCGCTGATCATTGTCGGCCGCGCCACGTTCGCTGATTGGAAGGCGTCCACCGCGCCGGAGTAGTCATGCTGCGCCATATGAACGATTCCGATGTTGTACAGCCCGGTCGTGGGATCGCCGGTGCCGGCAAACGCGGCGCGCGCGGCCGGCAGATCGCCGTTGACGGCGTGCGCAAGGCCAAGGTTGTTGTGAGCGGCAGCCAGACCCGGCTGCAGGCGCAGCGCGCCTTCGCATGCGGCAATCGCCTTGTTCGCCTCGCCGTCGAGGACGAACGCGTAGCAGAGGTTGTTCATTGCATACGCGGCTGCGGGATCGAGCGTCAGCGCGCGCTCGTACTCATCACGGGCCAGCCGCCGGCGTCCGAGCGCCTGGAAAATGGTCCCGAGCGTGTTGTGCACGATTGGCGACCTCGGCGCAAAGTACAGCGCGCGATACGCATCGCCCAGGCCAAGCTGTGGAAACCCGGAATCCCGCCACAGCCGCGCAAGCGCGTCGTGTGTGGCCGCGTCGCGCGGGTCGAGAGCGGCCGCTGTGCCGAGGTACGCCAACGCTTTGTCGAAGATGCCAAACCGCCGATATTCCTCAGCAGCCGTCCGATACGAGACAGGCGACGGGGCGAACGCTGCTGCTGCCACCGCCGCGGCGAGACGAGGATTGTTCCCCTCTACCGTTGCTGCTGCCGGCCGCGCGGGCCTTGCCTCTGTGGAAAGCTTCCGGACCTTGCCCATGAACGCTTCCAGCGAATCCTCGGGAGGAGCCGCCGCCTTCGCGGACGACGACGCCTTCGAGGTACGGCCGGCATCCGGCGTCACGTCCACCAGATGCCGCCCGGCGCAACCGATCACACCTACCGATAAGAGCAGACAGACGACAACTCGCACCTGATGACTCCTTCACACTGCCCGCAGCAACGCCGTTCGCGGCGCTGCCGGGGCAGCCCTGATTCCGCAGCACAACGACCGTATTACAGGTCGTCGCTCTTCAAGCGGCTGTTCCGCCTGAACAGGTACACACCGAGTAGCACCGCGAGAAACACTCCCAACACGACATTCAAAAGCATGACAACCTCCTCAGTTGAATTCGGCGCCAGGGCCCAACGCCCGAGCCATCAGCCATGATTCTTAAAACATGGCACGGTAGATTGCGACGACGACGGGACCAATGCAGACGACGTACACGGCCGGGAAAATACAGAGTACGAGCGGAAAGACCAGCTTCACGCCAACCTTGGCGGCCCGTTCTTCCGCGCGCTGGCGCCTCTTGGTTCTGGATGTTTCCGCGTGGATCCGGAGCGCCTGTGCCACGCTGGTGCCGAATCGATCGGTCTGCGTCAACATCGTGACCAGGCCACGCACATCGTCCACGTTCGTGCGGCTTGCAAAATTCTTCAACGCCTCGAGCCGCGGTTTTCCAGCCCGGATCTCCGTCGTGACCATTTGCAGCTCGTCGGCCAGTGCACGATGAACGATGCCCAGTTCGTCGCTCGCCTTGACGATGCTCTGGTCGAGACTCGACCCCGCCTCGACGCAGACGATGATGAGGTCGAGGGCATCCGGAAGCCCGTTTTCGATCGCCTTCGACCTTTTACGTGTCTGGCGCGCCACCACGAGATCCGGAAGCAGGTAACCCGCGATTGCCGCGACAATCGCCGGCATCAATCCATCAGACATCCCGAACAGCAGCAGCGGAACGATTCCCGCAATGACCGGAAGCACGATCCTGGCGACGGAGAACACCACTGCGGCGCTCAGACGGTGATAGCCGGCCGTCGCAAGCCGGCGGCGGAGCCGGCCCAGGTCTTTTGTCGACGCCGGCAGCGCCTTGGACAGGCCGCGCAGTGACGCGTCTGGCGTTTCAATCAATTGCAGCGTTTCGCGAAGCACGCCGGTGGGCGCCGATGCGAGATTGCGCAGGCGCCGGCGTTCCGGTGTCGCCCACGCCAACACTCGCGACGCTACCAGCCCCGATGCCAGCGCAATGCCGAGGAAGACGGCGACCAGCGAGATGATTAAGGGTGATGGCATACGGAATTCCTGCTCAGATCTCGATGTTGACGATGCGCTGCATGACGGTGAAACCGATCACCTGGAGGACAATCGCCGCGCCAACCATCCTGATGCCCAGGGGATCGGTGAAGAGAACCTTGATGTGGTCGGGGGCGACGAGGAACATGAGGCCGGTCAATGCGACCGGGAGTCCTGCCAGTACCGCGCCTGTAATACGGCCGTGCGCGCTGAGCGTCCGCACCTGGCGTCTCAGCTTGCTGCGCTCCCGGATCAACGCGGCAAGGCTGTCGAGCACTTCCGCCAGATTGCCGCCCGATTCGCGCTGCGTCAGCACCGCGGTGACGAAGAACTGCACGTCGAGGAGTGGGATCCGCGCGGCGAGCCCCTTCAGCGCGTCCGGCAGCGGCATGCCGAAGGACTGCCGGTCGTATACGAGCTGAAACTCGCTTCGCACCGGCTCGCGCACTTCCTCGGCAACCATTGAAAGCCCGGTCGTCAGGGCGTGGCCGGCGCGAAGCGCACGCGCCACGAGATCGATGGCTTCCGGAAACTGCTCTTCGAATTTCGTGATGCGGCGACGGGCGGCCCACCTGAAGAAAAAGAACGGCAGACTGCCGGCACACCCGGCAGCGCCGATCGCAAACGAGACCACGTCGGTGAGGTAGAACACTCCGGCGAACCCGATCGCGGCTGTCAACGTGCTTCCGAGAAGCAGGTGTGAGACCGTCACGGGCATCCCTGATCGCCCGAGCATTTTCTCGAGCGGTTGCAGGACGGCCGCAAACCGCGTGAGCAGCCGTTCGAGCAGCGGCAGACTGCTGAGCGGTGCGATGGCCTTCAGCAGCGAGGGGCTTTCGACAGCCAGTCGCACCGGGCCATTCGGATTCAACCGGCGCGCAATGGCCCGGGCCGCCTCATTCTCGGGACGGACGATGAAAAACCAGTAGATTCCCGAAAAGAGGCCGAGAATGCTTGCGAAGCAGGCAACAACAATCAACATGACGTGTCCTCAGGCGATGAGCTTCGTGTGCTCGAACATATCCGCGGGCAGCCGCACGCCGGATGTCGCCAAGCGGTCGCTGCATTTCGGACGGATGCCGGTGGCTCTGAACCGACCGCAGACCTTTCCGTCCTCGCGAACACCCGTGCGCTCGAACAGGAAGATGTCCTGCATGGTGATGGTGTCACCCTCCATCCCCGAGATCTCGGTGACGCCGGTGACCTTGCGGGTGCCGTCGGACATGCGTGAAATCTGGATGATCAGGTTGATGGCCGAGGCAATCTGCTGCCGGATCGCGCGTTCGGGAATATTCAGGTTCGCCATGGCGACCATCGTATCGAGACGGTGCAGCGCGTCTCGCGCACTGTTGGAGTGCACGGTCGTGATGCTGCCGTCGTGGCCGGTGTTCATGGCCTGCAGCATGTCCAGCGCCTCTTCGCTGCGCACCTCGCCGATGATGATGCGGTCCGGGCGCATACGAAGTGCGTTGACGACCAGGTCTCGTTGTTTCACGCCACCCTTGCCCTCGATATTCGGCGGCCTGGTCTCCAGCCGGACGACGTGACGCTGCCGCAGCATCAATTCGGCGGCGTCCTCGATGGTCACGACCCGCTCGTGTGGGCCGATGTAACTGGAGAGCACGTTGAGCAATGTGGTCTTGCCGGCGCCGGTGCCGCCCGAGACGATGACGTTCAGACGTCCACCTACGGCGGCTTTCAGGAAGTCGAGCATGGACTGGGTGAGAGAGTCACGCTCGACCAGGTCCTGCGCGCCGAGTCGATCGGTGCGAAACCGTCGAATCGACAGCACCGGACCGTCGAGCGCGAGCGGCGGGATGATCGCGTTCACACGCGAGCCATCTTTGAGTCGTGCGTCCACCATCGGACTGGATTCGTCGATGCGCCTGCCCATCGAGGTGACGATGCGCTCGATGATCTGAAGCAGGTGCTTGTCGTCCTTGAAGACGATGTCGGTCTCTTCGATCTTGCCTTCGCGTTCGATGTACACCCGATCGTGGCGATTGACGAGGATGTCGGACACCGCAGGATCGGCCAGCAGGACTTCGAGCGGTCCGAGGCCGAACAGCTCGGCGAGCACGTCGGTCACGAGCGATTCGCGCTCACTGAGGCTCAGCGGTGTCGTCTGCGAGAATCCTTCGATGATTGCCGCAATCACTCTGCGGATCTCCGGTTCGGCGTCCTCGCGTTTCACGCGGGTGAGCCGCTCGAGGTTCAGGCGGTTCAGCAGCTCCTGATGGGCTCGCGCCTTCAGTTGCTGGTAATCCGTGTGCCGCGGATCCACGGAGGCGGCGACTGTGGGGGTTGATGGTGTCACGGTGATCACTTCTCCTGGGAGGCGCCTGTCAAACGACGGCCGCCGATGAACGAGAACATGCCCGACGTCTTCTCCCGGACGGGTCGTCCCGCCGGTATCTGGGCGAGCGTGTGCGTGAAGCTGCTCAGTGCACCTGCGAGCTTGTTGTGGTTGTCGAGCACGAGCGGGCGGCCGTTGTTCAGCGAGGCGATCGCGCTCGGATAGTCGTTGGGAAACAGGTGGCTGACGGACCGGCCTGTCACACGCTCGACGTCCTGCTGCTGAACCTGGGCTTTCGCGTCGTGCCGCGTGATCACGATGCTGACGCGGTCCTTGCCGTAGCGTTGCTCGAGGGCGCGGGCGATGCGCGCGGCACCTCGCACCGTCGCGACCTCCTGATTGGCCACGATGACAATCGC
>Ga0070698_100010100_pt1 | contig 10083 bp, 12 predicted proteins | sample KBSK1502metaG_FD_65477 | JGI IMG/M metagenome (GOLD analysis project Ga0070698, IMG submission 65477) | Corn, switchgrass and miscanthus rhizosphere microbial communities from Kellogg Biological Station, Michigan, USA - KBS K1-50-2 metaG | ecosystem: Host-associated > Plants > Roots >... | reverse complement strand
TCCGGCGGTGCGACGTATTCGAGCAATTCGATCTTGTGACCGCCGGGCGCTTTCACGACGGCTAGTTTGATCTCAGCCCCGGCAACGCCAGTGATCTCTTTGGCCATTTCGCCCGTCTGGTGTGTTCGATGTGAAAGCTCGAAGCCCAGAACATCACGCCAGAAAGCGAGTGAGCGCTCAAGATTCGAAATGGTAATGCCGGTGTGATCGGCGCAGATCGCCAGCCTGTTCGTCTCGGCAGCCTGCCGAGACGCTCGTTGAATCCGAACTTCGCTGGGCGAAAATGTTGCCGGCAAGCTGCCGGCAACTACAGGCTGGCAGCCTGTGTTCCCCAAATTCATCTGATTGCTGCGATCACTTTGAGTTCGATCGCGATGGGCGTCGGCAGCGCGGTGACTTCAATCGTCGTGCGCGTGGGGTTCGGTTTGTTAGGCCCGGCGAAATATTCTGCGTAGAGTTTGTTGTAGATCGGAAAATCCTTTTTCATGTTCGTGAGGAAGACCGTGACATCGGTGATATCCTGCCACGTCGCGTCGGCATCTTCCAGCACGAGCCGCACATTTTCGAATACGGCCTGGCATTGCCTTTCGATATCGTAGCTGACGACGTTCCCAGCGGTATCGAGCGTGACGCCGGGGATTTCCGTGCTGCCGCGCACCCGCGGCCCGATCCCAGAGAGAAACAATAGGTTCCCGACACGCTTCGCGTGAGGGAATGCGCCCACTGGCTCAGGTGCGCGTGAACTTTCGATTGTGTCGCTCATTGTCCCGTGCGGCTCTGCTTCTCGGTAAATGCTTTTACGAACTGTTCTGAATTCGCGACCCAGCCAAGCAAGACTTCGGCATTCAAGAGCGAAGCCTCATGGTTCGTTCTCGGCAAATCATGACCGATGGGCTCACTCATGCAATCGCTGAGCAAAACGCATAGATAATCGCGAAACATCGCGTCTCGTACAGTCGACTCCACGCAGATGCTGGTGGTAACACCTGTGACGATCAGGTATTTGATGCCTAACCTTTTCAGCGTTGCATCGAGATCCGTTTGGTAGAAGCCGCTGAATCGCGTTTTGTAAATGACGATATCGCTCGGCTGCGGCTTCACCTCGGGAACGATGTCGGTGTCCCAGGTATCTCGGATCAACACGCGACTTTGACGTCCGTCGGGCGCTTCAATTTTCTGGCCAACGCCAAATTGTAAATGGCGTGTGCGATTTACCGAATCGGTTGCGCCCAGGTCGGAAAGGTCCGGTCGATATCCCATTTTGAGATAAATGATTTTCAACCCGGCTTGGCGCGCGGCAGTTAGCACTTTTGCTGTGGGAGCGATCGCCTTCTGCGCACCGGAAATATCAACTCCCGCCCGGTCGAACATCCCGCCCTTGGCGGCGAAATCATTTTCCATGTCGACGACAATCACTGCGGTTCGACTTGGATCGATCGCAATCGGTTCAGGTTTTGCATCGAGCGTAACCAATCCACTCTTCGGATCCTCAACCGGAGCAGCAGACAATGCCATATGAAACTGGCCGCAGAGGAATCCGAAGAAAATGAATTTGAGCATTAAGCTTTGCATGATCGCGGCACGCTAGGCTTTCTCGTGTCGGTTGAAAAGGATGATCCAGGCGCGTGCGACCTTTCGAAGGTATCACTCATTTCATTTTTTTGACCTGTAGAGATTGCGTGGATGCATATGGATGTGCGATGTCTCAGGGCTAGCGGGCTGGTCTCGGTCTGCTTTTTCGCGTTCGCCGGTGCACAGTCATCCGAACCAGAGCCTTCTTTTTCATTTCAGACGCAGTTTCTGCGCGCGCCATGGCATTACTTCCGCCGTAAAGATGGAATTGTCCTTATCCACTGCGACCGAATGTGGGTCGAAATGCCGTCCTTTGTTCGGCGTCGGCCCGTCCAGCACGCCGACAGCCTTGCCTTCGCGGTTGATCTTCAGAATCCGGCCAGCGATTGCATCGGACATGTAGATAAAATGATCGGGCGTAATGAAGAGGCCAAACGGGTGACCTAATTTCCATTCGCGAAGGTAGCGACCGTTCAGGTCGAAAATCTGGATGCGCGCGTTTTCGCGGTCGCCCACGTAAATCAGATCACCATCGACTGCGATAGAGTGCGGAAGATCGAATTGGGCTGGTCCGCTGCCTTTCATTCCCCAGCCAAGGAGCACGTTGCCGTATTTGTTAAACTTCAACACGCGCGAATTGCCTTCGCCATCGGCGACGTAAATATTTCCCTCGCGGTCGAAAGCCACGTCAGTCGGTTGATTAAAATGAAGAACATCATCGCCCGGCACTCGCATTCGGCCTAACGATAATAACACGCGGCCGTCCGGGCTAAGTTTCAAGACCATGTGTGCGCCGACATCCGTCGTCCAAATATTATCGTCGGCATCCACCCGCACCATGTGGGCGGTAACAAAGAGATCATCGGCGATGCTGCGAACGAATTTCCCGGAAGCATCAAACTCCATCAGCGGATGTTTGCCGCGATGAAACACATAGATATGGCCTTTGGAATTTACTGCGACACCAGCTACTTCGACGAAATGCTCGCCCGCGGGTAACTGAAAGAAATTGGGAACGGCTTCGTAATCGAGCTTGGGAATCGCTTCCTCCGAACGGCAGGGAAAAACCGAAGCCGCGGTGAAGAGCGCGGTCAGAATCGCTAATCGCAGCCACTGAAGCTGGGCAGCCATAAGTGATAGCTGCGCACACGGATCTTCCAAGGTCTTTGTCATAAGCCTTTCTAACCGCAGATTACGTGGATGAACACGGATTTTTCGCAGCACATGGTTGTAGAGGCGGTCCCCGCGGCGATCGCCACTACGACTTTAGCCGCCCGCGATGGCACCCATGATAAAGAAGGGCTCGACACTTTTTGCGATCGCGTCGGGCAATGGAGTATCGAGCGGCTTGTGCGATATGTCTTCGCCGCAGGCGAAAAACCGCACTAGCGGCCGGCGTTGCTGTGTGACGTGATCGCGGATTGTACCGCGCAACATCGGGTATTTTTCTTCGAGAACATCGAGGACGGCGCGCACCGTGGCTGATCCGTTAAGATCGATACGTACCTCATCGCCGACGCGCGCTAGCGTGCGCAAATGATGCGGGAGAACAACGCGGATCGTGGTAGCCATGTTCCACAATTGCCTCAACGCATGCCAGCAGTCAAAGGCTCATAGCTCGACTCGGCTTGCATCCGCCAAGCGGCGATAACAGCTGTTATGATCCACGGTCCCAGCGCGAATATCTGCGCATCGGGCTGCCACATCGTAAACGCACACACGTTCGCGGATGCATGGAAGAGCATCGCCGGAACTACACTGCCCCGCGCGTGCATCATGATCAGCGTCATAACCATCGACCACGCCGTCAACTCGAGAGCGAACGGTATGAACCCAGTCCCATATTGCGGCGTTCCAGTGATAACGAAGAGCGGCAGATGCCAGAATGCCCACGCGATGCCGAGAATTAGCGTTCCCACGATTGGTCCAAAGCGTCCCACCAATCGCGGAAGGGCAAAGCCACGCCATCCCGGTTCCTCACCCAGAACCACAACTAGCTGGCCGAGCAGGAGCGCTGTCATAGTTCGCGGTGGGCGGTGAAAAAACGAATCGTGGGGCAAATGCAAGCCGACGGATATCGCATCACGCAGCAGGTAGATAATGGGCGGAACGCAGATCGCGACAACTGCCCATCGAAACGGTACTCGGCGCCTTATCCGGCGGTAAAATGCTCCCAGCCCAGCGCGTCCACCTTCCAGCGCTGTGCTCACGAGGGCCGCTCCGTGTGGTGCCAGCACGGCAGCCAAATAAAGCCAGCGTCCGGGCCACGCGAAAAGAGGAAGGTGCCGCGCGAAAAGTGTAATCCAAGCCGTCCAACTGATCGCGTACGCAATGAAGAAGAACATCGCGATTTGCGAGTTCCTTAGTTCCGCCCGGTTCAACGCGAACGATCTTGCTGCTTCGGCGATGCGCTCGTCCACTTGAATCTCCGCGCGCAATTCATTCGAGAGCGACGCTTACGAAACAGCTTACTATGTACTGAAGTCAGTGCACAATCACGGCAGCGTCTGCACCTCGACCGAGAGAACAGCCGGAAGATCGCGCACAATTGGATTCCACGAATCGCCAGAATCTGCCGATGCGTAAACCTGGCCGCCAGTTGTGCCGAAATAAATGCCGCACGGATCGAGCGAATCGACCGACATCGCATCGCGTAGCACGTTGACGTAGCAATCGCGCTGCGGAAGACCTTTCGTTAGTTCCTGCCATTCGTTTCCGCCGGTGCGGCTGCGATAGACGCGCAGTTTGCCGTCGGGCGGGAAATGTTCAGAGTCGCTCTTGATCGGCACGACGTAGACCGTTTCCGGTTCGTGCGCGTGGACGTCGATCGGGAATCCGAAATCGCTCGGCAAATTTCCGCTGACCTCGCGCCACGAAGCGCCGGCGTCGTCGCTCCGCATTACGTCCCAATGTTTCTGCATGAACAGCGCCTTTGGACGCGACGGATGCATCGCGATTCGATGCACGCAGTGACCGACTTCCGCATTCGGATCGGGAATGTATTGTGAGTGCAATCCGTGATTGATCGGCTTCCAGGTTTTGCCGGCATTGTCGGTGCGGAACGCACCCGCGGCTGAGATAGCGATGAACATTCGTTGTCGATCTTTCGGATCGAGAAGAATCGTGTGCAAACATAGTCCGCCCGCGCCCGGCTGCCATTTCGGTCCTGTATCGCTGCCGCGCAATCCTGCCAATTCATGCCATGACTTGCCGCCATCGGTCGTGCGGAACAACGCCGCGTCTTCCACTCCGGCGTAAACCGTGTCTGGATCGTCCAGTGACGGTTCGAGATGCCAGACGCGTTTGAACTCCCACGGATGCTGCGTGCCATCGTACCATTGATGCGTTGTGAGCGGTTTGCCAGTTTCGGACGATGTATCGTAAACGAATTTGTTGCTCTCGCCCGTCGCTATGCCCTGAGGGGTTACTGTCGGCCCGCCGCCGGGCGTGTCCCACGTCTTGCCACCATCATCGGAGCGCTGAATAATCTGACCGAACCACGCGCTCGTCTGTGACGCGTAGAGTCGGTTCGGGTCAACCGGCGACCCTTTCATGTGATAAATCTCCCAGCCCGCAAAATGTGGGCCTTCAACCTTCCACTTTTTGCGCTTGCCGTCCGAGGTCAGGATGAACGCGCCCTTCCGTGTGCCTGCCAATACTCGTATTCTGCTCATGGCTTAAACTTCTAACCGCGGATCCGCCTACGGCAAGCCTACGGCGCGACAAGTTACGCTGATGCACGCGGATTTTCTTAGCCACAGATCAACCCTGATGAAACACAGATGCAGAAAAAACGGGGGATTCAAGGTTCCGAAGATCGGTGTAAATCTGTGTTCATCCGTGGCTAAATGTTTTTCGGATACTCTTCAGGACCCACGGCTTGGGCCTTCGATTGTAGGGCGGCCGCTCCGGCCGCCGAAATTAAGAAGATGGCAAGCGGTGCGCTTGCCCTACAACAGCCGATCTATGCGGACGGCGCGTACTTCTCAAACTTTGGCAGCCTTGGATCCATCTGGTCCCACGGCTGCGCGTCGCAAGTGAAGATGTCGAACTGCGGACGAAACAAGGTCGGATCGTCCAAGCTTGAAGCGGTAATCCCATGTCCCTCGTCAGTGATGCCGCCGAAAAGTCGCGCACCGCAGTCAGGGCAAAACCCGCGCTTATTATGACCCAAGGCTGCGCTCGGAGTGTCGTAGTAACACGGCGTGCCTTTCGTGATCTTGACCGCCTTCGCGGGCATATAGACCACTGCTGTGTAAGGACCGCCGCTCATGCGCTGACAATCGCGGCAGTGACAATTGAACATCACGATTGGTTCAGCGTCGCATTCGTAACGAATCGCGCCGCAAGCGCATCCACCAGTAAAAGAAGTCGCCATCTGTTTAGGGATGGCTGTGAGCGGCGGCGAAAACGCCGTTGGTAGTGCCAAAGCGTTTTGCCGAGCGTGCGCGTGCTTTCAAAGCCTCCACCTGTCGGTCGCGGAGCGGAGCGTTCGTGACCAACGCATCGAGCAGCTCCTGGGCGACTTGCGTAACGCGGTCCACGGCACGGTTGAAAGCTTCTTCATTTGCTTTAGAAGGTTTGGTGAAGCCGCTCAATTTTCGAACGAATTGAAGAGAAGACGCGCGAATTTCGTCCTCGGTGGCCGGCGGACTGAAGTTATGCAGGGTTTTGATGTTTCGGCACATGGCTGACCATCAACAATTCTCGATCAACGATCAACTGTTTCACGATTTCCGCGTGGAACGGCCACCAAGTCCCCGACCTTCATCGCGGGAACAAACTGCCAGAGATAGCAGAATGCCCGGCTCGGCGGTAACTCTTCTCATTCGAATGGCATAAGTTTTCATTTCGCGATGCCTACGTTTTTTGGCTCGGTGAAGAAGCCCGCCTTCGCCAAGCCGCCTTCGCCTTACTTCGGCGTGCCAGGGGCTACGGCACGGCAGGCGCAGCGCTTCCCAGCACGATCTATTTCGCTATGCAAATGTTTTTGGCCTCCGTGGAAAATCGCAATACCCCATGCCCGCCTTCGCGGCGCACGCCGCTTACTTTCATGTCGCCGGACGCGATCAAATTCCCAACGCGATATTGTCGGTTTTGCCAGCCGCCCTCGTTCACGACAACCAGTTGGCCGCCGTCATTGCCACGGAGTTGCTCGTTGGCGTTCAAAAGCTCGATGCCATAGATCGTACCGTCCGGCGCGATGTCGACGTTCAACGCATCGCTCACCTGGATCGTCTCGACCTCTGCCGTTTTCTCGTGAAAACGGAAGTAGGCGATATTGTGACGAGGATCGTAAGTCAGCTTCATCGGGCTAAAAGTGTCTGACGATCACGGTGATCACAAGCCAGCCGTCAGTCTCTTGATCGGCAAAGACTAAAACCTGTTTGGTCGTGTAGAATCGGTCACGCCATTGGTTTTGATAAACGAAGTTTCGCCGGAAACCGGTGCGTCCGAATTTCGCCGCGAACTGTTCGCCGTTGGTCACTGTTGCGATTACTTCAGCTTCTGTCCCACCGCGTTCTGCAAGGCGTTCTTTGGCGTGCGGGTGCCTTCACCGAAGCAAAAAACGTCTGCATCGCAAAATGAAAACTCATGCTCATGCTCATGATCCTGCTCGAACAAAATGAAGGTCACGCTGCGACAGGGCTTCGCAGCACGATCTATTTCGCTATACAAACGTTCTTCGCTTCAGTGAAAAATCGTAATGCTTCCTCGCCGCCTTCGCGACCAACTCCGCTTGCCTTCATGCCGCCAAACGGGACGCGCAGGTCGCGCACGAGCCAGCAGTTTACCCACACCGTGCCGGTGTGAATTCGTTCGGCGACGCGATGGGCGCGATTCAAGTTTTGCGTCCAGACGCTCGAGGCTAGCCCGTAGTCGCAATCGTTGGCGTAACCGATCACTTCTTCTTCGTTGTCGAATGGCGCGATTGTGACAACGGGGCCGAAGATTTCTTCCCGATTAGTACGACATGAAACGGGTAAACCGGTTATGACTGTCGGTTGGAAGAAGTAACCGGACTGACAGCGCTCGTTAGGGGCTTCCGGCGACGAACCGCCGAGGGCGATTTTGCCGCCCTCTTTCTGCGCAAGATCGACGTAGAACTTCACTTTATCGAGCTGCGCCTTGTTCACGATCGCGCCTTGCTCGGTTTTTTCGTCAAGCGGATCACCTATTTTCAGCTTCGACGCCGTGTCGATGAAACGATCGACAAAATCTTTGTAAGCAGGGCGTTCGACAAACACGCGTGAACCGCACAAACAGACCTGCCCCTGATTCGCGAAAGACGAGCGCACGCTGCCGGCAATGGCGGCATCGAGATCGGCGTCCGCAAAGACGATGTTCGGGTTTTTCCCGCCCAATTCGAGCGACACTTTCTTGAACAACGGCGCGCATGCCTCTGCAACTTTGCGACCGGTTACTGTGCCGCCGGTAAACGAAATCGTATTGATCTTTGGATGCGCGGTGATCGCAGCGCCGACATTTGGTCCAGTGCCATGCACGACATTGAGGACGCCTCTCGGCAGGCCGACTTCACGGCAGATCTCGCACAGCAAATACGCCGTCATTGGCGTGAGCTCGCTCGGCTTGGCAATAGCAGTATTACCGACCGCTATGGCCGGCGCAATTTTCCAACTCAATAAATATAGAGGAAGATTCCAAGGCGAAATCAGTCCAGCAATACCGCGTGGCTGGCGGAGTGTGTAGTTGAATGCAACGTTGTCGGTGATGTGCGCCTCCGACTCGGTGTGAAGGATCGCGGTCGCGAAGAAACGGAAGTTGGCCACGGCGCGCGGAATGTCGAGCTTGCGCGCGAGCGAGAGCGGCTTGCCAGTGTCGATCGATTCGGCGCGCGCGAGCTTCTCCAGTTCGCGCTCGATCAATTCGGCAATGCGCAGAAGAACTTTCGAGCGCTCGGCTGTCGAGTTTCTCGACCAATCACCGAATGCCTTCTCCGCCGCGGCAACGGCAAGATCGACATCCCGCGCGTCGCTGGCCGCGACCTGCGAGTACGGTCTGCCACTCGCCGGTTCGATGTTGTCGAGATATTTGCCGCTGACTGGCTCAACAAATTCGCCGTTGATGAAATTCTTGATCTGGTTGCAACTTTTCGTCATAGGAGCCGGGCCAATTTTCCAGACATAATAAGAGATTCCTCGACTTCGCTCGGAATGACAACGAACCGAACGGCACGATGGATGAAGTTTCGAATTTGAATGCGTTCAGTGGTCACGAAAAGGTTACAGAAGTTAAACGCTCAACCCGCCTTCGCCAAGCCTGCGGACCGGCAGGCGCTTGGCGTCCAACGCCGAGAAGTTATCGGCAGTAGCCACCGACCTGCGGTCCGCTATTAGATTTTACCTGAACTCGGCGCAGCTTCTGCTAATCAAGGCGGCGGTGAAATCTGAGCTGCATTCCGAACGCCCGGCGCAACCGCTCAACACCCTTGCGCTCAAAGCCATTCTGCTGGTAGACGATGACAAGCAGCTGGCGGCGGCGCTACAGTGGATTTTGGCGGATGAAAATTTCCTCGTCGATGTGGCTTTTGATGGCGAAGAAGCGATGCTCAAAATCAAAGCGCACGAGTACGATGCGATTATCTGCGATCTGATGATGCCGCGCGTACGCGGTGACCAATTTTACCTCAATGCGCTCTGGATGCGCCCAAGTCTCTTCGGTCGTTTCATCTTCATTACAGGTTTCGCTACCGATACAAAAATCAGCCGCTTTTTGAGTGAAAACGAAGTGAAGTATCTGGTGAAGCCCTTTCCCGTCGAAGGGCTGATCGCCTGCGTGAAGGAATTGTTTTCCGTTCGGTAGAACTTAGCTGCTCCTTACTAATCGCTTTTCACCAATCACCAGGGAGAAACGGTGAGGAAGGGCTTATCTCAAGCTGTGCTTTGGGTCTGGAGTTCAGAAGAAAAACAACGCGCAGTCCTACACTATGCAGGACACACCTGGAGCCATCGGCCTCAAGATTCCTGTTCCTGGCGACACCGTGTTCATGACTCGGTAGCAGAAGTTCATCACCGACTTTGGTGCGCGCTACGACAGCAACCCCGCCGTGTCCTACATCATAATAACCGGTATAGGCAACCACGACGAGTGGGACATCGCGCCAGGAGCGCAGGACACGGCGGCTCTCGGCTCGACGCAGGAGGAGGTGGATGGCTGGAAATCATCTTCGAAGCAGATCATCGACTTCCACATGAGCGCCTTCCCTAGCACGACTGTGATGGGATTGCCGGTTCCGTCGTTCGACCCATCGAATGCGGCTGAAACTCCGGCTACCTCGATGAGGGAGGTCAGCGACTATGCGGCGAACACCTACAATTGCCACTTTGCCTACTCGATTGGTCCGCTTCAGAGCAGTACGACTGCGTCGAACTCTGTTTCCGCCGACGAACTCTTCCTGCACTGGACGACCAACCCGACGCATGGGAAACTTTAAACCCCGCAAGCTCAGCTGACGACTTCGATGCAACTCTGCATGTCGCCCTTGATCTA
>Ga0070698_100010099_pt1 | contig 10083 bp, 5 predicted proteins | sample KBSK1502metaG_FD_65477 | JGI IMG/M metagenome (GOLD analysis project Ga0070698, IMG submission 65477) | Corn, switchgrass and miscanthus rhizosphere microbial communities from Kellogg Biological Station, Michigan, USA - KBS K1-50-2 metaG | ecosystem: Host-associated > Plants > Roots >... | reverse complement strand
ATACTGGTGAACTCGCTGGATCAGGCGCTGGTGCTGATGCGCGAGCATTTTATTGATGACGACACGAGGATGAAATATCCGCCGAAGAATTTTATGACGTTGGCGGAATCGTTTTGGCCCGGCGGCTTGACGATTGTGACCAACGCGTCGGATCGGGTGCCGCTGAAAGTGACAGCCAACACCGGAAAGGTGGCGCTGCGCTGGCCGAAAAGTGCAGTGGTGGAGCGGCTGATCGACGAATTCGGCGGACCGCTGACGGGAACGAGCGCGAATATCTCCGGGTTCCCAGCCTGCGCGAATAGCGAGCAACTGATGCGGCAACTCGGAGCGAAACTACCGCTGGTGCTGGATGCCGGGGAGACTGGCAAAGGCCTGCCGTCAACGATTGTGGGCTTGCAGGATGAGAGCTGGGAAATCCTGCGAGAGGGAGCCATTCCGGTCGTGGAAATCGAGCGAGTGCTGCAGTAAGAGCATATGGAAAACTGTAGGATTGAATGAACGTTCATTCAGTTCTTCGTTTTTGAGTTTGTGTGTTCTTGGTTCGATCTCTGGGCGAGGTATTCCGCAGCGGCTGAAGTTGGGTTGAAAGCAAAGCGTTTATCTCGGACCTGAAGGGTCCACCCACCTACTGGACAGAAATCAAGAAACGCGGACGGGGCCGCACCACTTTTGCGCAGAAAAGTGGCGGCAAACCGGCCGCACTCCAAAAGAGCGTTGTGCTGGGTTAGCAGTGCTTAGAAGGTGATCGAAGCAGATTTCGCAGGGGACGCGGGTATAGTTGTCAATAGAAATAATATATCACGAATTACGTATTTGTAAAGGGAATAGTGCCGCCGCTCTTTTGTAAGCGGCTAGAGAATGAATGCCTTGCGAATTCGCGACGAGCTTAGCGGCTTAGTTTGAGCTCCTAGCGGAGTTGCTTAAGTTGGAGAGGAAGTCGTAGTCGGCGGTGGGGGAGAGGGGCGGGTCGCCGAGGGAGCGACGGTGGACGGAGACTACGTTCGTGAACCACAGCGGCAGATAAGGAAGGTCGTCGGCTAGGATTTTTTGGGCTTCGCTGCAGAGAATTTTGCGTTTCTCGCGATCCATTTCCACACGAATCTGGTCAGTGAGAGCGTCAATGCGCGGGTTGCGGTAGTGTCCGCGATTGGCGCCGTCGGGCGGGAAGCGGCGGCTGGAGAAGGCAAACTCGAAGAAATCAGGGTCGTTGTTGGCGCCAATCCAGCGGAGAAGGTTGAGCTGAAAGTTACCTTTCACAGCGTCCGAGAGCAGGGTGGCGAGCTCAAGGGGGCGGAGCTCCAGGTCGATGCCGGCACGGCGCCATTGGTCTTGTAGGGCGGCGCCGATGAGGCGGAACTGCTCGTCGGTGGAGGTTTTCAGGGTGATGTGCAGGCGGACGCCATTGGCCTGGGGGGGAAAGCCTGCGGAGTCAAGGAGTTGTCCGGCGCGAGCAGTATTGAGCGTGTATTGGGTGACGTTCGGCTCATAGGCCCAATGGTTGGGCGGAAGGATGCCGTTGGCGACCTGAGCTTGTCCGTGGAGGAGATAGCGGATGAGAGCTTCGCGATCCGTAGCGAAGGCGAGAGCTTGGCGGACTGCGCTGCGGCCGAGGATTGGATCGGTGAGATTGATGCCGAGATAGGTGAGATTGGTGCCGGGACGCTGGGTGACAGTGAGGGCCGGCTGCTTGGCGAGAACGGGGATGAGATCGGGAACCAAGGAGCTGAGTTCGAGATCGGCGGAGCCTTTGCGGAGCTCGAGGGCGCGGACGATGGCGTCGGGGACGATGCGAAAGCGGACACGGGAAAACGGTGCTGCGGCTGCGGGATCATTGGCGGAAGAGGCGAAGTAGGCAGGGTTACGCTCGATGACGACTTCGTCGTCTTGAGACTGGCTGACGAAGCGGAAAGGTCCGGAGCCGATGGGGTGCTGGGAGAAATCGAGGGGAGAGTTTGCGGGGACGATGCCCGTGGTGGAGCGGACAAGATTGACAGGGAAAGAAGCGTAAGGCTCTTTCAAATGGAAGATCACCGTCGCGGGATCGGGAGTTTCGATGGAGCTGACCAGACGGAAAGCGCCACGCTTGGGCGAGCGATTGGCGGAACTCAGGATGAAGTCGAACGTGGATTTGACGTCGGCGGACGTGAGCGGGCGGCCATCGTGGAAGCGAACACCGCGGCGAAGGTGGAAGACGTAGGTGAGCGGGTCCGGGATGGACCAGGATTCGGCGAGATCGCCGTGGAGGTCCATCTGGTCGTCGCGACGGAGGAGGCCGCTGAAGAGAAGGCCGTCGATGCGCTGGGAGTAGGAGTCGGTGGCGAAGCGAGGGTCGAGGTTAGTGGGGTTGGCTTCGAGGAGGAAAGTGAGAGAGGAGGGATCGGAATGGTCGGAAGTAGAGCAGCCGAGGAGAAAGGAAGTAAGGAAGTAAAGAAGTAAGGAGGTAAGGAAAAGAGATTTCGGGGTTGGGCTTGTGGTGGTCGCATCGATTTGGGATGTGGCTCGGTGTGCGCCAGGATTCTTCCGCTCCGCGAACCCGCGCCCAGAAACCTGGCGCAGGAGAAAGCGGGGTCGCTCCGGTCGGAATGACAGTTTGGGTGCCGACTGCTTGGAAGAAAAGCGGCGGCCAGCCGCCGCACTCCAAAGGAAGCTAGCGGGGCGGGGCATAGGAGATTTTTCCGAGAATGGCGGGGCCGCGGGCGCCGGTGGCGGAGGGGAGATTGGCGGGGCGATGATGGAAGGTTTCGTAGGCGAGGAGGGCAAAGGCGAAGGATTCCTTGGCGTCTTCGGGGACGCCAAGATCGGAGGAGGGGAGAGCGGGCACGGCGTGCCGTGCCCCTACGGAGGATTTGGAGGATCCGGAGGCGTCGGGTACAGGTTGTCCAGTGCCGAGGGCGGCGGAGATCTGGGCGAGGATGAGGGGGTTGCGGGCGCCGCCGCCGGAGACGATGAGCTGGTGGATTTTGGTTTTGGGGAGGACGAAACGGTGGAGGGCGTCGACGATGGAGAGTGCGGTGAATATTGTGGCGGCGCGGATGAGGTCGTTGGGCTTGGCGTGATGGCGGCGACCGAGGCCGAGGATCTTGTTGACGTAGGCGCGGCCGTAATATTCGCGGCCGGTGGATTTGGGAGGAGGCAGCTTGAGGTAAGGGTCGCGCATGAGTTCGTCGAGAAGAGCGGGGATGCTTCGTCCGGACTGCGCGAGGCGGGCGTCTTTGTCGAAACGCTGGCGACCGCGGGTGAAATGCTGGACGAGCGCGTCGATGAGCATGTTGGCGGGGCCGGTGTCGAAGGCGAAAACTTGAGAGGGCTTCGCGGCGGCGGGAAGAACGGTGATGTTGGCGATGCCCCCGAGATTGAGGGAGACGCGACCGAGCTTGGGATGGCGGTAGAGAAGATAGTCAACGTAAGGAACGAGTGGAGCCCCTTGGCCGCCGAGGGCGATGTCGGCGGGACGGAAATCGGCGATTGTGGTGATGCCGGTGCGGGCAGCGATGATGGAGGGCTCGCCGATTTGGAGAGTGGAGGCGGTGAGGCGGCCGAAGTAGGGAACGGACGGGCCTTGGTGGAAAATGGTTTGGCCGTGAGAGCCGATGAGGGCGATTTTTTTGTGGGAGATGCGGAAACGTTTGCAGGCAGTGAGGGCGGCTTCGGCGAAGAGTTCTCCTAAACGAAAATTGAGTTGGCTGAGTTGGCCGGCGGAGATGGGTTGTTGCTCGGCGATGCGGAGGATTTCTTTTTGCAAGGCGGGCGGGAATTTTACGGAGGTGTGGTTGAGGAGCTTGACGTTGAGGTGCGGCGGGGCCCCGGAAATGCGGGCGAGGGAGATGTCGATGGCATCGGCGGAGGTGCCGGACATGAGGCCGAGGACGAGCAGAGAATTGCTGGGCATCGGAAAGAAGATTTCACCACAGAGGGCGCGGAGAACACAGAGAAGAAAGAGGAGAAGAGCGGAAAAGGATAATGCGGAGTGAAACAGAGGCGCCTACAAGAGGCGCAAGGTTCGCTTTTACGTAGTGGTGTGGGCTACGGGAGGCACAGGCAGGAGGAGTGCCTATGCTACTTAGGAGATTTGCTTTTTGAGTTCCGCGAGGAGGTTGAGGGCGTCGAGGGGGGCGAGGCGATCGAGGTCGGCGGAGCGGAGTTTGTCGAGGACGTCGCGATCGAGGGCGGTGAAGAGGACTTGCTGGGCGCCGTTGCCGTTGGGGGCTTCGGCGGCGCCGGGAGAGAGTTTTTCGCTGAGCTGGTGCTCGCTTTGTTCGTGCTTCTTCAGGACTTCGCGGGCACGCTCGATGACGCTGCGCGGCAGGCCGGCGAGGCGAGCGACTTCGATGCCATAGCTCTTGTCGGCGCTGCCGGGCTCGACGTGGCGGAGAAAAATGATCTCGCTGGGAGTTTCTTTGACCGAGACGTGGACGTTTTTTACGTTGGGGAGCAGATCGGCAAGCTCGGTGAGCTCGTGGTAGTGGGTGGCGAAGAGCGTGCGGGCGCGCGTGTGCTTTTGCAGGTGCTCGACGACGGCCCAAGCGATGGACAGGCCGTCGAAGGTGGCGGTGCCGCGGCCGACTTCGTCGAGAAGGACGAGGCTTGCGGGCGTGGCGTGATTGAGGATGGTGGCGACTTCGCTCATTTCGACGAGGAAGGTGGAGCGGCCGCGAGCAAGATTGTCGCTGGCGCCAATGCGGGTGAAGATGCGGTCGATGATGGGGAGCTTGGCTTGGCGGGCGGGAACAAAGGAACCGATCTGGGCCATTAGGACGATGAGGGCGGATTGGCGGAGATAAGTGGACTTGCCGCCCATATTCGGGCCAGTGATGAGTAGAAGCTGCTGGCGGCCGGGCTCGAAATAGAGATCGTTGGGGACGAAGCGCTCGCCGCGCTGGCGCAGAAGTTCTTCGATAACGGGATGGCGGCCACCGATGATGAGGAGCTCACCACTGGAGTTGAATTCGGCCCGAGTATAGCCGCGATCGGCAGCGAGCTTGGCGAATGCGGCCAGGACGTCCATTTGGGCAATGGCGGCGGCGGTTTTGCGGAGGCGGGCGGCGTTGGCGGCAATGCTGGAGCGAATGTCGATAAAGAGTTGACGCTCAATTTCGAGAATGCGTTCGTCGGCGGCGAGGATTTTGCGTTCGTATTCCTTGAGCTCAGGTGAGGTAAAACGCTCGGCATTGACGAGAGTTTGCTTGCGCTCATAGTCGGTGGGCGCGAGATGGAGATTGGGCTTGGAGATTTCGATGTAGTAGCCGAAGACCTGGTTGAAGCGGATTTTTAGGGAAGCGATGTTGGTGCGCTTGCGCTCGCGCTCTTCCATGGAAGCGATGATTTGCTTGCTGTGCTGGCTGAGATTGCGGAGCTCATCGAGCTCAGGATGATAGCCGGAGCGGATGACGCCGGGATCGGTGGCCAGAGCGGGAGGATCGTCGGCGATGGCGCGCTCGAGACATTCGCGGACGTCGGAAAGCTCGTCAATGTCGTCATGCAAGTGGCGAAGGAGTTCGCTGCCGCCGCCTGGCGGGGAGGTCAGGAAGTTCTTTAGCACAGGGAGCTGCGCGAGGGACTTGCGGAGGGCGACAAGCTCGCGGGGAGTAGCGAGCCCGAGACTGATGCGGCTAGTGAGACGCTCGAGGTCAAGGATGCCGCGAAGCTCTTTGCGAATTTCACCGCGAACGACGGTTTGTTGGGCGAGATGAGCGACGGCGCTGAGTCGGGATTCGATGGCATCGCGATCGATGAGCGGGCGGAGAATCCAGGAGCGAAGAAGGCGGGCACCCATGCCGGTGACGGTGACGTCGAGAGCGGAGAGCAAGGTGGTTGGGACGCCGCGGGCGGAGTCGTCGCTGAAGATGGGATTGAGGAGCTCGAGATTGCGAACGGAGATGGGATCAAGAACGAGCGCGTCGTGTTGCTCATAGTAACGGATGCGATCGAGGTGGCGAAGGGCTTCGAGGCTGGTTGCGGCATCGGCGCCGGGGACGGGCGAGCCGGCAGCGTTCAGGGCTGTACCAGCGGCGGCGGCTTTGGCGAGTGCGGGCCGACCGGGTTCATTCGTAGCGGCGACCCCGACGCGGCCGGGGTCATTCGTTCTGGCGACTGCCGAGCGGGCATCGACATGCGCGATCACAGAGCGATCGACTGCGCGCGCGGCGTTCTCGCGCAAGTAGTGAATGATGGCGCCAGCGGCGATGAGAGATTGCGGATGGTCGTCGAGGCCGAAGCCGGTCAGCTCGGAAACACCGAATTGCTCGCACAAAATGCGCGCCGCGTAGTCATAGCGGAAAATCCAATCTTCCAACCGCGATTCCACACCGCTGGTACCGTCGGGCAAAGAATTTTTTGCGGTGTCGAAGAGCTGCTGGGGGCGAGGAAGAAGGGTCTCGCGGGGACGAAGGAGTTGGAGTTCGTCGCGCAGGTCCTCATCGGCGCGCGGGCCGGAGAATTCGGTGGCCTGAAATTCGCCGGTAGAGAGATCGACGAAGGCGAGACCGATCGGGGAGCCGGTGGGGGTTTTGGCGACGGCAGCGAGGAAGTTATTTTCGCGCGCATCGAGAACAGCGCCGTCGGTGGCAGTGCCAGGCGTGATGACGCGCACGACTTCACGGCGAACAAGTTTCTTGCCCGGGCCGGGCTGCTCCATTTGATCGCAGATGGCGATTTTGAAACCGGCGCGGATGAGGCGAGCGACGTAGCTGTCGGCGGCATGATAGGGGACGCCGCACATGGGGATGGGCTGACCCTTTTCGCGATTGCGGGAGGTGAGGGTGATTTGCAATTCGCGTGAGGCGAGGAGCGCGTCTTCGTAGAAGAGCTCGTAGAAGTCACCGAGACGAAAGAGCAGCAGAGCGTGGGGATAGCGAGCCTTAATGGCTTGGTATTGCTGCATCAACGGAGTGGAGGCTTCTATCATTAGAGGCAGAAATTAGAAGCTAGAAATTTAGAAATCAGAAACTCGGAATGCAAATAGAAAATGCGTTGCGGCGCTTTGTTGGGCATAGATGTTGGGCACGGGTGCCTGCCTTTGACCCGCGAGCAGGCAGCGTTTGCGAGATGTTATGCGTTTCATTCGCGACTTCCAAGTTGCGTGAGGAGGAAAGCATAGTCGAGAGCGATTTCGCGGAGGTAGTCGTAGCGGCCGGAGGCGCCGCCGTGGCCTGCACCCATGTTGATTTTTAGGAGGAGCGGGTTGTTGTCGATCTTGAGTGTCCGGAGTTTCGCGACATATTTCGCGGGTTCCCAGTACATAACCTGGCTGTCGTTGAGCGAAGTCTTTACGAGCATTGTGGGATAGGCTTTGCACTCGAGATTCGTATAGGGGCAGTAGCTTTTCATATAGAAGTAGTCGGCGGCGATTTGCGGATTGCCCCACTCTTCGTATTCACCGACGGTAAGGGGAAGCGAAGGATCGAGCATGGTGTTCAGCACGTCGACAAAAGGCACGTGGCTGATGACGATGCGGAAAAGGTCGGGGCGCATGTTGGCGACGGCGCCGAGAAGGAGACCGCCTGCGCTGCCGCCCTCGATGATCAGGTGCCGGGGCGAGGTGTAACGGTGCGAGATGAGGTGCTCGGCGGCAGCGAGGAAATCCGTGAAGGTGTTGCGCTTGTTGCGCATGCGGCCGGCATCGTGCCAAGGCTTGCCGAGTTCGCCGCCGCCGCGCACGTGCGCGATGGCGTAGGTGATGCCACGGTCGAGGAGACTCAGGCGATTCGAGCTGAAAGCAACGGGGACGGAGATGCCGTAGCTGCCGTAGCTGTAGAGGAGCAAAGGCGCGGTGGCGTCGCGCAGAGTGCCGCGACGATAGACGATGGAGATGGGGATCGAGGTACCGTCGGGGGCAGTCGCGTGGATGCGCTCGCTGGTGTATTGCGTTGAGTCGTAGCTGCCCAAAACAGGCTGCTGTTTGCGGAGAATGCGTTCGCGAGTGGCGAGGTTGTAGTCGAAGATGGAGCGGGGTGTGATGAAAGATTCATATTGGAAACGGACATGGCCGGTGGCGAATTCGGGGTTCGCGCCGAGAGATGCGCTGTAGGCCGGCTCGGTGCATTCGATGCGATGGGAAGTGGAGAGCGGGTCGGGCGTGTTGGCCGATAAGTCGACGATGCGCAGGTAGGGAAGTCCGCCCTCGCGTTCGAAGAGGACTAGGTGTGCTGCGAAAGCTTCGGCGCCAGCGAGCATCACATCGAGGCGATTGGGGATGAATTCGCGCCAGAATTTTCGACGCGGATCGTCGACGCCAACCGTCATCAACCGGAAGGTACGACCGCCGGAATTGGTGCGGACGAAGAAAAATCCACGTGGTGAGCGATTGTCAGGGCCTGGATGGTGGTCGAGGTAGTACTCGTGATTGTCTTCGCGAGAAGCTACGAGGCGAAACTCGGACTGCGGCCGGTCGGCGGGGAGGAAGCGGACCTCGCTCGTGGTGTGGCTGGCAATGGTGAGGAGTAAAAAAGCGTCGCTGCGGGTGCGGGCGACCTCTACGCGGAAGCGCTCGTCGGATTCTTCGTAGAGGAGTTGGTCGGGTTGCGCTTCGCCCAGGATGTGGCGATAGAGGCGATAGGAACGCTTCGTGATCTCGTCTTCGATGGTGTAGAACAGCGTGCGGTTGTCGGCAGCCCATGCGGCGCTGGTGACGCGCTCGATGGTCTCGGGCAGAGTTTGGCCACTGCGCAGATCCTTGATGCGCAAGGTGAACTGACGAAAACCAGTTGTGTCGAGCGAATACGCGAGGAGCTGATTGTCATCGCTGACGCAGAACGAACCAGGGCTGAGAAAGGAATGGCCCTGGGCAAGAACGTTCAAGTCGAGGAGCAGTTCTTCAGGCGAGCCTTCGACGTCGCGCCGGCGGCAATGGATTGCATACTGCTTGCCCTCCTCTGTGCGCGTGAAATAGAGATAGCCGCGAAGGCGATAGGGAACGGAAAGATCGGTCTGAAGAATCCTGCCCAGCATTTCTTGGTAGAGGCATTCCTGGAAGGCTTGCGTGCCGGCCAAAACGGCATCGGTGTAGTTATTTTCCGCGTTGAGATAAGCGATGACCTCGGGATCTTGTTTTTCGCGCAGCCAGGCGTAGTGGTCCAAGCGGCGATCGCCATGCAGCACATGCTCGACAGGCTCGCGGCGGGCCAGGGGAGGTTCATGTGCATGGGTCTCGGTGGAAAGAGCGTCTCGCACAGGAATTGCGATATCGACGTTGGAGTTTAAGTGCATGAGCTCTTGATCGGTGCGCGCGGCGGGCGTTCGCGTGCCGAGCAGGACGAATCACGTGCGTCCGTTATACTACAACGGAAGCGGGCAGCGAGAGAAAGTGGACGCCGCGAATTGGAAAACCAATGGGGAATGAGACTGAGATTAAGTTGCCGGTAAGGGATCTGAAGGAGTTCGTGCGAACGCTGAAGAAGCTGAGGGCAAGAAAAATTTTCCGCGGGACAGGGCGTGTTCATGAATGGAACGTTCTGTTTGACACGCCTCAAAATGAACTCGGGAGTCGCGGGCGGTTGCTGCGGATTCGGCGGGAGAGACGTGACAGCACAGGGAAGCGACCCTGGTCCAAAATGGAACGCGTGGTGCTGACATTCAAGCAGCCTGTTGGATCGGACAGCGAGGAGGCGTCAGGCCCAGTGCCGATGACAGGTCAGCGGCACAAAATTCGCGAAGAAATTGAATTAGAGGTTAGCGACTCGGCGGCGTTAACGAGGGTATTCGAAGGTATGGGGTTCCGAGGCTGGTTTCGCTACGAAAAGTTCAGAACGACGTACCGTCTGCCTGATTCGCAGAAGTGGGCGCATGGGTTGCTCATCGAAGTGGATGAAACGCCGATCGGGACTTTTGTCGAACTCGAGGGACCGCCAAACGCTATCGATCGCGCAGCGCGAGAGCTGGGATTTTCAGAGCGGGACTATATTGTGGCGAATTATCTGACTTTGTACCGGGAGGAGTGCGCAAGGCGCGGCAAGGAGCTTGGCGACATGGTGTTCCATCAGGAAAAGTGAATGTCTCGGAGCATCGAAGGCAAAAAAGTCGCATAGAAAGCCATTCTTTTCTTGACAATGCAATTTATGAGGCTTATCACTGAAATCGCAGTGAGTT
>Ga0070698_100010098_pt1 | contig 10083 bp, 7 predicted proteins | sample KBSK1502metaG_FD_65477 | JGI IMG/M metagenome (GOLD analysis project Ga0070698, IMG submission 65477) | Corn, switchgrass and miscanthus rhizosphere microbial communities from Kellogg Biological Station, Michigan, USA - KBS K1-50-2 metaG | ecosystem: Host-associated > Plants > Roots >... | reverse complement strand
AAGAATCCCCGCCCAAATCAGCTTTTTCCTCTCGCCGGGTTTCGTTAAATCAACTGCTTGCATTCTTTTATTCCTGGGCCGGGCCGTTCGTGGTAGCCGAAACACTCCGTTGGAAGTAAGTGGCCATGTCCAACTGCAGACTGATCAGCGAGCCGCGCGGATTCGACGCACCTTCTTCAGCCGAAGCCGGAGCACTGTTGTCATTTGCTTTCTGCAATTCCACTTCGTTGATGACGACGAACTGCTTGCTTCTCTCGATGTCGCGAATGAACCGGCGAATGTCCTGGTACTGTCCCTCGACGGTCACCATCACCGAGATTCCGGGGTAGTAACTTTGCCACTTCGTCGTCGTTGTCCTGCCGCCTACTGATTTCGTGCCGGCGGGATCGAGCGGAGTGTAGGTCGGTCCTGAAGTGTTTCGCAGTCCGTTCTTGATAATGAGTTGATTGAGTTCGTCGTAGAGATCGAGGCGGCCTTGATCGGGTTCCCACAAGTAACTCGTTTCAAAGTCACTAAGACTCGCGGCAATTTTATCGACCCGCTCGCGCGTGTTCTGTTCCTTGCTGACGACGCTATCAAGTGTTTTCAGGTTGGTCTGCAAACGTTCTTTTTCAATATTGAGCGAGCTAACGTGTGAACGCGCCGGCACGAAGAAGTAGAGATAGCTCAACAGCACGACCAGCAAGACAACACAACTCCCGGCCAGCGCAGCAACTTCCGCAAAGCCAAACATCTTGCCACGGCGCGAATCAAGGAACGCACTCAGACGATGTTTGTAACTCGATTCGGAGCGAGGAGCGTTGGTTTCCGGTGTCATCGCGGCGCCTCGCTTGATTCTGCTCGCGCTGCGTTCTCAGCGACAGTCTCGCGTGTATAAACAAGACGTGGACGATAGATCACGTACAACTCGTATTCCGTGCCTGCTTCGCCGCGACCTTTTTGCAGGTTTTGCACACGCAACTCTGCTTGAAAGATCCCCTGTTCGTGCATCGAGGAGATCATGTCGTTGATCGTTGCGGGGTTCTTCGCAAACACAGCCAGCTCCAGCTCCGCCACCGTCTGGTCTGCCTGCTTGGTGACATCGCGCACAGCGATTCGTGAAACCTTAACGTTCGACGGCACCGACGACTCCAGGTCAACGAGCAGCCGTGACCAGGAAAAGGTCCTTCGGTCAACCAACTGATGCGCGGCCGGAACTGCCTGCTGTTGTTCGGGAGTCAGTTCGTTTTTGACCTTCTCGGCTGTTTCTACGAGGCCATGTTCTTTCTGCCGCAGGTTGTTGATTTCCAGTTGAGTGGCGTTTGCCTGGGCCCGTGCGACCGTCGTGAGCCGCACCACGATGAACAGACCGATCACTGAGACAAACAGCACGATCGCGGTCAGCGTCCACGGGAGAAGCCGATTACTAAAGGGTTTAGAGGCTAGATTGAGACTGCTATTCACTGCGGAAAAGAATACACGGCCAGTTCAAATAATCGCAAATCACGAGGTCGCCGGAACGTTACACGTTGATCGAGGTCCGGCGTTTCAAAAAAGGTTGATCGGTCAGTCGCGCCTCGGGCGCAACGGACCCTCGTTCAGGGCCAGCGAATGACGGTAGGCGCAGGTAACGTTCCGGCCGTTTCGTTTCGCACGATATAACGCTGAATCCGCCAGTTCAACTAGCCGGATCGGGTCATGGTCGTCGTCGGGAAAGCAGGCCACGCCGATACTGATCGTGAGTCGAAACCGTGCCGGCTCCGCGTCGCTGGTTTCCGACTTGGCCGAGAACACGAACTGTTCGATGCCACGCCGCACGCGCTCCGCTGCCACAAGTCCCTGTAAGTAATCAGCATCGAGCAGGAACGCTGCAAACTCCTCCCCACCAAAACGCGCCGCCACGTCACCCGACCGGAGGGCAGCTTTAATAATCACACCGACGTCCTGCAACGTTCGATTGCCCACAAGATGGCCGTAACTGTCGTTGACCGCTTTGAAGTAATCGAGATCCATCATCAACACGCAAAATGGTTGCGAGGTCTGTTCGGCTCGAGCAGCTTCGCGCCGCAGTTCAGTAAAGAAGGACTTGCTCGTCAGCAGGCCGGTCAGCTCATCGTGCCCGAGCAGGCGTTGTATGTGTTGCTGAAACGCGCGATCAATCTCGTCGAACAGTTCGAAACGAAACAGATGATCGCCGATCAGGATCTTGTCGCCATGGGCCAGCACGGCTTCGGGCGCCACACGTCCGTTGACGCGGGTGCCGTTGGTTGAGTTGAGGTCTGTAATCTTGAAGACTGTTGCTCCCGAGTCAGGATCGATTTCGGCGCTGATGCGGGCGTGCAGGCGGGAAGCCTTCGCGTCGTTCAGCCGAATGTCGGCATCGAGTGCGCGACCAAGCGTAACGCTGGGCCGCTCCAGCGGAATCGACGTGGCGAGCAGTTCTCCCCCCAAAACGACGAGTACGGGCCTACGCTCCGCCTGAGAACCGCTTTCGCCGGCGAATTGGCCTCCGACCTGTGTTGGAGAATCAGTGTCGTTGTAATCGTGTTTCACGGGTGCGCTTGTGGGCCCCTGTATCTTGCTTCTATAATTGCCAAACCAATTTTACTCTTAAAATCCTGTTGATATGGCCATGGAAGTACAAACATCTCAAGAATCGCCTATTGGAACTTGTTGCGACTCGATGGAGACGGGAACTGTCGAGCGCGTGGCCGTCGCCAACCTACCCACTGAATGGGGCGACTTCCGCATTGCTGCCTATCGTTCTCTCACGACCGACGAAGAGTTCGTGGCCCTGTTCAAGGGCGAGATGCGGCGCGACGTACCGACACTGGTCCGAATCCACTCACAATGTCTGACGGGCGACGTCTTCGCCTCGACTAAATGCGATTGCGGGCGCCAACTGCACCAGACAATGCAGTTGATTAATCAGGAGGGCCGCGGCGCAGTCGTTTATCAGCAACAGGAAGGACGCGGCATCGGCATCGTCAATAAGATTCGGGCTTACGCGCTCCAGGACCAGGGCGCCGATACCGTCGAAGCCAACGAGAGGTTAGGACTCGAAGTCGACTTGCGAGAGTATCGGCAATGTGCGGAGATTCTCTTCGATCTCGGCCTCTGCGAGGTCCGCGTGATTTCGAATAACCCGCTGAAATTGCGGGCCCTCGAAGAGGCCGGTTTGAAGATTGTCGAACGCGTCTCGTTGGAAGTAGACACTACTGAGAATGCCGCCGGTTACCTGCGTACCAAGAAAGAGAAACTCGGTCACCTGTTGAATCTGAAACGAAGCTAGCTACTGCTTGCTTCGCAGATCCTTAATAGTTCCCTTGATCCGTTCTGCATCCGGGGCCTTCGGATCGAGTTTCAAATACTTCTCCAACTCGTCGGCCGCCTCCTTGTTCTTCTTCGCACTCATGTAAAGCGCTCCGAGATACTTATGTGCGAGGGCGAGGTTCTCACCACCCTTGGCAACTGTAGTCTCAAATTCCTTTACGGCTTCGTCGTACCGCTTGAGGCTGATAAGCGTGAGACCGAGATAGTAGTGTGCGGTTGGACCCGGGCTATTCAACTCGAGCGCCTTGCGCAGGTGCATTTCAGCGTCTTCAAACTTCTTTTTGTTGAACGTCACAATGCCAAGATTGAGGTGGGCGGTCGCGTCGTCCGGCTTGAGCTTGATCAGTGCCTCGTAAGTCTCGCTGGCCTTGTCCAAATCGTTCAGCTTCATGTACTCGACACCGAGATCGCTGAGCGCAAGCGCAAAGTTCGGATAAGCGGCCACGGCGCTGCTGAGAAACTCAGCGGCAGCTTTGTTGTCACCTTTTCTCGCAGCATCCGCGCCTTTCTCATAAAGCTTGAGTGCGTTCTGCGGAACACCCGCAAACGCCGGGTTCGACGCATCGACCTTAAAGTGCAGTTGAACTGTAACCTGCACGATGCGGCCTCTCTGCTCAGGATCAATAATGACGCTCTCGCGTGCCTTCTCAAACTGATTTCCTGCGTCGACGACGACGGCATAACGACCTGGAGCAATGTTGCGGAAACGAAATGTGCCGTCCTGGTCAGTCGCGGTGGACGACGACCCAAACGCGCTGGCATTTTCCAGAGTCACTTTGGCGGAGATGGTGCTGATTGACTGACCGGTCGGAAAAACGACGCGACCTTGTATGGAGTTGCTGCCCTCCCCGGCTGCGAGACCGCGCGAACTTCCAGGGGCCTGGGCATGCACGGCAACTGCCGCACACAGCGCGAACGAGACGACTATTAGGAGTCTCAAGAATTGCTTGCTCATGAGAATGATTGCTGTCCTTTCTAATTTGAATTGTGGGGAGTTCGATTACGGAGGTTCTTGATTGTAGCACGTACGCGGTCCGCGTCCTGCGCGTTGGGGGTCAGTCGGAGGTACGCTTCCAGAGCTTCGACGGCCTTCGGATACTCCTCCTTCTTCCAGTAAATGCCACCGAGATAATACTGAGCCAAACCCAACTGGTTACCGCTACCTTCAATGGCGAGCACGAGTTCCTTTTCCGCATCGTCGATCTTGTCGAGCCGTAACAGGCACAACCCTAAATACATATGACCGGTCGGCAGCGAAGAATTACGCTTCAGGGCTTCCCGCAGTTGCGTTTCTGCTTCCGCAAAGTGTTTCGCTTCCAGCAACGCGATCCCGAGATTCAGCCGCGGTCCGTACGCATCCGGATTGAGTTTCACGGCGCTCCTAAGTGCCTCGATCGCTTTCTCCGTGTGGCGGAGTTTCAGATACTGCACGCCCAGCTCGTTTAGTGCGAGTGGAAACTTCGGATAAATCGTCACGGCCTCTTTGAAACTGTCCGCCGCCTTGGCAGTGTCGCCGGCGCGCGATTGTTCCAAGCCTGTTTCGTAAAGCTTGCGGGCTTTCTCGGGGACATCAGCCAGAGCGGCATTGATGACCCCTGGCTTCATGTTTCCAGAACTCGCCTTGGGCTGAAGGTGAATCATTACAGTGTACCGGCGAGTGGGAGTAGGGATGCGACCTCCGGTACGTGAAAGATTAAGGTCGGTGTCGATATAGACGCTGTCGCGGGCAATTTCGTAGTTATCGCCGGCTTGAACGACGAGGCTGTAATTGCCAGGCGCCAGCGACGAGAAGCTGAACGAACCGTTTGTGTCCGCCACGACTGTGATTTCGCCGCCATTTAAAGGCTGCAATTTCACTAGGATTGTGCCTTCGGCTCTTCGACCTGAAGGGAAGAATATATAACCCTGTATGACGTGAACGCCTCCTGTGCCAGTAGACGCCCTACCACTCCCCTGAGCCAACACTGCAACCGGCAAGAGTAAGACGCAGATGATTGTGAATGAAAAATAGAGTTCAGCGCGGCCGCGACGGGACGTCAGACGTGGCATTGAAGACCTCCTTGAAAAGCTCCTGAGGTTTGCAGATTTAACTCCTCGAAGGCATGAAGATCAAGCGTAAAGAAACAGGCTCAAAAAGAAATTGGGGAGAGGCGTTGAATCAGCGCCTCTCCCCACGAACCGCAAGGCTATTGCCTGAGCGGAAGCTAAAGTTTAGAACGTGAACTTGGCGCCAAACCTAAACGCCGAAGGAGCTTGCACCAGCAGTGCGGATCCCCAGAAGGGATTCACAACCGCCGGCACGCCTGCGACGCCACTGTTAATGGAGAAGGTCTGGTCCAGAGTTACAGCTCGCTGATTGTTGAAGACGTTGAACCAGTCTCCAGTCAAGCGCAACTCTTTACCTTCACCAACTCGGATCGGGTAGTAAACACCCAAGTCAAGGTTGTAGGTCGTCGGCGTTCGGCTGGAACCGATGCTGTCGACGATATTCGGGAATCCAGTCTGAACGGCCGTCACGGCCGGAACGACTGCGGTTCCGCGAATCACTGCGAAGCCTTCGTTGTTGCCATAGATCGGATGCGGAATCAGTTGGTTGAACGGCACACCTGACTGCGCATAGAAGTTTCCGCTGATCAGCATCTTCCACGGTGTGCGATAGCTACCGTTGAATTTGAACTGATGCGGCCGATCGTTCGGCAAACGTCCGTAAGTGTTGGCGAGCAAGCTCTGGAGGTCGAACAACGAAGTGATGTTCGGGTCAGACTGCCCGTTGTCGTTACGGAAGAGACCTTCGTAGTTACCGATCAGGCTCGAGAACACGTACGAAGCGATGAACTGGAAGTTATTCGTAAATCGCTTGTTGGCCGTGAACTCAATACCGCGGTAGAAACGCTGGGCGCGGCCGAAGCACTGAGGAGCGCGACCCGTTGCTGCATCACCAGCACAGGCTGCCTCTTCAGTTGTGCCCGGACCAATGCGGCCAGGATTGAAGATGAAGTATGTATCGCCATCGTCGAACGAACCGTCTTCGATGACGTTGACCATCGCGCGGTAAACGCCGCGGGTGCCGAGTGTAATGTCGCCACCCACTTCGTATTCGACACCGGCGGTGAACTCACGAATGCTCTGCGGTTTCAGACCTGGATCCGCGGGAGTTGCATCAGAGCCGAGGTTGACGGCTCCACTGCTGACGCCCGGGACGATGAGTGCGCCGGCAGGCGCATTCAGTCTGTTCACGTTGAAGTTCTTGTCCGTTTGCACGTCGCCACCGCCTGCGCGGATGTTGACGTCTAAGGGAATCGGAGTTTCGATTGACTGCGCATAGTTCGCGAAGAACTTGCCTCTGCCTTTACCCGTGAAATCCCAGATAAAGCCAAAGCGCGGCGCAAGGTTGTCATCGAAGTTATTGAACTTCAGATAGGTGCCACCGTCGTTGCTGTACGACTGCTGATAATCCCAGCGAAGACCAAAGCTGAGTTGGAAGTTCTTGGCGAATTTCCAGTCATCGCCGGCGTAGAAGCTCTCGACGTTGGTGTAGGTAGAGCCCACGAGCTGGAAGTCACGCACGCGGGTCGTGTTTCTGATGATGAACGGATTACCAAACGCTTCCGCGGTGGAAATCGTGGTCGCAACCGGATTGACGGTCAAACCGAGAGCGGCCAGGGTCGCTGCCGGAATGGCCTGCGCACGCAACACGCCTGCGTTACTTGGGCAGGTGATCACGTTACTGCGCGTGGTGCACACCAGCCAGTTGTTCGTGATGCGCGAGCCGTTGGTTGCGTTTGCATCGGCGCCGTTGGTCGGGGTCAAGCCAAGACCAGGCGTGAAGGCATAAGTTACAGCCGGACCGCTTGAACGAGTATCGATGTCATACTTGTTCTGGTTCCACTCAAAGCCATACTTGATCGTGTGATTGCCACCAACGATGTTCTGCATGCGAACAGCGAATTCGTAGCGGTTGCGTTTCTGATCTGAAAACAGACCAAAGCCTGGGCCACGAACGAAGTTGCGCTGCAATGAACCACCGCGTCCATCAACGAAATCGATGAACCCGGTCGTGTTCGCGACACCTGCCGCTGCTGCGGCCGCGTCGAAGTTCACACCCGTCTGGACCGGAACCAAAACGGAGCTACCCTTCAGCACTGCGAAGTTATCGGTGATGAGCGGAGCATCAACCGCACGCGGAATGGTGTTCGCTCTCTGGAAGTGGAGACCGCCAGAGAATTCACCGATGAAGGTGTTCGAGAACGTGGAGTTCAGGCGGAATACGTAGTTGTGTCCACCTGTCTCCTGGCGGCCTTCGAATGCCTGAGTGTTGTCGCCGAAGCCGCTGACGTTATTCAGGGCTGCGGTAGCCAGGAATCCATCAACCTTGGTGAAATCACCAAACGTCGAAGCCGTGAACGTGTGCTTGGGACTAACGGCCCAGGTGATGTTGCCGGCGTAGAACGGAATAGTAACGTCGTTCTGAACCGGCTGGTGGAACGTTTGCGTCAAGTAGTAGTTCTTACGTTTCTGCGGATTGAATGCACCGAAGAACGTCAACTTCTCTTTGATGATTGGACCACCAAGCGTGGCGCCAAAGTCAGCTTCCGAGAAGCCATTGAACGCCGAGCCTGTGAACGGGAAGTTCTTCACTTCGCGAACGAGGCCCTTGGTAGTACCGAAGCCATAAACCTCACCGTGGAACTCGTTCGTACCTCTCTTGGTAACGACGTTGAAAATTCCACCAGTGGCTCTACCGTATTCCGGGCCGTAAGCGCCGGTTTTGATTTCAACTTCCTGCACAAACTCGAACGGCAGGTTCGCACCCGAACCACCGAAAGCCGGGTCCGTGGTGTTGAGACCGTCGAGGATGTAGTTGTTTTCAGGACCAGACGAGCCGGCGACTGAAGGATCGCGGTCACGACCGGTTGCGTCACGCAGACCTGAACGGGTCACTGTCGGGGCGATGGTGTAAAGACCCTGCACAGTGCGCTGCGTGGGGAAGTTTGAAAACTGATCTGAAGAGACGCTGGTTCCGGTAGTCGTTTGCGTAATGTCTACAGCGGCGCCAGCCGTATCAGTGACTGTAACGCTCGCCTGCGCACCCGCAGGTTGAAGCTGAACGTCTACCGAGCTGGTTTTCGAAAGATTAACTTCAACTTCATTTCTCTCAAACTTCGCAAATCCCTTGTCAGCTTCAATTGTTACTGAATACTTTCCCGGAGGAACGTTCTGTACCTTGTACCTGCCGCTGCCGTCGGTCGTTGATGTTTGAGGTGCGATCAGGTTGGAACCTGACACCTTAACAGCAATGCCCGGAACAGCAGCACCGGCACTATCGGTCACCGTCCCTTCAATTGACCCTGTCGTTGACGTCTGCGCCAACGCACTGCCAGCAAACAGCGCGAAGGACATCAGCAACGCCGACAGGCCAAAAAACTTAAAGACATTCTTCATTTTCTGCTTTCCTTTCTTGAACTAGAAAAGGTGCTGCTCCCTCCTGTGGAATCACCCTTTTTGTGTGGCAGCACCAAAGAATTCCGAATCGAGCGGGCTTAAAGAGGCCTCGTCCGGCGGGTTTTTGGCAAATGCCATGCCCGCGTGCCGGGTTTCTGGTTTCCTCCCATATTTCCCCGTTTGAGGGCCATTGACCCCCACCACTTTTCCAAGCCAAATCCAAAAAAATGGGAAAATCCAGAAATTTCAACCGTTGCCCCGCGGTTTCGGCGACAGGCTGTTATATATTTAGGACCCAATGGCAGAACGCATCTACCGCGATCCCGTTCACAACATCATCCGGCTGCAGACTGATTCCGATGAGGGCGAGCTGATGATGCGCTTGATCGACGCAGCGGAGTTTCAACGTTTGCGTCGCATCAAACAACTTGGTCTTGGTTTGTACACTTATCAAGGCGCGGAACACTCTCGATTCACACATTCACTCGGCGCGTTTCATCTCATGACGCGCGTGCTCGATCGCTTTGCAGAAAGATATTCGATCGCTGCGGCCGATCGACTCTCAGCACGTGCCGCTGCACTGCTTCACGATGTGGGCCATGGTTCCTTCTCTCACGTGATGGAGAAGTTGATCAACTTCCATCACGAACAACGCACGGTCCAGGTGATCCTCGATGAACAAACTGAGATCGGGGCGTTGTTGAAATCCTACTCAGACGATCTGCCACGCAACGTCGCAGCGATCATCGAAGGAACGTTTCGACCTTCCGCTCTGGGCCAACTCGTGTCGTCACAACTCGACGTCGATCGCATGGACTACCTCTTGCGCGACTCGCTCATGACGGGAGCGAAGTATGGCATCTTCGATCTCGAATGGATTATCAATGCACTGGCAATCGACGAAGCAGCGGATAGAATCTACGTAGAGGCGCGAGGAGTTTACGCAGTCGAGGAGTACCTGCAAGCACGTTACTACATGTTTCGCCAGGTCTACTTTCATCGCACGTTGCGTTCGGCCGAAGCGGCGTTGCGATCGATTTTTCGACGAGCCTTACAACTTCTCGATGACGGCAACGACGTTTGGCATGCACCGGGCACGGCGTTCGAAAGAATTCTGCGTCGCGAACAGTTGTCAATCGCCGAACATCTTCAGATCGACGATTCTGATTTTGTGTTTCACGTCAAACAGTGGCAGAGCTCGAGCGATGCGATCCTGAGCGATCTCAGTCGCAGGTTCACCACTCGACGACTCTTCAAGGCGATCGATCTGGATATGCCACATGAGCAGCAGGCGGAGTTTCTTCTCGCAGCGAGAAAGATCGTGGAGCG
>Ga0070698_100010097_pt1 | contig 10084 bp, 5 predicted proteins | sample KBSK1502metaG_FD_65477 | JGI IMG/M metagenome (GOLD analysis project Ga0070698, IMG submission 65477) | Corn, switchgrass and miscanthus rhizosphere microbial communities from Kellogg Biological Station, Michigan, USA - KBS K1-50-2 metaG | ecosystem: Host-associated > Plants > Roots >... | reverse complement strand
TTTAACCTCAATAAATAAATGCCTGAAGACACGGCATTTCCATTCTCATCATTGGCATTCCATATTAATTGATGATTGCCCGCCTCCATTTTTTTATTGGCAAGTGTTATTATTAATCTTCCTGATAGATCAAATATTTGGATTGATACATTTCCGGATTGAGCAATAGAAAATGAAATGGTAGTTGCACTTGAAAATGGGTTGGGGTAAACTGAAAACTTATAAGTATTGGTTTCAATTATACTGTTAGTAGGTGAGGCTTTTGTTACAATATTATTATCACAATTATGAAACTTTGCAAGCCAAATATCAGGATTACCGGAGCCGCTAGTAAAATCACCATCTGTTGAAGCGCTGGAGCAAAGTATTATTAGATCGTTATTATTGATCTGAACACCAGCTTTGGCGTAATCACTTTTAGTGCCACCAAGAGAGTTTGACCATTTTTTATTTCCATTGCCATCCACGGAGAGAATAAATGCATCCCAGGTAACATCATTGGCTGATCCGGTACTACCTAAGGAGATCACACCACCATCAGAAGTTGAAAAGATCCCGAAACAAGCTGTACCCAGGGGAGATCCTGAAAAAGTTTTGCTCCAAATAATATCCCCTGATTGTGGATTTATTTTAAGAAGCCACATTGCGAATGCTCCCGTACCGTTCACATCGCCATCTGTTGAATTACTAGACTGTCCAAGAACAATATTTCCGTCTGAAGTACGGGCTATTGCATTACAATAATCATAACCCTTACCGCCATAAACTTTTTTCCAGATAATGTTTCCTGTACTGCTGATCTTTACTACCCATGTATCATAAGAACCGCCGGCATGGCTGCCCACCTGTTGATTGCTGCTTAATGTGGTTCCGGCAAAAGTATAGGTGCCATCAGTATTTCTGACTATACCTCTTGATTCTTCAAACTTGCTACCGCCATAATTTGATTGCCACGCAATCGCTCCAGCTAATGACAGCTTAACTATCCAGACGTCATAATTTCCGAACCAGGATGTAATATTGCCATCACGGGAGTCGGTCGTACCGGTAATTATATATCCAGTATCTTCTGCAGTAATCGAAAGGAAAATGTCATTGCCACTGCCTCCATAACATTTTTGCCATTGCAATATTCCGTCAGCACTTATTTTTACCACCCATGCATCACCATTCCCTCCATGATTACCGCTTACGTCTCCATCATTTGATGATGTGTGACCCGCAGCAATAAAACCACCATCGGCAGTCTGGATGACTGTATTAAAAAAATCTTCTCCGCTTCCTCCGTAAGTATGCTGCCATACTATATTACCATTTACATCATAATTGACTACATACGCATCGTTTCCATGCCCTGCGGGGACTGCAAACGCCGGGTAATTCGAATTGGTTTTGCCACAAATAATATATCCGTTTGATACGGCAATTACTTTGCCTTCGCTTTCTCCGTCATCATTATTGCCGCCTGCATCTGTTATCCATTTCAAACAGGTTTGGGCTTGAGAGGTAAAGATTGTACCAAGGATAAGAATAAATAATAACAGCAGTTGTTTGAGTATCTTTTTCATTTTAGCTCGATTTAAGTTTGGTTGCCTTTTGGAAAAATGATTGCTCACTACGCTTACTCTTTTAAAAACTTCACTTTACCTAAAATATTCTGTGCAACTTTTTCGCCTAACCATCTGCCTTTATCACAGGATGCCTGGTAATGAATACCGGCAAAAACTCTTGAATCTGCCATCTCTTTACTCATTTCAAAAAATGAATTATAACTGCGTGCAGGCAAGCCTAAGTAATCATATGTATGCAGTGTAAATTGAAAATTATCTCCCAATACATCTGTCAGCATTGTTGCGACAGCTGTTCCAAAAACTGCATGTGCTGATGGAAATTCAGGATGACCCGGTGTATTGAATTGGGCATTCCATGATCCATGCCCCATTACATTTCTGATATAGTTAATAGGGCGAACCAGGTTATAAGTGTACTTGTTTACAAAACAAATCATAATGGCATCATGTGCACCTATGCCAACTTTCGCATAAGAAAGTGCTGCTATATCAAGTGTAGTTTCTGCTTTAGTTAGTACCTGTGCAAGTATTGCAACAAAATGACCGCCGCCTGGATAACCGGGTGCATCGCGATGATAAAGTGCCATTGCAGTTTGCGCAGGTGTAAGATTCTGCGATTTATCATACACATCTTTTACCATTGCATAAAAAGGTGATGACGGATCTGTGGAATATGCTGGCGGCGGTTCCAATGCAGTGCCATTTGTGACGTCAGGAACGAGAAGTCTTCGCTGGCTAGCATAAGGATTGGCGGCTTGTGGATTGTTTGGAGGTGTTGTATTCAAAGTAGTTCCTGGTCCAACAGACTGAACCCAAAAAGCAGGGCCAACGAAGTTTGGAGTAGGAACATAAGGCGGATTTACATTTGCGGATCCATCAACAGCGGCCCATGCAAAAACTCTTGTTGCTACTTCTTTACCAAATGCAATAGAACGTTGCAGAGTTGCCGCATCCACTTCATTGGCATAAACTGCTTTCAACTCATTTTCAAGATTATCAATATTGATTTTATTCACAGCAGATGTTGCAGGAAAAAGTCTTCTGTTCATTTCTGCAAGCGCAGCATTTGCACTTGCTGCCCAATGATATGCTTTGCCTGGTTCTGTCGAAGGCATTTCAGGAAAACCATTCAATTGATTGGTTAATGTTTGATAAGCAGGCATTCCCGGTACAACTGATTCATAAGTGGCAATACCACAATAAGCCAAGGCCCGTTCTGCGGCTTGTGAACCGGTGCCGGCTGCCAATGGAACCCGAAGCATGTCAAGCTGCATATTGAGCCAGCGAATAATTACGTCAGATGAAAATTCTTTTGTTTGTTTCAGATGTCCATGCTCATTGTTATTATTTGGAGTAGTTGCAATTTCTTCTTGCGAGGGAATTTGTTTTGTTTCCTTCTGACAAGAAAATAGAAAAAGCAACAGGACAGCAGCGAGGGATAACTTTTTCATAAATCAATTTTTTTGTGAATATTTATTTGTTCCAAATTAGTTTTCAAGAGTAGCTGTTAGTTTATTCCTGACCAATGTGAGTTGGTAAGTTTTCAGGTTACATTTGAATAAGAGAGGGTATGTATGTTATTGACCTTTGTATACAGAAAAAGAATTAACGGACGACACTTAGCTTTTTGGTTTCGATCTTGCCTCCTGCCTCAAGCTTTAAAACGAAAGTGCCTGTGCTTATTAAATTCCCGTTATCATCTTTTGCATCCCATCAATTTGATTTTCTCCTTGTGTCGTCTTTCTATCGACAAACATTTTTATTAATCTTCCGGTAGCATCATAAATTTTAAGGGAAACCGGCTCTGTACCCGATAAAGAGAAATTAATTGGCTCAAAAAGTAAAGCAGAAGAACTTTCGCCTGGAGATGGAATAAATGATAGCCATGTGCAGCATGATCTGCATGGAATGCATTTTCCTTTCGACCATTTATAACATGGTGGACAAAAGTGACCTTTATCCTGTTTTTGTGCATTTAAGATTTGGGGTAAACAAGAAAGCATCATCATCGCAATGACGAAAGCAAAGATTTTTGTTGTCGTAAACTTTTTCATATAAAAATTGTTTGGTTAAATATTTATTGATTGGTTCGTAGAAAATTTTTACTGATAGGAAACGTACTTGTGATTTAAAAATAGTTAGTATAATAGCCCAGTACCAGTGGCGCTGAGTCGTTGGCAAAATCAACGGGTAGTTAGCAAAACGGGAAAGTGAAAAGAAGTAAAAGTCCTATTTGTTAGAAGTAGAGGAAAAAAACCAACCAGGATTCATTCAAATATTTTCATCAAAGCATCTTTGCGACTGCGGGAAACATTTACTGTGGAGCCGTCGCTCATAATAAGATAACCGCCCTCACCACGCACATATTTGTTTACTTCATTTAAATTGACCATATAGGAGTGATGCACACGAATGAAGGAAGTAAAATCAGTAAGTTGTTCTTCTACTTCTTTTAATGTACGACAGGCGATTATCTTTTTTTTATTTTTTAAGAACAGGTGAGTGTAATTATCATCTGCCTCGCAATAAATTATTTCTTCTGCCGGGATCAACTCGAAACCTTCTGAAGTAGGTACAGCAACCCGTGTAATTTTATTTCCCTTATTATGAACCTGGTCAATCAGCATACGGAATTGTTCGGGGAAAGGACGTAATTTTTGTTCCTGTACTTTTTGAACGGCAGTAATAAGTTCTTTCGGATCTATTGGCTTCAACAAATAATCCAATGCACTGAAACGAATGGCTTTGATCGCATATTGGTCATAACTGGTTGTGAAAATAACAGAGAAAGGAATATCAGTGAAATGCTCTAAAAATTCAAATCCATTCATTACCGGCATTTCAATATCGAGAAAGACAAGATCGGGATGATGTTTTTTGACTGCAGCAAGACCTTGCTTTGCCGACATACATTGTTCCATCACCTGCACCTCAGGACAAAAATCATGGATCAGGATGTTTAGCGTATCCACACAATGTACTTCGTCGTCAATTAAAATTGCTTTGATCATAAGTAAGTATTTTGATCACCTCATTTCGTCACTCTTTATTTTTGGTTTGAAAAAAATAAATTCATCCATCGGGGCAATGTTTTTTTCCTTTTTAATTTTCCAGCCATTGAATTACGGTTGGGAACGATTAAGCCTTCATTAGCCAGAGCGAATACAACAATTGGTTTTTCCACATTTTTAAATTCAAAGGAACCCAGTGACACTGATCTAAACTTAGGAATATTTTTGATCTTATCCTGTATCTCCTCTGAAAAAAGAATGCTATTGCCGGATGCTATAGATTGAATCCGTGAGGCTAGGTTTACACCATCACCCAATATTTTTTCATCTTCAAAAAAGATCTCACCAATATGTAACCCGATCCGTACAGGGATTATTGGTGCAGCTTGTAACTTTTGTTGCATTTCCAAAGCACATTGCACTGCTTCTGATGCGCTGGAAAAGATACAGAGACTTCCATCTCCATAATCATTTAATACTTCTCCTGCATGATCATTGACTGATTGTTTCAGGACAGATGTATAACGTTTAATGGTTGTTATAGTTTCCGTTTCATTTTGCTGCATCATCGCAGTATAGCCAACAATGTCTGTAAAAAGAATTGCAGCTAAACGGCGCTGCCGCGAAGTCATATTCCTCGATGAAAAATTTTGATTTAATAAAGTAGATATTTTTTCCAACCCTTTCCCCTGCATATGTTCAATAAGGATACGAAACTGTTCTTCTGAAGGTGGCTTTTTTTGTTGCTGAACTTTATGCACAGCACTAATCAATTCTTTTGGATCAATTGGTTTTAATAAATAATCCAAAGCGCTGAATCGAATGGCCTTGATAGCATATTGATCGTAGCTGGTTGTGAAGATGACGGAGAAAGGGATTTGTTTGAATTGCTCTAATAATTCAAATCCATTCATTATCGGCATTTCAATATCGAGAAATACAAGGTCTGGGTTTAATTTTTCAATTGCCTCCAGTCCCTTTTTTGCCGACATACATTTCTCCATTACTTCGACCTCGGGACAATAATCTGCCAGCAGGATACTTAAAGTATCAATGCAATGAACTTCATCATCTACAATAATTGCCTTAATCATATATCACTGGCATTTTAATTACTACTTCAGTACCTGCTGCACTGCCATCGGCATTTAACAGGTCATTAATAGTAACTGGTGAAGCAGGTGATTGTGAATTTTGTACAATGGCGATACGATGTGCAGTAATGCGAAGACCCATTGATTTATGTTTGGTTGCTGATTTACTTGCCATTGCTGCAGCCTTTTCACGGCCAACGCCATTGTCTGTTATTCGAAAATACAGGTGATCATTTTCTTCCGATATATCAACATCCAATTGACCTTTTTCTTCTTTATGCATTAACCCGTGCCATATTGCATTTTCAACATAGGGTTGTAAAATTAACGGAGGTACCTGTAATGCAGAAATATCCATATCCTTAGCAACAGAGATTTTATAATCGAAATGATAGTTAAACCGCAAAGCTTCGAGGTTGAGGTATAATTCAAGGGACTCCAATTCGCTGTCCAGTGTAATTAAAGAAGCTTGCGAATTCTGCAAGATCATTCTCACCAGTTTTGAAAATTTGGTAAGGTATTCAGAAGCCTGTGCCCTGTTGTTTTGCAAAATGAAACGGTTAATAGAATTGAGTGAATTAAAAATAAAATGCGGATTCATTTGTGCACGAAGGGCCTGCATTTCCAGCTCTGTTGATTTTTGTTTTAGTTCTGCTAATTGTCTTTCTTTTTCCGATTGTTCTAATTGCAGTCGGAATTTTTGTTGTATACGCCAGCGCATAAAAGCATAAATTAAAATGATGATGATAATAACAGCCATAGTCCGGAACCACCAGGTATTCCAAAAAGCGGGAGAAATATTTATAAAAAGAATTTTTTCCGGGCCGTTAAATTCATTGGCAGCATTAGAAGCCTGTATTACCAATTTGTATTTGCTTGGCGGTAAGCCATCGTAACGAATAGTATAGTTAGCTGGCGCAACCTGCCAATTCTCATTTACCCCTTCTAACTTATACCGGATATGACTATTGCCCTTTGTATAATAATCTATAATGCCAGTTTCAATAGTAATTTCATTCTGAAAATAGCGGAGTGATAATTCCTGCAGGTCATTAACACCAGTGGGTAACGGGAAAAACTTTTGATTTATTTCCACTGATTTTAAATATACAAAAGAAGGGGGGTAGCTTTCGGCAAGCTTATTCGGGTTGACACGGTCAATGCCACTTTCACCCCAAAAATACAGATCACCATGAGCTTCAACAGGTGTATTAGGTCCATATGTTTGTTTTCTTAACCCATCTTTTTCTGCTAAGAGGATAATTTTTCCAGTTTTAATATTGAGCTTTAAGATCGATCGGATGGTTTGAATCCAGATATTGTTCTGGTCATCGGACAAAATATTAGAAATACCTTCAGTGCTCAATCCATCTTTCTGGGTGTATCGGTAAATTATCCGGAAATCCTTATCGTAATGAACTAGTTGATTAAAATCGCCTGCCCAATAAGTTTTATCCTTCTCATTGTAGTAAATAGCACCACCAACCCACGCAATGCTGTCTACGGGAGATGCAATTCTTGTCCATTTACCGTCAAGGGAGGAATAAGTCAGATTAGTTATAGGCTGGCGAATAAAAATTAAATGATCATTGTCACTTCTTAACCCAGATGATTTTTTAACACCGGGAGCTATCCAATGAGCCAACCCACTTTCAGTGTTTACCATATATATTCCATTTCCATTATCAGCAACAAGAATGGCGTCATTTTTATAGGGAATAATATTGAAATCTTTAGGAGGATCAGACATAACTTGACCAGCACTATCCTTAAAAATTACCGGGCGGCATTGTTTGGTAGGTATATCTATTTGAATCAATTCGATACCGGGTTGGTCATTCGTTATAATAAACAACGCTTTTTGATGAATAGTGTCCACCTGTATAGGGGTGCTTAGAGTAGTTGGCATCCCTTCGAAGGCGGGCAAGTCTTTTCCACTACTAAACAGTAGGAAAGAACTGGTTTGAGGATCAAATATTGTTAGTTTATCGCCCTGACCTATCCATAATTTTTCATGATCCACCTTCATAACATTATTAATATTATCACCACTTAATAAATGAGCCTGGGATGTATCATCAGAATACCGGAAGACAGGAATTGAAGCAGGGATGATCTGGTAAATACCAATAGGAGTATACCAGCCACTTGCCCAAACTATTCCATCACGGTCGCAGTATAGATGATAACAGGAAAAAGCAGTTGCCTGCTGTCTTCGGGGATTAGTGAATAGGGAAACAAATGACCTCGCGGGGGGATTATAAATGATGATCCCTTTTGGAGAACTATTCCACCATACACGACCCTGCAGGTCAAGATTAACACCTCCGGGACTACTGAAATTATTCAGATCAGCAATTTCGTTTAACCCGTCGGCCCGATGGAATTGTTTATCATCCAACGTAAATTCGATCAATCCGTCAGGACTGCTGATCCAGATAGAATTTCTTTTGCGATCATAACACATATCATTTGACAAATGGCTATGATCAGGAATGTTTTTATAACAGGACCATGTATAATGATTTTTTTTTCCATCAGTCAATGAAATCTGGAAGAGGCCACCTCCGGGTTGCGCAAAGACGCCTTCCAGCATCCATATGCTATTTGATTTTGCATCAAAGACAGGTGGTATCGGGCGACCGCCGCCGGCGTACTCAGGCGATAAGCCCGCCAATATTTTTTTTGTAAAGGAATGTATATTATAAGCGGTGATGGAGGAAGCCGTTTCCACACAGTATATTTCATCGCGGGTGGCCCAAAAGGGAACAATATCCCGCTTAATAGCATTGGCGGGTAGCAAAAAATTTCTAAATGTATCCGCTTTAATATCATAGCGGGATAATCCTTTTTCAGTTCCGATCCAGATATTATGCAGACTGTCTTCAATTAAACCTGTGATGGAAGCCCCAATAATAGTTCCTGGTTTATTTTTATCAGGGGAATAGTTTTTAAAATTACTTCCGTCAAAACGATCTAATCCATGCATGCAGCCAATCCATAAAAAGCCATTTACGTCTTTCAGCATAACATTGTTGGTCTCTACTGACAAACCTTCATTCATACCCCAACGTACAGCCCGGTATTTTTCCTGGGCGTTGTTAGTTACAGTAGACTGCGCAAAAGAAATTTGAAAAATTAAAATAGCAGGAAAAAACATTATACAGCGGATGAAAGAAACGTTTTGTCTAATCAAAATAATTTTATTTGCTGCTATCATCTGGTTTATATATTTCTTACTCTTAAGGATAATTTAATTTAAAATAATTTACCTGTCTGTACTCTTAGGTCTTACTGAGTGATTAGCGTTTATGAAGAGTCTTTTAAATGGAGACTACTTCTCATAACTTTTTTTATATACATAAGATATGAAAAAGCTATCAGAATCCTGGCTTATACATTATCAAAACTACCAGTAGAATAATCAGAAATGAGCATGAATGAGCGATTTACTAAATGGGCGGGTAGTTGACTAAAATGAAGGATCAGTTGAATGTAATGAATCGTAAAATATTCACCTCATAAAATGATGAATAGAATTTAAGCAGCAGAAGTGTGCGACGCAATAGAAGCTCAATAATGCCACATTTGCTGAGTATCAAATAAAAACCATCCAAAAAAATCGGCTTTCCCTATCTTCGCAACGCAATCCACCTACGTTTAAGTTTCGGTGGATAAATCTTAAATCTGCAATCTTAAATCTACAATCGCTGCATGGTCCCAAAGTACAAACGCATCCTGCTAAAACTTTCCGGTGAGTCTTTGATGGGGAATAAGAATTTCGGATTTGATAATGATGTTATTGCACAATATGCTGGCGATATAAAGCTATTAACTGAGATCGGTGTAGAGGTGGCGATCGTAATTGGTGGCGGCAATATTTACCGGGGTATGAACGAAGCGGAAACAGGAATTGAAAGGGCTCATGGAGACTATATGGGAATGCTGGCAACTGTGATCAATGGGATGGCACTACAGGCCGGACTTGAAAAAGTTGGGGTTTTCACAAGATTGCTTAGCGCTATAAAAATGGAGCAAATTGCAGAGCCGTATATTCGTCGTCGTGCTATCAGGCATCTGGAAAAAGGCCGGGTGGTGATCTTTGGCGCTGGTACCGGCAATCCATATTTTACCACTGATACCGCGGGTTCGCTTCGGGCTATTGAAATAAATGCAAGTGTAATTTTAAAAGGAACACGGGTAGATGGTATTTACAGTGCCGATCCGGAAAAAGACCCTTCGGCTAAGAGATTTGATAAAATTACTTTTGCGGAATGCATCAGTAAGAACCTGCGGGTAATGGATATGACCGCATTCACCCTTTGTATGGAAAACAATCTTCCGATCGTAGTATTCGATATGAACAGACCGGGTAATCTTCGCCGGGTAGTGACCGGTGAGAAAGTAG
>Ga0070698_100010094_pt1 | contig 10086 bp, 10 predicted proteins | sample KBSK1502metaG_FD_65477 | JGI IMG/M metagenome (GOLD analysis project Ga0070698, IMG submission 65477) | Corn, switchgrass and miscanthus rhizosphere microbial communities from Kellogg Biological Station, Michigan, USA - KBS K1-50-2 metaG | ecosystem: Host-associated > Plants > Roots >... | reverse complement strand
CCGCTATTCAGGCATCGGGCCGGATATCGGCGCCTACGAATACCAAGGCCCTTGAACTGACGGTCCTCCTTGTCGTCCCCAACATAACTCGGTTACCGGCACTCGCCGGCTGCACAGCAATTAGGCCTAATTCGGTCATGGAGAGCGGAGACCGGGGCCCTGCTATCGTCGAGGAGCGGTGTGAACGACGTCTCAACCCGAGGTACTCGCGCTTCCATGCTCCTCAAACACCTCAAGTTGGCTGCCGTCCTCACTGCAGCCGTCGCAGTCTCGGGGATCGGCATTGGCGACTCCGCGCGGCAAGCAGATCCGATGCAAGCCTCGATCCGCCGAGACGTTGCTACTGCGAACCTATGGGTCGATGCGAATGGCGGGCGTTGCACCCGTTCGGGCTCCGCAGTCGCCTACCGCGACTCGACAGCCTGCGCCTCGATCGACGCGGCCTGGGATGCATGCAAACCCGGCGACAGAATCACTATCAGAGCGGGCGTGTACGGGGCGCAGACGATTACGGGCGACAAAACGGCGCCCGGATGCACAGTCAGAGGCGAGAGCCGCACCACGATCGGGGATCTGGTCACGAACGGAGCTTTCTTCACGCTCGACAATGTCACCATCGATGTCGGCTCGGCTAAACAGGAGGGCTGGAAGGACAGAGCCAGCAATGTGACCTTGCGCAATGTCCGCCTGCACGGCCGCTTCGTGACGGTCGACATCTACCGGGTCAGCAATGTTCGCTGGCTCGGAGGTGAGCTAGGTACCGCAGGCCAGATAGGGGGTGCACGCGTCTGCGGCGAGGACGCTCAACCCGTGCAAATTGGCGAAACCGATCACATTACGATCAGCGGGGTCAGCTTCCACCCTCAGGACGCGGACCTGACCCCAAGCAGTTGCAGCTACAACGGCCAGCACCTCGAGATGGTTCGCCTCGACGGCGGCACGACCTTCTTCACGCTGCGCAACTCGACCTTCGACAACGGGGACCACTCCAACACGGCCTCCGTTTTCATCACTCAGCCCGGAGGCGACGCCGATCCGCATGACCTCACATTCCAAAACAACTTCTTTGGGAAGAACGACGCCGTCGACGGGACCTTTACAGTTCACACCAACGTCACCCGGTGCGTGAACTTCACCTTCGCCTACAACACTTTTCTCACGGTACCTGGGGCCTTCGAGTGCACCTCCGCAGTCAACGTGAAGTGGATCGGCAACCTCGGCCCCCTGCCGCCCGGGCCGACTTGTTTCGGGATTGACATCGACAACGTCTGGCAAGACACAAGCCGAGACAACTGCGGTCGCGACAAGTGGGTTTACGGCCCGCGTGGGCAAACAAACAAGCTCGGTCTTGGCGGTGCCGACGGCTTCCACCTCCTGCCGGGCTCGCCGGCCATCGATGCGGGCGAAGCAGCCGGCTACTGCATCAGTTTGCTTCGGGCCGTTGACCACGACGGGGCGCCTCGTCAGAGGGGAATCCGCTGCGACGCGGGCGCCGCCGAATACGAGCATGGACCCGCCGTTGTCGCCTCGGTCGGTCGGACGCATTGGAGCAATGGCCGAACGCGACTCTTCACGCTTGCGCTCCGCATCAAAGAAGCCGTGTCCGCGAACATTAGCCTCGATCGGAGTGGTCGTTCTCTTTCCCGTGCTACCTACTCGCGGCTTCCCGTAGGGATCCGTCGAGTGACCTTGGCCGTGGGTGGGGGGGTTCCTCCGGGCAACGCACAACTCCAAGTCGTGTTCAAGGATGTCGCCGGAAACACGCGCGTCGTTCACCGCGCAGTTCAGATCCCTCGCTGAGGAGGAGCTCGTCAGCGCGGCATGGCAGATCAGGTCGCCGAGCGCAGTACGCCGCGAACGCCAACCTTCGGCTCCTCGATCGCGGAAATGTTGTCGAAGCCCGCACTCCGGAACCAGCCGATCACCTCGGGCTCGGAGTGAGTCGTGTCGTATTGTGGAGAGAGGGTGTCGAACCAGGTGAGGCGGAGCTCACGCAGCGTACGGCGACGCGAGGTCCACTCGAGCCACGGGGTTCTCCGCACGACAGGCAGATGGACGATGCCCCTATAAAGGGTCAGCAGCACTAGCGAGGGGTACGCGAGCAGGCGGGACACGAGGAGCAGCGCCGGTTCCGGCAGCCTTGAGATCTTGATCGCGTCAGCCACATCCTTGGCAAGTTTGAACGGGCTGAATCGCCGCGCGTACACCCACACGTAGAGCGTGCCGCCAGGCTTTACGACCCGACTCAGCGCTAGATGACAAGCCTCAGCGTCTGGAGTGTGATGGATGACACCGTTCGACCAGACGTAGTCGAACCCGTGCCGCTTGAAGGGGAGACTCATGATGTTGCCCTGAACGATGTGGACATTCTCGGCGCCGAGGGTCGACCGATACACGTGCTCGACAGCGTCATTCATATCGACCCCGATGACGATCCCTGCTCCGCGTTCACCGATCTGCCGCGTGAGTCGGCCGGAGCCACAACCTGCATCGAGAATTGCCTTGCCGGCAAGGTCCGGCTCTTCGACGCCGAGTCCCTCGAGGAAATAGCGCCAGTCCTCTGCGGGCGTTCGCCCGAACACAGTCTCATCCTCGAACTGCCCCTCATGGAAGCTCCGCCACTCGTAGCCGAAGGTTCGGGCCACGTTCTCCAGTCCCGACATGGCGGCGTTCATGCGAGGCACGCCGCGTACGAGGGGATACTCGGCTTCGCAGCCTGAGCACTTGAGCCTGCCTTCCATAGCCTCATCCCCATCCCACGTCTGGAAGTCGCCCACGAGATCTCCGTTGCACTCAGGGCATGCGATGTAGTCGAGCAATACCTCACGCATGGCTAGGACCCTCCCTAGTAGGCGCCGCGGCGTCCGAGCACGACAGGAATCGTCTGGCAGAGGATCTTCAGATCCCACCACACGGACCAGTTCGTGACGTACAGGTAGTCGAGCTTCGTCATCTCGTCGAAGGGGATGTCGTTGCGGCCGAGCACCTGCCAGAGGCCGGTGATCCCTGGTGTCATGTCGAGACGCTTCTGCGCCCAGCCTGTGATCAGATCCGCCTCGTAAACGACGAACGGGCGCGGGCCGACGAGGCTCATCTCGCCTTTGAAGACGTTCCAGAGCTGCGGCAGCTCATCGAGGCTCGTTCTGCGCAGGAAGTTTCCGACGCGCGTGACGCGTGGGTCGCGGCCCTTGATCTTGAACAGCGGACCGTCGACCTCGTTCATGTGCAACACCTCACTGCGCCGCTGCTCAGATCCGATGTACATCGTCCGGAACTTGACGATGTGGAACGTCGAGCCGCGCCGCCCGCGCCGCGGCTGCCAATAGAGAGCCGCGCCCTTGCTGTCGAGTCGGATCAGGAGCGCGATCACGCCGAACACGGGCGCGAGGAAGAAGAGCGCGAGGCCCGAGAGAACGAGGTCGGTGGAGCGTTTGAGCACACGGGCGCTGCGGCCGAGGCGGATAGGCGGCAGCGTTACGACCGGCATGCCCTCGATGTCGTCCAACGTCGAGTGCGAGGTGAAGATCTCGAAGAACCGAGGAACAATCGAGACCTGGACGTCGGGTCGCCGCACCGCGCGTACGAGATCCAACGTCTGCTCGTGGCTCCCGACCGACGACGCGAGCAGCACCCGGTCGATCTCGTACTCGTCGACGATCTTCGCGACTTGATCCGGGTGTCCGAGAATCGGGCCCGGAGTCTCGGGATCGTCCCCATCGAGGAAACCGACGAGCTCGAGGCCGTACTCCGGGTGTGCCTCGATCTTGCGCTGGACGAGTCGCGCCTCAGGGCCACTGCCGACGACGAGAGCGCGTCGCGGCTTCATCACCCGGGGAAGGACCCAGCTACGAATGGAGCCGCGAACGATCGGCACGAGCACGAGCGCTCCAGTCAGGAAGAGCATCGCCTCGACGGCGGTGTAGACCCACCAGCCGAAGAAGTAGTGGACACCCTGTGAAAGGATCAGGTAGGCGAGCGATCCCGCCAGCATCGCGTGAAAGAGGTCGCGAACCTCGTCGAAGCTGGAGACCGAGATCCGCAGGTTGTCGTTCTCGTACAGGTGGTAGGCGGTGAAGACACCAAGCCATACCGGCACTGCGGTGACTGCAAGGCTGATCAGGAACCAATGTGGCGCCGAGAGAGGCGGCAGCCGCCCGATCTGATCGGCAATTGCGTAACACAGCGCATACGCGGTGGTCAGAGCGACCAGGTCTCCGGCGATGAGCATCGTGGTTCTGCCGCGGCGGAGCCGCGCCGGAGCGTCGAGCGCCGCCGGCGGCGCGACCTGTTCGATGCTTGCGCTCATTTCACCTCGTGGTCGAAGCCCGGCGCGCGTACGCCGGGAGGCGCTCTTCTCTAAGCGCCTGGATACGAGTCTAAGAGCGCTTCGGCGGCCTCAGTAGACCAGAGTTTGCGACCTCGACCCCAGGCGGGGTGATCCTGCCGGCCTGACCGATCGGCTAGTTCAGAGGCCCCACCGCGAGGCTCATGCGGCGGATCTACGAGTGTCGTATGTTCTCCCGCTCGAGCTCCTCGTCGTGCTCCGAGCGGCGTGTGAAGGCGTTCCGGACCGCGCGTCCTGTCCGAGTGAGCTTGTCGCCCCAGCTCTCATCCTCTTCGGGGCCGAGCTCTCGCCTGAACGTTTTCGGCAGACCCGAGAATGCGCGCCGGGCTGGGAGAATCGAGAAGTCACTCAGCCAGCGCTGAAGGTGGCTCTCGAGCACGGTTCGCTCCCGGACGAGCGTCAGGTTACGCGCCCAGCCGCGGACCGGGAGGGGCCGTCGGCCGTCCGCCAGGACGCACGAGACAGCCTCGTCCGTTGCCCGCCACAGACGCGACAGTCCCCACGCGCGAGCGAGCTTCGCGATCTCATCCGGGTGCGCCGCGCCGGCGACGGCGGCGACGTCGATCACGTCCCGAAGCCGCCGCAGGGGCTCGTGCGCCCACGAGTGGACGGCAAGGAGCAGAGCGTGGTGCTCGGGTGGCAAGGCCAGGACACCGTCGATCGTCGTCACGGACGGCACGGCAGCCTCAAAGAACTCCTCCGTACTCGGCCCTGGGAGCGCATCGACCCACTTTGCCCGCGAGTGGATCTCGACATACAGCGGCAGCAGGGGCCAGCGCAGCGGCCGGAGATGGTGGATGTCCAGGTAAAGCCCGGGGTCGCCGATCGGCTCGAAGCCGGCAGCGAGCAGAGCCTGCTGCGCTTCCTCCGCGTCCCGGACGAGCAGATCGACGTCGCCGTAGTTCCTCGAAGTTGGGTCGGGATAGTGCGCCGCGACCTCGGGCCCCTTGTGGACGATCATCGGGCCGTCGTAGACAGCGCGGATCCGCTCCAGAAGCCGCGGAACGACGAGGCGATGCAGAGCCGACACGCGCTCCAGGTCGGCGAGCTCCTCCGGAATGCTTCGTCCCTGCGCTCTCCAGCGGCGGACAGCCAGCAGCTCGATCCGGTGGCTGCGGAGATCGGCGAGCGTGGGCGCACGGTCGACGAGGCGGTCGACACCCTCCCAGATCGCATCGCCAGACGGACTCGAGAGCGGCTCCTTCACCCTCCCATCGTGCCGTAGCTCTCGATGGAAAGACCTAGCCAATCGGGCAGTTGCCCCTCAGAGCCGCACCCCGAATGATTGAAGGAAGCGCGGTCATGACTACATCAGCGAGCACACCTTCGCGCGCTCGACCGGCGGTGGGTGCCGCGAAAGCGACCCGCCGAAGCGCTGATGCTGCGATCCCTGCCGTCGAGGTGCGCAACGTCACACGCCGGTTCGGCGCGAAACTGGCCCTGAAGGGCGTCTCGCTGAGAGTTCACGCCGGCACGATCCACGCGCTGCTCGGCCCCAACGGCGCCGGCAAGACAACCCTGCTGAGGATCCTGACGGCCCTCGCCAGCCCCACCGACGGAGAAGTCGAAGTCCTGGGAAGTCACCCGGGCGGGCGGATGCTCAAGAGCCGGATCGGCTTCATCCCGTCCGGTGACCGCTCGTTCTACCTACGCATCTCAGGACGGGAGAACCTCGCGTTCTTCGCGCGCCTCCACGGCCTGGGACGCCGCCAGGCACTCGACGAGGCCGATCGGGCCCTCGCCTCGGTCGGCCTCGCAGATGCGGCACGATTGCGCGTGGCCAGCTACTCCCACGGGATGCAGAAGCGGCTCTCGATTGCGCGTGCCCTCGTCACCACTCCAGAGGTGCTCCTCGTCGACGAAGCGACGCACGACCTCGATCCGGAGGGAGGACGTGTGGTTCGCGAGCTCGTCTCCGAGCTCGCGTCCGACGGCACTGCGGTGCTGTGGACGACGCAGCGCATCGATGAGATCCGCGGCTTTGCCGACCGTGTGACGCTGCTACGTGAGGGCGAGGTGGCCTTCACGGGCACGGTCCCCGAGTTGATGGCGCACGCCATCCCGCGCCGCTATCTCCTGCGCATCCGAAACGGCGGTCCGAACGGGCCCGAGCTAACCGAGAGGCTGCAGGCAGCGCTTGCGGAACGCGGCACGATCGCCGCACACGGGGGGCTCGACAACTACGTGCTTGCGCTTGCAGACGAGGCCGTCCTTGGGGATGCAATCGCCGCGCTCACCGCGACGGACGTTGACGTCCTCACCTGTCACCAGGAACGGTCCGAGATCGAGGAGGCCTTCCTTCACCTCACGCGGACGGTAGGTACGTGAGCGGCATCGCCCACGCCGAGCCGCGGCGCATCGACATTGTGCGCGGTGAGTTCGCGAAGCTCCCGGCCTTCATCCGCCGTGACCTGCTCACGTTGCTGAGCTACCGGATGGGCTTCGTCTCGGACTGGATCGGCATTTTCTTCCAGGTGTTCCTCCTCTACTTCATCGGCAAGATGGTCGACACCAGCCAACTCCCGACCTTCGGCGGCAGAAGCGTGACGTACCTCGAATTCGCCGCCGTCGGGATCGCGCTCGGGGTCTTCGTCCAGATCGGCCTCGCCCGCGTCTCGACGGCGGTCAGGACCGAGCAGATGATCGGGACACTCGAATCCCTTCTGGTCACTCCGACCGCGCCGGCGACGATCCAGCTCGGCTCGGCGATGTTCGACCTCGTCTACATACCGCTGAGAACGTCTGTGTTCCTCGTCGCCGTCGCTGCCGTGTTCGGTCTCCACTTCTCAGGCGGTGGCATCCTCCCAGCGGCCATCGTGCTGCTCGTGTTTGCGCCCGTGGTCTGGGGGCTCGGCCTGATGAGCGCCGCCGGCGTGCTGACGTTCCGGCGTGGCGAAGGAATGATCGGGATCGGCGCGTCGCTGCTGGCTCTCTCCTCTGGAGCGTACTTCCCCCTCACGCTGCTGCCCTCCTGGCTCGCCACGGTCGCCCAGCTCAATCCACTGGCGATCGCACTCAAGTCGATGCGCGACGCAGCACTGGGCGGCGCCGGCTGGACGGTCGTTCCGCATGCGCTTGCCGTCCTTGTGCCGAGCGGCGCCGTCGCGCTCGTCCTCGGCTCCATTGCCTTCCGGCTGGCGCTCGCGCGCGAGCTGCGGCTTGGCACATTGGGCCTCTACTGAGGGACGTCGAGCCCGAAGGACGTCCCTACACTCCGGTGATGACGTGCGAGATCGTCTTCTGGCGCGGGTACCGGAAGGCGAGGTTCTATGCCTGCACACTCGACGATGCCGGGGAACTCGTGGCGCTGGCCGAGTCACCTGCCTTCCGCTCACCACGCAAGGACGTCCCGGACCGCACGGACGGGGCGGTGGAGGCCCATGAGGCGTTGAGCGAGCTCCTCCTCAGCGACGGCTGGCAGCTCGCCCGGAGAGGGCCGGGCTGGTATCAGGCCACGTTCAGCCGCTAGTCAGGGCCGTTGTGGCACCGGCGCGGGCGTGAAGGCCTCTTTGACGACCCGAATCACCTTCTCGCGTTTCCCCTCCACCACCGGGACCAGGCCTCCGAACTCGAGCCGAGCGAGCTCCACGAACCCGGCTCGACGCAACGTCCGAAACCCGAAGTCGGCCAGGAAGTCCGCCGGGAAGATGGTCTTGTGCACCTGGAACCGCTCGTACTGCGACTCGCCCTCGCGGTACCGATAAGCGAACGTCTCCAGCGCCTTCGCCCCCCGGTCCCGCGCATCGCCGATCGCGGCGAGGAAGAGCGACTGCATCACCCAGGGACTCGACGTCTCGACCAGATACGCGCACGTGACCAGGACTGCATCGTCCGACGGCGGCCCGGCCGGCAGCCCGGCGGCTCGTGGGAACAGCTCGGCGGGCCCGTACTGCATCGAGCCCAGCACGCGGCCGTCGGCGTCGTAGTAGACGGTTCCCCACGGCCCCCACTCCGTCTCGGCCTTTTCGATCCATTTCCGCTTGTCGGTGCCGCGGCCGGGGCGTGACTGCCACCAAATGCAGTCGTGGCAAACGGAGGGCACGTCCTGCAACGTCAGCCCCGTGAGGCCGGTGACCCGCGGCCCGCTCACGGAGTGGTTGTAACAGTTACCCCTGTTGCGAGGAGGCTCGGCCGAGTGTGCCCACGATCTGTGCCCGCATGGCGACGATCGCCTTCGCGTTCGCCTCGAGCTCGGCCGCGTCGGCCCCCCGAGCATGCAGCTGGTGACGCTCCTCCGCGAGGTACGCGAGAACCCGCCTCATCGCTTCGATGGATGCAGGTGCGGTCTCGACCGTCGCCATCCTCTCATCAAAGTGTGCGACGCCCGCGCGGCCCAGTCACTGGACGAAAGGCGGGGCTTGTGAAGCCTTGACCGGGCCTCCCGCGACGGCGTCGACGACAACGTCGACCCTCGCCGGAGAGACCTGGGCCATTCGCGCCAGATACTCGGTCACCCGCTTCTGCACTTCTCTGCCGAGCACGGGAATCGACGTCCCCCACTCCACTTCCAGGTGCAGCTCGACGCGCACGACTCCGTCTTCCTCCCCGACACGTACACCTTTGTGCCGCGGCAACGGACGCTCGACGAGGCTCCGTACTCCCTCGACCTCACGGGCCGCGTCGGCCGCGTAGCGCGCGAGGATGTCGCTCGAGATCGTGGCCATCAGCGCCCGGGTTGTAGCACCAGTTCCGTCGCCTCGGGTCGGGCGAAGAACCTGAACGGGACGAAGGTGGTCCCGAGACCGGGCGAGACGTGCATCACGCCCCCGGAACGCTCGTAGATCCCGGTCGCGTAGCGCGTGCGCGGATGCGCGAAGCGGAGCTTCTTCCCTCGCCCGCTGGGGAGGGAGATTTGCCCGTCGTGCATATGACCCGCGAGGACGAGATCGAACGCGCCCGGCGGCAGATGGTCGAAGACGTACGGAAAGTGGCAGAGCAGGATGCGCAGATGCGCGTCGGCGTCCACCATGTTCCACGGCTCGGCTCGACGCGCGCGGTACGTGCGAGGGTCGACGCCGACGACCTGCACGCGCCGGCCCTTGACCTCGACCGTGGCGCTCTCGTCAACGAGCAGCCGCGTCTCACCCAGATCCACAAGTCCGGCCGACCGGGAGAACGGATCCTTCGTGTGCTCGACGTCGTGGTTGCCGAGGACGGCGAATGACGGCGGCCCGAGGCGGGCCAGTTGCTCGAGCAGCGTGACTACGCCCGTCGGGCGCGAGACCAGATCACCCGTGATCACGACAAGGTCTGGGGCCTGGCCGGCCACCCAATCCACGGCCCGCTCGACGGCTCGTTCGCCACGTGATCGCACTCCGAGGTGGAGGTCCGACAGATGCGCGACACGCAGGCCGGCGAGCTCCTCCGGCAAGCGTGGCAGCGCCACCTTCAGCGTCCGCAACCGCACCCAGCCCGCCTCGAACCAGCCCCAGCCGACGGCGGCCCCCGCGACGCCGCCGAGAACGGTTCCGACGCGCGTGCGGCGGCTCAGACTTCCAGCTTCTCGAGCACCGGCGTCAACGGGACGACGTGGCGTTTGAACTTCAGCTCCGACTCCTCCAGTCCCGCCGCGACACCGACGAGCTGGGCGAGGTGCAGGATTGGCATCCGGAAGTCCTTGCCAGTCGAGGCCTTCAGCTTCGACTGCCAGGCGTCGAGCGAGAGGTGACAGAGCGGGCAAGGCGTCACCATCACGTCCGCCCCGGCCTCCTTCGCCTGCTCGATCGGCTGGATCAGCTCGC
>Ga0070698_100010093_pt1 | contig 10086 bp, 7 predicted proteins | sample KBSK1502metaG_FD_65477 | JGI IMG/M metagenome (GOLD analysis project Ga0070698, IMG submission 65477) | Corn, switchgrass and miscanthus rhizosphere microbial communities from Kellogg Biological Station, Michigan, USA - KBS K1-50-2 metaG | ecosystem: Host-associated > Plants > Roots >... | reverse complement strand
GGCCGCCATGCGGAAGTGCCGCCGGCCGGCGAGCCTGCCGATCAGCGGGTTGAGCATCTTCGTCATCGGCCGCAGCACGATACGCACGGCCAGCGAAGGCGCGACCGGCTCAAGCGTGTCTTGCGCCCTCAGAGTCATCCGTCCGGAATTCATGTTCATTCCCTCGTTCCTGCTAGGCGGTGGTGGACAGCTGCGAGCTGAGGAAGCCGAGCTTGCGGGGGTCGCCGATGACGTGGACCGACTGAATCGCCTCGCCACGCATGGTGAAGACCAGCACTCCGGCGAGTTCGCGGCCGACGAAGCCAAGCACCGCGGGCTGGCCGCCCACCGGATGGGAAACCAGCGTGGCGCCCTGGCCCCAGAAACGCAGCAGGTTCCTGGCGACGTGCTCGGCGCCGACAACCACCGCGGGGGACCTGCTCGCGTCCGGCCCCAGGTCGACGTCGCCCCACGCGTCCGGGGCGAGCACCTCGAGCAGCCCGCCGAGGTCACCGTTCGCGCAGGCGGCGATGAACTTCTGGGTGACCAGGTGATGTTCGGAGGAAGTTACATCGAGGCGGACGCCGCCCTGGCTGGCGGAGATCTTCTGCCTGGCCCGCCTGGCCAGCTGGCGGCAGGATGGAGCGGTCCGGCCGACGGTCTCCGCGACGGTGTCGAACGGCATCTGGAAGATGTCGTGCAAGACGAAGACGACCCGCTCGGCCGGGCTGAGCCGCTGCAGCACGACCAGCAGGGCGAGCCTGACGCCGTCATCGAACGTGACCCGGTCGGCCGGATCGGCCAGCGCGGCCTGGGCGGGCGGCGCGACAAACTCGATCTCGCTGGAGTCGTGGGTACGTTCCGGCGGGAGTGGGCCGACCTGATCTGATCCAGGCATAGCCGGCTGGTCACGACGATCAGCCAGCCGCGTTCGTCCTCGATCTCGGCGAAGTCCGCGCGCATCAGGCGGGAGAATGCGTCCTGCACGACGTCCTCAGCCGCGCCGATCTCCCCGAGCATCCGGAACGCGAGGTTCACCAGGTACGGACGGTGATCCTGGTATGCCTGGCTGACCTTCCCGGCGTCCTTTTCCCCGTGCATGTCGCGCATCCTCCTTGAGGTCGTCGCACTGGTCTGGACGACGTAGCCCGGCGGATTGTGACATCGGGGACCGCCTGAGACCCGGTGTCACTATTTCCCGTCACGCACCGTCCTTGCCTGTGACGTGCCATAGACCCGGGCGCAGCACCCCGGCGATGAAAGGGATACCCATGACCCGCATACCTGGCCACACCATCGAGGACGCTGCGGAGGCCGCGCGGCCGCTGCTGCAAGACGTGCTCCAGTTCTCGCCGACCGGACGGCTGCTCAACATGCACGCTCAGATGGCCCACGCCCCGGCCGTGCTCGATGCGTACACCTCGATCAGGAGGGCGGCAAGCCGGAACGGAACGCTGGACCTGCAGGTCCGCTCGGCGCTCATGCTCGCGGTGGCCGTGGTCGATGGCAACGAGTACGCGCTGGCCATCATCTCGATGCTCGCACTGCGGTCCGGGTGGCGCCGCGACCAGGTGGACGCGCTGCTGGCCGGCAAGAACCTGGACGAGGAGAAGGCCGACACGCTGATCGGGGTGGTGCGGGAGGCAGCCGCGAACTCCGGGCACGTCAGCGACATGACCTGGGGCCGGGCCACCGGCAGCGGCTGGAGCAGCGAACAACTCGCCGAGGCATTCGCCTACCTGGGCCTGACGATCTTCACGGCGTACTTCCTCAACTACGCGGCCACCGAGCTGGACATCCCGGGAGCATGACATGGAACTGATCCAGAGCCGCATCGTGACCGACAACGTCGAGACGCTCGCCGCGTTCTACGCCGGGCTCGTGGGGACGTCAGTGGCACTCAACGAGTACTACGTCGAGGTGCCGGCCGGCGCGATGTCGGTCGGCTTCTCCAAACGGCGATTCACCGAGTACCGGGAAGGCCAGGCAGCGCGGCCCGGGACCCCGGGACCCCGGGATGAGATCATCCTCGACTTCGTGGTCAACGACGTCGACGCGGAGTACGAGCGGATCGACGCCCTCGGCGTCGAGTGGATCATGCCTCCGACCACCCAGCCCTGGGGAAACCGCAACATGATCTTCAGGGATCCAGAGGGAAACCTGATCAACGTGTTCTCGCGTGGCGAGGGGCCGGCCAGCTAGCGCGCCCGTCCGGGCGGCGCCTCGCATGGGCCGGATGGCCCGGGCCGGAAGCACCGGGCCGGAAGCACCGGGCCTTGAAGACCGGGCCGGCTGGACGGGGACAATGCCTCCCTCAGTACAGGAAGGCCGGCTCTGGGAGCGGCTCCTCAAATTACGGAGAGTAGGGATAACAGCACATTATGACATGAAAGCGGGACAACAGGCATGGCTCTGCGCAGAACCACCACCGTCGCCCTGGCCGGCGTCGCCGGTGCCGCCGCCCTCGCCGCCGGGCTCAGCGTGGCCTTCTCCGGAGCTGCCTCGGCGGCGGCGCAGCCGCCGCGCGCGCTCACCGGCTGCGGGACGTCCCCCAGCAGCTGCGGGTACCCGGACGCCAGCAACACCGGGGTGCCCGCCGGGACGGTGCTGAAGACTGTCCCCGGCCAGGTCTCCAGCGGGACCGGCTGGCACTTCGACACGCGCGGCTGGGTCCAGGTCGACGGCGCCGGCGCGGTCCTGTCCGGGCTGTCCATCCCCTACAACATCAACGTCACCGCGCCCCACGTGACCATCCGCGGCGTCCAGGTCATCACCAGCGGGCAGCCCGGCATCAGCATCCGGCACACGGCCGGGGTCACCGTCGAGGACTCCACCATCACCGGCGTCAACGCCACCACCGGCCGGATGCTGGCCGGGGTCAAGGACATGTACGGCGACAGCACCGGCCTGACCATCCAGCGCAACAACATCTCCTGGGCCGAAACCGGCGCCCAGCTCGAATCCGGGCTCGTCCAGGACAACTACATCCACAACACCGGCTTCATCCCCGGCGACCACGTCAACGGCGTCACCTCCAACGGCGGCGTCACCACGCCGCTGGCCATCACCCACAACACCATCCTCATCGACCGCTCCCAGACCGACGCCATCGGCCTCTTCGACGACTTCGGCGTCCAGGCCAACCGGACCATCACCAACAACCTCCTAGCCGGCGGCGGCTACAGCATCTACGGCGGCCAGAACCCCGGCACCCCCGCACCCACCGGCATCCAGGTCACCGGCAACAAGATCGCCACCATCTACTACGCCAAGGGCGGCGCCTACGGCCCCGTCACCGCCTTCAACTCCACCGCAACCGCCAACACCTGGACCGCCAACACCTGGGACGCCACCGGCCAAACCATCCCCGCCCCCTAACCACCACCCCACCACCACCCCACCACCCCACCACCCCACCACCCACACCAGCGTCGCTCGCCCACACCACCCACACCAGCGTCGCCCACCCACCAGCAAACGGGCGGACGACGCGGTTCAGGGCAGCTCGAGTTCGCCCCGGCGAACCGGGCGGTGAACGCCTGCCACTCGGCCGGGGTGAAGACCAGCCTGGGCCCGTCTGGATCCTTGGAGTCGCGGACCGCGACAACCTCCGGCAGGTTGCCGGCGACCTCCGCGCAGTCCCCGCCGGACCCGTTGCTGTGGCTGCTCTTGCGTCACACGGCGCGGGACTCATCGTGTTCGCGCATCCGGCGCCCTCCTTTTCCTGCGCCGATCACGTCACGCCGTCGGGCTTGGCCGGGGAGCCACGGGGTACCTCCGGGATTAGCGACGGGGTTTCGTTCAGCAATATGCACCATGTCGATAGATCTGCATGATGCATACCCACGGAGGAATCACATGGCCGCCGGAGTAGCCCGCACTTTCCCGCTCACCTGGGCCCGGACCTTCCCGGCCCGCGCCGACCAGATCGGCGAGGCGCGCAGGTTCCTCGCGCACTTCCTGGATGGCTTTCCGGGGGCCGATGACGCCATCCTGTGTACTTCTGAACTGGCCACCAACGCCGTGATCCACAGCAAGTCACGGCGGCCCGGTGGCTCGTTCTCCGTCCGCGCCGGGATACGCCACGGTGACTGGCTCCGCGTCGAGGTCGAAGACCAGGGCGGCCCCTGGGGGCAGCCCGTCTGCGCGGACGGTCAGCACGGGCGCGGGTTACTGATCGTCGGTCGGCTCGCCTGTGACTGGGGTGTCGCCGGCGATAGCCAGGCGGGCTGGACTATCTGGTTCGTGATCACAGCCAGCGGGCCGTGCGGCCAGCACGGCCAGCACGGGCCAGCACGGGCCAGCGCGGTCAGGCGGCAAGCTGGGCGCCGTTGAACGCCGCCCAGAGTGACGCGTAGGCGCCGCCGGCCGCGAGCAGGTCGTCGTGGCTGCCTGACTCCACGATGCGGCCCCCGTCGACGACCACGATCCGGTCCGCCCGCGCCGCTGTGGTCAGCCGGTGCGCCACGACCAGGGTGGTGCGCCTGGCGGTCAGCCGCTCGGTGGCTTCCGTCACGGCGGCCTCGGTGGCCAGGTCAAGGGCGGCCGTGGCCTCGTCAAGGAGCAGGATGTCGGGATCGACCAGGTAGGCCCGCGCCAGGGCGATCAGCTGGCGCTGGCCGGCCGACAGGTTCCGCCCGCGTTCTGCGATCTGGTGGCTGAAGTCACCAGGGAGCCGGGCGATCATGTCGATCGCGCCGACTGCCCGCGCGGCCGCTTCGACCTCGGCGTCGGCCGCCTCCGGCCTGCCGTACGCGATCGCGTCGCGTACTGTGCCGGCGAACAGGTGGGCCTCCTGCGGGACCACGCCGAGCCGCCGCCGGTAGCTTTCCAGGTCGTAGTCCCGGACGTCCACGCCGTCCACGAGAACCTGGCCCGATGTCACGTCATAGAACCGGGCGACCAGCTTGACCAGGGTGGACTTGCCCGCCCCGGTCTCGCCGACGAGAGCCACGGTCTCGCCGGGCGCCACCGTGAGGTTCACGTCAGCCAGAGCCTCGCGCTCGCCGCCGTAGCTGAAGTGCACGTCGCGGAACTCGATGCGGCCGGGCCCGTGTACCGCCGGGCGCGGATGCCGCGCCTGCGGGGTCGAGGTGGGAGTCCGCAGCAGGTCCCGGATGCGGCGCAGCCCCACCGCCGCCTGCTGGTAGCCATCGAACACCTGGGAGAGCTGCTGGACGGGGGAGAACAGCAGGTCGATGTAGAGCAGGTAGGCGATCAGCGCGCCCGCGGTGAGCGCCCCGCTGCGCATCTGCCCGGCGGCGACCAGCAAGACCACGGCCCCGGCGATGGTCGACAGCGATTGCACGAACGGGAAGTACAGCGCGATGTAGCGTTGCGCGCGCAGCCGCGACCGGCGGTAGCCGTCGCTGAGCCGCGAGAAGCGGGCCCGGTTGCGTCCCTCACGTTGGTACGCTTGCGCGACCCGGAGGCCCGCGACATTCTCCTGCAGGTTGGCGTTGACGGCGCTGACCTTTTCCCGGGCGTCGTTGTAGGCCTTCGACGACTTCGCGCGGAAGACCACCGTGACGGCGACCACCACCGGGATCAGGGCGAGCACCGTCAGGCCGAGCCGGAGGTTGATGATCAGCAGCGCGACCAAGACCCCACCGAACGTCAGGACCGAGTTGACCATGGTGATCAGCCCGGTCTGCAGGAATGAGGAAAGCGCGTCCACGTCGGTGGTCATCCGGGTCATGATCCGGCCGGACAGTTCGCGCTCGTAGTAATCGAGCCCGAGCCGCTGCAGGTGCGAGAAGATCTTCACGCGCAGCGTGTAGAGGATCCGCTCGCCGTTGCGGCCGACCACCATGGTCTGGACCGTGTTGATGACCCAGTCGATCAGCACGATCGCCAGCGCGGCCGCCGATACCACGATGATCGCGTGAAATACCTGCGTCTGGACGCCGTTGTTGATGCCGTTGCGGACCAGCGCGGGCATCGCCACGCTGGCCAGCGCGTCCAGGCCGTCCAGGACCAGGCCGATGATGAGCGCGAGCGCGAACGGCCGGAGCAGCCTGCGCAGGCTGAAGTGCGGGTCGGCGGCGCGGGCTGACCGGCTGTCGATCTCGGGTTCGTCGTCGGCCGGCGGCAGCGCGTCGACCGCCGCAAGCAGCTCAGGCGAAGGCGGGACGCCGGCCAGCATGCTGGTCGCGCCGGCCCCACCACCGGCCCCACCACCGGTCCCACCATCGGTCCCACCACCGGCGCGGCCGGCGGTCCGGCCGGTCCGAAGCCTGCCGCCGCCACCTGGCCCGTGGCCGGCCGGGGCGATGCCCACGCGGTGAAGCGCGTCCCAGCTCCCCGTCACCCCGAGTTTGCCGGCGTCGACGCCGTCCGCGTTGACGTCGCCGGTGTCGAGGCCGGGCCCGGCGAGGAGCAGCCGGTACAGCGGGCAGCGCTCCATCAGTTCATCGTGGCTGCCGATGTCGACCAGGTGTCCCTCATCGAGGACCGCGATGCGGTCGGCGAGTTGGAGGGTCGACCGCCGGTGCGCGATGAGCAGGGTGGTCCGGCCCTGCATCACCCGGCGCAGCGTGGCATGGATCTCCGCCTCGATCCGCGGGTCGACCGCTGATGTGGCGTCGTCGAGGAGCAGGATCCGGGGGTCGGTCAGCAGGGCACGGGCGAGCGCCACGCGCTGCCGCTGCCCGCCGGACAGCGTGAGCCCCTGCTCGCCGATAACCGTGTCATAGCCCTGCGGCAGGTCGGTGATGAACTCGTCTGCCTCGGCCTCGCGGGCAGCCGCGACGATCTGCTCCACGGAGGCATCCGGCCTGCCGTAAGCGATATTGGCGCCGACCGTGTCGGAGAACAAGAAGCTCTCCTCCATGACCAGTCCGATCGCGCCGCGCAGCGAGTCCCTGGTCAGATCCCTGACATCCCGGCCGCCAACGCGGATTGCGCCCCCGGTCACGTCATAGAAGCGCGGGAGCAGCAGCGAGATCGTCGACTTGCCAGAGCCCGCGGTGCCGGCCAGGGCGAGCGTCTCACCCGGTTCGACGCGCAGGGACAGGCGGCGCAGCACCGGCTGCCCGGGCACGTAGCTGAACTGGACATCGTCCAGTTCCACCGCGGGCGTGCCCACGGGAAGGCTGGCGGGCAGGTCCACGGCACCGGGCCGGTCGCTGATGACGGGCCTGGAGTCGATTATCTCGAATACCCGGATCACGCTGGCCCGCGCCTCCTGGCCGATGGTGACCAGGCTGGTCAGCGACCGGACCGGGCCGACCATCTGGATCAGGTAGGCGGAGAACGCCAGGAAGGTGCCGAGCGTGATGGAGCCGCGGATGGCCAGCCAGCCGCCCAGGGCAAGCACCCCGACCTGGCCAAGCGAGGGGACGGCCTGCAGCGCCGGGTTGTACCGGGCCGTCAGCCGGACGGCGCGCACCCGGGAGGCGAACAGCCCGCTGCTCGTGTCCTCCAGCCGCTCGACCTCCTGCTCCTCCTGGCCGAAGCCCTTCACGACGCGCACGCCGGTCACCGCCGCGTCCACCACGCCCGCGACCGCGGCGGACTGCTGCTGGGCGTCCCAGCTCGCCGGGAACAGGGTGCGCCGTGAGGCGAGCGAGATGAACCAGAGGGCCGGCGCCACCGCCAGGGCGACCAGGGTCAGGGTGGGGGAAAGGACGGTCATGATAACCAGCGCCGCCACGAACAGAACGGCGTTTCCGAACAGCATCGGCGCCATGGAGAGCAACCCCTGGACCATGCTGATGTCGGAGATCGACCGGCTCACGACCTGGCCGGTGTGCAGTTGGTCCTGCCGCTCCCCATCCAGCCGGGTCAGTGCGCCGAACAGTTCCGTGCGCAGGTCGTGCTGGACGTCCAGGGACAACTGGCCGGCCCGGTAGCGGCGCAGGTACAGGCCGCCGAAGCTCAGCAGCGCCGCGCCGATCAGCGCGAGGGCGAGCGGCCAGATCACCTGGTGCCCGGAGCCGGTCAGGTCGTCCACGATCTGCCGCTGGATGAGCGGGATGGCCGCGGCGACCAGTGTCACGATCAGGGTTCCGCCCAGGGCCAGAAGCACGTTGCGCGGGTATCGCCAGCAGTACCCCCCGAGCCGTCGCAGCCAGCCCTGCTGCGGCGTGGTGTCAGTGCGCGTGTTCGTGGTTTTGCCTTCCCGTCTCGTGCCCCGTCTTCGCCTCGTGCCGGGCCGGCCGATCCCTGGTCAGCGCGGCGTCGATCAGATCCAGGGCCCGCAGCACCGTGGCTGGGTCCCCGGTATGCGCCAGCAGGGGGCCGAGCCATGCGGCATACGCCGCGTCGGCGCGTTCGAGTGCCGCACGCCCCGCCGGGGTCAGCGAGAGCCGGACAACGCGCCGGTCGCCGGGTTCGGCCTCCCTGATGACGTATCCCGCGGCGACTAGGCCGTCGGCGATGGCGGTGAGCGTCGGCTTCGCGACCGCGAGCCGCTCCGCGAGCCGCGTCGAGCGTTCCCCCGCCGCTCCAGCTAGCTTGAGGATGCGGTACTGCGGGGGAGTCAGCCCCGTCTCCGCACATTCCAGCGCGCGCGAGAGGCGCATGATGGCCAGGACAGCTGAGGGTATGTCCACAGTGCCCGTCTCGTGGTCTTCTTGGTACATCTTGCTCATAGTTCAATGTTCTAACAATCCCGCCGGCGGCTTTATTCTTCCCTGATCAAGCCCGTGCGCGCGCCCCGTGATGAGCGTGCGATACCGGCCGCCGCCCGATGGGCGTCTAGCCGGCACCGCCGGGGGTGATCAGCCCGTGCTCGTACCCGTACACCACGGCATGCACCCGGTCACGGAGGCCGAGCTTGTCCAGGACGTGACCCAAATGCGTCTTAACGGTCGTCTGCGCTACCACAAGTTCACGCGCGATCTCGGCGTTGGAACGGCCCCGCACAACCAGGTCCAGCACCTCACGTTCGCGGGGCGTGAGCCTGCTCAGCTCGGTCGGCTCACGGGCCGTGGCCGGGCGCCGGGCGGTGAATTCCTGGAGCAGCCTGCTGGTCACCGCGGGGGAGAGCAGCGCTCCGCCGTCGGCCGCGGCGCGGACGCCGAGCAGCAGTTCCTCTGGAGGGGCGTGCTTGAGCAGGAAACCGCAGGCTCCGGCGCGCAGCGCATCATAGACATACTCGTCCAGGTCATAGGTGGTGAGCACGACGACCCGCACGGGCCGGTTACAGGGTCCGTCGCGGGCATGCTCCCGGACGATGCGGCCGGTAGCCGCCAGGCCGTCCAGCACCGGCATCCGGATGTCCATCAGCACCACGTCGGGCTTCAGCTCGCGGGCCAGCAGGACGGCTTCCTGGCCGTCTCCGGCCTGCCCGACGACCGACAGGCCCGGCTGGCTGTCCAGCAGCGTGGCCAGGCCGGCCCGGACCATGGCCTGGTCGTCGGCGATCAGGACCCGGATCTGGCTGGGCTGCGTCATGTCGGCCCGTTCGCGCTCCTGGCCGCATGCGACGACAGGCCGTCTCCCGCGGAGCCGTTCGATGGGGAGCCGTTCGATGGGGAGCCGTTCGATGTGGAGCCGTTCGATGTGGAGCCGTCATACGGAATCGCCCCGGTGACCGCGAAACCACCGTCGGCCCCGGCGGCGGTGTCGAGATGGCCGCCGTACAGTTCGGCGCGCTCCCGCATGCCCCGGATCCCCCGCCCCCCCGGCCTGGCCGCCGGACCCGCGGGCTGGCGAGCCAGCGGGGAAGGCGGGTTGGTTACCTCGATGCCGAGTTCGCCACTCCCGTAGCGCAGCGTCACGCGCACCCGCGCTGCAGGCGCGTGCCTGGCGGCATTAGCCAGCGCCTCCTGGACGATCCGGTACGCCGATAGCTCCACGCCGGGGGACAGTTGGCGCGCGGCGCCCTCGATCACGAGATCTGCCGGGCCGCCGGCCCGCCGGATGATGTCCAGCAGGTCGCCCAGGTCGCCGAGAGTAGGGGCCGGGCGGCGGTCAGGATCAGCGTCCGGCTCGCGCCTCAGCGCGCCGAGCAGGTGATTGAGTTCGGTCAGCGCTTCCCTGGAGAGCTGTTCGATGTCCCTCAGTACCTCCGCCGGGTTCTGCTGAACCGCTGAGCTGCTGGCCGGTTGTGCGGCCGACCCGATGGCTCGCTGGGCGGCGTCGGCGAGCCGGGCCGCGCCA
>Ga0070698_100010092_pt1 | contig 10087 bp, 6 predicted proteins | sample KBSK1502metaG_FD_65477 | JGI IMG/M metagenome (GOLD analysis project Ga0070698, IMG submission 65477) | Corn, switchgrass and miscanthus rhizosphere microbial communities from Kellogg Biological Station, Michigan, USA - KBS K1-50-2 metaG | ecosystem: Host-associated > Plants > Roots >... | reverse complement strand
GTTCCCATTTCAGATTTTATAAATAATTTTCCGCCCAATGATTCCCCCCTCTGTTTCATATTTTCTAACCCATTGCCAACACGCCTTTGTTCATCATCAAACCCCTTTCCATTATCAGAGATCTCAAGTTGAAGTTCTTCCCCAATAAATTCCAGCCGGATTTTTGCCTCTGTAGCATGGCTATACTTGGCAATATTATTCATCGCTTCTTTTGCGATCAACAAAATATTTTTTCTCGCCTGGATATTCACCAGTCTTTTCTCCGCTTCTTTATCAACAAGATAATTACAACGGATGTTGAGAGGCGACAATAATTCGTATCCGTAATTTTTCAGCTTATTTTCAAGTGTAAGATCACCGGATTGGTTGGCTTTTATCGCCCAAATAATATCGCTCATATTTTCCATAACCTGTCTTGTGTTTTCTTTTATTTGCAGCAGTATATCCGGCAGTTTTTCCTGGTCAGATTGTAAAGAACGGGCTGCTACTGAAGAATACACCTGAATACTGCTAAGCGTAGCACCAACATCATCATGAAGATCTTGTGCGATCCTGTTTCTTTCCTGCTCCCTGGTTTCATATATTGCTCTGATCTTCTCCAACTCTTTTTCTTTTAATTCAGCATCTTTCTTTATTAATGCCTGTAATGATCTTTCCCGTTCATTGTGTTCCTGCCGGATACGATAGCCTATCGCCGCCGAGAAAAAAACGACATCTGTAAAAAATCCAAACATCAGCCAGGAGATCGCTCCGAATATGAAACTTTCAGGTTTCATCAAATTAATCACTGAAGAGACCAATCCAAATATTATCATCGCAATCGCACCGGCACCCAGGTATTTATAAAATCCTTGCCTTCTACGCCGCAAGACACTTACCAATAGTAACAAACCCAGCAACAAAAGATAGGCTCTTGCACAAATTTTTAAAATTAAATAAACAGGACCTGCATCATCAAGGTCATTGAATATTGTATTTAATGCTAAATACGACATGATCACATAAGGTGTCAACCGGGAAAAAAGAATTGCATATTTTTCTTTTTCCTTATCAAGATCCATGGCATACGCAGCAAATCTTATATACATGATAAAAGAGATCATCTGAAAAACCTCGTCCGGGTTGAAATATTTATAAACTAACGGATCATTGCCTGAATAAATATCCCGAAACAAACAGTAAGAAAATGTTGACCATAAATAAATACTATAAAGTGCAAGAAGACGGCTGCCCCGATGAATAAATAACATGCTATGATATATCGCAGCAAGTAAAACAGCTCCGGAAACAAGGAGCACAACGATATTGTTGGGATTTACACCATGAAACATCCTTTAATTTACGATTTAAAATGAAATCAGGAATGAACCCGATTTGATAATAATACTGATGCCACTATACCTGCTGTTTCTGTTCGCAGTCTTGTTTCACCCAAACTTACCGGAACAAAATTATTTTGCAGAGCAAGTTCAATTTCATTTTTGGTAAAATCTCCCTCTGGACCGATGAGAATGATTGAAGAGTTGAACGATTGAAAGGTTGAAAGATTGTTTTTGCCACCTGATTCTTCACAATGAGCTATGAATTTTTGCTCATTGCCAAATTGTTGAATTGATAAATGGCTAAATTGTTTTGGTTCGTGTAATACCGGTAGCCATGTTTGTTGTGATTGTAACATAGCACTGATACAAATTCCTTTCATCCTATCGTAACGGAACTTTTCTTTCTCTGTTCTTTCACAAATCAATGGAATAATTTCGTTAACCCCTATCTCGGTCGCTTTTTCTAAAAACCATTCAAACCGGTTGATGTTTTTTAATAATGAAATAGCAACGGCAATTTTTCTCGCAGCTCGTAGCTCGTGGCTCACAGCTTGTATTTTGACACTACAATGTTTTTTATGTGCACCAGAGATTTGAGCAGTGATCAAGCGTCCTTTCCCGTCTGTCAGGTTTAGCCTCTCGCCTTCTTTCATCCGTAACACCTGGATTACATGACGTGCTGTGTCTTCTTCAAGCACAATTTCTTTTTGAGATGAATCAAACTCTTCGATATAAAAAAAAGGCAGTGCCATTTGCTAAAATAAAAAAGTCCGGAATCAATCCGAACTAAATCTAAAATCAGCGGTCTAAAACCTGCCTACCGGCAGGCAGGTCAGAATGGAGATTCTTCCTCCTCACTAAAAGGCAGGTCATTCATCTTGCTGCCGGTTTGTATGTATAGTTTGGCTTCGTCGCCCCCAGCACCACTGTCAGGTACAGGTTTCCAGGCCCCCGGAGGTAATCCTAATCCGGCCATGCCGCTTCCATCATCTTCTACAAATTTTTGAATATGTAAAAGCGCTTTCAACTTAACCGTATCCAAAACGCCATTTCTATGCTTTGCAATTTTTACATGGGTTTCACCTTTGTTACTTTCACCCATTTCATTGGCCGTAATATCATAATACTCGGGACGATAAAGGAACATAACCATGTCGGCGTCTTGTTCAATCGCTCCTGATTCACGCAGGTCACTTAGTTGCGGGATCTTTGCACCTTCTTTTCTTTTCTCTACTTCACGGCTCAACTGTGAAAGGGCAACGATTGGAATATTCAATTCTTTTGCAAGTGCTTTCAGGTTTCTTGAAATGTTACTGATTTCCTGCTCACGGTTTGAATTTCTATTATCGCTGGTTCCACTCATCAATTGCAGGTAATCGATCAGCACTAATCCAATATTATGTTTGTTTTTTAAGCGACGGCATTTTGCTCTTAATTCAAAAATGTTCAACGCCGGGGTATCATCAATAAATATCGGCGCTTTTGCCAGACGCTGAATACCGCGGGCATACAATTGTTTCATTTCATGCTCTTCTAATTTACCACGGGCAATTTTTTCTAACCATATTTCGCTTTCGGCAGCAAGGATACGTTGCACTAATTGACCGGCGCTCATTTCTAAAGAAAAGAAAGCGATCGGTGTTGGTTTGCTTGCATGTAACGCTGCATTTCTTGCCAGGTTCAATGCAAAAGCTGTTTTACCAACTGATGGCCTGGCAGCGAGTATAATTAGATCGGTGTTTTGCCATCCATAAGTAATTCTGTCAAGCGAAGCGAAACCACTTGGCACCCCGGATACGTCTTCATTTTTATGACGAAGGTCTTCGATACGCTGAATTGTTTTTACCAACACAGAATCGATGGTGTCAAAATTTTTGCGCAGGTGATTGCTGGTAATTTCAAATAATTTGCTTTCGGCATCATCCAACAGATCGAAAACGTCGGTGGAATCTTCATACGCATCGCCAATAATTTCCCCGCTAACACGGATCAATTCCCGTTGGATAAATTTTTGGAGAATTATTCTTGAATGCGTTTCAATATGTGCTGAAGAAACAACTGCATTGGTGAGCTTGGTAACGTAGTAAGGTCCACCAACCATATCAAGCTCTTCACGGGTCTTCAATTCTTCAGCAACAGTAAGTATATCAATGGGTTTATTTTTTTGTGCCAGCCCTTGCATTGCACGATAGATCCGTTGGTGGGCATCTACATAAAAACATTCAGGTTTTAGAATTTCAATAACAGCATCAAAAGCATTCTTTTCAAGCATTATTGCACCCAGCACTGCTTCTTCCAGGTCTTTTGCCTGTGGCGGTATTTTACCATAAACCAGACTACTGAGATCGGATGATGTCTTTCTTCTTTGCTTGCGGTCTTTGTTGAGATTAGTAAGTTCCATCGTTGATACAGGGCGATAAAAATTTAAACCATTGATTTCACACCAATGACTTTTGGGTTAGTTTTCCAGCCTTATTTAACTGAATTAGTCGGTTTGGTTCGAAACATTATCCCTCAGTCAGACGGCGAATATAAAAGGCAAATGCAGACAAAAAAAACTTTTCTTTCCTAACGAATACTTCACAAGCTTTTCCACATCATCTTTTATAAACGCCAACTGTAATTTATAAAAAAAAAGCAGGCGAATTAAATTAAAATATCCCCGAATCTGCAAAAGTTTTGAAGTTTTCGAACGGCTGTTCGCGGTTATTGTAAAAAAATATTTTACCAATCGTTGTCGTTTCATTTCTTATTTATATATTAGTAACACCTTCTCGTACTTATCAAGACTCTCTCTATTTAAGGTTTCTCTTTAGCAAGCATTTTCTGATACAGTGAAGTGTGCTCTTGAAGCATACCCGTGAAAAGCCCGGAAAGAAAGGGTGTAATAAACCATGAAATATGATTTAGGATTAGAAATCTTTGGGCACGATTAACAGAAGAAAAAAATCTATTGAAAGAATTACGGTACAAATAAAGAAAATAACTTTTATGAAAAAGATTTACTTATTCTTATTTATTTCGTCATCATTATACTTAAGAATTTCGGCACAAGGACCTAAGGACACTCTTCTGCACTTGTTAAACCAAGTAGATTCAATTAATCGCAACATAAGCGCAATAAAAACCACTGGGGATACTCTAAATAAAACCGTTGATTTTCTCAGGGACACCGTCAATAAAATAGTAAACAAACAGCTTATTGTTGACGGTTCAGCGTTAGATAGTGCACAAAAATTCCCTAAAGAAGTACTTTATAAAACATACTTATTTAGCAAAAAAAATTATCCCGGAGAATCCAAAGGATTAAAATGGTTCTATGCAATACTTGCTGCTTCCATTTTAATTTTTATGTGGACTCTATGTATTCGATATGCAAAAAAAGATTCGCTTTGCAAAGATGTATCATTTGACCGGGCCGGTAAACGCATCGAACCTCAATTGAGTCCTTACAGTTATGCCAGGACGCAATTGTTATGGTGGTCCATGATCATCCTATCCTGCTATGTTTTCTTCTTTGGGATAACAGGTATTTTATTTCCTCTTAATGTAACTGCCGTTATATTATTAGGGTTTGGTGTTATTGTTTATGGTGCCGGAAAAGTTATAGATGATAGGCAAATAGCTGAGACAAAAGGTACCCGCAATCAGGATCTCGGTGGCCAAAATACAGAGTCCCCCAATTTTATTAAAGACATTCTTTCTGATGATAATGGTATTAGCATTCACCGCTTCCAGGCGATGATCTTCAATATTGCTTTTGGTATAGGGTTTATTGGTTTTTTTATAAAAAGCTTGATTCAATACAAATATCCCTTCCCTGATTTTACGGAATGGCAATTCGCTTTAATTGGTATCAGCTCTGCAACGTACTTAGGTTTGAAAGCCGCAGAGAATAATGATCCTGAGAAAAAGATTAAAGCAAATTCTTTAAAAAATTTAACTAACGAAAGTTTTCCGGGCAATGATAACCTGCTTGCATCTATTGAATACCATAATGAAAGTAGTATAAACAGTAAACCGCCTAAAGATCCGCCGCCAAATATTAAGTAAATAAAAAGCCATTCATATGATCCTGAATTTCCGAACTCAAAAGCAAATATTGGACAACTGGTGTTGGGCTGCAGTTGCCTCAAGTATTTCTTTTTACTTTGATAGAAATAGCCAATGGATACAAAGCTCACTGGCAGCTTCCTTAATTAACAGCGTTTGTACAGGCATTAATACTAACAATGCAGAGACAGCACCCCCTATATGCGATGTTCAGATGGACATAGCTCATGCTTTGACTTTAACAGGTAATCTGGGTGGCGATATTATACGGCCGCTTTCCTTTGATGAAGTCGTTCAACAAATAAATGACAAATTTCCTTTGTGTTGCCAGATTGTATTTCCAGGCAGTCAAATCTCCCATTTTGTAATCATATACGGTTATCAATCTACAGACCTGGTTGTTGGAGATCCTCAGGCCGGTATATTTTCATTGAACTATCAAAGTTTCCTGTCAAATTATCGTGGAGGCAACTGGAGAAGAACAATTGGAACAAAAAGATCTTAATTTCTAAACTTAAATACTATGATAAAGAAGAACCAAAAGCGCTTGATCAAAACCACGCTTTACAGTTTAGCATTTTTTATAATTCTTTTTGCATTTAGTCCTATACAAGCGCAAAGAGGTGCTTACAAGATCAAGCAGTCCATTTATTATGATGCTATAACACTTTACTACGCAATTAACAATTACAAAGCCTATCCAATACCGATGATGCCATTTGAAGTAAGCGAAAACGAAGGAAATGTAACAGGTATTTCCGATGCGGATGCACCTGGTTTTAACACCCCTAATGCCGGTCAAGGAAAAAACGAAAAAAAATATAAGATTATCGAATCATCGACCGGAAAAATTCTCCTGGATAACTGCGATGACAAGGGGTTAGAAAATTTTTATAAGGACAGTTCCCGGAGTCGATTCGCCAGTACCGATGAAAAGGATGCATTTATATATGGTGTATTAGCACGTAATGCAAATATTGATACCACTTCTAAATCCTATATTGATACGTTATATAAGGAAAATGTTTATTTAAATAGCGATACCCTAGGCAAATATGTGTTTATACAAAAAAAATTATTTATTCATGCTTTTCAAAGCCTGAGTTTTAGTAAAGCAGGCGGCGCTATTCCAAAACAAATACTGGAAGGTACTGTTGACTTTCTGATTGAAGCAGTAAATAAGGAAATCAACGAAGCATTTTTTGTTCAAATGCAAAAAGCTCTGTCAAAGGTTACAGAATTGAAAATACTTTTTCCGAAAACTTTAGAAAGCCTCAATAAAATTGAAGTAACCCGATATGCCTCTTCCATCAATACGATGAAAGCTGCATTCCAGGAAGACATCCGGGGCATTTTGACTAACATCAGCAAATTGACCGAGCTTCCAAAATATCAAAGACTCATTAACTCATATCCAGCTCTAACTTTAGTGTTTACTACTTGTGATCTTATTTCATTGTTTAGAACAGATGCCATTCCCGCTGATATTATCTACCAGGTTAATAATGCGCCATATATTACTAAATGCAATACGAATAATTTCAGTTCGGTGATCAAACTTGCGGCCTTGCTATCAAACAGTTTACGTGATATAAAAATCAATGACGAAAATAAAGAGAGAATAGGATGGCTGGACAGGTCTCGTATCAATCTGCTAAGAGATAATAAACCTATTTTCAATATTTACATGGGTTTATTTGCACAACAGGCAAAGGGAATCAGTTTTCAATTTGGTGCTAAAGACAGTTTTGATTTACAGCGCACTCTCTTTAGGCCAGAGATTAAAGCTAAAGTATTAGAAGGACAGTTTATTGTTTATAACTTTTCTGAATCTGTAAAAAAAATAGATGTTTATTTTCAAGCTATACAGGGTTTGAAAAAGACTTCGTCCGCCACGTCTAAGTTTATTGGTCAATATCTTGAATTAGCAACTGAAATTATTAACCTCGCTGAAAATTGTTTAAATATCCTTCCAAGTGAAATCACAACGAGAGTAAGGAATGAAATAACCTCAATTAAGTCTGAATATGCACCGATATTAATACAAGGAAACAGTATACTGGGGAATATCGAAATTAAAGAATATGGCAAAGCGCTCTATGAAGCAGACACATTCCTTTCTAAGATATTTTTGCTTTTCGGAAAAGATAGCACCAGCAAATTTGAAGACATAAGAAAAGTCTACCTTAAGTATGGAATATTCATCGCGTCAGTGGCAGAAGCTAAATCTTCTAAAGACGTAAAAGAAGCGATTAAAGCAATAGCGCTACCTACAGGAAGTTCAAGAATTAAAAAAGAGAGTCATTTCAGCATTAGTTTGAATGCTTATGTTGGTGTTTATCACGCATGGAACAAACAATACGATAATATAAAACTGCCGAAAACAGAGGTTGGAATAACTGCGCCCATTGGATTTGCACTTAATTGGGGGCATTTTCTTTATGGGTCCTTGACTGCATATGGAGGCATTGTTGATGTGGGTGCCATTTTTACATATAAGGTCAGTACAGATAGCACAGTTAAATCTGATATTCAATTCGGTCAATTATTATCACCTTCCATTGGCGTCATATATGGTTTACCAATTATAAAAAAGTACAACATCCCACTTTCAATAGGTGCAAACTATCAACGGGGCCCTAAACTAAAAAAGGTGGAAGAAACAGGCAATTCCACATTACCATTGCTGGCACAAAGATTCAATGTTTTTATTGCAGTAGATATCCCAATCGTGAATTTCCATGTTTCAAAAAAATAGCTTATTGTATTTTTTAAAATAAACATAACTCTATTTTATGTCACGTCAATCAATCATCGACACCGCTGCGGCCGAAGACGGCACCAAGGAATCACCACCGAATTCCAATAAAACAAAATATGGGAAATGGTATGGACTGGATGGAGAGAAGTGGTGCGCCATATTCATAAGTTTCGTATATCATCATGCCGGTCATCCCCTGGAGGCTATTGACAGGGATAAAGGATATCAATCCTGTCAATCAGGGTTTAATTTTTGGAAGAGAAAAAACCGCTTCACAAGTGAACCACAACCTGGTGATATTGTTTTGTATGATTGGACGGGCGACGGTCATTGTGACCATACTGGAATATTTGCAAAATGGCTTGATGCTGCTAAAACAAAATTCCATTCATGGGAAGGTAACACTGCCCAGGGAAATGACAGTGATGGTGGCCAGGTGATGTTGAGAGAAAGGAAAAGAACTGCTGTGGCAGCCTTTGTTACACCAATTGCATTGGATAATAATCCACCGGTAAACTCCAACAATGACGATACGCTTAAAAAAGGTGATATGGGGTCGGCCGTTACGGTTCTTCAAAAATTATTACATGACCTGGATTTTAAAATCACGGTCGATGGAGATTTTGGAAATGAAACGGAAACTATAATAAAAACTTTCCAGCAAAAACATTCTTTAGCTGTTACGGGTATTGTAACGCCGGAAGTATTAGGAGTATTACAGGAAGAAGCTTCGATGCCTTCGGTGCCTGCAAAAAAATTTACAAGCGGCTCTTTTATTAAAAAAGGAGATAGTGGCAGTGTCGTGGTAAGTATTCAGCATGCGCTTAATGGATTGGGCGCTAACCCTGCCGTTGATGAGGATGGTGTATTTGGCAGTGGTACCGTTACAGCCATTAAAGCATTTCAACAAAAAAAGAATTTAGGGGTTGATGGTATTGCAGGACCTGCAACCTTTGCAGCGCTTGGAATCAATGACGTTTAAATTATATAAATCAACTAAAATATTGAAGGGAGAACCACGCCGACCATAAGATTTCTTTTTATTTTTTTTACAGCTTGAACACCTCCTACGTGCATGGTAATACTCCTCTCCCATTCCTTATCTTCGCAGCTACTAAAAGCAGCAAGCGAACATGACGATCTCTTATAAATGGCTGAGTGAGTATTTGCCGACAACCGTTGAGCCCGAAAGATTAGCCCGCATTCTTACTTCTATCGGTTTGGAAGTTGAAAGTTTTGAAAAATATGAAGAAGTAAAAGGCGGGTTAAAAGGCCTGGTGATCGGTGAAGTGATCTCCACTGAAAAACACCCCAGCGCTGATAAGCTTACTCTTACAAAAGTCAGCGTTGGAAATGGTGAGCCTTTACAAATTGTTTGCGGGGCGCCAAATGTTGCAGCAGGTCAAAAAGTTATTGTCGCAAAAGTGGGAACAACTATTTACCCGGTAAATAATGAACCGGTAACAATGAAAGTCGCAAAGATCCGAAACGTGGAGAGCCATGGAATGATCTGCGCCGAAGACGAAGTTGGATTAGGCACCTCACATGCGGGTATCATGGTGCTGAAAGAAGATGCAAAAGTGGGTTTGGATGCAGCAGAATATTTTCAGCCTTATGAAGATTGGATCTATGAACTTGGAATTACTCCTAACCGGATGGATGCAATGAGCCATTGGGGCGTTGCAAAAGATGTTTGTGCTTATCTCAGTCATCATGAAAACAAAAGTCTCCGGCCTAAAATTCCTAATTCCAATTCTTTTAAAACCGATAATAAATCCTTGCCGGTTTCGGTTTCAATTGAAAATACAAGATCCTGCCAGCGATACAGCGGAGTCAGCATTGCCGGTGTCACCATAAAAGAATCGCCGCTTTGGTTACAAAAAAAATTAAAAGTAATCGGTCTGCGACCGATCAATAATATTGTTGATATTACTAATTTCATTCAGCATGA
>Ga0070698_100010091_pt1 | contig 10088 bp, 12 predicted proteins | sample KBSK1502metaG_FD_65477 | JGI IMG/M metagenome (GOLD analysis project Ga0070698, IMG submission 65477) | Corn, switchgrass and miscanthus rhizosphere microbial communities from Kellogg Biological Station, Michigan, USA - KBS K1-50-2 metaG | ecosystem: Host-associated > Plants > Roots >... | reverse complement strand
CTGCTTGTTTGACATGTACGGTCACCGGCACACAAAATTGTCTGGCCGCACGAGGGATGCCCGATCGCGGGTCTAACTTGAGCCCTCGCGGGAAGGAAGCGTACGGAAAGTGGCGCAAAGGACCATCCTCGTCGCGGACGATGACGCCTCTATTCGGTCGCTTCTCAAGCAACTCCTGTCCGATGAGGGGTACAGCGTCGTCGAGGCGACGACCGGCACGGAGGTCGTCGAGAAGGTCAAGGACACCAACCCCGACCTCGTGATCATGGACGTCCGGATGCCAGAGCTCGACGGCATCGAGGCGCTCTCGAAGCTCAAGGTGAGCTCCCCCAAAACGAGCGTCCTCATCATGACCGCGTTCGGGTCGTCCAATAACGCCATCCGAGCGATGGAGCTCGGCGCGTTCGACTACATCACCAAGCCGTTCGAGCTCGACAAGATCAGCCACACAGTCAAGCGGGTGATCGAATACCGCGATCTCACGAGCGAGATCCAGGTGCTCCGCGATGAGATCAGCTCGCTTGTGCAGACCGAGCGGATCGTCGGCAACTCCCCCGTGATGCAGGAGGTCTACAAGACCGTCGGAAAGGTCGCGAAAGCAGACGCGACCGTCCTCATCACCGGGGAATCGGGCACCGGCAAGGAACTCGTCGCCGAGGCGCTGCACTACAACTCCAACCGCCGCTCCGGGCCGATCGTCAAGGTCTCGTGCGCGGCGCTCCCCGAGACGCTGCTCGAAGCGGAGCTCTTCGGACACGAGAAGGGTTCGTTCACGGGCGCGATGACGCAGCGCCGGGGCCGGTTCGAGATGGCCGACAAGGGCACGATCTTCCTGGACGAGATCGGCGAAATGAGCCTCCCGATGCAGACGAAGCTCCTGCGCGTGCTCCAGGAGCGCAAGATCGAGCGCGTCGGCTCGTCGCTCCCGATCAAGGTCGACATCCGCATCATTTGCGCGACCAACAAAGACCTGCAAAGGCAGGTCGAGCAGCAGAAATTCCGCGACGACCTCTTCTACAGGCTCAACGTCATCAATATCCACATGCCGCCGCTCCGCGATCGCAAGGAGGACATCCCTGCTCTGGTCGAGCACTTCCTAGCCAAGCACCGCTACAGCGCGACCGCGCAGCCGGCGGCGATCAGTGAGGAGGCGCTGAAGCGCCTGATGGAATACGACTGGCCCGGCAACGTGCGTGAGCTCGAGAACGTCGTCGAGCGCGCCGTCGTCCTCTCGCGCGGCCAGATCATCACGAGCCGTGAGCTTCCCTTCGGGGATCACGAGGCCGGCGAGCACGACGAGGAAGGCGGCGACGAGGTCTCCGTCGAGAAGTCTTTCTTCAAGAAATCGGTCGCGCAGTTCGAGAAGGACCTCATCATGAAGGCCCTGCGCGACGCCAACGGAAACCGCTCAAAAGCCGCGGAAATGCTGGGTATTTACCGCCGTTTGCTGTACGCGAAGATCAAGGAATACGGCCTCGAGGGGTACCCGCCCAAGGGCCGGGCGGCCTGATGTTCGCGCTGCTCCGGACCTCGCTGCGCTTCTTCGTCATCGGGTTCCTCGCGGGAACACTCTTCGCGCCGCGCTCCGGTGCGGCAACGCGCGAGATGCTGCGCGAGAAGTTCAGGGTCATGGCCAACCAGATCCTCGACCTCGCGGCGCTTCCGCCGATCGAATCGCGCACTGCGGTGAAGAACGGCGGCGACGCGCCCGCGCGACGGACCGGCACTCGCGGTACGAATGCCCGCTCGTCGTCCTAAAAGCATCGTCAGCGGACCCATCGTCGTTCGCCTCGTTGAGGCGACAGGCGACTCCACGAAGAGCTGGGATGCGGCCGTGCTCGCCGCCGTGAAGGCGGCGAAGGTGAAGGCGCCCGTCGGCGTCGAGGTAGGTCGGCTCTGGGCGGAGATCGAGGGTCAGAAGCTCTCCAGGTATCACGCCGCGGTCAAGGTCGCGTACCAGGAGGTCCAGCGCGCGCCCGTTCGACCTTCCCGCTAGCAGGCGAGTCTCGATATCTGTCCACCTCATTGACACGTGATTTGTGCGCCAACAACACTCGCCATCGGAATTCGACACAGGGGAGCAAAGTCCGGTGGCGGAGGCCCAAACGCACGACGCGCTCACGCAAGTCCTGATCGCCAACGATGGCGAGGTCCTCGCGCGTCTACGTCTTTCGGCAGCGGAGGCGGCGCGCGTCTGCAACGTCACACCACGTCAGCTCATCTACTGGACGAAGAAGGGTCTCGTGAAGCCATCGAGTAACGGCGATCACGACTACGACGTGTTCGCGATGGAGAAGGTCATCCGCATCCGGCAAGCGCTAGAGAAGGGGCACTCCCTCGAGAAGGCCGCGCAGCTCGTGCAGCGCGAGATGGGTACGCTTCAAGCCGAGGCCAAGCGGCTCGACGAGATGGCCCCGGATGCCTTGGAGGACGAGCTCCGCGCCCGCCTCGAGCGCCTCGAATCGCGCATCAACGAGCTCCGGCGCGCGCTCCCGGCCTCGCTCACCATTGCCCGCCTGCGCAAGGCCGTCGCGGTGCTGGCCCGGCTGGACGCCCAGGGCGCCCTGGAGGGCCCCCAGGCCAACGGCGACTCGGCGAAAGCGGTCGCGCTCCGGCTGGGGCGGGCCATCGACGAGCTCGAGATGCTGCTCCGTGAGGTCCAGCCCGTCGGGGTCTAGCGCGCCGGTACCCTTCGTTCGTGCCTGACGCGCTCGCGCTCATTGCCAACGCCGCCGGAAAGCTCACCCGTGAAGGCCTGCGTGCGACCGGCCGCGGCGCGACCGCCCTCCCCGGGCTCGTCGCGCTGACCGTCGACCCGGATTTCATCGGCGCGCTCTCGGCGACGCTCGCGCACGGCGTGGCCTGCGTATCCGGGACGAATGGCAAGACCACGACCGCGCGGATGCTCGCGGACATCACGCGCACCGCGGGGTGGGATCCCATCCACAACCGGTCCGGATCCAACCTCGATCGCGGCGTCGCGGCGGCGCTCCTCGCGGAGACCTCGTGGTCGGCCGAGCCGCGCGGCAACTTCGGTCTCTTCGAGATCGACGAGGCCTCGCTGCCGAGCGCCGTCGGACGGCTGAAGCCGCGCGTGGTCGTCGTCACGAATCTCTTCCGCGACCAGATGGACCGGTACTTCGAGCTGGACGCCCTCGCTAAGAAGATCGGCGACGCGCTCGCCGGCCTGCCGGCGGACACGACGCTCGTCCTGAACGCGGACGATCCGCTCGTCTCGTACCTCGCGCTGCGCCGCGATGCGAAGACGATCTTCTTCGGGGTCGACGATCCCGACGTGGGCGGCGTCGTCCCGCAGGCGATCAGCGACGCGACGCGCTGCCCGCGCTGCAAGTCACCTCTCACATATAAGCGCGTGGTCCTCGCGCACGTGGGCGACTGGTCGTGCTCGTCGTGTGGTCTCGCGCGCCCGCTGCGGGACGTCTCCGCGACGAAGGTCACGCTCGGCCCGAGCGGCAGCGAGATCGTGCTCGCGGGGACGGTGGGAAACGTGTTCGAGCCCGTCCGTGTCCCGATCCCCGGTCTGTACAACGCATACAACGCCCTCGCCGCACTCGCGGCCGCGCGCGCTCTGGATCTCGGTCTGGCCGAAGCGATACGCGCGCTCGCGAGCTTTCGCCCGGCCTTCGGTCGGCTCGAAACGATCGAGCACAAAGGACGCACGTTGCGGCTCGTCCTGGTGAAGAATCCCGCGGGCTTCAACGCCGCGATCGGGGCATTGCTCGAGACGGGGCGCACGCCGCGCCTCCTCGCCGCGCTGAGCGACCGCGACGCCGACGGGCGTGACGTCTCGTGGATCTGGGACGCGGACTTTGAGGCGCTGGCCCCCTCGGTCGAGCACGCCGTCATCACTGGGCTGCGCGGGCGCGACCTCGCGCTCCGCTTCAAGTACGCCGGCCTCGCGAGGGAGCGTCTCGAGGTGGTCGACGACTGGGCCGCGGCGATCGACCGGGCCACCGCGCTCGCGCCCGAGGGCAGCGAGGTCGTGGTGCTCGCTACGTACACGGCGATGCAGGCCCTGCGCGCGGTGCTTGCACGGGCGGGCGCGACCGTGCCCTTCTGGGAAGATTGACGCCTATGGATCTGCGGATAGCGCATCTCTATCCCGACCTGATGAACATCTATGGGGACCGCGGCAACGTGATCGCGCTCGCGCAACGGGCGAAATGGCGCGGCATCGGCGTCGAGGTGCGACCGTACTCGGTCGGCGAGTGGGCGGACCCGGAGTGGCCCGACGTCTGGTTCTTCGGTGGCGGCCAGGACCAGGGGCAGGACATCGTCGGCGCCGATCTCGCTGGCAGGAACGGCGCATCGTTACGAAAGTCGGTCGAGGGCGGCGCGGCGATCTTCTCGGTCTGCGGCGGCTACCAGCTCCTCGGGCACGAGTACGTGCCGGAGGTCGGTCCCTCGATCCCGGGCCTCGGTGTCCTCGACGTCACCACCCGCGCCGGCAAGAAGCGCTTCGTCGGGAATCTCCTGGTGGACTCCCCGGATGGACCGCTCGTCGGGTTCGAGAACCACTCCGGGCGGACGTACCTCGGGTCAAGTGCGAAGCCACTCGGAACGGTCATCGCCGGGAACGGCAACAACGGCGAGGACAAGACCGAGGGCGCGGTGCAGGGGAAAGTCATCGGCTGCTATCTCCACGGATCGTGTTTGCCGAAGAATCCGTGGCTCGCGGATCGGCTCCTCGGTTGGGCGATCGCGAGGCGGCACCCCGACGCGAGACTCGACCCGCTCGACGATACGGATGAGCTCGCCGCGCGCGCGCAGGCGAGCGAGGTGGCGCGAACGAGGACCTAGACCGGTACTGCGGTACCGACTTCTTTTCCTATGCGATCCGGGCGCTTCCATCTGTTGACTGCGCGTGTGAATTCAGCTGCGTTCATCCGTGCGTTCCTCATCGCGCTGGCCCTCTTTTCGGCTGGAGGGTTCGTCGCAAGCGCGGACGATGGCCGGCCGCCGGTGCCGATCGGCACCGGCCATCCTCCGACTTCCAGCAGGATCCCGCTCACCGAGCTCAGATCGAGCGAGCTCCGCTCTGCGCCGATACCCACGCCCGCGCCCCCTCCGGCAGCCATGCCTGTTCGTGCCCCCGACCACAAGAAAGAGCTGGTCCTATTTGTTGGCGGATATGGCTCGACAGCGGACGACCGGGCGTTCGACGATCTCGGGAACCGTTTCCCGACGGATCGCTACGAGGTCCGCAGGCTCGGCGACGATCCGCACTTTCCCTACGACACCTACGGCGGCATTGACGCCAGTGCGCGTGTCCTGATCGACCAGATACGCCACGTATCCGCGGACTACTCAGGCATCGACATCGTGTCGCATTCGATGGGCGGGGTCGTCGTGGATCGCGCGATCGCGGGAGGACTGTCGTCGGATGACGGAGTCGTGACCTACGTTTCGATCGCGGGTCCGCACAGCGGGGCCGATTACGCGCGCGCGCCAGCCTTCGTTCTTCCAATGATCGGTCCGGTCAAGGAGATCGTCCGAGCGGGCGGAGTCGTAGTCGCGCAGGATCCGCAGAGCGCGGCCATCAACGACCTCGCCACGGCCCGGCCCGTTCGCGCTCACGCCGGGATCGTTCGTCTCGATGCGAGCCTCGCCACGGACGGGTTTGTGAACGAATTCGACGCTCGCGATCCGGGAGTTCCGCAGCGGATCTTCCTTCCGAAGACCCCACGCGAGCTTCTTGATGGGCACGGCGGGAGCCTCGTCAACCGGGAGATCGCTGACCTCGTGGTCGAAACGATCCGCACGCATGAGGTCCCTCCCGACCGGCGGGATCCGATAACGCAGCTTGTCGCGCCGATACTGTGGGACGAGGAGACGCGGCTGTGGCGGCGTGTTCTCCTGATCACGACCCTTGCCGCGGTCTGCCTGTACGCGGCTCGCTTCCTGCCCTTCTGTCGCGGCCCGATCGACCGGGTCAATGCGTGGTGCGGCCGGTTCATTCGCGCCTTCGGCAGATGAGCGGCGAGCGCGGCCAGGCGATCGTCGAATTCGCGCTGGTGCTGCCGCTCCTGCTCGTGCTGCTCCTCGGGGTCGCCCTCGTCGCAGAGATTGGTGTCGCCCGCCTCGCTTTGGAGCACGCCGCAGCGGAAGCGGCGCGCACCGGATCGCTGACGAACGACGACGATCTGGTCCGCAGTACCGTGGCCGCCGCTGTCACTCCGCTCGACGCCTCTCTGGTCACCGTGATCATCGAGCCGACGCAGAACCAAGACCCGCGTTCATCGGCGCCCCGCGGGTCGCTACTTCGCGTACGACTGCGGTACGCGCTCTCGGTCCCGCTTGGGTTCGTGGGTCTCCCCCGGTTGATCGTGGAAGGAACGGCCGCCCGCCGGGTCGAGTGGACCCCGTGAGCGACGAGCGTGGTCAGGCGTTGCTCGTCGCGGTACTCGCGCTCGCCATCGCGGCCGCCGCGGTGATCGGCCTTCGCGCCGCACAGGAGCGCATCGTCGTGGCGGCTCGCGCTCAGCGCGCGGGTGAAGCCGCCGTCGAGGCGGCGGCACAAGCGGTGGCGGACCGCTACGGCACGCACGCCGGCGCGGCGCGAGAGCTCGTCACCGATCCGCTCGTGCTCGAGGCGGCCCGCATCGCGGCCGAAGAACTCGCCCGGGTGAACGGCGCCTCCGGTGTCGAGCAGGTGCAGCTCGTGTGCGCCGGCAATCGCATCGAGGCGCGACTTGTTCTGAATGGCTACTCGCACCGCGCCGGGTTCGGTGCCCCCGAATGCTCCCCGTCCTGACCTTCACGCCGAAACGGTTCATGCTCGGCCGGCGCCGGCTGCTCCTCGCGGTCACCGGGATAGGTCTGCTCGTTCTGTCTCTCCTCTCGACTCTGGTCGCGTCGCCGTCGCGTTCGGCGGACGAGCTCGCGGCAAGCAAATCCCTGGCGCAGCGTCTCTCGGTGTCGACCTGGGCTCTCGCGGTCCCGGTCGCGTGGCTTGCCGCGCCTCTGGCTGAGGTGCGGAACGGCGATAGCGTCGACCTGCTTGCCGTGCGGAGCGGCGATCGTCCGTTGGCGGTCGCGATCGCCGCCGACCTTCGCGTCATGGGTGCGGACGAGCGGTCGATCATCTTCGAAGTCGACGAGGAGAGCGCAACCGCTATCACGAGCGCGCGGGCGTCGGGTCTCCTCATCGTCCCCTTACTTCGCTCGACGCATTGACAGTCCGCGTCGCACTCTGCGGAGGTGCCGAGCTCGCATCCGCGGCCGAAGTTCTCGGACTGATAGCGGTCGAAGCCGCGCATGCCGATCTCGCGGTAATCGATCTCCGTGATGCCGACGCGATCTCGGGGGCGGCGACGCTCCCGCCGCAGCTCCCGCGTGTCGTCGTCCTCGGCGACGAGCAGATCGCGCTCGCGAGCGCGCTCGGCGTTCCGGAGCGCTCCGTAGCGAGGTCGTGCGAGCCCGCGGTGTTAGGGCCGCTGATCGCGGCGACCCTGCCATCCACCAGGAGGGGATCGACGCGGTCGATCCTCGTGACGTCGGCTCGCGGCGGGGCAGGGCGGTCCCTCCTCGTCGCCAATATCGCGCGGCGGCTCGCGCCGTTTCGCCCGACCCTCTGCCTCGATCTGAGCGGGGACGGGACGCTCGGGTGGTGGCTCGGTGCCACGACTGGAAGCTGGTCCGATCTCGAGGAGCTGACGGATGAGCTGACCGCGGAGCATCTCGGCGTGGTGGCGACCGAGGCCGCGCCGGGCCTTCGGATCGTCGGAGGACCACCGCATTGCCCGAGCGTCCGCCTGGCGCAGTCGGCCTTCCGGGCCGCGCTCGACCTGTCGGAGCTCGTCCTCATTGACGCACCGACTCTCGCGGATGAGCGCACCCGACGACTCGTCCCATCCGTCGATCGGGTGATCGTGATGAGCTACGACGACCCGATCTCGATGGCCGCGCTCGCCGCCGCTGACGTTCCGGAAGCGGCGTGGCTCATCGCTTCGCAGTCGGCGGCCACGTCGCTCTGCGGACGGGATGTGTTCCGCGCGCTTCCCCGTGCGGAGGGCGCCATCTCAGCCGCGACGTCCCGGCCAGGTGCGCTCGGTGGATCACTCGGGAGGGCGTACGACGAGCTGACCGAGATCATCGCGATCGACGCCTCATGACCGTCGCGGCACGCGCTCGCATCGAGCGCGGGGTCGTGGTGCGTCTTCGCGAGGCGCCGGACGGCCGCCCCCGTCGCGAGCACCTGGCGGCCGCGCTCCGGGAGACACTGGTCGAGCAGCGTCTCGTCATACCCGCTGGAGAGCTTCGGCTTCTCGAGCGCTGGCTCGAAGACCGGCTCTTCGGCCTCGGCGACCTAGCACCGCTTCTACGGGACGATCGAGTGACCGAGGTCATGGTCAATGGCACACGAGGTGTGTGGGTCGAGCGTGATGGGCGACTTGAGGAGACCGCGATCCATTTCGCGGATCCCGAAGAGATCCTCGTGCTCATCGAGCGGTTGGTCGCGCCGCTCGGTCGACGGATCGACCTCGCGAGTCCACTCGTCGATGCGCGGCTTCCTGATGGCTCGCGCGTGCATGCCGTGATCCCACCCATATCGCTGGTCGGGCCGGTCCTCACGATCCGACGGTTCGCGCAGCGTGCGCTCGGTCCCGACGACCTCGTCCGGAACGGCACCCTCCCGCCCGACGCGATGGCGTATCTCGTGAGGGCTGTGCGCGAGCGACGAAGCGTGCTCGTCTCGGGCGGCACCTCGAGTGGCAAGACCACGACACTCAACGCGCTCGCGTTTGCCGTGGGTGAGCGCGAACGGATCGTGACCATCGAGGATGCCGCCGAACTTCGGCTTCCCCAGCCCAACGTCGTCGCGCTTGAAACGCGGGCACCGAGCGTGGAAGGCTCCGGCGCCGTCGACGTGCGCGCGCTCCTCCGCGCGGCGCTCCGAATGCGGCCGGATCGCATCGTGGTCGGTGAGGTGCGGGGCGGCGAAGCCCTCGACATGCTCCAGGCGATGAACACCGGGCACCGTGGATCGCTGACCACCGCGCACGCGAACGGTGCGCCACACGCGCTGATGCGGATCGAGACGATGGCGCTCATGGGCGGCATCGACCTGCCACTCGAGGCCATCCGCGAGCAGATCCGTCGCGGCATCGACGTTGTCGTGCATCAGGAGCGCGACGGGAGCGGGGTCCGGAGGGTCGTCGAGATCGCGGAGCTCTCGCCGGAGCGGGCCGATCCGTACCTTCTCACCCGGGTGTACCCGTGATCGCGGTCGTCCTCGCAATCGTCGGGGTCACGCTCCTGGGCCTTCTCGACGAACGGCGGTCCCGCGCCGTTGCCGCGATCGCGCTGAAGCTCGACCCGCGCGCCCGCTCAGAGATGCGGGAGTGTCGCCTCGCGTTGCCGGGCCTCGTGGACGCGGTCGCGGCCGCACTGTCGAGCGGGCTCTCGGTGCAGCTGGCGTTCAGCGAGGTCGCGCCAACATTGCCGGGGGCGCTGGCGCGGCCGACCGAACGCGCCGCGGCATCGATGGCAATGGGCGCCTCTGTTGACGAGGCCGTCGGTGCGTACGTTGACGTGGTCTCCGGCGAAGACCTTGCGCCGTTCGCGATCGTTCTCGGTGCGTTCGCGCGGAGTGGCGGCAGGATCGGCCGAAGTCTTGCGCGCGTGGCCACGCTTCTGCGCGGGCGGATCGCGCTCGAAGACGAGCGCAGCGCTCTCACGGCGCAGGGTCGGGCCTCGGCGATCGTGCTCGTCGCCCTGGCGCCACTCGGCGGGACGTTCTTCGCGGTGATGACCCCCGAGTACCTGGCGGTGATGTTCGATCGTGGTCGCTTCCTTCTCGGCGTCGCCGTCGTCCTGGAAGTCGTCGGCGGCCTCTGGCTCTGGAGGATCCTCCGGCTCTCTTCACCCGGCGCCGATCTCGCGACGCTCCTCGACGCGGTGATCGTCGGTCTGGAAGCCGGCCTCACGTTCGAGCTCGCGCTCGCTGCGCTGGTCATGCGCGCGCCGATGGTGGCTCGACTTCCGGAGGCGCGGCGGCTTCTCGCGGATCTTGCTCTGGGACGCGGCGCCAACGAAGCGTTCGCTGCATTCGGCAGCGCCGGACC
>Ga0070698_100010090_pt1 | contig 10088 bp, 7 predicted proteins | sample KBSK1502metaG_FD_65477 | JGI IMG/M metagenome (GOLD analysis project Ga0070698, IMG submission 65477) | Corn, switchgrass and miscanthus rhizosphere microbial communities from Kellogg Biological Station, Michigan, USA - KBS K1-50-2 metaG | ecosystem: Host-associated > Plants > Roots >... | reverse complement strand
AAGGTCTGGAACTGGGAAGGCTTCTGGAGCTACTTCACCAATCTCTATCTGCTGGAAGGCGCGCTGTGGACGATCGGGCTCACCATCAGCACGCTCGTCTTGGGCGGCCTGATCGGCCTTGTCCTCGCGGTGATGCGGCTCAGCAAGCACAAGGCGGTGTCGCGAACGGCACAGACCTACGTCTGGATCTTCCGCGGCACGCCGCTGCTCGTGCAGCTCATCATCATCTATACCGGCCTGCCGCAGCTCGGGCTGGTGCGCTTCACGGTGCTCGAATCGGCGGTGGTCGGGCTGGCGCTCAACGAGGCGGCCTATCTCTCGGAGATCTTGCGCGGCGGCATCCTGTCCGTCGCCAAGGGCCAGACCGAGGCGGCGCGGGCGTTGGGGCTGAAGCCGTTCCAGATCTTCCGCAAGGTGATCCTGCCTCAGGCGCTGCGCGTCATCATCCCGCCGCTCGGCAATTCGGTGAACGGGCTCCTCAAGACCACGTCGATCGCCTCGGTGATCTCCATGGAGGAGGTGCTGCGGCGCGGCCAGATCCTGATGCAGCAGAAGTTCCAGGTCCTGGAAGTGTTCATGGTGGTGGCCATCATCTACCTGGTGATGACCACCGGCTGGGATTTCGTGCAGCGCCGCATCGAGACCTATTACGGCAAGGCCTACGGCCCCGCCGCCGACAAGCAATTGGCGCGCGACGACCACTGACTCCCGCCAGCCCCGGTGGCATGCTAAGTGCTTATATTGCGGCAATTCTCAGGGCGGTCACCCATGTCAAAGGTCCGGCGCCAGTTGCGATTCGGCGCCTTCTTCAGCGTTCCCGGCTGCCATCCGACAGGCTGGCGCCATCCCGACGCGATCTGCGAGACCGATCTCGATTTCCGCTATCTCGCCGACATGGCGCGCACCGCCGAGCGCGGCAAGCTCGATTGCATGTTCTTCCAGGACAGCGTCGCCATTCCCGGCAGCACCGCGGTCTATGGCGCCAAGCCGTTCCGGGTGAAGAACGGCCGACAGGCGCACATCGAGCCGATGAGCGCGATCGCCGCCCTCGCCGCGATCACCAGCCGCATCGGCTTGGTGTCGACCTGCACCACCTCCTACAACGAGCCCTACAACGTCGCGCGCCGCTTCCTCACCATCGACCACATCAGCGGCGGGCGCGCCGGCTGGAACCTCGTGACCTCGCAGGCCGAGGACGAGGCGGTGAATTTCGGCCGCGACGCCCATTTCGAGCACGGCGTGCGCTACGACCGCGCCGCCGAATTCCACGACGTCGTGATCGGCCTGTGGGACAGCTGGGAAGACGACGCCTTCCTGCGCGACAAGAAGAGCGGCGTCTGGTTCGACTTCGACAAGATGCACATCCTGCGCCACAAGGGACAGCACTTCACGGTGCGCGGGCCTTTGAACGTGGCGCGCTCGCCGCAGGGCCGCCCGGTCGTGGCGCAGGCCGGCTCGTCGGATATCGGCATGGAGCTCGCCGCCCGCACCGCCGACATGGTGTTCACCGCCCAGACTACCATCAAGGAGGGCCAGGATTTCTGCAACGACATGCGCTCTCGTGTGGTGAACTATGGGCGCGGGCCGGAAGACATCCGCATCTTTCCCGGCATCATGCCGATCGTCGGCCGCACCGAAACAGAAGCGCGCGAGAAATACGAAGAGCTGCGCTCGCTGGTCGACGACGGCGTCGGCATCGCCGGCGTGGCGCGGCTGGCCGGCGGCGTCGACATCTTCGCCTGCGATCCCGACGGGCCGCTGCCGGAATTGAAGCCGAGCAATGCCGCGCGGGCGCGCCAGGACATGATCATCGCCATGGGCAAGCGCGGCATGACCATCCGCGAGATCGGCCGCGTGCTGGCGATGAGCCAGGCCCATCGCGTCCTATATGGCACGCCGAGCCAGCTCGCCGACGACATGCAGGCCTGGCTCGAGGCCGGCGCCTGCGACGGCTTCAACCTGTTGTTCCCGCACTACCCCAAGCCGCTCGAGGAATGGGTGACCATGGTCGTGCCCGAACTGCAGCGCCGCGGCATCTTCCGCACCGAGTACGAGGGCAAGACTTTCAGGGAAAACCTCGGGGTGCCGATCCCGCCGAACATCCATACGGCGAACCGCACCAGTGTTCAGGTCAAGGCGGCCGCCGCCAATGACTAAGCGCCAACTCAAACTAGGCGGCTTCTTCAGCGTGCCGGGCAACCATCTGGCGGGCTGGCGCCATCCCGATGCGGTGCCCACGGCCGACATGGATTTCCGCGAATACGCCCATATCACCCAGGTCGCGGAAGAAGCCAGGTTCGACACCATCTTCTTCCAGGATACGGTGGGCGTGGCCGGCAGCCGCGCGCTGGCGCGCGGCGAGCGCACCCGCGCCAAGCTCTCGCGCACCGTCAAGCTCGAGCCGACGGCGACGCTGGCGGCGCTCGCCATGGTGACGAGCCGGATCGGCCTGGTCGCGACCGCGACCACGACCTACAACGAGCCCTACAACATCGCCCGGCGCTTCGCCTCGATCGACCATATCAGCGGCGGCCGCGCCGGCTGGAATCTGGTGACCTCGCAGATCGAGGACGAGTCGGAGAATTTCGGCTTCGACGAGCACCTGGCGCACGCCGAGCGCTACGAGCGCGCCGCCGAATTCTACGAGGTCGTCACTGGCCTGTGGGACAGCTGGGAAGACGGCGGTCTGTTGCGCGACAAGCAAAGCGGCGTCTACATGGACCGCGACAAGGTCCACTTCCTCGACCACGTCGGCAAGCACTTCAAGGTCAAGGGACCGCTCAACATCACCCGCTCGCCGCAGGGCTGGCCGGTGGTGGCGCAGGCGGGCTCGTCCGAGGCCGGGCGCGAACTCGCGGCCCGCACCGCCGACGTGGTGTTCACCGCCCAGACCAAGATCGACGAGGCGAAGGTATTTTATGCCGATATCAAGGATCGCGCCGCGCGCTACGGGCGGACCCCCGATGATATAAAAATCATGCCGGGCCTCACGCCCGTGCTCGGCCGCACCATGGCAGAGGCGCGCGAGAACTACGAATACCTGCAGTCGCTGATGCCCGACGACGTGGCGCTGCAGTCGCTGGCCCACATCTCGGGCGGTCTCGACCTCACTAAGTTCCCGCTCGACGGGCCATTGCCCGAGCTGCCGCCCAGCAATGCCGCCAAGGCGCGCCAGGCTCTGGTGGTGCGCACCGCGCGCGAGGGCAACATGACGTTGCGCCAGATCGCCCGCCACACCGCCGCCGGCACCGGCCATCGCGTGCTGGTCGGCACGCCCGAGTACATGGCCGACGAGATGGAGGCGTGGCTCGAGGAAGAGGCGGCGGACGGCTTCAACGTCGTCTGCAACTACTATCCCAAGCCGTTCGAGGATTTCTGCCGCCTGGTCGTGCCCGAGCTGCAGCGGCGCGGCATCTTCCGCACCGAGTACGAAGGCACGACCCTGCGCGAGAATTTGGGCTTACGCGTTCCGGAGAACCGATACATACGCCATGCCCGACAAGGGCTGGCAAAGGAGGCGTCATGAGGAAGCTCACGATTGCTGCGGCAGCCGGGCTCGCCGCGCTGGGGTTGGCGACGACGGCCTTTGCGCAAGGCCCCACCGAGAAAGTGCGCAAGCTCAACCTCTACTCCTGGCCGCAGGCGGCTCTGCCGCAGAGCTATCAGGCGGCGCAGCTGATCGCCCAGCAATGGCGCCAGCTTGGGCTGGAGGTCGAGGTCAAGCCCTTGCAGCGCCAGGCGCAGACCCAGCTCATCTGGTTCAGCCGCGACAAGTGGGACGTCACGATGTGGCGTATGGTCGGCCGGCCCGAGCGCAGCGATCCCGACGAGTTCCTCTACAGCCTCTACCACTCGAGCTACATCGAGAAGGGCTATAACCTCGTCGGCTACCTCAATCCCGAATACGACAAGCTGGCCGAGAAGCAGCGCACGCAGCTCGACCGCGAGGAGCGGCGCAAGACGGCGTTCGCCATGCAGGAGATCATCAACCGCGACCAGCCCAACGCCTTCCTGGTCCATCCCAAATACCCGCTCGCCTTCAACAAGGCGGTGTTCAAGGAAGACAGCGTCGTCAACCAGAGCGGCATCGGCATCCGCAACATCTGGACCTTCCTCAACATCGTGCCGCTCGGCGCGCAGAAGGACCTGATCATCAACAGCAACGAAACGATCAACGCCACCAATCCGCTCTATATCGGCGGCGCGGTCGACAGCTGGGTCACCGACCTGATCTGGGATCGCGTCATGCGCATCGGCCCCGACGGCATGCCGCGGCCGTGGGCCGCCGAGAGCGTCGCCTGGGCCGACGACAAGACCATCGACGTCAAGCTGCGCGCCGGCATGAAATGGCATGACGGCAAGCCGGTGACGGTCGAGGACGTGATCTTCTCGTTCGAAGCGCCGGCCGGCGACAAGGCGCCGATGTACAAGCCCTTCGTCACCGACATCGCGTCGATGGAAAAGACCGGCGATCTCGGCTTGCGCTTCAAGCTCAAGCAGCCCAACACGACCTTCCTCACCGCCTCGCTGGCCAAGGTCAACCTGATCCCCAAACACATCTGGGAGCCGGTGCTGAAGGACCTGGCGGGCAAGCCCGAGACCGCCGAGCAGCTCAAGGAGGTGTCCAAGATCGGATCGGGGCCGTTCAAGCTGGTGCGCTGGAGCCCCACCGAGGAGATCGTACTCGAGCGCAACGGCGAGCATTTCGCGGCGCCCAAGATCGAGCGTTGGATCATGCGCATCGTGCCCAACGCCGAGGCGACGCTCGGCATGCTGAAGCGTGGCGAGCTCAACTTCATCGGCATCTTCGGCGGCGACCCCGAGGTGCTGGTCAAGTTCGCCAAGGACAACCCCGACATCGCCATCAAGAGCGAGGTCGATATCGGCTTCGAGTACGTCGCCTTCAACAACCGCCGCCCACCGTTCGACGACGTCGCCTTCCGGCGCGCGCTGTCGCTTTCGATCGACCGCCGCCTGATGGTCGCCGCGGCCTGGCAGGATTATGCGATTCCGGCCAATTCGCATGTCTCGCCGGTGCTCAGCTTCTGGCACGATCCCGCGGTCGACCAGCTCAAGACCGGCCTCGCCGAAGCCAAGAAGATCCTGCAGGACGCCGGCTACCGCGTGGTCGGCGGCAAGCTCTACTACCCGGTCGGCAAGCAAGAAAAGCTGACGACTGAGTAGACTCTCACGTTCCTCTCCCCCTTGGGGGAGAGGAGCTTGAAGCGATAACGGGGCAGGTGAGATGGGAGTGATATGAAGCTAGTCCTCGAGCGCTTCACCCACAACGCGCTGGCGCTGCTGGCGGTCACCACCATCCTGTTCTTCATGTTCCGGCTGATGCCGGGCACGCCGCTCGCGGCGTTCATCAACGAGAACCTGAACGCCGACCAGCAGCAGATGATGCTCGAGCAGTTCGGCCTCGATAAGCCGATGTGGCAGCAGTACTTCATCTACCTGGGCAACCTCCTGCAAGGCGAGTTCGGCCTGTCCTTCTTCCAGCGCCGCCCCGTCATGACCATCTTGCTGGAAGTCCTGCCCAACTCGCTGATCCTGACTCTCATCTCGTTGATCATCGCCTACATTTTCGGCGTGCTGGCCGGCGCGTGGCTGGCCTGGAAGCGCGGCAGCTGGATCGAACGCGTCGCGGTGCCGGCCGTGCTGGCGACGCGCGCCGCTCCCGAGTTCTGGATCGGCATGGTCCTGCTGGCGCTCCTGTCGTTCAACGCCGGCTGGTTCCCGTCCGGCGGCGCCAGCAGCCCCGGGCAGGCCTATGCCAACAACTGGCAGCGCATCGCCTCATGGGACTACGTCCACCATCTTGCCTTGCCGGTCCTGACCCTGGCCCTCTACCTGCAGGGCCTGCCCTTGCTGCTGATGCGGTCCAACATGCTGGAGGTGATGCACGAGGAGTTCGTCACCATGGCGCGCATGAAGGGCTTCTCCGAATGGCGCATCGTCATCCACCACGCCGCACGCAACGCGCTCCTGCCGGTGGCCACCGCCTTCGCCCTGGGCGTCGGCTTGTCGATGGGCGGCAATGTCGTGATCGAGACGGTGTTCAGCTGGCCCGGCATCGGCCGCCTGCTGGTCCAGGCCGTCTCCGTCCACGACTATCCGCTGGCACAGGGCGCTTTCCTGATGATCGCTCTGGTGCTGGCGCTGATGAACTTCGTCGCCGACCTTTTGTACATGGTCCTCGACCCGCGGGTGAGCCATGGTCGAAAGAGCTGAACCGGTCGTTCCCGCGCGCAGCAACTGGCCGCTTCTGCCGGTGCTGCGACGCATGGCGGCGATGCCGCTCAGGGATCCGTTCGCCTTCACCGGCCTGCTGATCTACGTGCTGTTCGTGCTGGTGGCGCTGTTCGCCGACCATCTGGCGCCGCTCGATCCGCTGGAGATCCTGTTCACCAAGACGGGCAAGCTCGCGGCCAACGTCGCGCCCTCCGCCGACTTTCCCCTCGGCACCACCAATCTCGGCCGAGACATCTACGCCCAGCTCGTGCATGGGACGCGCAGCGCGCTCGCCGTCGGCCTGTCCGCCGCCGTCATCGTCGCGTCAGTCGGCACCATCGTCGGCCTGGTGGCGGGTTATTTCGGCGGTACCACCGACGCCGTCCTGATGCGCATCGCCGACATGGCGCTCAGCCTGCCGTTCCTGCCGTTCGTCATCGTGCTGACGGGGTTTCTAGGCGCCAGCACCTCCAACATCGTGCTCGCCGTCGCGCTGCTCCTGTGGCCCAACTCGGCGCGCGTCATCCGGAGCCAGGTGCTGACCTTGCGCGAGCGCGCCTATGTCGAGGCGGCGCGCGTCACCGGCGCCAGCTCCTGGCGCATCCTGTTCGTGCACATCGCCCCCAACATCCTGCCGCTCAGCTTCGTCTATGCCGCCATCGCCATCGGCTGGGCGATCATCACCGAAGCCAGCGTCAGCTTCCTGGGCTTCGGCGATTCGACCAGCGTGTCGTGGGGCATGATGTTGCAGGACGCCTTTTCCTCGCAGGCGCTGTCGCGCGGCCAGTACGCCTGGTTCGTGCCGCCCGGCGTCTGCATCATCCTGGTCGTGGTCGCGGGCTTCTTCATCAGCCGCGGCTACGAAGAGGTCTTCATGCCGAGGCTGCGCGGCCGATGATCCTCGAGGTCGACGGCCTGGAAATCCACTACGACACCCGGGCCGGCGGGGCCAGGGAAGTGGTACGTGCGGTCGACGGCGCGTCATTTGCCGTCCCCGAGGGCCGCATCGTCGGCCTGGTGGGCGAATCGGGCTGCGGCAAGACCACGGCGGTGCGCGCCATCATGGGCGTGCTGGCCGAGAACGGCAGGCAGGCCGGCGGGCGCGTCGTCTTCAAGGGCGAGGCGCTCGACGAGGCCGCCACCCGCAAGCTCCGGTGGCGCGACATCGCCTATGTGCCGCAAAGCGCCATGAGCTCGCTCGATCCGGTCTACACCGTCGGCGCCCAGCTCGTTGAGGTCTTGACCAAGCGCGGCAACGAATCGGGCCGCGCCGCCCGCGCCCGCGCGGCCGAGCTGTTCGACCTGGTCGGCCTGAGCGAAAGCCGGCTGGCCGACTATCCCCATCAATTCTCCGGCGGCATGCGCCAGCGCGCGGCGATCGCCATGGCGCTGGCGCTGAAACCCAGCCTGTTGCTGGCCGACGAGCCGGTGACGGCGCTCGACGTCATCGTCCAGCGCCAGATCCTCGACATGCTGCGCGACCTGCAGCAGCGCCTCAAGCTCTCGATGGTGCTGGTGACGCACGACATCAGCGTCGTGGCCTATCTGTGCGACGACGTGGTCGTGATGTATGCCGGCCAGGTGATCGAGAGCGGCCCCGTGCGCGAGGTGCTGGCGCGGCCGCGCCATCCCTACACGATGGGCCTGCGCAACGCCTTTCCCGACCTGATGTCGGACGCGCTGGAGCTGGTGCCGATCAGCGGCAGCCCACCCGACCTCAGCGATCCGCCGCCTGGCTGCCGCTTCGCGCCGCGCTGTCCTTTCGCGCTCAGCGCCTGCATGACAGGCTCAGCCATGGTTGCGCGCGGCAGCGACCGGACTCATCTCTCGGCCTGCCTGCGCGACGACGAGGCCGATCTTCTCCGCAAAGCCGCATTGGATCCCGCGACATGGCTGCGCTCGTCGAACTTCGCGACGTCGTAAAGCACTTCCCCGTCGGCCGCTCGCTGGGCGAGATCGTGCGCGGCAAGCATCCGGCAGTGCGCGCGCTCGACGGCGTGAGCTTCGACGTCGGCTCGGGCGATGCCGTGGCCGTCGTCGGCGAGTCGGGCTGCGGCAAGACCACCTTGGGGCGCCTGATGCTGAAGCTCGTGGAGCCGACCGCCGGCTCGATCGCCTTCGACGGCACCGCGCTGGCGGGCCTGGCCGGCGAGAGCCTGCGCGGCTTCCGGCGCCAGGCCCAGCTGGTTTTCCAGAACCCATTCGATGCGCTCAACCCGCGCTTCACCATCTACCGCGCCGTCGCCGAGCCGTTGCTCAACGCCGGGATCGACAAGTCGGAACACATGGATCGCGTGGCGTCGGCGTTCCGGCGCGTCCACCTGCCCGACCTCGACCGCTATCTCGACAAGTATCCGCATCAGCTGAGCGGCGGGCAGCTCCAGCGCGTCGTGCTGGCGCGCGCGCTCGTGCTCGCGCCGCGCTTCCTGGTCGCCGACGAGCCGGTGTCGATGCTCGATGTCAGCGTGCGCGCCGGCATCCTCGCCTTGATGCGCGAGATACGCGACGCCATGGGGCTGAGCGCCATCTACATCTCCCACGATCTCGCCCTGGTGCGTTACCTCTGCGAGCGCACCTTGGTGATGTACCTGGGCCGCATCGTCGAGGACGGGCCGACCAGGGAGATCGTGCGCCGGCCGCTCCACCCCTACACCCGGGCCCTGGTTGCGGCCGTTCCGGTCCCCGATGCCGATCAGTTGCGTCAGCCCTTGCCGATCAAGGGCAACGTGCCCGATGCGCGCGAGCCGCCGAGCGGCTGCTCCTTCCGCGACCGCTGCCCCTATGCGATGCCCCGCTGCTCGGCGGAGACGCCGCAGCTGCGACCTGCCGCCGGAGGGCATCATGTGGCTTGCCATCTCGACTAGTCTTCGCTGGGAGCGCGCCACTCCAGTGGCGCTCATGCGGTGTCGAAACTTGAAGAAAGATGCGCAACTGGAGTTGCGCGCTCCCAGCAATGAGCGAGAATTCCTCCCATGCCTGACGCCGTCCTCAAGAACGACCAAACCGCCTGCGATCCGGTGACCCTGGAGATCGTCCGCGGCGCCGTCCGCGCCGCCCAGGCCGAGATGGAGGCGCTGATCGAGCGCACCGCCATCTCCGCCTTCATTCGCGAGAAGAAGGATTTTTACACCGCGCTGTTCGACGCCGATGGCGTCATGGCGGTGGGCTCGAATCTGCCGGTGTTCGGCGACATCTGCGGGCCGGTGTTCCGCGACTTCCCGCCCGACACCATGCGCGCGGGCGACCTCTACTGGTACAACGACTGCTACGGCTCGCGCGGCGCCATCTCGCACTCCAACGATCAGGTGCTGGTGGCGCCGGTGTTCCACGACGGACGCCGCTGCGGCTTCGTCATGGGCTGGGCGCATTTCTCCGACATCGGCGGCCTGCGTGCCGGCTCGATCAGCCCCGACACCACCGACATCTTCCAGGAAGGCATTATCGTCCCGCCGACCAAGCTTATGGACGCCGGCGTCACCAACGAGGCGACGCTAAAAATCTTTTACCGCAACTCGCGCTTCCCCGAGCAGAATCTGGGCGACATGCGGGCGCTGATGGCGAGCACGGCGCTGGGTGTGAAGCGCATCGAGGAGATCGTGGCGCGTTTCGGCCACGACGTGGTGGCCGACGCGCTCAGCCAACTGCTGGCGCGCACGCGCAATCTGGTGCGCGCCAAGCTCGCCGAGACCTTCGACTACGGTACCCATCGCTTCACCGACGCCATCGACTCGGACGGCCATGACAACGGGCCGTTCCACATCAGGCTGGCGCTGACTCGCGAACGCGGGGCAAATGGCGAGGACCGCTTCATCTTCGATGCCACCGAGACCGACGATCAGTCGCCCGGCCCGGTC
>Ga0070698_100010089_pt1 | contig 10090 bp, 9 predicted proteins | sample KBSK1502metaG_FD_65477 | JGI IMG/M metagenome (GOLD analysis project Ga0070698, IMG submission 65477) | Corn, switchgrass and miscanthus rhizosphere microbial communities from Kellogg Biological Station, Michigan, USA - KBS K1-50-2 metaG | ecosystem: Host-associated > Plants > Roots >... | reverse complement strand
TCAAATTGCCATTCTAAGAATGGTTTGGGGGTTTCCGGTTTGGAGTGTGGGCCCAAACCACATACGCTCAACCCCAAACCAGTTCAGTTGATGTCAGCAATCGACGATCTCGCAACAGAACTGAGCAAGCTGCCGGGCATCGGGAGAAAGACGGCGCTCCGGCTCACGTACCACTTGTTGAAGCAGTCGAAGGAGCAGAGTCGCCGGCTCGCGGAATCGCTGCTCACCCTCAGCGATCGCGTGCGGCCGTGCGAACGCTGCTTCAACCTGACGGAAGATCCGGTGTGTTCCATCTGTCGGGATCCCCGGCGCGATCAATCACTCCTCTGTGTCGTCGAAGAGCCGTCCGACATTGGAGCGATCGAGCGGGCCGGAGAATTCCGCGGTGTCTATCACGTTCTGGGCGGCCGGCTGGCGCCGCTCGACGGAGTGGGACCGGAAGATCTCAATGTGGTGGCGCTGGTAGCGCGTGTGTCGAACGGCAGCGTACGTGAGGTGATCGTGGCGACAAATCCGAGTCTCGAGGGAGAAGCGACCGCGGTCTTCGTGCAGCGCGAGCTTGCGCGGGTACCCGTCAACGGCGGGCCAGGGGTCAGCGTGACCCGGATCGCGCGCGGGCTGCCGATCGGCGGCGACCTGGAATACGCCGATGGCGCGTCCATCGCGCAGGCGCTTGCCGCGCGGAGGGCGATGTGAGACTGAGATCACGTCGCCGCGCGGGTCGCAATCGCCTCATCACTGCCGGATTTGTCGGCGGCGTCGTCGCGGGGCTCGTCGTGTGGAGCATGCAAATTCGGCGCTGCCGGCGTGATTTGTTCAGCAGCAACGCATTGCGTCGCCTGGCGGCGCTCGGCTACCTCGGTGGACACCCCACCGTGGAGACGGCGAAAATCCTGAGCGAGTATGTTCGCTGGGAGAAGAAGGCCGTTTTGCGGAAGCGCGCCGAACGTCTCCTGAGTCGCATGCAGCGCCGTCTGGTGTAGATTGGCGACCTTACTCTTATGGTTTGGGGCGAGGGGTTTGGGGTTCGAACCCTCGCTCCGGAAAGCTGACCGCAAACCGCACACCCCACTCCTCTTCCCGCTCGCATGCCAGTAGGCAGTGCAAGTTGGTCGTTCACCGAAGACGACTTCGGCGCGATCACGCAGTCGCTGCAACGCTTCCTGCACGACAGCAACGCGCGGTGCGCGCTGCTTGTCGATCGCACGGGTCAGCTCGTGGCGACGGTGGGCGAGCAGCCGAAGTTCGATCCGACCACGTTTGCCACGCTCACGGCGGCGGACTTCAGCGCCAACGATCAACTGGCGAAGCTGATCGGGGAGAACGACTTCAACTCGCTCTTTCACCAGGGCGAGAAGGAGTCGATGTATCTCGCGGACATAGCGCGGCGCGTGATTCTGGTGGTCTTGTTCGACAATCGAACGACGCTCGGGCTCGTGCGTCTCAAGATGAAAGAGGTCGTGGTCGAGCTGGCCAAGCTGTTTGAAGAAGTGTTCTCGCGCGGTGGGACGCGCGGCGGCAAGCCGGGCCTGTTGTCGGGCGCCGACGACGAAATCGACAAGCTGTTCCAATAGGGAGCCGAGACAGCTATGTCGATGATCAACTATGCGTCGCGCGAGATCAATTGCAAAATCGTGTATTACGGTCCGGGACTCGGCGGGAAGACGACGAACCTGGAACATGTCTACGGCAAAGTGACGCCGGACACGCGCGGCAAACTAATCTCGCTCGCGACGGAGACGGAACGAACGCTCTTCTTCGACTTTTTGCCCGTCGATCTGGGCTCAATTCGCGGCTTCAAGACGCGGTTTCATCTTTACACCGTCCCGGGACAAGTCTACTACAACGCGAGCCGCAAACTGATTCTCAAAGGCGTGGACGGCATCGTGTTCGTCGGCGATTCGCAGCTCGAGCGCATGGAGGCGAATCAGGAGGCCATGCAGAACCTGTACGACAACATGGCCGAGTACGGCTACGATCTCACGAGGATGCCGTTCGTGATCCAGTACAATAAGCGTGATCTACCGAACGCGGCGCCCGTCAAGGATCTCCAGGCGGCCATGAATCCGGGTTGGGAAGTCACAGACGCCGCCAAGCAGCGCGTGACGCCCGATCCGTATCACGCGGGCGAGAATCTCATCGAGCAGGTGGACGGCACGTGGATCGAACACGCGCAGTACTTCGAGGCAGTGGCTGTGACGGGCGAAGGAGTGTTCGATACGTTGAAGGCCGTGTCGAAGCTCGTGCTCAAGGCGTTGGCGTAATGGTCTGCGGTTTGGGGTTTGTGGTCTGCGCCCAGACCCCAGACCCCGAACCACAAACTGGTGTGGGATGAATCTCCCCAACGGACTCACCGTCGCCCGAATCGCGGTCACTCCGCTGATCGCGGCGCTGCCGCTCGTTCCATCGACGCGGGCGCGGCTGGCGGCGTGGCTGTTGTTCGTTGCCGCCGCGACAACGGATTGGGTCGACGGATTTCTCGCGCGGAGGCGAAAACAGGAGACGGACCTGGGTCGCATGCTCGACCCGCTCGCGGACAAGCTGCTCCTCGTGGGCACCTTCGTGCCGATGTACTTCCTCGCGCACCGATTTCCCTTTCACACGCCGATCGGAAACTTCGGATTGCCGTGGTGGGTGGTGGCGATCGTGCTGGGACGCGAAGTGACGATGACGTGGTTCCGTCAATTTGCGGCAAAGCGCGGCGTGGTCATCGGCGCAATCTGGCCGGCGAAGTGGAAGACGTTCATCCAGCTGATCTGGCAGGGGTCCGCCTACCTGTGGTTCTGGGTCGCGTCGCTCGCGGCTGACCGGCAGTGGCCGCCGGAGAAGTGGCACAAGACGTCGCTCTTCATCGGCAGCGTCGGCACGTTCATGATGTGCACGGCGATCGCACTCACGCTGTATTCGCTCTACATCTATATGAGAGATTACGGCTATCTACTCCGTGCTCGCCCCATGGTGGATCCTGACGCGGGACATCCGCGTGCGTGAATAGGGGTAGCCGGCGCGACAAAACTGACGATGGCACGTGTGACCGAATCGCGGCACCCTGAGTTAGACCAATGAGGACGTGCGGGCCCCGATAAAGGCCGTCTTGACACAGGGTTGCACGCTCCTTACATCCGTGATGCTCGTGTCCGTGGTGTCCATTCCCTCCAGGGCATCACCGCTGGATGCGCGCTCTCGCGGCGTGATCAGCCAATATCGCGGTAAAGATACCCACCACACTTTCGGAGGCTTTGTGCGGAAGTTTCACATTTTCACGTTGGTCGCTGCTCTCCTCGCGCTGGTGACATCCAGTGCGTCTGCACAGCGCCGGCTGGCTGGGCGCGTCGTAGCGGCGAACGGGGCACCGGTCGCTAGTGCGGCTGTGACCGTGCAGGGCACGCCTTTCACCGCGTATACGGGTGACGATGGTCGATTCGCCTTCACGAATGTGGGTGAAGGCGCCAAGGTTCTCGTCGTTCGTCGCATCGGCTATAAGCGCGTGAGCGTGCCTGTGCCAGCCACGCAGAACGACGTCGAGGTGAAAATCGAGAAGGACGTGCTCGAGTTAGAGAAGGTCGTCATCACTGGCGCCGTAACGTCCGTGTCGAGCGCAAACGCGGCGCAGTCGGTGACATCGCTCTCCGCGGAGCAGATTGTGAGGGCACCTACGCCGATGCTGGAAAACGCGCTGCAAGGGAAAATCCCGGGCGCACTCGTCACGACGAACTCTGGCGCGCCGGGCGGCGGATCACAGGTCCAGCTTCGCGGCATCTCGTCGATCAACGCGAACGCACAACCGCTATACGTGGTCGACGGCGTCATCGTCAGCAATGCCCAGATCGCGATCGGCTTGAACTCCGTGACGAACGCCGGCGGCGGCATCAATAGCTCACAGGACCAGATGGTGAACCGCATCGCGGATATCAATCCTGAGGACATCGAGACACTCGAAGTGCTCAAGGGAGCCTCGGCGGGCGCGATTTACGGATCACGGGCCGCGGCAGGCGTCATCGTCATAACGACGAAACGCGGTCAGAGCGGACGTCCTACCATGAGCGTCACGCAGCGGCTGGGCCAATTCTCACTCTCTAAACATTACGGTACTCGCTGCTTTGGGTCGCAAGCCGAAGCAATGGCGTGGGCCGGTGTGTCTACGGCGGCGCAACTCTCGTCGCCGTGGTCGCCGGTGTGCCATGACTTCGAAAAAGAGTACTACAGCGGCAACGACATGTCCTACGAGACGGATTTGTCGGCCCGCGGTGGCACGGCGAGCGGCACGACGTTCTTTCTCAACGGGCTTGCCAAGCGTGACAACGCAATCGGCAAGAGCACGTACTACGCGAAGCACACGCTGACGGCCAACATCGGCCAGCTCATCGGCAGCCGCACGAATATTCGAGTGAACAACAACTTCGCGCACTCGTTGACCGACCGCGGCGTGCATGGCAACGACAACAGCCCGATCGTATCGCCGGGCGACATCTTCTCCGGCACGCCGTCGTTCTTCGATCTCAGCTCGGGCGCTCGCAATCCATGGATCACCGAGGGAACGAATCCGTGGCAGACGGCAGCGAAGCTTCGCGCACCGGAAGAAGTATTCCGCTATATCGGAAGCGTCCACGCCACGTACAACGCATATTCCTCAACGCACCAATCTCTCGACCTGAACTTCCAGGGCGGGGTGGACGCGTATCACGATGCGGGGAGAATCACGTCGCCGGCCGACCTGTACTTTGAGCCGGCGGATGGACTACCCGGATCGGTGATTCGGAGTGATGCTACCTCGACGCAGGCAGGACTAACTGCGTCCGGCGTTCATAAGTGGATTACCTCCTACGGTACCGCGACCACGTCCTTCGGACTGCGGAAGGAGCGTCGTGACTTCGACCAGATGCTCAACCGCGCGCAGAACGTGCCGGCGGGCGCCCAGAACGTCATTCTTGGCGCCGTTCAGTCGCAGTTGGAAAGCATCACGCTGGTGAAGGACTTCGCGTACTTCGCGCAGGAGGAGTTCCTCGCACTGGACGATCGGCTCTTCCTGACCCTCTCTACGAACTCCGAGCGGTCGAGCGTGAACGGGGACGACAAGAAGTTCTACTCGTATCCGAAATACGCTGCGTCGTACCGTTTGCCTTGGCTGCCGCCAGCAGCGCAGGAGATCAAGCTGCGTGTGGCGTATGGTAAGGCCGGAAACCAGCCGCCCTTTGGTTACAAGTTCACGGCGCTCGCCACTGGTGTGAATGACGGACTGCTTGGTGGTCGCCCCTCGCAGGTCGCGGGGAATCCGGTGATCAAACCGGAGTTGTCCAGCGAAACTGAGGGCGGCGTCGACGCGCAGTTCTTCAACGGCCGCATGGGCGTGACGGCAACGTACTTCAAGAAGAATGTCGACGACCTGATTCTCGCAGTTTCGACGGCACCATCCACCGGGTTCACGACGAAGTACCTCAACGGCGGCAAGCTGACGAACGAAGGCTCCGAGTTCAGTCTCGACGTGACTCCGCTGGACGAGTCGTCTGGTTTGCAGTGGATCTCGCACACAACCTTCGCGCAGGTGCACAGCCTGATCAACAAGCTCGAGGACTGCACCAATCGTCGTGCGGATGGAACCTGCACTCCGGTTCCCGCGTTCCGTCCTGGCGTCGGTTCGTTCGGCACCTCATACGGGAGCCCGTGGATTCAAGAAGGCCAGTCGGCGACAATGATCCAAGTGAGAGGGGAGTGCCGCGTAGGTGGCGTCCCAACTGGCCCCACCGCCGGGGCATTGAACGCCAGCGGCCGTTGTCCGTCAGCGAACCGCGTCAACATTCTTGTCGAGAGCGCTCCGAAATACACGATGGGCTTTGGGAACTCCGTCAACTGGAATCAGTTCTCGCTCTACGGTTTGCTCGACTGGCGCAAAGGCGGCAAGGCCGTGAACCTGACGAATAACTATTGGGACGAGACGGGACTCTTGCAGGACACGTTGAAGGCGCACGTGCGCGACAGCCTGTGGCGAGCCGCTCAGCCAGTGTACGTCGAGGATGCCGGCTTCTTGAAACTTCGCGAGCTGTCGCTGTCGTATCGCCTGCCGCAGAAGTTGCTGGCAGACTATTTCACATTCGGGAAGGACGTGCGCCTGGAGTTGTCCGGAAGAAATCTTTGGACCAAGACCAAGTACACGGGATACGATCCAGAGGTGTCGAATTTCTCGAACCAGAACCTCGGCCGCTTCCAGGACGTCACGCCATATCCAGCGAGCCGCAGTTGGTTCTTCTCTGTCTCCGCGAACTTCTAAGCTGACCCATACCACGAGGCGAAAAGCTTTCTATGACTAGACGCACTTTGGCGCTGTTCGCGTCGGCCGCCCTGTTGAGTGGGTGCGGCGACTCGACGGCGGTGTCTGACCTCAACAACGTGTCCGCCGAGACTATCAAAGGTGGGCTGACCACGGCGAGCGCGCGGTTGTTGGTCACGGGACTGTTGAACCAGTATCGGAACAGCGCAACGGGAACGTGGCTCGTCTTCCCCGAGACAATGGCGCGCGATGCCCTGCGCATTGACAAAGCGGAATCGCGATTCTTATCGGAGATCATCGGCTCGACGGCGCCGGACTACAGTGCCTTTACAGGTGGTGGCGCGTTCACGGGCTTCTTTGTCGGTATTCGCTCGGCGAACACCCTGATCGATGCCGCGAAGGGAGCGACTGCGGCGTCCGGCATGAGCACAGCCGAACTATCGTCGCTCGTCGGGCTTGGTCAGACGATAAAGGCGCTGAACTACTGGAACGTGATGGAGACGCGCGATTCCATCGGAATGCCGATCGCGCTGAACCAGCCTATCACCGCGCCACCGGCGCCGTGGTGTGACAAGCCGAGTGTGCTCGCGTACATCTCGGCGCTGCTCGACAGCGGTTCGACGGCACTCTTGGCCGGAAGCGCGGTGTTTCCTGTAACTCTGCCTTCCGGGTATACCGCCGTCGCTGGCACCCCAGCCGGATTCAACGCATTCAATCGCGGTCTCAAGGGGAAAGTGGAGTTCTACCGCGGAATCAGTCGGCAAGGCGGCACAGGCGCTACAGGGTACAATGCCGCGGTCACTGCGCTCGGGCAATCGTTCCTGTCAACGACGGCGGCGATGACGCTCGGCGTGTTCGAGAACTACAGCACGGCGTCAGGCGAGACGCAGAATCCGCGCGTGGATGCAGCGCTGCATCTCAACTCGGTGGTGAATGACAGCGTGCAGGCTGGCGACACGCGGTCGGCGAAGATCGTAAAGGCTCTCGCCCCATACTCGATCACGATCAGCGGGACGGTTGTCTCGACGCAGTATGACTTCGCACAGAGTCTCGGGGCGGCCAGTTTGACCGCGCCGATTCCAATCCTCAAGAACGAGGAGCTGCTGCTGCTGCGTGCACAGGCCCAGATCGAGCGTGGCCAGCTCGCACTCGCGACCGCCGACATCAACACCGTCCGAACGAGTTACGGTCTTGCCGCGTATGCGCCGCCATTCGCCACGGCCGCCGCGGCGCGCACCGCTGTGTTATACGAAAAGCGGTACTCGCTGTTGATGGAAGGCGCGCAGCGCCTCGTTGACCTGCGCGCATATGGAACACTCAATGCAACGAGCTTCAAGCCGGGCCCGAACTCTCCGTTCGCGGGCGACATCTTCACGCAGGCGCTTCCCATTCCACTCAATGAGGTGAGCGCGCGCGGCGGCTCGGTGACGGCGGCAGCGTGTCCGTAATAGCCGCGCTGTACGTAGGGTAGCCGCAAGAGAGCGGCGGCTCGTGTTTGAGCCGCCGCTCTTTTGCTAATATCAATCAGAGCTTCGAGGTTTCGTATGCGCTGGCGAGTGGTCGCGGTTGCCCTTTTCGCATTGCCCGTCGCGGCGTGCGTGCACCGCGCGTCGTCCGAGCAAGCGCAACCAGCGCTGATTTCCGTCATCACGCGCGCCGATCTAGAGCGCATTCACGCCAGAACCGCACTCGACGCGGTTCAGCGGCTTCGGTCCGATGCCCTGACCGCTCGTGCGCCCAGCTCCGTGCTGCTCAACAAGCACATCCATCCGGTGGTCTTTCTCAACGATCAGTATCTCGGCGCTGTGGACGAACTGCAGCATTATCCGGCAGATAGCATCGAGGAGATTCGGATTCTCAGCGGCCCTGACGCCGTCACGAGGTTCGGCAGCCAGTACGGCGGTGGGGTCATTCAGATCATCGCCCGAATCAGTTAGCGATGCGGCTCGGGGCAACAAGCGTGGTGCTACTGCTTCTCTCGCGCGAGGTTTGGTGCCAGAGCCGCCCCCCTGCGGATTCGGGACGGGAACCGCAGAAGTTGGCGCCTGTGACCGTGCAGGCGGATTCGTCGCCGACACGACTCGTTGATCCTTACGGCTTCGAAACGCGTCGCTTGCACGCAACCGGTGGTTATTTCATCACAGAGAAGGAGATCGAGCGGAGGCGTGCGACCGAAGTGGAGCAAATCCTTCGCAGCGTGCCAGGCATCTTGATCGATCACTACGGCGTCGTGTGGCTGGAACGAGGCACGCTTTCGCTGCGAGAAGGATACTTGCCGAAAAAGGATCGCAATGGGCTCAACACCTGCGTCGGCGCTCAGGTGCTTGTCGATCGTGCGGAGATGCCGCAGCCGTTCAATGTCAATAGCCTTTCGGCCACGTCTATTCGAGCGATCGAGATCTACAAAGGTCCTGCCACGACTCCGCCGACACTGCGGACCGCGAAGTCTGTTTGTGGGACCGTCGCAATCTGGGTCAAATAACTAATGTCGATGATGCCCACAGCCTCCTATCGCGGGTCTCTCCGTTCGCGCAGCTCGATTGCGTGGCTCAGTGCCACTCTCGCGTGCACTGCGATTTGTGGCTGTCACGGCACCGGGCCGGCAATTCCGCCGCGCACCGCGGCGATCTTTCCGGCGGAGTGGCGCTTCCGCGCCGGCGAGCCAGCGACGTTCGAGAAGCACGCGATGGTCGTGAGCAACAATGCGATCGCGAGCCGAGTGGGCGCGGAGATCATGCGACGCGGCGGGAACGCGATCGACGCCGCCGTCGCCGTGGGCTTCGCGCTGACCGTCACGTATCCGGTCGCCGGCAACATCGGCGGCGGCGGGTTCATGGTGATCCGCCTGGCGAACGGACAGAGCGTTGCACTCGACTATCGCGAAACGGCGCCGGCGGCCGCGTCGCGAAACATGTATCTCGACAGCGCCGGGAAGCTTACCGACAAAAGCATCGTCGGACACCTGTCGGTCGGCGTTCCGGGCGCGGTTGCAGGAATGGCGGAAGCGCTGCGCAAGTACGGCACGATGTCCTTGCGTGACGTGATCGCGCCCGCGATTCGGCTCGCCGAAGAAGGCTGGGTGATCGATTCTTCGTTCTCGAAGGGCTTGTCGTCGGACAGCGCATTGCTCACGCAATTCGAGGGGAGGCGTCTCTTTTATCCCGGCGGACCGGCCCTCGCGGCGGGAGTGCGTCTCGTGCAGCCCGAGCTCGCATGGACGCTGCATCAGATCTCCGACCGGGGCGCCGACGGATTCTATGACGGGCCAGTTGCCGATTCTCTCGTCGCTGAAATACAACGCGGCGGCGGAGTCATCACGCTCGCCGACCTGCGCGCGTATCGCCCGATCTGGCGCGATCCTGTGCGCGGCACCTACCGCGGCTACACGATCATCTCGATGCCGCCGGCGTCGTCTGGCGGCATCACGATGACGGAAGCGCTCAACGTATTGGAGACGTACGACCGGCCGGCGCCATTCGGAAGCACGCTCTGGGCGCACCGGTTGGCGGAGACATATCAGCGCGCCTTCGTGGATCGCAACGCAAAGATCGGCGATCCCGCGTTCGTCGCGGTGCCGCAGTCGAGGCTCACGAGCAAGGAATACGCTCGGCAGTTGCGCGCGACAATCGACGACCGGCGTCACACGCCCACGGCGCAGCTCAACGTCGCCGGCCGAGAAGGCACGAACACGACGCACTATTCCGTCGTCGACGCGCTGGGTAACGCAGTCGCCGTCACGACGACGTTGAATAACGGCTACGGTTCGGGCGTGTGGGTGCGCGGTGCGGGATTTTTCCTGAACGACGAGATGGACGACTTCGCGGC
>Ga0070698_100010087_pt1 | contig 10090 bp, 11 predicted proteins | sample KBSK1502metaG_FD_65477 | JGI IMG/M metagenome (GOLD analysis project Ga0070698, IMG submission 65477) | Corn, switchgrass and miscanthus rhizosphere microbial communities from Kellogg Biological Station, Michigan, USA - KBS K1-50-2 metaG | ecosystem: Host-associated > Plants > Roots >... | reverse complement strand
TTGCCGTTGAAAGGGAACCAGGCCGCAAAAACGGGGTCATGATTCTCCTGTCCCCGTGGGTGAAGTATCGTCACGCCCGTCCGCGCAGATTCGCCTTCTATAACAGTACTATAGCCAACCGTCACGCCTTGAACGTCTGTGATCGCGTTGTATTCTCCCGTCTTGCCCTCAAATGGAATCCCCAGGTCCCGGGCGCGTGGCTTCGTCATATTTCTCCTTTACCAATAAAACCAGTTGATTTGTTATTCCCTGCATTACTTCATCGGGTACGCCATCGACAGCCTTCGATTGGATGCGCGTGTCGATGCCATCGTTGACATAATCCACGACGACGAATTCTTCACGGGTGAGGGCGATCTCCGTCGAGAACCAATCCAGTTGGCAAATGGCCGCAATCCGCTCGGTGATGTGATGGAGCGGAGACAGTTCGTATCGTTGTTCATCGTGGGGAGCGACGGTCGAAAACACGTGAGTCAGCGGATGCCACCAACACGGATAGGTCCTGCCGACCGCGTAAAAGACCCGGAACCAGGCAGGCTGTCCATGAATGGTGCGTGGGATGACCGTCGCCTGGATCAAGTATTTTTGTTCGGGGAATTGCATGCGAGCCCGCAGGATCTGGTCCATGGAGAAAGCGCCAAGGATAACGCCTTCACTGCCGCCCTCGTTTGTCGGTTTGATGACGAATTGATGTCCCAGGGGGAGTAAGTCAAAGTCGGGAATGACGGGCTGATCGATGAACGGAGGCAGGATCACCGTGTAGGGCGTATGAATTCCTGCCGTGATCAATTCCAGGTGCATGGTCGCCTTGTCTTCGGACCACTTTGAGACTTCGCCCGGATTGATGCGAAACGTGTGATGTTCGCGTGACCAGCGATGGATTGGCTCGAAACGCGGATCGTATTGGGACCGGTCCAGGATGGCTCGGAATGAGCTTTCTCCCGTATATAAGGCAGTGATGGATTCCAACAGGTTATCGGGTGTGATCTGCCAGAGGGTTAAGCCATTTTCATGGCAGGCATGCTCGATCATTTGGACGAAGTCCAGATCGTATTCCCAATACCAGGGAAGGCAGAGGTCATAATACATGATTTCAATTATAAGCGTATGGTATGAGAGGTGATCTCGTTACATAAAATGCAGGTACAATTTGCGGACGTACCGGCGTCCTACACTTTAGCCGGTAAAAGGAAAGGATTTGGAAATGAGTACAGAGACAGTGGAAAAAGATAAAGTGGTTTCCATGGAATATACGTTGCATGTGGATAATGAGGAAATTGATTCGTCCAAAGGACAGGATCCGTTGCAATTTCTGGTAGGTCATGGCAATATCATCTCGGGTTTGGAACGCGAAATGATAGGCATGAAAGTCGGCGAGGCCAAGGATGTTGTGATCCAGCCCGCGGACGCTTATGGCGAATTTGACGATCAAGCCTATATGGATGTGCCGCGCAAGGAATTTCCCAGCGATATGCAGATTGAAGAAGGTTCAGAGTTGACGGTTCGAGATGATTCGGGGCAGGCTCGTTACGCCCGGATCGACGCGATTGATGGCGATACTGTGAGGTTGAATTTCAATCATCCACTGGCTGGCGATGAATTGCATTTCAATGTGAAGGTGGTGAATTTACGCGAGCCAACTGCTGAAGAGTTGGAGCATGGACATGTCCATGATGGCGGACATCATCATTAGCCTCCCTTGGAGAGAAAAGGTATAAAGAACGTCCCGCCAAACGGCGGGACGTTTCGTTAATCGCTTGTCGCGGGGAAGGGGAGCCCTTCTTCTGAAGCAGGAGCAAATTCCTCTCTTGTGCCAAGGCGGAGATGGAGCAAATAATAAGCCAGCACGGAGAGTCCACATACGGCTCCACCCAGGTACCACAATAGATTTGGGTTGTAGTTATCCAGGATGTAGCCGGCCAGTCCGGGACCAATCGTTGAAGGGACTGCCCAGGACAGACCAAAGATTGCCATGTAACGTCCACGCATGGTTTCGGGGGCAAAGTTGGCGGCAATCGCCTGACTCGTGGGGACGACGATCATTTCACCAATGGTGATGATGACGATGTTGAGCGCGAACAAAACGTAGGCCGTAACAATCCCGAAGAGGGTAAAGCCGATCATGTAGAAAACCGTGCCGATCGCCATCATCAGGAACGGCGGGCGATGTTTGATCACCCGCGACACCCAGAACTGGAAGAGCACGACAGTAATGGCACTGGTGGTCATTAGAAAACCATAGCCGCTGGGGGTGATGTTATGGTTATCGCGCAGATAAACCGACAATGAACCATACATCTGTTGATAAACGATCAGCATCAGCATCCCGGCTACCATGAACGCCATGAAAGCCAGATCTTTCAGCACAATGCGGTAACCAACAACGGTCTGCAGGAACGATTGATTCTGTTCATGAGCGTGAGCCTGCGGCTTGGTCTCAGGCAGGGCGCGGAAAATGATGGCGGCTACAAGGCAGCTGATGACCGAATCAATGACAAAGAGATAGAAGAAATTGATATTCGCGACAAATCCGCCGATGGTCGGCCCGATGATCCAGGCCAGGTTGCCGACCACGCGCAGAATGCCAAATCCTTCCTGTCTCTGTTTTTCGGGCAGAATATCTGCGATCATGGCATCGTGAGCCGGACCCGCAATGCTGGACAGCAAACCCACGATCACCATCAGGGGATAGAGAGCGCTGATGTGGTTGACAAGACCCAGCGACAGCGAGCTAAGAGCACTGAAGACCAGACCAAACAGGATCAGTTGCTTGCGTCCGAACTTATCGGTCAGGGCGCCGCCGATGGTGCTGCCGATCAGCCCGAAGAGCGAAGACATCCCGAGCAGGATCCCTGCCTGGGTCATCCCAACATTGAATTTTTGGGTGATATAGAGTGCAAAGAACGGAAAGAGGAGTGTCCCTCCAATCCGGTCGATGAAACTCACAACGACAACAACCCAGAACAAACGCGGAAACTCATGATAAATTTTACGCAGACGAGCGAACATGGCCTTCCTTTCGTGTGGGAGCTTCAATTATAGCACAATTGTTCTAGTTTTGTATTCGTGATTCTCGACGATTTCGTGACTCCCAGCCTCTGTTCCCGTCAAATTGAGTTTGCTCCCTGCGCCGCGCAGAGCGTTATTGACCAACAAACTTTGAGTGCTCCCGCTCGCTGAGAGTACCGAACATCAAAAACAATAAACATGTCGTTGCGAGCGTTCTATGCGAAGCAATCTCATCTCAAACGGAAGTGGTCCATCAAAAAAATTTCCAGTAAGTGAAGATTGCTCACCTGCACTGCGTGCCGGCGCACACTTGCCCTAGCGGGCGGTGCCAGGGAGTGTCGTCGGGACGATCGCCCTTCTCGCAACGACATACGGTCATCCTATATTCTCGGCACTCCCTGTGCGAGGCCGTTATGACTTCAGAAATCGATCCCCACCAAATTTTCAACGGAATATTCTTTAGAACAAGAGAATGAGAACAGCCGCCACGCCCAGAACCATGAGTACAAAAATCCATCGGGCATTTTTACTATCGTCGTAGCCGAGTTGCTTGTGAATTCGATAGACTTCTGCCTCCTGGGCGCGCTGCTTAATCTTTTCTGTAGCCTCTTCGTCGATCAGATGATTATTGAACATGGTATCTCTCCTTTTGGTTGCAGGTTAGCTGAACAACCAAACCATCCAAAATGCAATTGGGGCGGAAAAAGCGATAGTAATCAGCAACCTGCGGGCTGGCTTCGCTCTTCTCATCTTGTTTCCTGAGATGGCGCTCATATCGACTTCCTTTGGAATTAATGCTGTCCCAGCGTTCCGAGCGTGCGGACTTGCCGTTCGACTCGATAAAAGATCCAACTTCCAAACCAGAGCATGAAAAACATAAAGACGATCAGTAGCGCGATCTCTACTCTCAGAGGCAAAATTGTATTGGTCTTAAGGATCCAGCCCCGCACGGCATCCATGCCGTACGTCAGGGGCAGCGCCAGTGCGACCGGGATCAGCCACGAAGGCAGAGATTGGACCGGGAAGTTCGTTCCTGAGAGGCCCTGCACCAGGAAACTGCTGACATCGACCAGCGTGTTGGCTTCCCGCATTAGCAGCACAAGGGCGGCAAAGGCAAACCCGAAACCATAGAGACCGATCAACATGGGAATGGCGGTCAGGAAGGCAGCCAGCGTATTTCCAGTCGGATGGAAGCCAAACAACAGCGCCGCAATCACGAGCATGACCATGGAGGTGATGGCGGTCGTCAACAGGCTGGTGAGCGTTCGCCCAACCAGCATGAGCAGGCGCGAGACCGGTGTCAACCAGTTCGATTCAAGCACCCCGGCATCCATATCGTTCTTGAGGGCATATCCCATCCCCCAAAATACCGTCAGGATGAAATTGCTCAGGATCGTCCCAAGCAAAATAAAGGACATGTAATCGCCGGTACCGCTGTAGGCCTGGAAACCCAGTGCCTGTCCATTCGTGCTGAAGGCTTTGCCCATGAAATACACGGGTGTGATCCAGATGATGGGCTGGAAAATGTTGGACACGGCGTTGAGCGGATAGCGCCAGAAGACTTTCCAGTCCTTGCGGGCGATGACAAATAACGCTCGCAGTTGCGTTCGTAGATTGGGTTGAGAAAGCGAGGTAGGTTGCATGAGATTCACCTAATATTGACCGATCGCGCCGGTTTTGCGGGCGTGGCGTTCCATCCAGAGAAATGTGAAGTAACCGACGACAAACCAGAAGATGCCGAACAAAAGCAGCGGGATCAGGTCAGAAGCCAGTTCCGCGAGTCCCGCATTGGAAAATGCCGCGGCGCGCATGCCATGGATCAAATAAGTCTGTGGCAGCCATTTTGAAATGGATTGCATCCACCCGGGCAATAAACTCACGGGAAACGTGATGCCGCAGAAGATCATCACCAATCCGCGCAGGAGGAAGACAAAGGCATTCGCTTCCTTGACAGTGATCACGAGGCTTGCAAACGCAAACCCCAGCCCGTAAATGGATGGGATGGCCACTAACATCATGAGTAGGATCATCCAGGGACTGCCGTTGAGCCGGACCCCAAAGAGAAGTCCAAACTCGATCGCAGTGATCGTAATGAACATAAACATGGAGATGACCTGCGGGCCGGTCCGCCCCAGCAGATAAGAAAACCGCCAGGTGGGCGAGAGCCAGTTCGATTCCAGCGTGCCGCGCATTTGCTCATCACGCAGCGAAAAACCGACATCCCAGAGGACAATGTTTTGCCACATCCATACGGTCGTGCCAATCACGATGTAGCCGATAAAATCGCTGGCCCCGGTGGTTTTCATGAAGACCGCCAGTCCGCTGCCATCCGGACCTGACAGGGCCCGGGCAGTCAGGATATACATCATGGGGAAGATCAGCGGCCAGATGAAAAGGGCAATGATCCAGCTTGGATAGCGACGAAAGATGGTCCATTCGCGCCGGAAAACAGCCATCAGCGCCCGCAGATCAGAGCGCAAACCGGGTTGTCCCAGGGAACGTTGAGTTACAGAAGTTTCCATCGTAAATCCTAATCTCGTAAGGCTTTCCCTGTGAGCTGGATGAACACATCCTCCAGCGAGGGTTTGACAATGTTCATATTCACCAGGCGCGTGCCGTTCCCACTGATGCTTTCCACAATGCGCGGCAGGGCGGCGCGGCTGTTTTGTGCATGCAGGTTGACTTCCCATAGATCAGCTTCCCCTTGTTGACGGGTGGTCAGATGTTCGATACCGGAGATGCTTTTGAGCTTGTCTGCCAGGTCATCATGCCAGCCCGTAAGTTCGAGGCGGATAATTTCCTTTTGGTCGATGCGCCGCTTGAGGCCCTCGGGTGTATCGAGCGCGATCACTTTTCCGGTGTCGATGATACCGATCCGGTCGGAGAGCAGGTCGGCCTCTTCCATGTAGTGGGTGGTCAGCAGGATGGTGTGCCCTTCCTGCTTCAGTTCGGCGATCAGCTCCCGTACCCGGCGAGCGGCTTGCGGGTCCAGACCGAGCGTGGGTTCATCCAGAAGAAGAATCGGTGGTTGTGCCAGGAGGGCCTTTGAGATGGCCACGCGCTGTCGCATGCCGGTTGAATATTTTTCGACAAGCTCATTTGCCCGTTCTTTGAGCTCCATTCTTTCGAGGAGCTCCTCGACCCGTTTCGTGGCGATCGCCTGTGGGATGTGATACAGCGCCGCGAAATATTCGAGGTTTTCCCTTCCTGTGAGCTTCCAATAGATGCTGCGCTCACCTGCCAGGACCGTTCCCAGACTGCGCCGGACGTCATTGGCCTGTTTGACAATGTCAAAGCCATTGACCTGGGCGGTTCCGCTGGTCGGTTCGAGCAGGGTACAGAGCATGCGGATGGTGGTGGATTTGCCCGCGCCGTTCGGTCCCAGCAAACCAAAGATTTCGCCGCGTTCGATCTGCAAATCCACGCCATTGACCGCCGTAAACATGGCTTTCGGCTCTTTTCTGCCGAACGGCCAGATCCCTTTCTTAGGGGCAGGGGAAGGCTCACCTTCGGCTTTTTTGTCGCCGGTGCCGGGTCGAGCAGGGAATTTTTTGACCAATTGCTTGGCTTCAATCGCCAGATCTTTCATCAGAAGCTCCTTTTTAAAGTTGTCTTTAAGAAAAAGAAGTTTTCACTTCATATTTTTGAAATTTATTTACTTTCATATTCAATATTACAATATTATTTTAGGATTGTCAATAGTTTTTTCAAGATTCCTAAGATCAATTTCAAAAACTGAATAAAAACCGCCTCCAGGTGCAAGGGAGGCGGCTCTTCTCGAAGAATTTGTCTGTCTTATTGGTAGTCAGGCCATGGGATTTCGGCTGGCCCTGCATAACCATGCTTTTCCTGCACCCAAACCTGTCCATGGGACGGTTGGCTGCAACCGGGTTCGTCGAGAAAGGTAACATAGGGGACTCTCGTTGCCAAGGGATCGAAGATCAACTGTCCGCCCTGACAACGCCAAATTTCGATGATGTATGTTTGCATGTCATTGCCTTCGTAATCTCCCAGGCTGATTGGGATCTCTACCCATGAGACCGTGACCTCGTTGGTTAAGTTATCCCGCTTGGCACTTGTTACTTCAGAGGGTGGGTAGTAGGGAGTAATGGGCAGCTTTGCAACTCCGGGATAGACCACCGGCAAACTACGAATATCACCCTCCACGGTCAGGAAATCTGCTTTTACCCAACATGGCACTTTGTTCTCCACCAAGGCCCAGTTCCAGTTTTCGCCGTCCACCCGGCCGATGAGTTTGATGTTGGCGGTCGCTCGTAGCGCAAACAAATATAAATAGTCAGGTCCTGGTCCATAACGACAGCTCAACCGGTTGGCCGTCACTTTGGCGTTGAGGCTTTCCACGGTGGGGAGCGCTGTATCAGATGGGAGTGGACTCGCGGTTTCTGTTGGAGCAGGAGTTTCGGTCAAGGTACTGGTGGGGGTGATGGAAACTGTCGGTGTTGCGGATGGCATCGGAGGTGTGTCTGTCTCGGTAATCGGTGAAAATGCTGTGTCAGTTGAAACCGGTGTTTCAGAGATCGTCGGCGCGATCGGAGTTGAGGTCAACTGGCAGGCCAGGGACGTCACGATCCACAAAAAGGGAAGAATTAGATTTCGTCTCATGGGCTAAAGAGGGACTCCTTTTCAATCACGAATCATATATCCGAGTTCGGAAAAAAATAATAGCTCTTATGGCTGAAATAAAAATCCTCGTCCCAAAGACGAGGATTCTCAGTCTAATTTTCGAAAATCCAGCAAGACTTCAATGTTTTCCTTTGCCATCGTTGCGCTTTTCATTTTCTTCTTCTGCGATGAGCGCTTTAAGTAACATAATCGCAGTGGCTTTTCGCTGGGGGCTTTGGATACTTTTGAAGATATACATTAACTCCTGGGTGCTGTCGTCGTGATCGGAACTTGGAGGCAGCAAGCCCGCTGCTCGATAGGCTGTTTCGACAGGAATCTTGAACGCTCGCGCAATGGCTGCCAGGGTAGATGGTTGAGGTTGGCTCTTTCCGTTCAAAAGCTTATTGATCACCGCCCGATTTAGGTTTGCTGAACGCGCACAATCAGACTGGGACCAGCCTCGTCTATTAATCTCTTCTTGGAGCCACTCAGAAAATCGTAAATGTCGACCCACAGAAAACATTTTGTCACAATCCCTGTTTCTATGGGGAGCAGATTTGTTGCGCAACAGTTACGATTAAAGGGATTTCACTCTTTTATTCCACTCCCGCTATCACCACGTTTTGCTCGCAAGTACTCTCAACACCAGTTGTTCAGATATCTCGTATTCATCTATTATTATAGCCATATTGAAGCAAAAGAGAAGTGATTTCTATCCTATTTTAATGACCCCGCTATTAAGTAGTTCAGGCCAGCCTGAGGGGGGCAGGTTGGCCTGAACTTTTTATAGTTTAGCATGGATTTTGGTTTTGTCAAGTGTTCTATCTTAAAAAATTGTTAAGATCATTTCCTAGAAACTTAACCACGGTTTGTTTCATATGGGCCAGAACACCCATAAAACCATTAAGGCGTTGTTGCGAAATGGTATCCTGCAAATTCATCGGCAGGAAGAAATCCCCGGGAACCGAGAGAATTTCCTCAGGTTTCAAGCCATTTAGTCCATTGCCAAGGATGGCCGCCAGTCCGCGCACGGTAGGGGATTGGGGTGGGATTTCAAAGTAAAACTGGACGCCGCCATCCGGCTGTTTTTCACCCAGCAGGCAGACCGGCGTCATACACTCGGGTACATCATCCATCTGATCGCGCTGGTCCTTGAGCCGATCTGGGATTCCTGGCAGGGACTCAGAATAGGCGACGAGAGTCTCTATTTTTTCTTCGCGCGTCATACTGGCGAAGTCGTCGACAATTTCTTGAAGTTTGGGAGGGAGATTTGGCATTTTCATTTGCCACGGAGACATAGAGACCACACACCTGCCCTGGCGGGCGGTGCCAGGGGAGAATTATTTTTCTCAGTGTCTCCGTGACTCCGTGGCACAGTATTATTTCTCAATCGGTGCGTCCACCAGGTTACCCCATTCAGTCCAGGAACCATCATAGTTCTTGACCTTCGGATAACCAAGCAAATATTTCAACACGAACCAGGTCAACGAGGAACGCTCCCCGATGCGGCAGTAGGCAATGACCTCTCCCTCCGGCGTGATCCCTTTCCCTTCGTACAGGGCCCGCAATTCTTCGGGAGTTTTGAAGGTGCTGTCGGCTTCGTTGACCGCCTGAGCCCATGGAATGCTGACCGCGCCCGGGATGTGACCGCCGCGCTGGGCGCCTTCCTGCGGATAATTCGGCATGGAGATCAGCTCCCCTGAATATTCCTTCGGTGAGCGGACATCTACCAGCGGCTTCTTCGATTCGCTCTGTTGGCGCACCTCATCGCGGAAGGCGCGAATGGATTTATCCGGCTCCTTGGCGCTGTACGTGGTTTTCGCATACGAAGTGACATCCTTGACCAGCGGACGATTCTCCTTCTCCCATTTAAGCCTGCCTCCATTCATGACCTTTACATTTTGATGACCCAAATATTGGAAGATCCACAGGGCATAACAGGCGAACCAATTGGATTTGTCGCCATAGAACACGACAGTTGTATCGTTGGTGATGCCAAGATTGGAGGCGACCTCTTCGAATTTTTCCTTCGTGAGGAAGTCGCGGCGCGTGGGATGCTGCAAGGTAGTAAACCAATCCACCTGGACGGCTCCGGGAATATGACCCACAGCGTAGAGCAAAGGATCTTCATCTGATTCGATCACACGAACGTTTGGGTCATTCAAATGGTCGGCGACCCAGTCGGTTTCCACAAGATACTCAGGGTGAACGTAAGACATGTTAGTTTCCTTTTAGTGCTAAAGTTTTGACGTAATTCTCTAGTTGGTACTGGCGGATCTTCGTGGATACGCCTATCCACTTATTCAACTTGAACCTACAAATAAAAAGCAGTCAACGGACAACCGAAAGGACAATGTAGCTTCCTGCGCGGATTTGTGAGACGCGGGGAACGTTTCACTGCCTTGAGTCGTTGACTGCTTTTAGTAAGAGAGTCCTCAGGCGGTGATTACGAACCCCG
>Ga0070698_100010086_pt1 | contig 10090 bp, 7 predicted proteins | sample KBSK1502metaG_FD_65477 | JGI IMG/M metagenome (GOLD analysis project Ga0070698, IMG submission 65477) | Corn, switchgrass and miscanthus rhizosphere microbial communities from Kellogg Biological Station, Michigan, USA - KBS K1-50-2 metaG | ecosystem: Host-associated > Plants > Roots >... | reverse complement strand
TCACGGTTACGAGGATCGCCGCTCGTCCGCACGCCCTTGCGCGCGACGTCGAGCGCTCCGTCGATGGCCGGGAACCGCTCCGACTCGAGGCGGATGCAAACGCCGCTGCGATCGGCGACCTCGTGTGCGTGCCCGAAGAGACCGAAGCCCGTGACGTCGGTGACCGCGTTGGGCTCGAGGCGGCGCAGGACATCGGCAGCATCCTTGTTCAAGGTTCGCATCCAGCGGATTGCGCGCTCGAGCTGCATGTCGCCCGCGTGGCCGTTCTTGTAGCCGGTCATGATGAGACCGGTCCCGAGCGGTTTCGTCAGGAAGAGGGCATCCCCGGGCTTCGCGCCGTTCTTCGGCCAGATGCCGTCGGGACGGACCGTGCCGATGACTGCGAGCCCGTACTTGGGCTCCGCATCGCGAATCGTGTGACCGCCTGCGAGCAGTCCGCCGGCGGCACGCACCTGTGCGTCCGCCGCGGCGAAGATCTCCGCGAGCATCTGCATCGGCAGCTCCTCGGGGAACGCTGCGATGGACAGCGCCAGCAAAGGAGTGCCGCCCATCGCGAAGACGTCGTTGAGCGCGTTCGTCGCGGCAATCGCACCGTAGTCGCCGGGGTCGTCCACGATCGGCGGGAAGAAGTCGAGCGTGAAGATCAACGCGCGCTCTTCGTCGAGTCGGTACACGGCAGCGTCGTCAGCCGGCGCCAGCCCGACGAGCAGGTCCTCCGCCTCTGCAGGGACGAAGCCGGCCAGGAGCTGTTCGAGTCGAGCTGCCGAGTACTTCGCGGCACACCCTCCGCACGAGGCGAGGTCTGTCAGCTTGACGCGCCCGGTTTCGATATCCAAAGGAGCCCTCCCAGGGTTGAACCGCGAAATGTAGGGGTCTGTGAGCCTTTCGTCTACAGACAGCGGTCGGTTCACGTTGTTACGACCTGGTGAGGGGTTCTATTCCCGCTCCCCTGGAGGGAAAAGGCCGCGGAGGAACCATGCGGTTCCCCCGCGGCTTCAGGGGAGAGGAGGAGCCTTTCGGTTCCCCCGCGCCCCAAGTTCTGCATGGCCGGCGTCGAACCTTCCTGACTTGAAAAGATGGCGCGGTGGAAGGGGCAGCGCTCGTCACTGGAGGTTCCTCGGGTATTGGCTTCGCGATCGCGAGCATGTTGCGGGAGAACGGCTTCGCGCTGACGCTCGCTGCGAGGACCCGGGCGAAGGTCGAGACTGCGGCCGAGACACTTGGCGCGCACGCCGTCACTGCCGACGTTGCGGACGCCGCGGACTGCCGGCGCCTGGTCGAGGAGCACCGCGCGCAGCACGGGCGACTCGATGTGCTCGTGAACTCAGCCGGAGTCGGAATCGCAGGGCACATCGAGCAGCTCGAGACGAAACACATCGACTTGCAGCTGAACGTCAATCTCCGCGGCACCATGCTGGTCACCGCGGCAGCCCTGCCACTCCTGCGCGAAAGCCGTGGCCTGATCGTGAACCTGGCGTCGATCGCGGGAACGATCCCGTCGCCGCAGCTACCGGTCTACGGCGCGTCGAAGGCTGCGGTGATCCAGTTCACGAACACGCTGAACCGCAGCGAGGAGCAGCACGGGGTCCGCGCCACCGCGCTGAGCCCCGGATTCGTCGACACACCGATGGCCCAGTGGGCTCCCATCCCGAGCGAGCAGATGATTCGCCCCGAGGACTGCGCGGAGGTCGTCCGAGCACTGCTGAACCTCAGCCCGCTGGCACGGATCCCTCAGATCGTGATCGAGCGCGTCAGCGCGGGCGGCTTCGGGGCTTAGCTCTCCGGCCGCCTAGGCTTGGAAACGCGTTGGTTTCACGCGTTGCCGCGCGAGGAAGCTGTCTACCGCCTCTCGATGGACTCGGAGGACGCGCCCGACGCGAACGGCATCCAGTCTCCCGTCGTGGATCAGCCGCCGGATCGTCTCCGGATGGACGCCGAACTGATCCGCAACCTCGCGAACGCTGACGAGCCCGGGGTCTCCATGTCCAGACGACACAGTCGTCTGGAAAGACTCGCACGTTCTGCGACCGCACGCATTTGTGAAGGGAGCTGCGGCCACCGCCGGCGATCCGGCGCGGCGCGCGCCTCGCTCCGAACGGCTCGTCGTCGAGCCACAGCCTGCCGCCGGTCATCAGCGCAAGGGCCGCGAGCAAAGCGCGCACACGTTCGCTCTAGATCTCTGCGCCGTCGTGCGGCCCGTCCGGCCAGAAAGCGAGTGCCGGCAGCAGGGCGGTCACGATGATGATCGCGAAGACCGCAAAATAGATCAGGCGAGCTTTGGACACGGTGGTCACCTCCTTTCGAGGGGCGGCTTAGAAGCGAACGTCTTGAAGGGCGTCGGCGGCCTGGCGGTAGAGCCGGGCGGCCGCCCGATCGTCGCCGCGACGCGCGGCGAGATCGCCCTGGGCGACCCATGCCGACGCGCGATGACTTCCCGAGGAAAGCTGGTCGTAGGCACGTTCGCCGGCCCGGAGCGCCTCATCCGCTTCGTCGAGGCGATCCTGCTCGAGCAACGCACGGCCCAGGACGAGGTGGGCGTTGCCGATCTCGGCGGTCTCGTCGACGCGGTCGCCGAGCAGCTGGAGCGCGTACCGCGCCTGCTCCTCGGCCAGCGCGACGTCGCCCGTACGCAGATGGACCTGGGCGATGCCGTTGACCGCGTGTGCGGCCTCCGCGTCGTTTCCGACTTCGAGGGCGATGCGAACTGCGTCCTTGAGGAAGGACACGGCCTCGTCGGGATGACCGAGGAGGAAGTTGATCCCGCCGAGGTTGTTGAGCAAGCGACCGAGATTCCCGCGGTCCGAGAGCTCCTCGTACGCGGACTTGGCGCGCTCGGCATAAGAGCGCGCGAGGACCCAGTGGCCTTCGCGGTCGGCGATGATCGAAGCCTGGAAGTAGACGTCGGCGGCCGTGCGCTTGTCGTTCAGGCCCTCGGCCAGCTCGAGTGCGCGCTCGACGTCCTCGCGCGCCGCCTCGAGGTCGCGGCGCCGGCGATAGCAGCGCGAGCGCCAAGCGAGAATGTTCGAGCGAAGCTGGTCGGACTGAATCTCGGAACGCTCGGCCACGTTGAGCGCCTCGTCGAACAGACCGATCGCTGTCTGGATGCTGTTCAGCTTGTAACGGGCGACGCCGAGGCGGAAGAGCACGTCGGCGCGCTCGATGTCCGCGAACGACCTCCCCTCACTGAGTGCGCGAGCACGTTCGAGCAAAGCGATCGCCTCGCGGACCTCGCCCGCGCGCATCCGGACCGTCGCTTCACCTGAGAGCGCACGCGTCTCGAGCTCCGGCATGCCCGTGGCCAGAACGGCCGCGCGCACGCTCTCGAACTGCTCGAGCGCCTCGTCGTTCCGGCGCGCCTCGAGGAGCGCCTCTGCCCGCGCCAGCGCGGCATCCACACGTCCACGCTCGTCGGCGGAGACACCGTTGGCGAGATAGCCCGCGTCCACGCCGAGCCGTTGCGCAAGCCAGTCGATCGTCTCGCGCGTGGGACGGGTCTTGCCGCGCTCGATCTGGCTCACGTACTCCTTCGAGAACCGGTCGCCCGCCAGGTCAGTCTGGGTCATCGCCGCGGCGACGCGGAGCTGACGCAGGCGCTCGCCGAGTCTCAGCCCGGCTTGAGCGGCGGAGGCCCGCTGTTGCTGACGGATGGCGGTCGAGTCAGACACCCACAGGTAGTAGACGACATGCTTCACCCAACGTCAACCCGTCCTTTTCGACATCCCCCGAAAAGGGCATGTTTGGGCCGTAAACCAGTCAAGTAAGCCTAATACAAATCACTTGACCGAGCTACTTGACATGCCCCGAGAAGGCTCCTAAAGTGAGCCCAGCTTGCATCTGAGCCAGACGCCAGGCTCGGCTGCAGGAGGCACTTCACCAGGTGGGATCCGAAAAAGGGGCGTGGCTGGGCCGCAGAGCCAAGTCCCGGGGAGACCGCCACACCAGGCGGAGTCGCCTAACAGGAATCGACCCCCGGAGCCGCAGCCGGGGGTCTTCCTCATTTCAGGGCTCGTTTGCCAAGGCGCCGACGACCGCTTCCGCAGCGCCCTCGCGGCGGGGCAGTTGGCGGACCGTCAGCACGGAGATGATCGCGCCCGCGAGAACCAGTGCCGCGCCGAGGTGAACTGCGCGGTGATAGCCGACCACGAACTCGCCTCGCCAGAGCGGATTCGTCGGCAAGACGCTGACACTCGTGGCGACGAGGGCGCCCATGATCGCGATACCGAGCGAGCCGCCGACCTGGCGCATGCTGTTGATCACCGCGGAGCCCACACCTGCCTTGGCCACGGGAACGGATCCCATCGCCGCGGCCGTCGTGGGTGCCATCGTGACCGCCATGCCGACCCCGCCAACGAGCAGGCCGGGGAGGATGTTCCAGAAGGACGAGTTGGCGTTGAGCGTCCCGAAGAGAAGCAGCGAGATGGCGAGCAGAGTCATGCCCGCCCCCATCAACCAACGCGCGCCGATTCTGTCCGAGAATCTGCCTGCGACCGGAGCGACCAGGATGATCAGGACGGTCATCGGTAGGAACGTCGCGCCGGTCTCGATTGCGCTGTAGCCGAGGACGCGCTGCAACAGCAGTGAGTTGTAGAAGAAGATCCCGAACATCGCGAGCCCGACGAGCAGCATCGCCGCGTTGGCGCCCGCGAACGTCGAATTGCGGAAGAGCGAGAGATCGAGCATCGGCAGGCGCTGGTGAAGCTCGAGGAACACGAAAGCGCCCAGCGCGATCACTGCGATCAGGAACAGCATCAGGACACGGGTCGACGTCCACCCGTGATTGTTCGTCTCGATGAGTCCGTACGTGAGAGCGAAGAGCCCGATGCCGGACGCGATCAGGCCGGGTAAGTCGAGTCTCTGCTCCTTCGACGTGTCCTTCGACTCGTCGATGAAGACCCGCGCCGCGACCACGCCGAGCACGCCGACGGGAATGTTGATGAAGAAGATCCAGCTCCAGCTGACCTTCTCCGTCAGTAGGCCACCCACGATCGGGCCGATGGCGAGCGCGAGCGCCGAGACCCCCGCCCAGATGCCGATCGCGGTCCCACGCTGCCGCGGCGGGAAGGTCGCCGTGATGATCGACAGTGTCGCGGGATTCATCAACGCGGCGCCCACACCCTGGACCGTCCGTGCGGCGATGAGCGAGCCCGCCCCGCCCGCGAGACCGCACCAGAGTGACGCGCCGGTGAAGACGACCAGGCCCGCGATGAAGATCGCCCGACGGCCAAGCAGGTCGGCTAGCTTCCCGCCGGTGAGGAGCAGCACTCCGAACGTGAGGGCGTAGGCGTTCACGACCCATTCGAGCTCCGAGATGCTGATGCCGAGGTCCTTCTGGATCGACGGCAGTGCCACGTTCACGACCGTGTTGTCGAGCATGATCATGAAGAGTCCGACCGCGACCGCAACGAGCGTCCACCACTTGCGGTTCTCCGGCGTGAACATCCGCGCGCGCATCCTGAGAGGTTAGAGCACCCCACCCGCCCTACGTGGTGCGGTACCCGTACGCTTCGCCCGTGTCCGAGTTCATCTGGAGCCCGAGCCCGGAGGAGGTCGAAAGCGCGAACCTGACCAGGCTCGCGCGACGCCTCGGCGTGGAGCGATACCGGGAGCTGCATAGGATCTCGATCGAGGAGCCGGAGCGCTTCTGGCCTGCGGTGGTCGAGGATCTCGGGCTCGAGTTCTCCGAGCCCTGGGAACACGTCGTAGACACGTCTCGCGGCAACGAATGGGCGACCTGGTTCACCGGCGGGAAGCTGAATCTCGCCTGGAACTGCGTACACAAGTGGGCGGCCGGCGAGCTCGCCGAGCAGGAAGCCGCGATCTGGCAGGGCGAGGACGGCACTCGGCTCGCGCTGACCTGGCGCGAGCTCTCACGGGAGGTCTTTCGGCTCGCCGAAGGGCTGGCAGCGATCGGCATCGGCGAGGGAGACGCGGTGGGGATCTTCCTGCCGATGTCGCCGCAGGTCGCGATCGCGTCACATGCCTGCGCGCACCTAGGCGCTGTTCAGGTCCCGATCTTCTCCGGGTTCGCACCGCCGGCGATCGCGGCTCGACTCGCCGACGCGAAGGCCAAAGCGCTGATCACGGCCGACGCGTCACTTCGTCGTGGACAGATGATCCCGATGAAGGAGATCGCCGACGAGGCGCTCCGCTCGGCGCCGACGGTCGCGCACACCGTCGTCTGGCGACGCCTCGGGCTCGACGGCGTGCCGATGACGGTCGGCCGGGATCGCTTCTGGGACGAGCTCGTCGAGAAGACGTCCGGAGACCTCACTCCGAGACAGGTCGACTCGGAGCATCCCTACCTGCTCGCCTACACCTCCGGCACCACCGGAAAGCCGAAGGGGGCGCTGCACGTCCAGGCGGGCTTCCTCGTCTCGATCGCACGCGAGGTCGCGTACCAGACGAACGTCAAACCCGGCGACCGCATCCACTTCGCGACGGACATGGGTTGGATCATGGGCCCCTGGACGGTGGTCGGCGGCGGCGGCGCCGGCGCGACGATCGTGTACGCCGAAGGCGCGCCCGACTTTCCGCCTGACCGGATCTGGAAGCTCGTCGAGTCCGAGCGCGTGACGATGCTCGGCGTCTCCCCGACCCTGGTTCGGGCGCTGATCCCGAAAGGCGACCCCCAGACGGACATGTCGAGCCTGAAGGCGATCTGCACGACGGGCGAGCCCTGGAACCGCGATCCGTACCACTGGCTCTTCGAGAAGGTCGGCGGCGGCGAGACGCCCATCGTCAACTGCTCCGGCGGCACCGAGGTTGGCGCGTGCTTCCTGACGACCTGCTTGACCGAGCCGATCAAGCCGGTCGCGCTCGGCTTCCCCGCGCTCGGCCAGGACATGGACGTGTTCGGCCCGGACGGCACCCCGCTGCGCGGCGAAGTCGGCGAGCTGGTGTGCAAACGGCCCTGGCCGGGAATGACACGCGGGGTCTGGGGCGACGAGGAGCGCTACCTCGAGGCGTACTGGCGACGCTTCCCTGGAGTCTGGACCCACGGCGACTGGGCGTCGATCGACGAAGACGGCTACTGGTTCCTGCACGGCCGCTCGGACGACACGCTCAACATCGCGGGAAAGCGAATCGGGCCGGCGGAGCTCGAGTCTGCGGCCGTGGCGCACGACGCGGTCGCCGAAGCCGCCGCGATCGGAGTTCCACACGCGGTGAAGGGGGAGGTCGCGTGGATCTTCTGCGTCCTCAAGCCGGGGAACGAGGCCACGGAGGCGCTTGCGCTCGAGATCTCGGGCGCGGTCACAGACGAGCTCGGGAAGGCGTTCAAGCCCGAGCGCATCGTCTTCGTCTCGGCCCTCCCGAAAACCCGCAGCGCCAAGATCGTCCGGCGGGCCGTGCGAGCCCGCGTCCTCGGCAAGGAGCCGGGTGACCTGTCGTCCCTGGAAAACCCGGAAGCGCTGGACGAGATCGCCGAGGCAGCCGACCGGAGCTGAGTTTCCGTTTCTCGACGCATACGCGTACGAAAAACGAACCTGAATGTAAATTTCGCAGCAGGAAGGCGCAGGATCCGCCGCGAAAGGGCATTAGGTAGGGCGACCGCGCATGGTGATCCCCGTCACCCTCACCGCGCTCGTACTTGGCTTGGCCGCGCCGTCGGGAGCCGCTCCTCACGCCTCCGATTCGGCAGCCCTGGCAGCCGTGGCGTCGTCGTGCTCCGGTGCAACGACCGCGGCGGGCGACGAGCACTCGCGCCTCGAGGCGATGTACTGCGGCATCAACATCGTGCGACGCGCCTACGGCCTCGGGTACGTCAGGGGCAGCCTTCCGTTGAACCGCTCCTCGGTGCTGAAGGCCGATGCAGTCCGAAAGTGCGGCTTCTCGCACACGCCGTGCGGCATGTCGTTCGCTCGCACGTTCCAGCAGGCCGGCTACCTCCCGGCCCGTGCCTTCGGCGAGAACCTCGCGTGGGGGCAGGGTGAGCTGGGGTCGCCTCTGAACACACTCCAGCTCTGGCTCAACTCACCGCCGCATCGACAGAACCTGATGGCGCGCCGCTGGCGAGATCTCGGCATCGCCTTCGAGCGGGGACGGATGTTCGGCCGGGACGGCGTCGCGCTCTGGGTGATGCAGTTCGGTCAGCGTCGGTAAGGTAGTTTTCGACTGAGAGGCGCAAACAGCTAGACTGAGGCCGTGCGGCTCGCCTTGGCGCAGATCAACCCAGTCGTGGGCGACCTCGAGGGGAACCGGGCCCTGATCCTGGGAAGGCTGGCCGAGGCGAAGGAGCACGCCGCTGATCTCGTCGTCTTCCCCGAGCTGGCCGTGACGGGCTACCCGCCGGAGGACCTGCTCCTGCGGCCCGGGTTCATCCGTGCCGCGGAGGACTCGGTGGAGAAGATCGCCCGAGAGACGCGAGGCGCGACGGTCCTGGTCGGTGCGCCTCACTTCGATCGCGATCTCTTCAACGCCTGCTACGTCTGCTCGGCCGGTGAGATCAAAGCCGTGTATCGCAAGCGCTTCTTGCCGAACTACGGCGTCTTCGACGAGGACCGCTACTTCGCACCGGGTCGCGACCTGATTCTGCTCGAACACGGCAAGACACTCGTCGGGCCGACGGTCTGCGAGGACATGTGGCAGCCGGGACCGCCCGCGACCGACCTGGCGCTCGCCGGTGCAGAGCTGCTCGTCAACATCTCTGCGTCGCCGTTCTATGTCGGTCGTCCCGAGGAGCGCGAGGAGATGTTCGTCACGCGCGCGCGGGACAACTCCTCCTTCGTCGCGTTCTGCAACGCCGTGGGCGGCCAGGACGAGCTGATCTTCGACGGCCACTCGTGCGTGCTCGACGACGAGGGAACCGTGCTCGCACGCGCACCCGGATTCGAGGAAGCGCTCCTCGTCGTCGACATCCAGCCGCAAGAGGTGATCGGCCGCCGCCTGAGCGACGTCCGCCGGCGCGCCCTTGCGCGCGAGCGCGAGGAGCTGCCGCCCGTCGAGATCATCCACGTCGGCTCGCCGGGACCGTCGAGCAACGGAACCAAGGCCGGCGGCGAGGTCGTCGCCTTCGTCCACGAGATCGAGCAGATGCGTCGAGCGCTCGAGCTCGGCCTGCGCGACTACGTCGGCAAGAACGAGTTCGAGGAAGTCATCGTCGGCGTTTCAGGGGGAATCGACTCCGCGGTGACTGCGGCGCTCGCCGCGGAGGCGCTCGGGCCCGAGCACGTGCACTGCGTCTCGATGCCCTCGCGCTACTCGTCGGAAGGCACGCGCAGCGATGCGCGCCGGCTGGCCGAGAGCCTCGGCTGTCCGTTCCTGGAGATTCCGATCGGCAAGATCGTCGACTCGTTCGACGACGCGCTGGGGGACGCGTTCTCGAGCACGGAGGCTGATCTGACCGAGGAGAACATCCAGGCCCGCGCCCGCGGCGTCTTGCTGATGGCGCTGTCGAACAAGTTCGGCTGGATGCTCGTGGCGACCGGCAACAAGTCGGAGCTCTCGGTCGGGTACGCAACTCTCTACGGCGACATGGCCGGTGGCTTCGCCCTCCTGAAGGACGTCTACAAGACGGACGTGTTCCAGCTCGCGCGCTACCTCAACGAGAGAGCCGGGTGCGAGCTGATTCCGCAGAGCATCATCGACCGCGCGCCGAGCGCCGAGCTGCGCGACGACCAGCTCGACGAGGACTCACTGCCGCCGTATCCGAAGCTCGACGAGGTGCTCGAGCAGTACGTCGAGCACGACCGCACCCTGGAGGAGCTGTCCGACGACGGCTTCGATCGCGACGTCGTCGAGCGTGCAGTGGCCATGGTCGACCGGGCGGAGTACAAGCGCAGGCAGGCGCCGCCCGGCGTGAAGCTACGACCGAAAGCCTTCGGCCGCGATCGCCGCACGCCGATCACCAACCGTTGGCGCGGTTGATGACGGGCCCGATAAACGGTCATGCCGGCAAAGCCGGCATGACCTCCTAAGCGGCATCGCAAGCGACGCCTCAGTCACGAACCACTGGCGCGGCTGAGCATTCCGAACCACCGCAAGCGTTCGTCCCACGGAACCGCGGCGTTCGCCGGCGAAGTGGAGGGAAGGACGAACAGGCGCGTCCCGCCCAGCCGCCGTTCCTGTTCGCCTAGTTGCGGCCGCTCGTTGA
>Ga0070698_100010085_pt1 | contig 10090 bp, 6 predicted proteins | sample KBSK1502metaG_FD_65477 | JGI IMG/M metagenome (GOLD analysis project Ga0070698, IMG submission 65477) | Corn, switchgrass and miscanthus rhizosphere microbial communities from Kellogg Biological Station, Michigan, USA - KBS K1-50-2 metaG | ecosystem: Host-associated > Plants > Roots >... | reverse complement strand
AACGCGACTCCGGAGTAGACCACAACTGTTGGAGAGAATCTATTGGACCAAAGTATCGATCGTCGCGCTAAGATTTGGTTGTGTGAGGCTTTTGAGTCACAAACTTAATCTCAAAGTGGCCAACCATACTTGGATGGGGTCACGGTAGCGACCTGGTCAGTGACCAGCATGCAGTATTCCTAAATGATTTTTACTCCATGTCTGACCAGGTCGCTACCGCTCCCTGTACTGACCCCATCCAAGTGCAATTCCTACTTTCAGAGCAGACTGGCGTTGATACCAAAGTATGATGGACTTTTGCGCGGGACCGGGGCATCCTGACGACATGCAGGACGTTGGCGAAAATACGGCGGAGCTTCTCGAACGCCTCAAACGCGCAGAGGAAGCCCTGCAGGCGCGTGAGCTTAACTTCCAAACATTGGTTCAACGCGCCGAAGCTCAGCTCGCCGGTGAGAAACACCTGCTCGAGATGGTCGCTTCGGGTTGTCCACTTTCAGACGTCCTTACAGAGTTGTGCAAATTCGTCGAAGACACCGCCGCCGACTGCCAATGCGGTGTGTATTTGATCGACGAGCGCGGACCCAAATTCCGCATCGGCGCGGCGCCCGGACTGCCCGCGACATTCAATGATCCATGCGAAGGTTTGCCGGTAACTCCCGAAGCCGGCCCCTGCGGCGTCGCAGCGGGTACGAAGACGCAGGTGATCGTGAGAGATTTCGAGTCTGAACCGCTTTGGGAATCGTGTGCGATTCGGCCACTCGCGCTCGCACACGGCTTCCGCTCGCAATGGTCCACTCCGATTTATGCACGCGACGGTCGCGTGTTAGCAACGTTCGGTATTTTTCAACGCAACCCAGCGAGCCCAACACAGGTTCAACTCGATCTCATCGCACAAGTCACACACATCGCCAGCATCGCCATCGAGCGCGCCTTGAGTGAAGCAGCGCTGAAACGTAGCGAAGCCTTTCTCGCCGAAGCACAGCACCTTAGTCGCATCGGAAGTTTTGCCTGGAATGCAGTGACGGACGAAATCACCTGGTCGGAACAGCTCTATCGCATCTTCGAGTTTGACCCGCAAACGACCGTGACGCTCGAACTGATCGGCACACGCGTTCATCCCGAAGACACTCCGTTGCTCAAAGACATGATCGAACGTGCGCGAAATGCTGTCAGCGACTTTCAATACGAACATCGACTCCTGATGCCGGATAAGTCGGTAAAGTATCTAAACCTCATCGCTCATGGAATGCGAAACGAGGATGGTGAAGTGGAATACATCGGCGCAGTGCAGGACATTTCTCGGCGACAATCGTCCGAGGAGGCACTTGGCAAAGCTCGTTCCGAGTTGGCCCATGTGGCGCGAGTGATGAGCCTGGGAGCATTAACAGCCTCGATCGCGCATGAAGTGAATCAACCGTTGTCGGGCATCATCACGAATGCCAGCACGTGCATGCGGATGCTGGAAGCCGATCCACCAAACATCGACGGCGCCCGCGAAACCGTGCGACGCACGATTCGTGACGGCCATCGAGCTGCCGACGTCATCACACGATTGCGCGCGCTCTTCAGCAGGAAAGAAGCGTTGACTGAACGCCTGGATCTAAACGAGGCGACTCGCGAAGTGATTGCACTTTCATTGAGCGAGCTCCAGGGAAACCGCATCATCCTGCGAGCCGAGCTCACCAACGATCTCCCACTCGTCACCGGCGATCGTGTTCAGCTTCAACAAGTCATCCTGAATTTACTGCGTAACGCTTCCGACGCGATGAGCAGCGTCGACCATCGTCCCAGACAGTTGCTGATCAGAACAAAGCAGGACGGCAACGGCGCCGTCCGTCTGAGCGTGCAAGACAATGGTGTGGGGATTCAACCTGAGAGCATAAACAAGCTTTTCGACGCTTTCTACACCACCAAGAGCGACGGAATGGGAATCGGACTGTCAGTCAGTCGCTCGATCATTGAGACGCATCAAGGAAGTCTGTGGGCAACCCCAAATGATGGTCCGGGAGCGACCTTCTCGTTTTCTATTCCGCACGTCGCTGATGCGGCAGCGACTCCCGACAAAACTGCGCACGCAAATAATGAGCGCGCGGCGAGGCAAGGCTGATGAATACCCGTCCTCTCATATCAGTCGTCGACGATGACGAGTCTGTGCGCGAGTCGTTGCCCGATTTGCTGAAGGAGTTTGGCTTCGACGCTCAGGCGTTTTCGTCGGCAGCAGACTTCCTCTCTTCCGATTGGGTGGGCCGGACCAATTGTCTAATTCTGGACGTCGCGATGCCCGGCATGACTGGACCAGACTTGCAGCGAGAGTTAACGCTGCGGCGACAGGAGATCCCGATCGTTTTCATCACTGCGCATCGTGACGACAACGTGCGTCCTCGCTTGATCGAGCAGGGCGCAGTAGAATGCCTGTTCAAGCCATTTACTGAAACGGATCTGCTTGCTGCACTGAACACCGCACTACGAGTGGGTTGATCTTATGTGAGTATGACTTCTGCCAGCGCAGCACCGAAGTCACAAGCTAAACCAATCGTCTTTGTAGTAGACGACGATATCTCCGTGCGTGAATCGCTCGAGCTGCTAATCAGCTTTGCGGGTTGGCAACCGGAGACGTTTGCATCTGCACAGGAATTTCTCGCGCGTCCGAGGTGCCTCACGCCGAGTTGTCTCGTCCTCGACGTCTCACTTCCCGATCTCAATGGCCTCGAACTGCAGCGGCTCATCGCGTCCGATCGCGCCGATATGCCGATCATTTTCATTACCGGTCACGGCGACGTTCCGATGACGGTCCAGGCAATGAAGGCCGGCGCGGTTGAGTTTCTCACGAAGCCATTTGACGATGAAGTTTTGCTGACTGCGATTCACCAGGCCATCGCGCGCAGCACCGCGACGCTCAACGACCAGGCTCACATTCAGGAGTTGCGCGACACTTATGATTCGCTCACACCTCGCGAACAGGAAGTCATGCGCCTGGTGGTAACAGGCATGCTGAATAAACAGATCGCTCTAAAACTCGGCATTAGTGAGATCACCGTCAAAGCTCATCGAGGCAAGATGATGCTCAAGATGAAGGCCGACTCACTTGCAGATCTCGTCAAAGTCGCCGTGCGACTCGGTCTCACGCCTCCCGGATCCACAGATTACACAGATTCTCAACAATAATCTGTGTAATCTGTGGATAGAAAGGAGTTCGAAGTTCATGTACAAGTCGAAAGCTTATTCGGCTGCGAGCGCAACGTCGCCGCTCGCGGTCAGCACGATTCCGCGGCGCGATCTGACAGAACGCGACGTGCAGATCAAGATTCTCTTCTGCGGTATTTGTCACTCGGATCTACATGCGGTTCGCGACGAGTGGAACGAGTTCATGCCGACGGTCTATCCGATTGTTCCGGGCCATGAGATCGTGGGCGAGGTCACAAACGTTGGTTCGGCGGTCACGAAGCACAAGCCGGGAGATCTCGTAGGCGTCGGTTGTCTGGTTGACGCCGATCTTACGTGCCACGAATGCAAAGCAGATCTCGAGCAGTTCTGTCCGAACAGGATTCTGACCTACAACGATCCGGACAAGCACCTCGGTGGTGTTTTGTACGGCGGATATTCGGAAAGCATCGTTGTCGACGAACACTTTGCGTTGCGCATTCCCGCAAACCTCGATCCCGCCGGAGTCGCGCCGTTACTTTGCGCCGGCATCACAACTTACTCGCCACTTCATCACTGGGGCGTGACGAAAGGCAAGAAAGTGGGCGTCGTCGGTCTCGGCGGGTTGGGCCACATGGGTGTGAAGATCGCGCATGCACTCGGAGCACATGTTGCAGTCTTCACTACTTCGCCGGGAAAGAAAGAAGACGCACTCCGCCTCGGCGCGGACGAAGTGATCATGTCTCGCGATGCAGGCGAGATGCAGAAACATGAAGGCACGTTTGATTTCATTCTCGACACGGCATCCGCACAGCACGACATCAATAGTTATCTGAGCTTGCTCGCGCGCGACGGCAATCTGACTCTGGTCGGCGCACCACCCGAAGGGCTCCACGTTAAACCGTTCTCTCTGATCGGCGGGCGACACAGTTTGTCAGGCTCTGCGGTCGGCGGCATACGCGAGACACAGGAGATGCTCGATTTCTGCGGTGAACACAACCTCACTGCGGACGTCGAGGTAATTCCGATTCAGAAGGTCAACGAAGCTTTCGACAGACTGGCGCGCGCTGACGTGAAGTACCGCTTTTCGATCGATATGGCTTCGCTCGAAGCTGATTAAGGTTGAACAGACTGCAACCGTTGTTCGATACCTGGAATTGAACGAATCTGAAACTCGGGCTCGATCGTTTTCGCGAGCCCGAGTGCTTTTTCATAAGTGGCGCGTGCCTGTTGCGGTTGGCCCATCCCGAGCAGAATATCGCCCAATGCAAGTTGCGTTTGTATCGAATCGGGCGCTAACGCAACGGCTGCCTGGGCTTCCTGCAATGCCTGTTCGAGTTGTTTTGCCTGGACGAGGTTCTGGGCTTTCTGTACCTTGCTGAGCGCTGCCGCCAACGGCATTTCAAACTTTCCGTCAAACACGAACACGCCGCGATCGATTACTGCCGTCGGCTTTAACAGCTTGAACTGACCGTAAGGATCGAGCGATCCCGGTCCGAATTCAACACTCGATAAGTTGCTGGCGCTGATCAGTACTGGCCCATCTATCGAAGTTGGAACTTCGATCGGTACGTTCAGCCACAAAGTGCTAATCGTCGGCAAAGGCTTGCAGGGTATTCCGTAATAGCTCGGCTCGGCGACGCCCTCGGCGAAGTACAAGAACCAACAGTCTTTCACTCCACGTCCATCGAGATAGTGCTTCACACTCTTCAGTTGCTGGCCCCAATCAGAATTCGAGTCAGTCAAATATTTATACGTCTGCGATGGTCCGCCCCAGAGCTCGTTTGCGTAGGCAATGTAATTTGGAAACGCCAGCAGCGACGAACCCGCGTGGATCAGAAGCAACACTCCAACGGCGTAAGCCCACTTTCGACTTTGCCGGATCAAAGCCCAGGCTGCGCCGCCAATGAGCACATACAGAAAAACGTAAACAACCAGAATGTGTCGCACGCCGATGTTCATTCCCACTGTCAGCGCGACTATCAAATAGAAGATCACCGGCACGAGCAGAAAGACAATCTCTCGCCAGCGGTTCAGGCGACGAGTGACGACGACAACGAGGCTCAACAGCAATAGCGCCAGGACGCCGATCGTCGATTTGATCAAAAAGGCAACGGGAAAGTAGAACCACACGCCGTGTGCGTACACTTTGCCCAGCAGGTAGCTCGTGTAGTAATTCGCCGTGAGTTTTACGTCGACCAGACCGTAGAGATACGACTCAGGAAGTATGTGGAAGCGAGCCATGACTGAAATCGGCCACGCCTCGTAAAGTTCCAAGCCTTTGACGTACTCAGCAAGAGGCGGGTTCAGTTGCAGACCGTTCGGTCGCGCGTCGTAACGAAATCGGTAGGTGGACCAGAGGACAACCCAACCGATGATCGCGATAAGCGCGAGTGAACCTAATATCTTGAGAGCATGACGGCCGAAATCTTCCCGATTCGCGGCGAAGAAGTTGAAGATGATTTCGCACGCGGCGAGTAAGAACAGGATTGGAAGGACCAGCAGACCCGTGTGTTTTGCTGCCAGTACAAGTCCGACAGAGACTCCGGCTGCGATCAGCCGTAATGCAGTCGGAGACTTCACGAACCGGTAGAACATGTAGACGCTGAGAAACATGAAACAGGCCAGCCCGATGTCCGTCGTGATCAGCGCGCCGTGTGCAAGCAGGTTTGGATCGAAGGCGAATAGCGTGAGCGCGATGAGAGCAGCGCCGGCGCCAAACATCTCCCTCGTTCCGAAGAAGATCACTAACGCTGCGAGGAGCGTCAGTATTGCGGCGCCCGTGCGCGTGCGCGCGAGGATTTTGTCGGGATCATTCTGATAGAGAAACTCTTTGCCGCGTAGAAATGCGTCCTCTTTAAAGAATCGTTCTTCAAGAGCTGGAGATTTTGGTTGTGACCATAATAAAGGGATGGTCACGAAGAGCTTCACGAGTGGCGGGTGTTCCGGATTCAGTCCGAAATCGCCGTGAGTCCAGGAACGATAACCGGTGAAGATGTGATTCCCTTCATCCCAGGTTTGCGATTCTCGGCGTACCGAAAGGAATAATTGCAGGCTCAGAACGATCAGGAGAAAGCACAGCGCCGCGATTTCACGTGCGTTGAGACGTTTTTCCGACAGGATCACCGACACCTCCGAATTTGAACTGTATGTGTTACTCGGAACGTACTATAGGGGCGGCCCTCCGTGGCCGCCCCTGTGTCGAACTCATCGGATTCAGAAAGCACCGGCCTCGGATTCGGCGAATACGATTCTCACCCAGGGCGGCCACGGAGGGCCGCCCCTACAGTACGTTCCGAGTTACACGAATCTTCTTGATTAATACCACCGGAAGACGCGCACGATGTTTGAGAAATCATCCGTCCATGCGTTCGCTTCTCCGTGCCCTTCAAGCGCTCGCCAGCGCGGGTTTTGGGCCAGCTCGTCAAACGCCGGCGATTGATTCGCCATCACCAGCCACTCGGACGGATCCTTCCCTCTAACAGGGTCATACTCTCCGTCAGCAAAACTCATACTCATTGCACCACGTTGTTTAGCCAACTCTGCCAGCACACGATCGAGTCGCAGGCTCCGATTCGAAATATGAAATGCCAGTAGCCCACCGGTCGCGAGCTTCGACGTGTAAAGGTCAATCGCCTCCTGCGTCAGCAGATGAACCGGAATCGCATCGGAGTTAAAAGCGTCGAGAACGATGAGTCCGTAATGATGGTCCGGCGCATTCTGCAATTGCAAACGCGCATCACCCAAAACTATTTCCGTTGGACCAGCCGCACATTTCTGCAGGTACGTGAAATAGTTTGGATTTTGGGCGATGCCGACGACTGCCGGATTGATTTCATAGAAGGTCCAATGCTGATCGGGACGCGAGTAGCAGGCCATCGATCCGGCTCCCAATCCGACTACGGCGACATTCGGTGAGGCGGGGTTGGAGTTGAACGCGTCAAAGATCTGCCCCAACGGTCCTTCGCGATGAAAATATGAAAGCGGTTCGCATCGATAATTCTGATCGATAAACTGGCGGCCATGTATCGTGTTGCCGTGGTAAAGAACCCGCGTGGCACTCACCGGATCGATATTCACGCTCAAAGTCCCAAAGAAGTTTCGCTCAACATGCAACGTACGGTTCTGAGTTTCGGCGTAGACCACGCTTCCCAACAGCACCGCACCAAGCGCAAGGGCAAACCGAACCGGCCGCCTCCGGAAATGGTGATTGATGAGGATCAAGGGAACGCCAAACACAATCGCAACGCCCACCGCGGAGCTAACGTCATATTGCTTTACAAGAAAAACCAGTCCAATGGTAAGCAGCCCCGCGCAGACGGGCAAAACAACATCGAACACACGATCGCGTGACGAGTCTGCCTCGATGGCGCGCGGTCGGATGAAGCATGCCAGTACGATCGCGAGGGGATACTCAATTAGAGTTTTGAAAATGAGCGGGGCTATTAACGTGTTGAAAAGCCCGCCGAGCATTCCGCCAATCGCAACGCACAAATAGAACCCCGCGAGCCGTGTCGAATCCGGTCTGTCACTCGACAACCTGCCATGACAGACCACTGCGGCAACGAAGAAGAAGAGCAGATGCAACAACACGATCGCCGTCGTCGGCTCCGTTGCGTTTGCCGCAATCACCAAAGTAAGCAGTATGGCTAATCCACTGAGTGCGGTACTCGTGAATCTTTCAGAAATCACCTTCTTACGTCCAAAGGCAAGAATGAACGTCACGAGATAAAGAGCCAGCGGTATGGTCCATAAAAGAGGCGTGGGTGCGATTTCTGTAGTGATGTAGGTCGTGACGCCGAACAGGAGGCTTGACGGAATAAACGCCAACAAAATCCAGTAGAGACGCTGCTTGAATGAAATGGACGACTGCTGAACAACAACCTCTTCGCTTTCAACTCGCTCTGTTCGCGACAGCTTCCACAGCACGAGGGCACAGCCCAGGCTCAATACCAGAAACACGACATAGACCACAGCCCAAAGCTGAGTTTGACGAGACAGTTTTAGATTGGGTTCGAGCAAAAGGGGGTAACTGATCAATGCGAGGAGACTGCCTGCATTGCTAACAGCAAATAGAAAGTAAGGATCGTTCGCTGCAGTGTGACCCGTGCGTGTAAACCACTTCTGCAATAACGGGCTGGTCGTTGAAATGAGAAAGATCGGCAAGCCGATCGCAGTCAACAAATAGGCGAAGAGCCAGAGCGCCGGATAACTCTGTTCGGAGATCGAGCCGGAGCTGCCTGTGAGCGTAAGAGGCAAGTAAAGACACGACAAAAGCAGGAGAACGCTGTGCAGAATTGCCTGTTTACGAACTCCGATCCACGAAGTTGTCATCAATACGTATGAATATCCCGCCAACAACAGCACCTGAAAAAAGAGCATGCAGGTATTCCACACCGCCGGCGTACCACCGAGTCGCGGCAAGAGTATCTTGGCCATTGCCAGTTCGATCCAGAACAGCAAGAGCGCGCTAAGGAAAATTGTAGTGGCAAACAGGAAAGACGCTCGCCGGGGTGTCATATCTGCCGCATATTAACCGATTTCTCTGTGCAGTGAGTTTCAAGTTACTATTCTGCTGTATCACAGTTTGCGGAGGGGGTCCACGAACATTCCAGCAGAGCTCGATCACCATCGACACATCGCAGTGGATCTTGTCGCGGTCTACAACTCGGCGGACCAGGAAGCTGCGACTCGTCTTAACGACATCTTCCACAGCGACCTCAACATCGAACAGATTCGCAATTTCATCCGCGACAAGCTTTTTAATCTTCCCGACAGCCAACGACGCATAGACAATTTCGCGTTGAACGATGCACAGCTTATCGTCGCTCGGCTCTGTGGCTTCAAAGACTGGGACGAGCTCGCGCAGTCAAGCATCAAATCTGCAAGTGACTTACCTTCGGCTCCGATCGCCCTGAGCTCAACACCGCCGTTTTACCGCATCGACTGGGCCAACAAAAGCATCGAGCCCCGCCAACCCATGCGCCCGAAAGACTGGGAAGACGTCTGTGCGGTTATCAGGGAGTTGGGAATCACAAGTATCAACTCCGCGAATCTCATCGGCGATGACGATCTCCAAATAATTTCACAACTCGATCAGATCACGTCGCTCAACCTCGACGGCTCCAAGCGCATAACTGAAAAGGGACTCGAACATCTCGCTCGCATGCCGCAATTGCAGGAATTGATAATCGGCGGTCAGGTCACGGATCGTGGTCTTGAAATGCTGCGCCACCTTCCGGAACTGCGCGTCTTCAAGATGTACTGGCAAGGCAAAGTTACTGACGATGGAATTGCAAATCTGAAGTTCTGCGATCAACTGGAAGAAGTCGATCTCCTGGGTTGCAACACCGGCGACGGCGCTATCGCAGCGCTGGCAGGAAAGCCCAAACTGCGTCGCTTCCAAACAGGCCGCAACGTCAGCGATGAAGGACTCGCGCTGCTGCAACAGTTTCCTGCTTTCAAAACCCCATACTCACAAGTGCCTGAATTCGGACTGATGTCGTTCAGTGCCGAGCCCACTAATCTTCTCATCGATGGTCCATTCACTCATCAAGGACTACACAGCCTGCGCGGACTCGACGGACTTGCTGGTCTGAGTTTCTTCTGGCACACATCGCGTTTGCGCGGCGAAGATCTTCAACACCTCAATGGCTTAGCGAACCTGGTCTTCCTCGGTTGTCAGGGCGAACTCTGCAACGACGACGCGATGCGACACATTGCTTCGCTGCCCAAGCTTCGCATGTTGATGGGCCAGGGTACCGTTGCCACCGATGAGGGGTTTCGAGACCTCAGTCGCTCTCAAACGATTGAATACTTCTGGGGACGTGAGTGTCCAAACTTAACTGGTGCAGGATTCGTCGCCCTCTCGCAGATGCCGGCATTGAAAGGGCTCGCCGCCAGTTGCAAGTTTGTTGATGACTCAGCCCTTGCGAGCTTGCCTGACTTC
>Ga0070698_100010084_pt1 | contig 10091 bp, 9 predicted proteins | sample KBSK1502metaG_FD_65477 | JGI IMG/M metagenome (GOLD analysis project Ga0070698, IMG submission 65477) | Corn, switchgrass and miscanthus rhizosphere microbial communities from Kellogg Biological Station, Michigan, USA - KBS K1-50-2 metaG | ecosystem: Host-associated > Plants > Roots >... | reverse complement strand
TCGAAGCCGACCGGCTGGATAGCGCCCAGCTCATCTTCGCCCAGACGCTCAAAGTGGAAGAGCGTCCGAAGCAGCGCCTGGACGTCGCCTTGAAGCGAGGGGCGGCGCTGCGGGATCTCAAGCGGTACTCCGAGGCGCTCGACTTCCTGAACGAGTGGAGGGCGCCGGCTCTGGCCGAGGAGCGCGAGGGAGAGCTTCTGCTCCGCATCTATGAGATTGATGGGCTTCTCGGGAGGACAAATGAAGCCCTGAAGGGCTACGGAGATTTGGTGACGCGCTTTCCCAACACGAACGTCTCCTTCGAATCGCAGTTTCAGATCGGTTATCTGTACGAATCGGCCCTCGGGGACCTGGATCGAGCCGCACGGGAATATGAAAAGCTGCGCAACGCCGCGGGCAGTACGAACACGTTTGCCGTGCAGGCCCTGCGCCGATCCCAAAGCCTCGCGACCCTGAAGCAATATCGACAGGCGCTCGCCGCCGACACGAGCAGCACGAAAGCGCGAACCGCGTTTCGCCTCGCCGAGGTCTATTACTTCGAGCTGGGGAAGACCGATTCCGCTCTCACGCAGTACCGGACCGTGGAGTCGCTTTACCCGGCGAGCGTTTATGCTCCCAAGTCGGCGTACGCGCGTCTCTGGATTTCGGCCTATGACCGGCAGGACACGTTGGGGACGATGCAGCTCACCGATTCCATCGCAGCACAATACCGTGGGACTCGCTACGCGGAATCTGCCCTCTATCTCTGGAAGCAGTGGAGCGGCCGAGCCGATGTCCGCACCGCCCTCTTCGATTCCCTGCTCGCGCATCCCGACACGTCATCCGCCTCACGGTACGCGGAGGATACGCAGCCCGAGACCCCGCCGGCGACCGTGATGCCCCCGACCTCAGCGCCTCCCGATAGCGGCTACTTGGTTTCGCCGGAGGTGCGCAAGCAATTGGAAGAAGCGGCAGCGGCGGCGCGGGAGGCGCAGAACCGAAAGCGAGCTCAACACGGGAATCCGCCGCTCCCAGCTCCCGCGCCGGCGGACACGATGCGGTCGGCCCCGGCGCCTGCGGACACGACGCGGTCAGCCCCCGCTCCTGCTGACACGACACGGTCGGCCCCTGCGCCGGCCGACACAACACGATCGGCTCCGGCACCGGCGGACACCACACGATCGAAGATTTACGGACCCACCCGATGATGAAACTTGTCCCTTGCAAGGTCGTTGAGAACCGGGAGGTCTCGCCTGGAAACTTTCTGCTCGCGCTGACCGTGCCCCGCGCCTTTCCCGCGCCGAGTCCCGGCCAGTTCGTCCATTTGAGGATTTCCGAGGAAGGGGATCCCTTGCTCCGTCGTCCCTACAGCTTGGAGGGGTTCGTCAGCAAGGGGCGAATCCGCGCCGTCCGGATCTACTACTCGGTGGTGGGCCGCGGCTCGAGAATCCTCGCGTCGCAGGCGCCGGGAAGGTTTCTGGACCTGATCGGGCCCTTGGGGGTCGGATTCAAGCCCCGTCCCCGCCGCCTTCCGATTCTGGTCGCCGGCGGGCGTGGCGTCGCGCCGCTCCTCTTCTTGAGCCGTTTCCTCCGCGAGAAAAAACGACCCTACGTCTTTCTCTTCGGCGCCCGCTCGCGAAGGGAACTGTACGGGGTGCGGGAAGTGCGCGGAGGCCGCCTCCATCTGGCGACCGATGACGGTTCCGTGGGCTACCACGGAAGCGTCCTCGATCTCTTGAAGCGCGAGTGGGCGGACGGAAAGCACACGCCCCTCTCGACCGAGATCTTCACCTGCGGGCCGCATGGTCTTCTGCAGGAGGTCGCGGAGTTCGCCCGCGCCGGCGGCATTCGCTGCGAAGCCTCGCTGGAGGGCCCGATGGCATGCGCTGTGGGGGCATGCCGCGGTTGCCCGGTCCCGCTGGGCCACGGGGCGAAGAACGGACGCTATCCGGCGATGTGCGTCGAGGGGCCCGTCATGGACGCCACGATCGTGGATTGGGAGCGGCTGCCATGAAGAGCTCGCTCGAAGTCCGAATCGGCTCGCTCACGCTGCGAAATCCGGTCCTGGTCGCATCGGGGATCATTGGGTATGGCGCCGAGTACGAGCCGCTCGTCGATTTGAGCGCGATTGGAGGGATCGTCACCAAGACGGTGACGCGTCACCCTCGCGCGGGAAATCCGCCGCCGCGCGTGGTCGAGGTTCCCGCGGGGATGCTCAACTCCATCGGAATCGAAAACCCCGGCCTCGAGGGCTTTCTCGACACCAAGGTTTCCATTCTTCGCGAGCTTCCCTGCGCCGTGATCGTGTCGGTCGAAGGGGAGGATACCCGTGAGTTCTGCGAGCTGGTCGAGGGAATCAGCCAGAGCGGCGTCGCCGATGCCATCGAGGTCAACATCTCCTGCCCCAACGTCGGGCCACACGGTCTCAAGTACTCCACGGACGCTGGGCTCGCGCGTGAGGTCATGACCGCGATTCGCCCGCTGACCCGCCTCCCCCTAATCGCCAAGCTGACGCCCAACGTGACACGCATCGCCGAGATCGCCGAGGCCTGTGCGGAATGCGGTGCCGACGCCGTCTCGCTCGTGAACACGTTCATCGGTATGGCGGTCGATTCGCGGACGCATCGCCCGATTCTCGGCACCGTGTTGGGCGGGCTCTCCGGACCCGCCATCAAGCCTCTCGCCCTGGCGAAGACGTGGGAAGTGGCGCAGGCCGTCGACATTCCGGTCGTCGGCATGGGCGGGATCGCGAGGCCCGCCGATGCGGTGGAGTTTCTCCTCACCGGCGCTACCGCGATTCAGGTCGGAACGGCGTTGTTCGCCGACCCCACGCTGGCGGAGCGGTGTGTCGAGGGGATCGAGCAGCATTTGAAGACGATCGGGGAGTCGTCGATCGATGCTTTGATCGGCGCGTTGGAAGTTCCCGAAGGAAGAGGCGTCATTCGCGCCGGCCGGCCGGTGCGTCCCGCCGAAAGGAGAGGACGAGCATGACGGAACCCTGGGAAGCGGAGAATCCGATGCACGTGCAGGATCGATTGATCGTCGCGCTCGATCGCCCCGATCTCAAAGCGGCGCTCGAGCAGGTCGACCGGATCGGTCACTCGGTGCTTTGGTACAAAGTTGGGCTTCAGCTCTTCTGCGCCTCGGGGCGCGAGGCGGTGCTGGCCTTGGCCGACCGCGGGAAGCGCGTCTTCCTCGATCTGAAGCTCCACGATATCCCCGCTACCGTGGAGCGCGCCATCCGCGCGCTCGAAGGGCTGCCGATCTCGCTCCTCACCGTCCACGCCTCTGGAGGGCCCGAGATGCTCCGCGCAGCCGCCGGCGCTTCGCGCTACCTGGCCGGCACTCCTCGGATCCTCGGCGTGACGATGCTGACCAGCCTCGATGGGACCGAGATCCCGCCCCTCTTCAATCCCAAGACCGACGTCGAGGAGAAGGTCCTCGCCCTCGCGGGACTCTGCGAGGAATCGGGTGTCGACGGCGTCGTCGCCTCCCCTCGCGAGATTCAAACGCTAAGACTCGAGCACCCTTCGCCGTTTCTCATTGTGACTCCCGGAATCCGGGGTCCGAACGACGCGGCCCACGACCAGAAGCGCACGCTCTCGCTCCCGGAGGCATTCGCGCGTGGCGCCGACTATGTCGTGGTGGGCCGACCGATCCTCGAGTCTCCCGATCCCAAGTCGACCGTCGCCGCCTACGAGGCGTCGCTGGTGGCCGCGCTTCAAGAGAGGGCCGGCGGATGAAGGTTCTGGTCACGGGGATCACGGGCTTCGCGGGGAGCCACCTCGCCGACTACCTGCTGTCCCGAGGTGATTCGGAGATCACCGGAATCCTGAGATGGCGGAGCCGGACGGAAAATATCGAACACTTCCGGGACCAGGTGCGCCTTGTGGAGTGCGATCTCCGGGACGCCTCCTCGGTGCGGGACGTCCTCGACGACGTCCGGCCCGATTGGATCTTCCACCTCGCGGCGCAAAGCTTCGTCCCGACCTCTTGGACGGCGCCCACCGAGTCCCTCGCGACGAACATCCTCGGGCAGCTCAATATTTTCGAGGCGGTGAAGAAGCTGAAGATCGCCCCCCGGATCCAGCTCGCCTGCTCCAGCGAGGAGTACGGCCTGGTCCTCGAGAGCGAGCTTCCCATTCGAGAGACCAATCCACTCCGGCCTCTCTCGCCCTACGCGGTGAGCAAGGTGGGGCAGGACCTCCTCGGCTACCAGTACTGGATGAGCTTCAAGATCCCCGTGATCCGGACGCGGGGCTTCAACCACGAGGGCCCCAGGCGCGGGCCGGTCTTCGTCTGCTCGGATTTCGCGAAGCAGATCGCCGACATCGAGAAGGGCCGGCGAGAACCGCTGGTTCGCGTGGGGAACCTGGACGCGCGGCGCGATTTCACCGACGTGAGGGACGTGGTGCGGGCTTATTGGCTCGCCCTGGAAAAGGGCGAGCCGGGCGAGGTCTACAACATCTGCTCCGGGCGCGCCTGGACGATCCGGGAAATGCTCGACCTCCTTCTGGGGATGACGAAGGCCAAGATCCGCGTCGTGCAGGATCCCACTCGGATGCGGCCCTCCGACGTCCCCGTGCTCCTCGGGGACTCGAGCCGGTTCCGGAAGCGCACCGGATGGGAGCCGACGATTCCTTTCGAGCAGACGATGGCCGATCTGCTCGCCTACTGGAGAGAGCGGTAGCCCCTTGCGAACGTTCGTCACCGGCGCCGCCGGATTCGTGGGGCGCCATCTCGTCCGCGCGCTGACGGTGGAGGGGCCCGCCGATGTCCACGGCGCCGACCATGCGCCGATCGACGACATCCCCGAGCCGGAGGAGCTGAAATCGGCACTACGCTCCTATCGTGCACTCGACGTCACCGATACCGAAGCCGTGGCCGCCGCTATCCGGGACCTTCGCCCGGACCGGATCATCCATCTCGCGGCTCAAGCGTCGGGGGCGCTCTCGCTCGAGCAGCCCGCCCTTACCTACCGCGTCAATGCCATCGGCGCGTTGAACGTGCTGGAAGCCGTGCGGTCGGTGGACGGCCAGGCGGTCGTCCTCCTGGTCGGATCGGCGGACGTCTACGGCTCGGGCTCGCCCGGAACGAAGATCACCGAGGAGGCACCGCTCGCTCCCCGGAACCCGTATGCCCTGAGCAAAGCGGCGCAGGACATGCTCGGCGAGCTTTATGCCGCCTCGTTTGGCCTGCGCGTCATCCGCACTCGTACCTTCTCTCATACCGGCCCCGGCCAGAGCCCGCGCTTCGCCGTGGCGGGGTTCGCCCATCAGCTGGCTCGGATCATGGAGGGGCATGAGCTTCCGGAGATCCGTGTTGGGAACGTGGATGTCGTGCGCGAATACGGCGATGCCCGCGACGTGGTGCGGGCTTATATGGCGCTCCTCGAAAACGGTGAGCCGGGCGAGGCCTATAATGTCTGCACCGGCCAGGGCTATCGTCTCGGAGATCTGCTCGATCGGCTGATCCGCATTTCGGGAGTCCGCGCCAGCGTCGCCATCGATCCGACGCGGATGCGCTCCCGGGACGCGGATCATCTGGTGGGCGACCCGGAGAAAGTCGCGCGGCGAACCGGATGGTCGCCGGCGATTCCAATGGATCGGACCCTTCTCGACCTCTACCGCGACGCGCGCGAGCGCGTCCGGCGCGAGGCGGGAAGCTAAGGGAGGACTCTTGCGGATCGTCGTGGTCGGTTCGGGGTATGTCGGCCTGGTCAGCGGGGCCGGCTTCGCCGACTTTGGGAACGAGGTCGTCTGCGTCGACGTGGACGAGCGGAAGATCGACCTCCTCTCGCGCGGCGAGATCCCCTTTTACGAACCGGGGCTTAAAGATCTGGTCGCCCGCAATCTGCGCGAGCGACGCCTCCGATTCACGACGTCGCTCGCGGAGGCGGTGGCCTGGGGTGAGGCGATCTTCCTCTGCGTCGGTACGCCGTCCCGCGCGAACGGCAGCGCCGACCTGACCCAGGTCTTGGCCGCGGGACGGACGATCGCGAAGGCGATGACGGGCTACCGGCTGATCATTCAGAAGAGCACAGTCCCCGTGGGGACCGGCGACCGGCTCAAGAAGTGGATCGCGCGCCACGCCCGGCGGGGGATGAAGTTCGACGTCGCTTCCAATCCGGAGTTTCTGCGCGAGGGATCGGCCGTCGAGAACTTCATGCGGCCCGACCGGATCGTGATTGGGGCCGACTCACCCCGCGCCACGGAGATACTCCGCGAGGTCTATTCGCCCCTTTACCTGATCGAGACCCCCACCGTGGTCGTCGACGTGCGGACGGCGGAGCTGATCAAGTACGCGGCAAACGCTTTTCTCGCGACCAAAATCTCCTTCATCAATGAGATCGCGAATCTCTCGGAAGCGGTGGGCGCCGACGTCCACGCGGTGGCCAAGGCGATGGGGTTGGACCGGCGGATCGGCCCGAAGTTTCTCCACCCCGGGCCCGGGTACGGTGGCTCCTGCCTGCCCAAGGACACGCGGGCCATGGTCGATTTCGCTCGCAGGGCTCGCACCCGCCTCCGCGTGGTGGAGGCCGCGATCGCCGTGAACGAGGCGCAGGGGAAGGTGGCGGCGAAGAAGGTGCTCGCGGCACTGCCGGGCCGCGGCGCGAGGGTGGCCGCGATTCTCGGGCTCTCCTACAAGCCGGACACCGACGACCTGCGGGAGGCGCCCTCCCTGGATCTGATCCGCGCGCTCAAGCGGCGTGGGGTGGCGGTTCGCGCCTATGATCCCGCCGTCCGGGCCGACGCGGCGGGGCTTCCGAAAGGGATCCACTTCGCGCAGAACGCCTACGATGCCGTGAAGGGCGCCGACGTGATGGTGCTGGTCACCGAATGGAACGAGTTTCGCCGTCTCGATCTCGTTCGCGTCAAGCGGGCCATGCGCCGCCGTGCCATTGTCGACCTCCGAAACGTCTATGAGCCGGCGTCGGTACGGCGCCTGGGATTCGCGTACACATCGGTCGGGAGGCCGGAATGAAGCTGATCGAGGGAGTTCAGGTAAAGCCGCTCAAGGTGATCGCCGATGAGCGGGGCTACCTGATGGAGATGATGCGCTGCGACGACCCGTTCTTTCAGCGGTACGGCCAGAGCTATGTCTCGGTCGCCTACCCGGGTGTCGTGAAGGGGTGGCACTACCACAAGGTGCAGACGGATCACTTCGTGATCGTGAAGGGGATGATGAAGGTCGTCCTCTACGACGACCGGGAAGGGTCGCCCACGCGGGGAACGATCAATGAGTTTTTCATGGGCGAGAAGAACCCCATCCTCATCACGATCCCGCCGGGCGTCTGGCATGGAATGAAGGGCATCGGTACGGAGCCCGCGATGCTCGTGAACACGCCGACCGAGCCCTATCGCTACGACAAGCCGGACGAGTACCGCACCGATCCCCACAAGAATGACATCCCCTACGATTGGGCGCAGAAGGATGGCTAAAGCTCTCGATCTGAAGCAGGCTCATTTTCTCGTGACGGGCGGGGCCGGCTTCATCGGCTCGAACTTCGTCCATCACGTGCATCGGCGCTTCCCCGGTGCCCGGATCACCGTGCTCGACAAGCTGACCTACGCGGGAAACCTGGCGAACCTCGAAGATGTAAAGGATGCGCCCGGATACCGATTCGTGCGCGGCGACATCTGCGATCCCCACGTTGTCGCGGACGCGATGAAGGGGGCGGACGTGGTCGTGAACTTCGCCGCCGAGACCCACGTCGATCGATCGATCGAAGACGCATCCCATTTCGTGCTCACCGACACCTTCGGCGTCTACGTGCTGCTCGACGAGTCGCGGAGGGTGGGCGTCCGCCGCTTCATTCAGGTTTCGACCGACGAGGTCTACGGCGAGATCCTGGACGGGGAAGCGGACGAGGACGCGCCGTTGAAGGCGCGGAATCCCTACGCGGCCTCGAAGATCGGCGGCGACCGGCTCGCCTACGCCTTTGCCGTCACCCACGGAGTTCCCGCGATCGTGACCCGGTGCAGCAACAATTATGGGCCCTATCAGTACCCGGAGAAGCTCATTCCGCTTTTCGTGACGAACGCGCTCGAGGACAAGCCGCTCCCCGTTTACGGAAGCGGCAGGAACACGCGCGACTGGATTCACGTCGAGGATCATTGCCGCGCGTTGATCGCGATCCTCGAGGCGGACGACGTGGAAGGAGAGACGTTCAACATCGCGGGAGGGAACGAGCGCTCCGTGCTCGAGATCGGGGCCGTCCTCCTCGAGCGGTTGAAGAAGCCGTCCAGCCTGCTCGCCCATGTCACCGACCGGATCGCGCACGACCGCCGCTACGCCATTGATGCCTCGCGCCTTATCCAAAAGACGGGATTTCGCCCCGAGGTCGAGTTCACGAAGGGGATCGAGGCGACCATCGACTGGTATGTGGCGAACCGCCCGTGGTGGGAAGCCATCCGCTCGGGAGCGTTCCAGCAGTACTACGAGCGGACCTACGGGTCCCGCTAACCCCTCGAGAACCACGGAGCCGTGCGCCGGCTCGTCCGCTCCACCGCAATCCTCGGCCTAGGATCCGCCGCCACCATCGTGGCGACGATCATCCGGGCCAAGATCCTCGCGTCGCGGCTCGGCCCCGAGGGGACCGGCGTCCTGGCCCAGCTCAGCTCCCTGACCGCCGTTCTTGTCCCCCTGGCGACTTTGGGAATCGGGAACGGCCTGGTCGCCATGATCGCGGAGGCCCGCGCGGCGGGAGACTTTGCCCGCGTGGTCGCGGTCACCCGGCTGGGAACGCGCCTCGTTTGGGCGGTCGGGATTGGCCTGGCCGTCCTTGCCGCTCTCGCCTCTCCCTGGCTTGCGGGTGGCATCTACCGCGATTCCGCCTTTACCTGGGCCATCCTCCTCGGGGCCGCCTCGGTGCCTCTGTCGGCGATCGGCTCGCTCCGCACGTCAATGCTGCAAGGACACCAGGCCATCCGCGCGATGGCGCGCCTCAACTTGACCATCGCCGTGGCCCAGATAGCGACTATCGTTCCGCTCGCGTTCCTCTTCGGGGTGCGCGGAGCCGTGGCACAGCTCGTCGTGATCGCGGTCATCTTGGCGTGGTCGAGCGGGAGGCTCCTCGCGCCGCACACGCCCCGGGCGGCAAGCGGTGGAGGCGCTGGCGGTGCTAAGACTGCGGGCCGGGCGCTCCTTCGCCCACTCCTTCGCTACGGAATCTCCTCTCTCCTCGTCGGGCTCTCGTCGACGCTCACGCTCCTCGTCTTGCGAAGCCTGCTCGTCTCGAAGCTAGGCCTGGGACCCAACGGCATCTATCAGGTGTGCGTCGGCGTCTCCGGCCTTCTCATGCCGACCATCTTGAACTCGATCACCGCGAGCGTCTGGCCCGAGATCGCGGCCTTGAAGAGCGACGCTGAAGCCGCCCCCGCGATGCGGAGCGGCGTACGCCTCGGCTTCCTCCTCACCACCGGACTCTGCGCCGGAATTCTCGTCGGAGCCCCGATCTGGGTCCCGCTCTTTTACAGCGGGCGTTTCCTTCCGGCCCTCGATCTCCTGCCAATCCAGTTCCTGGGCGATTACTTCCGCGTCGCGGCCTGGATGTTCGGGATCTGGCTCGTGCCGCGGAACCGGCTCCGCCCCTGGGTCCTGTTCGACGTGGTCTACGGAGTGACGCTGCTGGTCGCGTTCGTGCTCTTGGTCGACCGGGTGGGGCTAAAGAGCGTCGTCATCGGCTACGTGCTCGCCCACATGACGCACGCCGGCCTCCACTACTGGCTCGCGCGGCGGGCCGTTGGGTTCCGACTTGGTCCCGACAACCGGCGGCTCCTTCTGGCGTCGCTGGCGCTTCTTTTGGGACTCCTCGCCTGGACCCCGCGGAACCTGGTTGGGGTGGGGATCGGAGGCATGGCCCTGGTCCTATGGGCTCTCATCGTCGTCCGGCGGCACGAATGGCTCGCGGTGCTGGACGTAGCGCGGCGGCGGCTGGCCGTGGCATCATCACGGGATTGATCTCCCGCTCGCACAATTCCTTACCCTTTAGAGCCCACCGCGGCGCGGCGCTCTTCGCGGCCCTCGCCCTGTCAGCGGCAGCGTCGGTCGCGAGCGCGGCCGAAACTCCGCCAGGCGCCACGTCGCCACCGTCCGCCACCACGCCCGAT
>Ga0070698_100010083_pt1 | contig 10091 bp, 9 predicted proteins | sample KBSK1502metaG_FD_65477 | JGI IMG/M metagenome (GOLD analysis project Ga0070698, IMG submission 65477) | Corn, switchgrass and miscanthus rhizosphere microbial communities from Kellogg Biological Station, Michigan, USA - KBS K1-50-2 metaG | ecosystem: Host-associated > Plants > Roots >... | reverse complement strand
GCGGCGGGGGCTCTCTACTATCGTGAGCGGCGCGAGCGTGTTGCGCTCGAGCGGCTAGGCGCAGCTACGCTCGAGAGTCTGCTGGATGCGATCGACGCAAACAACGCGGAAACCGGAGCTCATGTTCGGCGCGTTGCACAGTATTCGCTGATCATCGCGTGTTCTGCGGACCTCGACGAACGGATGCAGCATCGTGTCGAGCGCGTTGCACTGTTTCACGACATCGGCAAAATCGACGAAGCGATCTCCGATATCGTGAAGGAGCAAAAGAAACTGACGCCCGAAGAGCGACGCGCGATCATGATTCATCCGATAAGAGGCGCGGAGGTCTTGCGACCCCTGGCGCCGTTCTTTCCCGAGCTTCCCGAGGGCGTGCTCTCACATCACGAGCGCTGGGACGGAACCGGCTATCCGCGCCAGCTTCGCGGAAACGCGATCCCGATCGAAGCGCGTATAGTCGCAATTGCCGACACCTTCGATGCCATCACCGAAGCACGCGCGTACAGTCGTGCTCGAAGTCTCGAGACCGCTACCAGAATCATCGAAGATGGGCGGGGAACTCAGTTCGATCCCGATCTCGTCGATTTATTTCTCAGCCCGCCTGTGATGCATGACTTCGAGAGGGTCCTGCGGCGAGAGCATGCACCAAGAAAAGCACACGGCACCAGGCGACAGAAAACGGCTACCTGGAGCGTGCCGGATATCACTTTCCGATGGCGGACGCCATCTCCCTTGCTGAAGCGAGAGGATCTGACGAACCCATAACGGAAGCGATCGCTGCGATTCCTGCGGCACCTGCATCGATGACTGAGCGCGCGTTGGCCGCAGTGATTCCGCCGACACCAACCGCAGGAAGTCCAGTCGCTACAGCAAGGCGCGTGAACTCGGCAAGGCCTATCGCTCGGCCGGCGTCTTTCTTCGAGCCGGTGCTGAAAACGGGCCCGATGCCGACATAGTCGGCTCCACGAGCGGCGGGGCGCTCGTTGTCGTTTCCAACTGATGCACCGATGATGAATCCTTCAGGCGCAAACTTACGAACCGCACCTACTGGTACATCATCGACTCCAAGATGAACTCCGGCAGCACCGACAGCGATTGCAACGTCCGCGCGATCGTTCACAATGACCGGCACGCCCACGGAGCGGACCAGCTCGTGCGCGAGCACGGCGAGATCACGTGCTGAGATGTCCTTGAGGCGGAGCTGAATGCATGTTGCGCCACCGTGCGCAGCTTCGACCGCCCGCTCGATCAATCCTGACTGTCCGTCGCGCACGTTGTCAGTGATCGCGATGAATCGCAGAATCGAAAGATCGATCATCGTCGAACCTGCTTCACCGCCTGGTCGTGTTCGCTCAGCGTTCTGCGGAATTCGTGATGCCCGTCCGGCGCGGCGACGAAATAGAGAAACTCGACCTGAGCAGGATACAAGGCAGCAACAAGGCTTGGATTTCCGGGCGATGCAATAGGGCCGGGAGGAAGTCCGGGATACTTGTACGTGTTGTATGGAGAATCGATCTCCAGATCCTTGTGCAGCAAACGCGCTGTGTGCTTTCCGCGTGCGTACTGCACGGTGGGATCCGCCTGCAGTAACATCTTCGCGCGGAGGCGATTGAGATATACCGCGGCGATCACCGGCCTTTCCGCTGGAACTTTGGCCTCGCGCTCGACGATCGAGGCGAGTGTCACTGCCTGATGCCTGGTCAGGCCGATCTTTGCGAGCTCCGCGGTCCACTCGGGTTTCCATTCCCGCTCGAAGCGCTTCACCATCTCGAGAACTGCATCGCGCGGACGCGTTCCGTCAGGAAATGCGTAAGTGTCGGGGAATAGATATCCCTCGAGAGTCCTGGCAGGAATCGCAAGGCGGTGGATGAATGCGGTATCGCGTACCGCGGAGTTGACCGAATCGGCCGGGACAGACAGAGTCTGCGCGAGCAAAGGGACGATCTGCGAAACGCTGAATCCCTCAGGAATCGTGATGGTATTTACGAGGCCGTGTCCGCCATGAAGTGCTGCGATAATCTCGGACCACGGTGTGCCACGCTTGATGAGGTACGTGCCGGGCTTGATGTTGCGATCGGTCTGTTTCGCGCGCGCGTAAAGCTTGAAGAAAAATCTCGAGCCAACAAGCCCTGCATGATTCAGCGAGTCAGTGGCAGCGCTGAAGCTTGCACCTTTCGGAACAATCACACGAATGGGCGCGCCGGAGGGTGAGGTGCAGGCTGCGCAAACAAGGGAAAGCAGCGCGATACGACGAATCATTCGGGAATATTCAATGAGTGCTGAAGAAGAATCGCCGCCGCCATGGCATCGACATCGCCTTTGCGACCGCGGGTCGAACCTTCCATCTCCCTGATAGCTCTGAGCGATGCTGCGGTGGTGTACCGCTCATCCTGAAACCGCACCGCTAATCCCGTTCTCTTCTCGAGCTCCGCGCCAACGCGTCTCACTTCTCTTGTCCAGTCCGTCTCGTTTCCATCGCCATCGAGCGGAAGGCCGAGCACAAAACCCTTTGCACCAAGCGACTCCGCGCGGCGAATGATCTCGGCGATCGGGGCACGCTTTCCCGGACGGCGCGCAATGAATCCGGAAGGCGAAGCGATCATGCCCAGCTCATCGGAGATCGCGAGCCCCACGCGCTTCTCGCCATAGTCCACGGCCATGAACCGGGCGAGAGATGGATTCACGCGCCGCCCTGCGCCATCTGCAGGAAGAATTCCGCATTGTTCTTCGACTTCCGCATCTGCCGAAGGAGAAATTCCACGGCTTCGGCCTCGGGCATGTCGGCAAGGAACTGGCGTAACAGCGTGACGCGATTGATCTCAGCCTGCGAAAGCAGCAGCTCCTCTTTTCGCGTGCCCGATTTCAGAATATCGATAGCGGGATAGACGCGACGGTCGGCGATCTTCCGATCGAGCACCAGCTCCATGTTACCTGTTCCCTTGAACTCCTCGAAGATCACGTCGTCCATTCGCGACCCTGTCTCGGTCAGCGCAGTCGCAATGATGGAAAGCGACCCTCCGCCATCGATCTTGCGCGCGCTTCCAAAGAATCGCTTCGGCTTGTGAAGTCCCGCCGCATCGACGCCGCCGGAAAGAATCTTTCCTGACTGCGGCGCCATTGCATTGTGCGCGCGAGCGAACCGTGTAAGCGAATCGAGCAGAATCACAACGTCCTTGCCCGCTTCGACGAGTCGCTTTGCCTTCTCGAGCACCATGTCCGCTACAAGAACGTGACGAGCAGCGCCCTCATCGAAAGTCGAGCTGATGACCTCCGCCCGCTTGGTGCTCTTTATCATCTCAGTGACTTCCTCGGGACGCTCATCGATAAGCAGAATGATGGTCGTCACTTCCGGATGATTCTCAGCGATCGAGTTCGCAATCTTCTCGAGCAAAATGGTTTTGCCGGCGCGGGGAGGAGAGACTATAAGACCGCGCTGGCCCTTTCCAATTGGCGCGAAGATGTCGACGACACGCATCGAGAGATCGCCGTCCTTTGACTCGAGGCGGAGGCGGGTATCGGGATAACGAGGGCGAAGATTGTCGAACGGGATTCGCGACTTGATCGCTTCAGGATCGATGCCGTTCACACTCTCGACTTTAAGAAGCGCGAGATAGCGCTCCCACGCTTTCGGTGGACGGACCTGTCCCCGAACGAGATCACCCGTGAGCAGACCGAATCGCTTTATCTGCGACGGTGAGACGTAGATGTCGTCAGGGCCGGCGAGATAGCTGTAATCCTGACTGCGAAGAAATCCGTAGCCTTCAGGCAGAATCTCGAGCACACCTTCACCGTGGAGCGCGACGTTCGAGTCGAGCAGGTTCTGCTCGATTCGGAAGATGAGCTCAGGCTTTGCCGCGACCGCTGTATCCGGGATGTTGAGTCCCTCGGCCATGTCCTGAAGCTCGGAGACGGATTTGCGCTTTAATTCTGCGATGTCCACTGTGACGGGCGTTGCAACGGGATTACTGGCGGGACTCGAATGAAAAATCGAGCTAGGGAATGGGAAAGAGAGGAGGGGATACCGGCTTGGGTCAGCCGATAATGGCGAACCTAACGGCGGCTGGAAAAGCGGTCAAGCATCAAGGTTTGAGATAGCGAAGAGGATGTTTCTTCAGGTCGGCCATTAACAGTCCAAGCTCTGCGCGCACGCGCGCCATTTCAACGCTCAACGTGCTGTCAGATCTCATCTTGCTGAGTCCGGACCCTGTCGAGTAAGCGGTTTTGACCGAGTCGAGCTCGCCCTGCAGATGTGAGATCTGTTTCATCAAGGTTGAGTCCTTCCGAAACCGTCCGATGTTGCCGCGACTGGTGGTAACAAGCACGGTGATTGAATCCTTGGCTGCGCGGATTCGCGCGACATGCTGGCCAAGCTCGCCGTTGAGAAGGAGCGCGACGCTTCCTTCGCCTTTGCTGGCTCGTCTCGCGAGTCGTGCGATCTCATCGGTTTGACGGGTTACTTTCGGCCAGCCGGTTCCCACGAGGCGTCCTGCCGTTCCCGCCTGCGATTGGAGCAGCCGAAGCACCTTGCCGCCGCTGTCGGTGAGCATGCCCAGACGATTTCCAAGAGCAGCAACACGGTCGCCCACCGGTCGCATCTTGCCGGTCGAGATCTCCTTCAGGGTATCTCCCTCGTGCACCGCTCTGACGTTCGATGTACCCGACGAGATCCACACAACCGGGCTGCCGATCAGATTGCCGCCGGGACGGATGTCCGCCCATGCATCCTTTCTAATGAAGTGGATGTGCTTCGAGAGGATCTCCACATGAATTGCGAGGCGCTCGAGTGTGTCAGTCGTGACGGGACGAAAGTGAACGTCCTTGACCAGTCCAACCTTCTCGCCGGAGAGCCAGACTTCGGTTCCGCTCAAAACGCCAGGCGCGTCGTCGGTTACGACGTAAATGTTCGTCGTATCGCCATGCAGCGCTCCAACTCTCGCAAACAGGAGAATTGATATCGCGAGACCGACGATCGCACCGAAAGCGATCAGTCCGGTTTTGAGATTGCGCCACGCCAGTGTTCGCGCCATGCTGGAAGTTACCGTCCCGCCGGTTTATCGGCTGTCATTGCGGTATACCACGCCATCCTTCATTACAAACCGCACCTGTTTCAAGGCGGAGATATCGGTTAATGGATCGCCCGATACTGCGATGATGTCGGCTCTGAGTCCGGGAGCGATACGTCCAATCATTTCATCCATGCCGAGCGCTTTGGCTGTGATCGAGGTTGCAGAGCGAATGACGTCGGGTGGCTTCATGCCGTACTCGACCATGAGCTCGAGCTCGTGCGCATTTTCGCCGTGCGTGAACACGCCGGCATCGCTGCCGCTGCAAATCGTCACGCCCGATTTGAGCGCAGCAGCGAATGAGTCGTGTTTTTCCTGCACATGTGGCGGAACGGCACCGGTGCCTTTCTTCCAGCCGCGATAGGATTCCACGGCTTCCGATGCGGCGAGCGTCGGACAGTAAGCTGTTCCTTTCCGCTTCATGAGCGAGAACACTTCGAGATTCCCTTCATCGCCGTGCTCGATGGTACTGGCGCCCGCTTCAGCTGCGCGCCGCATTCCTTCGACGCTGGACGCATGCACGACCAGCTCGCGACCCGAGTCGTGCGCGGTTTCCGCCGCGAGCTTCATCTCCTCCGCAGAAAAAGTCTGGCGAACTTTTCCGTTCGGTCCCCACCGCTGATCGCCGTAGAGCTTGACCCAATCAGCGCCGTGACCGATCTGGTCGCGAACCACTCGCTGTAACGTCGGGCCATCGGCTTCATCTGCGCCGAGTGGTGTTTCATAAGCGTAGCTGGTGCGAGCTGGCGCGTAGGATCCCGTCGCGACAATTGCTTTCGACGCGATGAGATATCGAGGGCCGGGAATTATCCCGGAGTTGATTGCCTGTCTGAGTCCCGCGTCTGCGTACAGGGCTCCTTCGGTGCCGAGGTCACGGACGGTTGTGAATCCAGCCATGAGTGTGTTGCGTGCGTGCACTGTCGCGCGAGCGACGCGCAGCGCGAGCGATTCCTTGAGGACTTGATCATCCCACTGGGCTTCGTTGTAGGGATGCAGGAAGAAATGCACGTGGGCGTCGATCAATCCCGGAAGGAGTGTGAGTCCCGGGAGGTCGATTCGTTTTGCGCCGGCCGGGATTCGTGAGGGATCGCCTGGGCCCGTGTAGGTAATCGAGTTTCCGGTGGTGACGACGATCCAGCTGCGATGGGGAGCGGCGTTTGTCCCGTCGATTACCGACTCGGGAACGAGGACGGTTTGCGTCTGCGTTTGCGCTGAGAGTAACGCGGGAGCCAGGCAGACAAGCGAAGCGAGAAGGGGGCGCATGGGAAGAAAAATGTAGCGCCTAAACGCATGTCCGACCTACCTTCTGGTCCTATTCTCCGCGTGAGACACGTCCTTGAGGCGACTCTTTTCGGTAGCCGTCCTGATGCTGGCAATGCTGGTATTCGCCAGCGCGGCGTTTGGGCAGCATCGGGCTCCGCCAAACCGCCCGCTTCGCGTCTTCGTGGACTGCAATACCATGGGATGCGACCTGGATTTCTTTCGGACGGAAATCCCGTACATCGACTACGTGAGGGACCGGACCGATGCGTCGCTTCATGTTCTCGTGTCTACTTTGCAGACCGGAAGTGGAGGCACGGAACACACGGTCACATTCATCGGTCTCCGTGATTTTGCAGGAATCTCCGACACTCTCGTGTATGTCGCGCCGCAAACTTCGACGACAGACGACCGGCGAAAAGGTCTCGCGCAGACACTGAAGCTCGGGCTAGTGAGATACCTAGCGAGAACGAGCGCAGGCGAGCGGCTCACGATCTCATACGCTTCGCCTTCGGCGACTGATACGACCCAAGCTGCGGCTAAGACACGCGATCCGTGGGACTACTGGGTGTTTCGCACTCGCGCGAGTGGGAACTTTAACGGGGAAAGCTCACAGAACTTCATCAATCTGAATGGCTCGATCGGAGCCGATCGAGTGACGAAGGCCTGGAAGATCCACAACTCGGCAAATGTGAGCTACTCCGAAAGCAACTTCACGTTGAGTGACGACGAGAAGTTCTCGAGCTACTCGCGGCAGTACGGCGTGAGTCATCTCATTGTCAAGAGCTTTGGTGACCACTGGTCAGCTGGCGAGCGCGCGTCACTCACATCATCGACCTACATCAATACCAAGCGTGCGCTGCGTTTCGCGCCCGCGGTCGAATACAACTTCTTCCCGTACTCGCAGTCGACGCGCAAGCAGCTCACTCTTCAGTACTCACTTGGAATCAACGGCTATCGGTACCGCGACACTACGATCTTCGAGAAGATCTCGGAAGTGCGACCGAATCAGACTTTGACCGCGTCGGTCAGCGCAACGCAGCCATGGGGATCAGTCGCCGGATCGATCGAGGGAGCGACGTTTCTCGACGATGTCAGCAAGCGCCATCTCGTCCTGTTCAACAGCATCAATGCCAGGCTCTTCAAGGGCTTCAGCTTCAACATGTTCGGCAGTGTCTCGCTTCTGCGCGATCAGCTCTATCTTGCGAAGGGAGGTGCGACCGAGGAGGAGATTCTGCTGCAGCGACGTCAGCTGTCGACGTCGTACAGTTACTTCGTGGGAATAGGTCTCACATATACTTTCGGATCGATCTTCAACAACGTGGTCAATCCTCGATTCGAAGGCGCAGGGGGAAGTTTCTTCTTCTTCTAAAGTCGGGCGCTGCTCGCTTCTCGCCTGTGATGCGCGACTAGCGAGGCGATCACTTAGTCCAGATCACGATGCTCCCGCACCCACCCAGGCCGATCTGGAACTCTGCAGGAACAAAGGCTCCGGAATAAACCTCGATGCCGGCCACATTCTTTGGCGGGACGTAATCGTCGATATCCTCCGCGGTGAAGGTCCGCATGTAATGACCGTCGATGAAGATCGCGGGCTCGCACCAGTCTGCAAACGCTCCGCGCAGCCTGATCGTGCTCTGCTTGGAATCCATACGAACTCCGGGAAGCATGCGGAACAGGTCAGACGTAAATACCGGCGGGAATTTCACGATGTCTTCGGGCGATATGAATTTCCCAAGCCCGATTCGGCGGCGCTTCACGAAGCCTTCGTCGAGCGCGAGCCTGCTCGCTCGGATCTTCACGGTGTCGAGAACTGCCTTTAGCGTCGAAAGCGCTACACGTACCGGGGGTGAGTTGTCGACAATGTTCACGTGCCGACGGTCGGGATAGTATCCAAGCGCACGCACCTCGAGCATGCGCGTTCCTTCAGGTGCATTCGAAACGGTGAATTCGCCCCGCTCGTTGGTGCGAGTTTCCGGACCGTTCATGATGCTGACCAGCGCATTTGCAAGTGGCCGGAATCCAATCGCCGTAACCACAGTTCCGCTGATGCGACCGTTTGTCGCGCGGCTGAGGTAGATCTCGCGGCGCAGGAATCCGTCCGTCGGAACCTGGACTTCGATGAGTCCGGTGCTGTCAGCCCCTCTATTCGCAACGAGCGCAACGATGCCGCCGCTCGGCACATTACAGAGCGCATACCACCCATTGTCGCCGGTTTTCGCAGTCCGTCGTGCCATTCGTCGCGAAATCCCGCCCTGGCCGATCGCATACTCGAGCCAGTCGCCGGAAACGGTGACTCCCGATGCTGCCGATCCTTTCTCATCGCGAACAAATCCCGTAATCACGGCTCCCGAATCTCTCGAGGATCCCACACCGCAGATCGCATTGCGAATTCGTGCACCTGATGGAACGCCGAGATCTGCAATCACCGGTTTGAGGCTTGTGACGTTCACTTCCTTGAGAGGCGGATCCACTCCGAGCGAGTCGAGTATCGGGTGGAAGAAGCCGAGTCGGTATTGTCCGATGGGTACGTCCTTCAATACGAATCGTCCGAGAGAATCTGATTCGGCGGTGAGCGCGAGTCGCGACGGGTCATCGCGTGCGACGAGCTGAACAATCGCTGCAGCGAGGGGGGCGTGCGCGATGCTGTCGTGGACAACGCCGCTGATCCTTGCACCAGGTTCGCGATGAGTCGTGTCCGACTGAGCGTTAGCTGCTCGCGCCAGAAAGAGCGCGAGGATGAGAGCTGCGGTCGAATATGGAGAGGTTGTTCGCACGACAGGAAAGTAGCGCGAGAGCTGCTACCGCAGGCCGGCGATGAAGATCACGTATACGAGTCCTGCAATCAGGAGGTACCTCACCGTCATGTAGACGGGCTTGTTCACTTTCTTCATCCGTATGAAGAAGTCCCGCGCCTTGAAGACATAGGCTGCGAGCCGATTCATCGCTCCGATTTTTTCAGTCTCGACATTCTGGGATGCCGTGACCTTCACGAGGTGATTCGTGACGAAGCGGTTTATCGCGCGCATGACCGGCGTGTGCAGTGGTCTCGCCACATCGCAGAAGAGAATCACCCGCGTCTCGTCGGTGTCATTCTTCACGCTGTGGACGTAGGTCTCGTCGAAGAGAATTCCCTCGCCGTCGTACCACGCGTGCGGAGTCCCGTCGATGAAGATTCGACACTCTTCGCTGTTGGGCGTCATGAGCCCGAGGTGATAGCGGAGCGAGCCGGCAAATGGATCGCGATGTGAGCCGAGCTTGCTGCGCGGGCTCATCAGCGTGAACATCGCGGCGTTCAAGGTGGGAATCGACTGGACCAACTCCACGGTTTTCGGACAAAGCTCCTTCGCCGACGGAAGGAAGTCATCGTACCATCTGAGATAGAATCTCTTCCAGCCGCGCTTGAAGAAGGTGTTGAAGGCAAGATCGTTGTGCTTGTCCGAGCTTCGTATGTGACCCATCTCGTAGAGGTTCATCGCCTCGTCACGAATGACCTTCCAGTTGTCCTTCAACGGTTTCAACTCGGGCAGGAGCTCCGGATCCAGCACAGGAGTTCGCGGAACCGCCGAGAAGAGATAGATCAGCCCGTTGTATGGCGCCATGAACGTGGAGTGGTCTGTCAGCTGGCGCGAAAAACTGAGTCTCTTCTTGCCTCGAAAGTGGACGTAAAGCGTCGAGACGATGAAGACGTAGAGTATGATGAACTTCGGCGCGAGCAGCTCGGAAGCCATAGGCTTGCTCCGGGGGTGTGATGGGGTGGCAGGCCCA
>Ga0070698_100010082_pt1 | contig 10091 bp, 5 predicted proteins | sample KBSK1502metaG_FD_65477 | JGI IMG/M metagenome (GOLD analysis project Ga0070698, IMG submission 65477) | Corn, switchgrass and miscanthus rhizosphere microbial communities from Kellogg Biological Station, Michigan, USA - KBS K1-50-2 metaG | ecosystem: Host-associated > Plants > Roots >... | reverse complement strand
AATTGCCCCCGTTGCGGCCGTGGTTCCGGCTGGCCTGCCAGGACAGGAAGATCCGGCTGCCGGTGCCGAAGGTGTAGTTCAGCTTGGCCGTGGTCTGGTAGACCGTCGACGCCGAGCCGGGCGCCCGCACCCCATGACAGTCCTGCCCGTAGTTATTGGCGATATCCGGGTTGCTGTTGCCACCGAAGCTGTCGCAGCTGCCCCGGAAGATCGCAAACTGCTGTACCGCCGCGAACGTGGTGTCCGCGCTGGGATCGTTCACGGTGCTGGGCACCGCGACCACGGTATCGATACCGACCGGGACAAAAACTGGATTGTTGATGGCATCGAAACCCGCGTCCACCGATGCCCGGCCTTCCAGCACGCCCGAAACGAAGAACGTCAACCGGTTGATGAGCGCCGGGCCACCCGCGCTCACGCCGACCCGGTTGAACCCGCGGCCGTGGGCCTGGCCGAAGGGCTCGTCGGTCTCATACGACAGGTTGCCCTTGAACTTGGGGCCGCCGGTCCGGGTTTCGATCGCGATGATACCCGACTGGGCGTTGCCGAATTCGGCGGAGGAAGCACCCGTCGTCACCGAGGCCTCTTCGAAGCCATTGACGCCGATCTCGATGCCGGCATTCGCGCCAACGCCTCCCATGCTATTCATCATGTTCATGGCACCGCCGGTCCCGGCGTTAGTGGGCCGGAAACCGGTGCCCCGGTAGCCCGCCGTCACCGGCATGCCGTCGATGTAGGTGTTGGCCTGGTCGGTCCGGCCGCCGCGAATCGATAGCTGACCACCGCCCGGGCTGGCCACCACGCCCGGCTGCAAGGCCAGGATGTTGCTGATCCGGTCCGCCGGGAGGGCTTCGACGTAATCCCCGTTCAACCGCTGCTTGGTGGTCACTTCGTCCCGCGGCACCAACGGTTGGGTCGCCGCCCTGATGGTGACGTCCTCCACCTTGAACGGCACCTGCTCGAGCTGGATGTCCTGGGTCACCGTTTGACCGGCGAGCGCCCGGACCCCCTGGGCTTCCGCCGACCTGTAACCGACGTACATTGCCCGCACCGACACGGAACCCACGGGAACGCTGTTGAAGAAGTAGTAGCCCTGGTTGTTCGTGAGGGCGCCGAAGGCGGTCCCGACGATTATTACCTGGGCATTGGCGATTGGCGCGCCGGCCTGATCGCGCACCTTGCCCTCGATCTTACCAGTCGCCTGGGCGTGGAGCGCTCCCGCGCTCAATCCCATCGCGACTGCCGCGAGCGCGAACCACCGCGCAACGCGTGCGAAGGCGCTGACACAGCTTTGTTTCATGTGAACGTCCTCCAAAGGCGTGATCCCACGCACCGGTTTCAGAACTGAACTCCAACTGCAAACACACGCGTCCCAGCCAGGAACATCTGGGAGCTTGCAACTGCTACGGCCGGCAATGAGGAATGGGACTACGGCCCAGAGGCAATGGAATCCGGCTGCGGCCAGCCGGACGCTTGCTCAGCCCAAACCTGGTGATTCTGCGCCACCTCCTGAGGCGGGAGACATTCCATTCAACTTCGTGAAGCTGGACCTGGTATCAATGACCAATTGGACTAAATGGGACCAAGCCACTTGTACCCGATCCGTGATTCATACAATGGTCGGCAGCGTGCGCAGGGCCTGGGCGAGCCGACGCATCCCCGCATCGATGTCGCGCGGCCGGAGCCCGCCGTACCCCAGCACCAGGCCGGGGCGAGGGCACCGGTTGGTGTAGCAGCTCGACAGCGCGGCGGCTTCGACTCCGAGCTCCGCCGCCCGGGAGCTGGCCAGCACGTCATCCATACCGGCCGGCAACCAGCCGATGGCATGGAGCCCGGTCTCCACGTTGGGAATGTCGAGCAGGTCGGGCAGGTGCTCCGTCGCGGCCTGCAGCAGAGCGTCCCGCCGTTCCCGGCAAACGGTCCGCAAGCGGCGGAGGTGCCTGGCATAGTGACCCTCGCTGATGAAGTCGGCCAGGATCGCCTGATTGATGGTGGAAGCGTGCTGCCCGCCGAGGCGCCGCACCGAAAGGAAATCCTGGACCAGACCCTCCGGCACCACGACATAGCCGATTCGCAAGGAAGGGAAAAGGATCTTGTTGAAAGTGCCGATGTACAGCACACACCCGGCGGTATCCAGGCCCTGAAGCGCGGCGAGTGGTCGCCCGGTATAGCGGAACTCGCTGTCGTAGTCATCCTCCAGGATCCAGGCACCGCTCCGGGCCGCCCATTCCAGCAATGCCAGGCGGCGGTCCAGACTCATCGTGACGCCCAAGGGGAACTGGTGCGAAGGCGATACGTACGCGAGGCGGGCGTGGGGCGCGCCGCCAATTCCTTCCGCCACCACCAGGCCGTCGTCGTCTACCGGAACATGCAGGATACTGGCACCAGCGGAGATCATCGCTCCATGCACGCCAACCCAACTGGGATCTTCGAGCCAGGCCACGTCTCCCGGATCGAGCAACACCCGGCACGCGAGCTCGAGAGCCTCCTGGGCCGACGACAGCACGATCACCTGGTCTGGAGAGCATCGGGTGCCCCGTGCCGCAGTCAGGTACTCGGCGATTGCGTTTCGGAGTGGCGGATGACCCGCCGCGGGACCGTGATACAGCTGGGAGACCGACAGATCCCGGTAGCAGCGAGTGGCCAATCGGGACCAAAGACCCAGGGGAAACTGGTCAACCGGAGGCACTCCCGGCCAAAAGGCGCCGGGGTAAAACCGCCTTGTCGGACGGAGTATCCCCTGGAGCCGGGTGGTGCGGGTCGCCACTCGCCCCGGAGTGCGCGGTAGCGAATCTGTGGTGCGAGCCTCAGGCCGAGCCCGGGAAAGATGGTCCGGAATCTGGTGGGCCACATAGCTGCCCGAACCGACAGCGCCAATGGTGTAGCCCTCGGCATTGAGCTGATCAAAGGCGAGAAGAACGGTGGAGCGAGAGACGGCAAGTTCAGCCGCCAGCCGCCGGGTGGACGGAAGCCGGACTCCCGCGGGCACCCGACCCGAAAGAATTGCCTCGCGTATTCCTCGATAGACCTGGCGGTAAAGCGGCTCCGCGAGGCGCGAGTCGAGGGGAATCAGCAGCGCGGGTACCTCGGCGAAGGCAGTCATGGCGGAATCTGGATTGGTAGACGACCGGTGCCGGTGGGGGAACACAAACTCGAAAGAAGTGGCTTGGTGGGACCGGCATGAACTGGCTCTTTTCCCGAGCCAGTGGACTGGTCGATATTTCAAGATGATGCAAAAACCCCGAAGCCTGTTCGGCGTATTCGCCTTCGCCGGTCTTCTGTCCCTGGTTCACCCTGCAACTCATGGCTCGCGATCCGAGAGGATCTACCTGGCCGGCGGTTGCTACTGGGGCGTGGAAGCCGTATTCGAGCACGTGCGGGGGGTACGAGACGTCATATCGGGATTCGCGGTTCCGGTGAACGATACTACCGGACCGGGCCCCCGGTTACGCCATACCACCTACGCCGAAACGGTCCGGATCGACTACGATCCCGAGAAAATCAGCTACGCGCAGCTGCTCGAAATATTCTTCCAGGTGGCGCACGACCCGACCCAGCTGGACCGACAAGGCCCGGACGTCGGTCCTCAGTATCGATCACTGGTCTTCGTCAACAGCGCCGATCAGCGAAAAGTGGTGGAAGACTACCTCAATGATCTCCGCGCGAAAGGGACGTTCCCCGGTCCGATCGTTACGGAGATCGCGCAGTTACAGAGATTCTCTGCCGCCCCCGAGGATCAGCAGGACTACGTGGTCCACAACAACGATGCGCCGTACGTTCGCAACCATGACATTCCCATGCTGGTGAATCTGCAGCGCCGGTACCCTTCCCTCTACCATTAACACCCCGAGACCATAATGCCGAAGGCTGCATCGCCGGCGGATCCGCTATGGACGCCGGCTCGATCGACCCTGCCGGGCCGGATTCTGCTTGCGATCGGAGTCGCGGCCCTCGGCGTACAGAGTCTCCTCCATGCTGACTTCGTGTCGTCATTGCAGCCCGTCCCCTCGTCCCTGCCCGCCCGTCGCATCCTGGCCTGTCTCATCGGCATTTTCCTGGTCATCATGGCTATCGGTCACCTGTCGAAGCGCCATGTCCGTTTGGCGGCCATCGGGTTGGGCGCAATGACTCTCCTCTGGCTCCTCGTCATCCATCTACCGAGACTGGCGGTCCACCCCACGAGCATGGGCGCGTGGGTAGTCGCATGTGAAACCGCCGCCCTATGCGGCGCTGCCTGGGTATTGGTCGGGACGCTTTCGCCGGGTGGGAAGGCCGGCTCGAGCCGGATCACGGCCGGGGCGGCCGTGGTGGGCAGAATCCTGTTCGGGCTCTCGCTGCTGTTATTCGGGCTGTCGCACTTCAGGTATCACGACCTGGTCGCGAGCCTGGTGCCGGCCTGGATCCCCGGCCGGCTTTTCTGGGCGTACTTTACCGGCGCGGCTCATGTCGCCGCGGGCGTGAGCCTATTGACCAACGTGATGGCGCCGCTGGCCGCGACCCTCTACGGCATCATGCTTGGGCTGTTTGCACTGCTCGTCAACGGGCCCCGCGCGGTCAATCTGAACCAGCCAGCCGAGTGGGATAGTCTCTTCGTGGCGGTCGCCCTGTCGGGCGCTGCCTGGATCATTGCGGGCTGCCTCCGGAATCCCCACGCCTTGCCGGCCGATTCAGCCGCCGCTGCCTCCGTTCCAAATACCCCTTCGCTGTAACTACCTTACCTGGTGGGTGCCGGGCCCCCACCTTGCGGGTGGAAGCCCGGGAGTGGATTGTAATCCTGCTCATTGCTTGAGGATCGAATATCTCCCCTCGCAACCGGTGAGTCGCTATGCGCCGACGCCTCTTTCTCCTTCGTTCCGCCCAGGTCGCCGCCGGATTCGGAGTGCTTCGCACCGTGGGCGCCTGCCGAAAGCCGGCCCCGGTAACCAGCAACCCGGCCGAGCCGGGCTTCATCGACCTGCGCGACAAGTATTTCCTCAAGGCCCTGGAGTACAACCCGGTCACCTCCACCTACCTGGGTGGTGACGGATATGACGCCAGCCTCTCCGGCGTCAACAGCAAGCTCCGGGACTACAGTAGTGCCGCACTGGCCGCCGAGGCCGCGTTCTATCGCGAGGTCGAAGCCCAGCGCAAGGCGATCGACCCGGCCGGCTTGAGCGCTACCTCGCGGATCGACCATGCCGTCATGGGCGCCCAGATCGGCTTCATGCTTCATCAGTACGAGCGCAAGCATCACGAGCGCGCGATCGACACCTACGTAGCGGAGCCGTTCCGCGGCGTGGACTGGCAGATGCAGCAGATGCAGACCTTCGACGGTGGAACCCTGGGCAGCTTGGAGGAGTGGCAACTGGTAACCCGCCGCCTGCAGGCGATTCCGGAGTACCTGGAGCGGGCCCGCACCAACCTGCTGGCTGGCAAGGCGGCAGGAAACCCGCCCGATCACCGCATGATCCAGCGCGACGGCATCGGCGGCAGCGAGTCCAACGATGCCTATTTCCGCAAGACCCTGGTTGACCTGGCCCGGGTCTACCTGGGCGCCCGGCCCTTCGCTCCCTCGGCGCTGGGTGCACTGCGGACGGCCGCCACCGCCGCGGCCGACGCCTACACCGGTTTCGCCGACTTCCTTCGCACCACCTACGACGCCAACGACATGGTGGACCGCTACGCGGTGGGCGAAGAAGAGTACCAGTGGCGGCTCAGTAACATTCTCCAGGTGCGGAAGACGCCCGCCGAGCTGTTCGACTACGGCGCCCAGCAGGTGGCGATGTACGAGAGCCGGATGTTCGACGCGGCGGCCGACGTGGCTCGGCAGTCCCAGCTCAACCTTTCGTTCACGACCGATGCGGACCGACGCACGTCGGTCCGCGCGGTGATGGACTTCCTGTCCAAAGACTCGCCCGCCAATGACGACGAGTTGTTCCGCTGGTACCGGGAGGCCGGCGAGCGGGCCGTGGCCTATGGACGGGAGAACGAGATGTTCGACATCCCGGCCGATTACAAGCTGGACGTAATCCCCACGCCGCCGGTGTTGCGCAGCACCATTGACGCGGCGTACTACCCCGCGCCGCCCTTCAAGAAGACCGGCGTCGGCCGGTTCTACCTGACCCCGACCGGCAACGATCCCGGGGCCCTCAAGTTGAATAACCGGTCCTCGGTGGCCGATACCGCGGTGCACGAGGGCTTTCCGGGCCATGACTGGCACTACAAGTACATGACCCAGCACGCCGCGGAGATCTCCAACCTGCGCTGGTTCACCCCGGGCGCGGTGGAGGATTCATCGTCCGCCTGGCAGGACTCGATGACCACCGAAGGCTGGGCCCTCTACTGCGAAGAGATGATGGCGGAGCCGTCCAACGGCCGCCCGACCGGGTTCTATACTCCGGCCGAACTGATGTACGAGATCCAGGGCCAGCTGCTGCGCGCGGCCCGGGTGCGGATCGATGTGGGCCTCCACACCGGCCGGATGGGATTCAACCAAGCGATGGATTATTTCACCGAGCACGTCCTCTTCCGCCCCAGCGCCTGCGCCGCGGGCATGGAGGACAGCGAGGCCCACGCCGCCTGCGACGGGGCCCTGCGCGCCATTTACCGCTATAGCAAGTGGCCCACCCAGGCGATCACCTACAACCTCGGCAAGAACGAGATCCTCGCCCTGCGGCAGGACGCGGTGAGCCGCCGCCCTGGCGAGGGCGTGCGCGGGTTCCACGAGCGATTCATGCGGATGGGGACGATTCCCCCGGGATTCTTCCGGAACGCGCTGCTGGAGGGAGACAGTACGGCTTCGACAGCGTGAAAAAAGGAGGGCGGTAAGAGAGCCACCGGTCGGATTTGAACCGACGACCGCTCGATTACGAATCGAGAGCTCTACCCCTGAGCTACGGTGGCGAACGGAATAACGGGAATGGGGGAATTGGGGAATGTGGGAACGGACGACCTTTCCCTCATTCTGGCATTCCCACATTCCCGGCGTTTACGATGCCCTGGCGCGGACTCGAACCGCGACGCCTTGCGGCACTACCCCCTCAAGATAGCGTGTCTACCAATTTCACCACCAGGGCGTAAGTGCCCAAAGTAACTGGGTTTGGGTCGTCGGAAAAGGGTGGCGTGCGGGCAGTCCGGCCCCCTAGTTCACCCGGCTGGTATACGGACTCCCCTTGATCGCTACCCCGTTGATCGTGATGTCGATCCGGTCGTTCCCCTTGAAGATGGGCAGATAGCTCGCGGTGTAGGTACCGTCGCCCTGGTCGGTGACATTCGGGGTCGCACTGTTGACCCCGCTGACGGTGATGAGGAACTGGCCGGCATACCCGCCCCGGGCGAGCTTGTTCCCGAACGCGTCCACGGTGGTGATCGTGATAGTAGTGAGCCGGAGGGACTTCCCGCCCGGAACGTGGGCAGTGGTGTTGACCGGTGAGGGCGGACCCGCCGTCACGATCACGGTTGCGGTCTGCTGCACGTTCACGCTGCCGATCCGGGCCGTGATGGTCTTGGACTCCGCCTTGGTCGACGTGAGCGTCGCCGTGGCGACGCCATTGGCGTCGGTCGGGCCGGCGGGCTGGTTGACCGTGTTGCCGCCGCCGCTCACCGACACGGTCACGGTCTGACCCAGCACCGGGAAACCCCCGGCATCCAGCGCGGTCACCGTAATCGTCACCGGGATGCCGGCTTCCACGCTGGTCGGAGCCGCATCGACGGTCGAGCGCTGGGCACTGGGGACCAGGCCACTGATCGAGATCGTGTCGGAGGTGGTTGCGGTGTGTCCCGGCGCCGCGAAGATGAGCGTCCGGTCGCCCGCGCTTCCGGTGATGCTCAGGTCGGTGAACGTCGCCACTCCGTTGCCGTTGGTGGCCACCGTCGTGGTGCCGCCGAGCACGCCGCCTCCGCTCGCGATCGCGGTGGTCACCTGGACCCCGCCCTGCAGAATCGGGTTGCCGAGGTTGTCTTCCAGCTGGATCACCGGCTGCACGGCAAAGACGTTTCCGCTGATTGCCGTGCTGGATGGCTGGGTCACGATGACCAGCTGTGGCGGCGGACCCTGGGTGGCGGTGGCGGAGAAGGTGACCGGGGATCCGGTGACACTGCCGAACGTCGCGGTGGCGGTCTGGGTTCCGATAGCGGCGCCCAGCGTCCAGAGAACGGCCGCCTGGCCGTCCGGCCCGGTGGTCACGGTTCCGCCGCTCAGCGAACCTGCGCCGGCCTGCCACACGACGTCCTTGCCACCTACTGGGTTGCCGTATCCATCAACCAGGCGCACCACGAGCGAATCTGCGAGGGCATGCCCCTCTTGCGCGGTCTGGGCGTCGCCCCGGACCAGCTCGATCTTGTCGACCGGGCCGGGATCGGCCTGGGCATTGAACAGGGTCTTGGGAGCCAGCTGACCCGAAGCGCTGACGCCGACTTCGAGGACCTGGGTGCCGGAGACGGTTCCCAGCTGCCAGGCAAACCGGGCCGTGCCCTCGTGATCGGTGACCACCGAGGCAGGCGTTACCACGCCGCCCACGGTCACCACGAACGACACCGCCTGGTTGACCACCGGTCGGTCGTGCCCATCGCTCACCCGGACCATCAGGGAATCATTCAGCGGCTGGCCAACCACCCCCAGCTGGCCATCGCCATCCAGGATGGTGACCACGGCCGGCGCCCCCTCACTGGGAAGAACCACGCCGTCGTTGGTACACCCCGCCAGCGCGGCAAGCGCGACGGAAATCAGGAACCGGGAGCTCGAAAGCTGTCTCATGTCTGGTGGCTGGATGGCCCGCGATTGTTGCTCGGCCGCAACAAGGTTCATCTGCTAAGTAACCCTAGGTGCTCGATGCCAGTATAGGACGAAGATCACACTACCGGCGGGAGGGAGGACGGCAACTGGCGGGCCATGTTAAGACGCAAGACTTGGCACGAAACGACTGCCTTAGGGTCTACGTGATGGTGCTGCTATACGGGCTTCCCTGGATCGGCGTGCCATTTATGGTGATGTCGATCGTGTCGGTTCCGGTATTGGCCGGCGTGTAGGTGGCGGTGTAAGTCCCGTCTCCGTTGTCCGCCACGGCGGCCGTAGCGCTGTTAGCCCCGCTTATTGTCACCGACACGGTCGCGCCGCCGCTGGTGATGGCATTGCCGAATTGATCCCGTGCCTGAATCGTGATGCTGGTCTGCTGCCCGGACTGCCCGGCGGGGACGACCGCGGTCGAGTTGCCCGGATCAACCGGCCCGAACGGATCTACCGAGTGGGAAACCCCCGCCGAAGTGCTGCCACCGTGAGTTCCGTCCCCGCCGTAGGACGCAGTGAGCGTCCGGGTCCCGGCCGAGCCGAGCGTAAGACTACAACTCCCTGCCCCGCCGCTCAGGGTGCCCTGGCAACTCACCACGCCATCCGTGACGGTCACCGTACCGGAGGGGGAGCTGATGCCGCCACTCACCGTGAAGTCCACGGCGACCGGCTGGCCAACGACTGAGGGTGACGGGGTGTGGGAGGTGATGGTTGTGGTCGACGAGAACAGCGTGACGGTGTGCGGTGCTCCCGAAGACGTGCTCCCGTTGAAATTCGCGTCGCCCGGGTACGACGCGGTGAGGGTGCGGGAACCCAAGGTGGCCAGCGCGATGTTGCAGCTGCCCGCCGCGACCGAGGCCAAGCAATTGTTGACCCCGTCGCTCACCGTGACATTGCCGGTGGGAGTGCCGCTGCCGGGGGCCGACACGGTCACTGAGAAAGCGACCGTAACGGCCTGCCCGATCCCCGACGGATCCGGAGAATCCGACGTGATTGCGGTCGTGGTTGAGCCGGCATGGACGTCATGCTTCTCGGTATCGGTGTCGGAGAGATAGTTCGGGTCTCCCGAGTACGTGGCGGTAAGAGTCTTGTTGTTGCCCACCGTGGTCAGGGTGAGGTCGCAGGTGCCCGCGGCGACCGATCCGGAGCAGGTGTCTCCGCTCCCGTCGTTCACCGTGATCGTCACGATCCCGGTTGGGGTTCCGCTTCCGGGCCCTTTCGCCACCACGGTGTAACTGATGGGGATGATCTCGCCCGCTATCGAGGGATCGGGGCTGTCCGCGGTGATAGTCACCGTGGTGCCGTCGGGGTTCACCTGATTCGAAAC
>Ga0070698_100010081_pt1 | contig 10092 bp, 10 predicted proteins | sample KBSK1502metaG_FD_65477 | JGI IMG/M metagenome (GOLD analysis project Ga0070698, IMG submission 65477) | Corn, switchgrass and miscanthus rhizosphere microbial communities from Kellogg Biological Station, Michigan, USA - KBS K1-50-2 metaG | ecosystem: Host-associated > Plants > Roots >... | reverse complement strand
AGGACGTGGTCATCACCATGCGAGGGGGAAACAGCTGGCGCGGGTACGCGCAGCTGCCGCACGTGATCAGCGGCTCGCCAGCGACCGCGCAATCGCCTGCGCCGCGACCCATGCTGACGACCAGGCCCACTGGAAGTTGAAGCCGCCAATCCGGCCGTCGACGTCGAGCATCTCGCCGATCAGATAGAGGCCGGGGCAGACGCGCGATTCCATCGTGGCCGGATCGATCTCCGACAGCGGGATGCCGCCCGCGGTCACCTCCGCGTAGTTGTAGCCGCGGCTGTCGCGCACCGCCAGCGGCGTCTCCAGCAGCGCCGCGACGAGACGGCGTCGATCGTCGCGCGCCAGGTGCGCCATCGTGGTGGAGGCGTCGACGCCCGCGGCCTCCACCCAGGCGTCGGCCACAGCGGCAGGAAGCCGCGACGCGACGACCGTTCGCACGAGCGCACGCGGATGCTCCCGCTGCTGATCCTGGAACCACGTCTCGAGCGCCTCGAAGGTGATGCCCGGCAGCAGGCTCACCGACAGCTGCACGGCGCGATTGTCCAGCCGCGCGCGCAGCCAGTGGCGCGACGCGTTCAGCATCACCGGACCACTCACGCCGAAGTGCGTCCACAACATCGCCCCAGCGAGGCGAATCGGCGCGCTGCCGTCCACGCGAACCGTCACGGCGGCCGGATGCGCGACGCCGGCCAGCTTCACGTGAAACGAGTCAGACAGTACGAGCGGCACGAGCGCCGGCGTCGTGTCGATGCAGGTGTGCCCGAGCGCGCGCGCGAAGGCATAGCCGGCGCCGTCGCTGCCGGTCTTCGGAAGCGAGCGTCCACCGGTGGCGAGCACCACCGCGCGCGCCTCGTAGAAGCCGCCGTCCGCGGCGTCGACGATAAAGCCGCGCTCGCCGCGTCGAACGTCCGCGATGCGCCGCGACTGGTGCAGCTCGGCGCCGCTGTCGCGCAACGCCCCGAGGAGTACGTCGAGCACGTCCCTCGCGCGATTGGTGACAGGAAAGTACTTCCCGTCCTCTTCCTCGCGAAGCGCGACACCGAGCTCTTCGAAAAACGCGGCCGCGCGCGACGCGGGATAGGCACGCAGCACGTGACGCACGGCGCGCCGATCGCCGCCCCAGAAGTCGTGCTCGGTGACGATGCGGTTGGTGACGTTGCAGCGCCCGCCGCCGCTCACGAGGATCTTGGCGCCGACCGCTTTCGCTCCATCGATACAGATGACGCGCGCTGCGGCGGAGGTCCGCGCGCAGAACACGGCCGCCGCGAGCCCTGCCGCGCCCGCGCCCACAATCACGACGTCAGCTGTATCGCTGCGGCCCATTCAGCAGAGGCACTCGGGATACGGCCGCGGTCGTCGGGGCATGCAAGATGCAATTTAGCGCAACGGATGCGCGGTCACCTGAGTCCGCGACCGAGACTTTGAACGCGAAGCAGGAGGACAGGATGAAACGGTTCACTTCAATCGCAGCCGCGGTCTTCACAGCGGCGTTCCTGACGGCGGCAACCACCGCTTCCGCGCAGGATTCGAACATCAACCAGCGCACGTTTCTCACCTTCAGCGGCCCCGTGCAGATGCCGGGGGTGACGCTGCCGGCGGGCAAGTACGTGTTCCGCCTCGCCGACACCTCGCTTCACAACGTGATGCAGGTGTTCGACGGTGACGAGAAGAAAATCATCGGGCAGTGGTTCTTCATCCCGAAGAACCGCACCAGCGAAGAAGCCAGCGCGGCCAACGGCAAACCGGTCGTGATGTTCCGCGAGATGCCCGAGGGGATGACCCCGGCCATCCAGTTCTACTTCTACCCGACCGATCTCACGGGTAAGGAGTTCATCTATCCGAAGGAGCAGGCGCTGAAGATTGCGGCGGCGACGCACCAGTCCGTGCTCGCGACCGACACGGACGCGAGCAAGGGCGGCGAAGCGCACGTCTTCCGCGTGGAGCCGAACGGCACGGAGGCGCAGTACGAGGCCAATGCGACGGCGTCGTCCGAGAATACGAACGCCACGACCCAGCCTCAGACCTCTTCGTCCACCGCCAGCCTGAACAGCCAGGCCGACGTGAACAACTCGCCGGCATCGGGGCCGCCCGCGTACTCGACGGCGCCGAAGAACCAGGCTCCGGCGGCGACCTCGGGCACCTCGACCGAGAACAACCGTCCGACCGGCACGTCTGGCGCGGCTGACCGGAATCAGAACTCGACGCCGCGTCAGCAGGCGTCGGCGGAGCTGCCGAAGACGGCGAGCCCGCTTCCGCTGCTCGGCCTCATCGGTCTGATTTCGCTTACGGCCGGGTTCGGTCTGCGTCTGGCGCGCAATACCTACTAGTCGTATCGTTAGAGGGGCGGGCCGACAGCCCGCCCTTCCATCAACGAACACGATGAAGGGGGGTTGCATGCGGCGGTCTGCCCGGATTCTCCTCGTCGCGGCGTTCGCCGCGGCGGTGCCCTTCATCGCACGCGCAGGACAGGACGGCGACGTGCAGGTGTTCAAGGCCGCGGCCGAGCTCGTCGTTCTCCACGTCAACGTGTTCAACGGCCGCAGCGACGCGGTGGAAGGGCTTCCGCAGAGCGCGTTCACCGTCTTCGAGGACGAGCGGCCCCAGGAGATTTCCTTCTTCAACGCCGCAGACGTGCCCGTCACCGTGGGCCTCGTCATCGACAACAGCACGAGCATGATGACCGAGCGCGAGCTGGTCACCGCCGGCACCAGCGCGTTCGCGGAGTCCAGCCACCCCGAAGACGAGATGTTCGCGATCGTCTTCAACGAGCACGTGCGGCGCGGGCTGCCGGAGACCGTGGCGTTCACGACCAACCGGCTCCAGCTGCAGGCGTCGCTCCAGCGCTTTCCTGCCGGCGGCAAGACCGCGCTGTACGACGCGGTGATCGAGGGCCTCGACCAGCTCGACCGCGGCAGCTATCAGAAGCACGTGCTCGTGGTGCTGAGCGACGGCGGCGACAACGCGAGCCGCCACACGGAGCAGGAAATGCTCGACAGGGTGGAGATGAGCAGCGCCATCGTCTACACGGTCGTCGACCCCGACGTGTTCACGCCCGGGGAAGGGGATCGCGACGTGCTGAAGCGGCTGGCGAAGCTGTCGGGCGGCGTCGCCTATTTCCCGAAAAACAGCCGTGACGTCGTGAGGGATTTCGAGGAGATCGCGGGCAACATCCGGCGGGGTTACAGCATCGGCTACGTGCCGGCGGCGGCACAGCATGTGCACAACCAGACGCATCGGGTGAAGGTGCTTGTGCGCGCCCCCGGGCACAAGGGCCTCTCGGTGAGAGTCCGCCGTGAGTACATGGAGTCCGAGTAGGCGACTGATCGAACGAGACGGCGATCCGGACGTGACGCCTCCGCGCCGTCGTCCGTCGCGCGCCGGCCGCTGGCTCGAACGCCTCCTCGTTCTCGTTGGCGTCATCTGCCTCGGCTACTTCCTCTACTCGTACGCCGAAGCGCGGCTCTATCAGACGTTCGAAGACGAGCAGCTCGACGCGATTCTGCGCGGCGGAACGTCCGGCGCCAGCGCCTCGACGCGGCGGCCCGCGCCGGCGCCAGGCTCGACGATCGGCCGCATCGAGATCCCGCGCCTCCGCGTCTCCGCGGTCATCCGGGCCGGCATCGACGCGCGGACGCTGCAGCTAGCGGTCGGGTACATCCCGGGGACCGCGCTGCCCGGTGAAAAGGGCAACCTCGGCCTCGCGGCCCATCGCGACACGTTCTTCCGCAAGCTGCGCGACATCAATCCCGACGACGAAATCCGCGTGACGACGAAGGAGGGCGTGTTCCGCTACTACGTGCAGCGGACCAACATCGTCCAGCCGAAGGACGTGTGGGTGCTCAACGCCACCAGCTATCCCGCGTTGACGCTCGTCACCTGCTATCCCTTCACGTACGTCGGGTCCGCGCCGCAGCGATTCATCGTGCGAGCCGCCCTCCGGACGCCGGCACAGCTGTCTTTCCTGAACTAATTTCGTCCCTGAATTCAGTCCGCGCATAATGGCGCGTTCGTGATTGTCGCGATCCACAACCCGAAGGGCGGTTCCGGCAAGACGACGACCGCCGTCAACGTCGCGACCGAGCTGGCCCGGCGAGGGCGATCGGTGCTGCTGGTCGATCTCGAAGCCGACATGGGCGCGTCGATCTCGCTGGGCGTGGCGCCGACCGACAAGCGCCCGTCGATCTACGAGCTGCTGCTCAACGAGCGCCGGCCGAGCGAGGCCGTGCGGCCCGTGCCGGGCGTGCCGAACCTGCAGCTCGTCCCGGGATCGCCCGCCCTGGCGGGCATCGCCACGGCGCTGCGCAACGCGCGTCAGCCGGAGCGGCGGCTGGCCGACGCCATCCGCCCGCTGGCCGCGGCCGTTAGCGACGTGGTGATCGATTCGCCGAGCAATTTCACGGTGCTGTCGCTGAGCGTCCCCGCCGTCGCCGAGCATCTCATCGTCCCGATACGCGCCGACTACCTGTCGCTCGAGTCACTTGCACACTTTTTCCGCTGGTACCGCGACCGAGGGACGACGGGACGCGCCAACCTGGCGCGCATCGCCGGCATTCTCCTGACGATGGTGGACTACCGGCGCGAGGCGACGCGCGAGATCGTGGACATCATCCGCGTGCACAACCGCCGCGGCGTGTTTCGCACGGAGATTCCCGACGATCCCCGCGCGTCGGAAGCGCCGTCGCACGGCATTCCGCTGATGCTGTACGCGCGTTCGAGGGCGGTCAGGGCCTACCAGCGTCTTACATCTGAAGTGCTACAACGCATCGAGCGGAACAGGCGGTGAGGACATCGCCGGCCGCTTGCGCGCGTCCCGTAACTGCTTTAGGATGTTCGAGCTCTTTTCTTCCATAGCGCGATTACTTACGTAATAATTGAAGGGTATCCCCCGTCGGCAGGTCCGGCACCCTGGAGCGACTCTAGAGATGGCAATGCGACCGACGGGCAAGCGTATCGGGAAGAGCGGCGAGGACATCTTCGTTCCCCACGAGGCGTCCAACATCGACAAGCCGAAGAAGCGGGGGCGCCGCCCCTCGCACACCGAGCACTGGACGAAGGTCACCGTCGTCCTGTTCGACAGGCAGATTGTGTTCCTCGATCGGCTCGGCGCCGACATCCGCGCCGCCAGCGGCGTCGCCATCAGCCGCGCGCACGTCATCCGCGCGCTCATCGACGCGCTGAGCGAATCGGACCTCGACCTCACCGGCACGCGGTCCGAATCCGATCTCAAGGCGATCCTGACCGCGCGCCTCGGACGCTATCGCGTCTGAACCGCCTGAACCCCGACTTCGTAGGCGGCGTGACGACGTTCCTCACGATGTCCTACATCGTGATCGTCAACCCAGCCATTCTCTCCACCAGCGGAACCGGCATGCCCTTCAGCGGGGTGCTGACCGCGACGGTCTTCGTCGCCTTCAGCATGACGCTGATGATGGGCCTCTACGCGCGCCTGCCGTTCGCGGTCGCCCCCGGCATGGGGCTCAACGCGTTCTTCGCCTACACCATCGTGCTGCAGGACAAGGTGCCCTGGCAGACGGCGCTCGGCATCGTGTTCTGGGCGGGCGTTCTCTTTCTCGTCGTCTCGGCGACGCCGCTGCGCGAGCGGATTGCCACCGCGATTCCCGCGACGCTCCGGTTCGCGACCGCCGCGGGCATCGGGCTGCTCCTGACGTTCATCGGCCTCCGCAACGCGGGCCTGGTCGAGCCGGACGCGGCGACCATGGTGCGCCTCGGCGCGATCGACCACCGCTCCGCGCTCCTGCTGATCGGCCTCGTCATCGCGGTCGTCCTGATGCGGCGCAACAATCCGCTGGCGTTTCTCTCGTCGATCGTCGTGGTGACGCTGCTCGCGTGGACGCTCGGGTATGCGAAGCCGCCCGAACAGGTCGTCAGCCCGCCGGATTTCTCCTCCGTCGCGTTGAAGCTCGACGTGCTGGGCGCGCTGCGCCTGGCGCTGCTCCCGGCGATGGTCTCGATTCTCTTCACGGATCTGTTCGACTCGCTCTCGACCTTCATCGGCGTCGCGACCGCCGCCGGACTGACCGAAGCGGACGGCCGGCCGCTCAACCTGCGCCGCGGCCTCATCGTCGACGCGTTCGCCACCTTTGTCGCGGCCCTTGCGGGCACATCGTCCGGAACCGCGTACGTCGAGAGCGTCGCGGGCATCCGGATGGGCGGACGCACGGGACGCGCGTCGGTCGTCACCGCCCTCTGCTTCCTGCCCTGTTTCTTCGTCGCGCCGCTCGCCGCCGCCGTGCCGGCCTACGCGACCGCGCCGGTCCTCGTGCTGGTCGGCGTCGCGATGTTCCAGATGGTGGCGCAGATCGATTTCTCGCACGTCGAGGACGCGCTGCCCGCGTTCGTCACGCTGGTGCTGATTCCGCTGACCTTCTCGATCACGCAGGGCATCCTCTGCGGCTTCGTCCTGCAGCCGCTCCTCTATGCGTGCGTCGGCCGCGCGCGCGAGGTGCCGGTCGCGCTGTGGTCGCTCGGCGCGCTGTCGGCAGTTCTGCTCTTCCTTCGCTAAGATTGAAGGCGAACCAGGCGCCTGTTGAAACCGAACCCATCGAACCGGTTGAACAGGACCCATTGAACCCATCGAACCCCTTGAACCCTTGAACCCCACCGACCCGACGGTATTGTGGCGGATGACGCGCGGCCCCTCGACCGCGCACGCCACGATCTTTCCCGGCGACACGCAGACCACGATTACCTGGTTTTTCGACGGCGTGATGGACCGGGCCGAGAACTACGAATCGATGGAGCTGGCGCTGGCGCGGTCGGACGAGATTCGCGGTGTTCTGATGCGCGATGGCTGGACCCCCGCCGACGGTCCGGTATGATGAGCTGAATGGCTTCCGCCGTCCGCCTGCACAAGACCGTCGGTGTCACAGTCGGCCGCGTCCTCGTCGGCGGCGGCGCGCCCGTCGTCGTGCAGTCGATGACGCTGACGGACACGGCGGATGCGGCGGCGACCGCACAGCAGTGCATCGAGCTCGCGGAGGCGGGCTCGGAGATGGTGCGGGTCACCGTCAACGTCCCGGAATCGGCGGCGGCGGTCCCCGAGATCAAGCAGCGGATGCTCGATGCCGGCTGCGAGGCGCCGCTCATCGGCGATTTCCATTACAACGGCCACCTGCTGCTGACGCGTCATCCCGACTGCGCGCGCGCCCTCGACAAGTACCGCATCAACCCGGGCAACGTCGGCACCGGACGCCGGCGCGACGAGCAATTCGCGACGATCTGCAAGGTTGCGATCGACCACGGCAAGCCCGTGCGCATCGGCGTCAACGGCGGCTCGCTGAACCAGGAGCTCGTCGTCTCGAAGATGCAGGAGAACACCGACCGCGCGCTCGGGCGGACCTCGGAAGAGATCCTCAACGAGTGCATGGTGATCTCGGCGCTGCAGTCTACCGAGCTGGCGATCGAGACCGGGATGCGCAAGGACCAGATCATCATCTCGTGCAAGGTGTCGCGGCCGCGCGACCTGATCGCGATCTACCGCGAGCTGGCACGGCAGACCGATCAGCCGCTGCACCTCGGGCTCACCGAGGCGGGCATGGGCACGAAGGGGCTCGTCTGGTCGGCGTCGGCGATGGGCGTGCTGCTGGCGGAAGGCATCGGCGACACCATCCGCGTCTCACTCACGCCGCGTCCCGGCGGCGATCGGCGTGACGAGGTCTACGCCGCCTGCGAGCTGCTGCAGGCGCTCGGCCTCCGATCGTTTGCGCCCAGCGTGACCGCGTGTCCCGGCTGCGGCCGCACGACGAGCTCCACCTTTCAGGAGCTGGCCGAACGCACGCAGGACTACATCCGCAGCCGGCTGCCCGAATGGAAGGCGCGCTACGAAGGCGTGGAGACGCTGACGCTCGCGGTCATGGGCTGCGTCGTCAACGGGCCGGGGGAGTCGAAGGCGGCCAACATCGGCATCAGCCTGCCCGGCACGGGCGAAGCGCCGAACTGCCCGGTGTTCGTCGACGGCGAGCATTTCACGACGCTGCGCGGGACGTATGATGAGCTCGCGGAGGGGTTTCGCGTGCTCGTCGACAACTACGTTGCGACGCACTACCCGGCGCGACAAACCACGCGAACGTAGAGGCGGACCTTCAGGTCCGCCTGAAAAACGTCTAGACATCCGACGCCGGAGTCGGGTACAAACGCGACTACCATGCACGGACTCCGTCCTCTTCTCTGGGCGGCCGTCGCCTTCACGCTCGCCGCCCGTCTCGCCGCACAGAACGCACCGCAGAATCCGGCTGGACAGTACACCCGCGCCGACATCGAAGCCGGGGCCCGTGTCTACGCGCAATGTGTCGGCTGTCACGGCGTCAACGGCGACCAGATCCCCAACGTCGATCTCCGGCGGGGGCAGTTTCCGACGGTGGTGTCCGATGCGGACCTGGTCCGCCTGATGGCGACCGGAAAGCCGGCCGCGGGCATGCCGCCATTCACCGTCCTGCGGACTGACGAGGTGACGGCGCTCGTCGCGTACATCCGTTCGGGCTTCGATGCCGCCGGGACGGCCGTCAAGGTTGGCAATCCCGGGCGAGGCGAGGCGCTCTTCTCCGGCAAGGGCGGATGCGTCACGTGCCATCGCGTCAACGGCCGTGGATCGTACAGCGCGACGGACCTCAGCGAGATCGGCGTCATGCGGAAGCCGGCGTCGCTGCAACGGGCGCTGGTCGATCCGGCGGGCGCCATGATTCCCGGGAACCGTGCCGTGCGCGCCGTCACCCGCGACGGCCGCGCGATGCGCGGACGACGCCTCAACGAGGACGCGTACACGATTCAATTGATCGACGAGCAGTCGCGGCTGGTCTCACTGGTCAAGGCGGACCTCCGATCCTTCGAAGTGATTCCGACATCCTCGATGCCCTCGTTCGAAACCACTCTGACCGCAGACGAGCGAGCCGATCTGATCGCCTATCTGCTGTCGCTGAAAGGGCGTTAGCCATGAAGAAGTCGGCCTGTGTCGTACTGGGAGTGCTGCTGCTGGCGGCGTCGTACCGTCTCGACGCGCAGGTCACCTACGACCGCATCCTGCGCGCGGTCGACGAGCCGCAGAACTGGCTGACGTATTCGGGGACGTACATGAGCCAGCGGTACAGTCCGCTGCGGCAGATCGATGCGTCGAACGTGAAGAACCTCGAGATGAAGTGGATGATGCAGAACCAGGTGTTCGGTCCCTGGGAGACGACGCCGCTCGTCGTCGACGGCGTCATGTACCTCACGCAGCGCCCGAACGACGTCATCGCGCTCGACGCGAAAACAGGCAAGATGTTCTGGCTGTACCGCTACACGAACTCGGGCCGGCAGACGGTGTGCTGCGGAGCGGAGAACCGCGGCGTCGCCATCCTCGGCGACACGCTCTTCATGGGCACGCTCGATGCGCACCTCGTGGCGATCGACGCGAAGAACGGAAAGCCCTTGTGGAACGTGCAGGTCGCCGACGACAAGGCCGCTTATTCGGTCACGGTGTCGCCGCTCGTCGTCAAGGACAAGGTCATCATCGGCGTCGGCGGCGCCGAGTACGGCATTCGAGGGTTTGTGGCTGCCCACGATGCGAAGACCGGCCGCGAACTGTGGCGCTTCTACACGATTCCCGGCAAGGGTGAACCGGGCATCGAAACGTGGTCAGGAGACGCGCACGAGCACGGCGGCGGTTCCATCTGGGTCACCGGCTCGTACGACCCGGCGCTCAATCTCACGTACTGGGGCGTCGGCAACCCGGGCCCGGACTACAACCCCGATCAGCGCAAAGGCGACAACCTCTACACCGATTCCGTGGTCGCGCTCGACGCCGACACGGGCAAGCTGAAGTGGCACTATCAGTTCACGCCGAATGACCCGTACGACTACGACTCGGTGCAGGTGCCCGTCCTCGCCGACCTCATGTGGAAGGGGACGCTCACCAAAGCGATGCTGTTTGCCAATCGCAACGGCAACTTCTACGTCCTCGATCGCGAGCACGGCCGTTTCCTGTCGGGCGCACCGTTCGTGAAGGTGAACTGGATGAGCGGCTGGGATGAAGGCGGCCGGCCGATCCTGACGCCGCAGCCTCCAGGCATGAGCACCTATCCTGGCAACCAGGGT
>Ga0070698_100010080_pt1 | contig 10092 bp, 7 predicted proteins | sample KBSK1502metaG_FD_65477 | JGI IMG/M metagenome (GOLD analysis project Ga0070698, IMG submission 65477) | Corn, switchgrass and miscanthus rhizosphere microbial communities from Kellogg Biological Station, Michigan, USA - KBS K1-50-2 metaG | ecosystem: Host-associated > Plants > Roots >... | reverse complement strand
CCAGCGCGGCGCGGATCGAAACCCCTGAGCCGACGACGCCGACGATCGGTCCTCCCACGATCTGTCCGAGCGCGTCGGCCTGCCCATCCACCGAGAACAGCGTCGCGCGGCTAGAAGAGTCAAGTGACCGATTGAGCCAGGCCCGCTGAACCGGCCCGAAAGCCTGTCGCGTGACCGAGGCCAACCACAGAAAGGCGATCGCGACGGCGAGGTTGGAAGCCACCGCGAATCCGACAAGCATCACCGCCCGAGCTGCCGTGACCGCGAACAGCCACTTCGTCACCAGGGCATGGTTTCCGAGGTCGAGCCGATGCCTGATGATTTGGGTCGTTGCGATGCCAATCAGCGCTGAGCCGCCGCTAATGAGTCCAAACCAAAGGACGGGAGAGAGTCCAGCGAAGCTCGGCAGTCCGATGTCCTTGAGGAAGTGCACCTGGGCTAGTCGATCGATACCTTCACCCGAAAGACCCCAGACAACCGTGATCGCAAGAATCGTCAGTATCAGCGGCCGGCTGCGGATGGAGGCGAGCGACGAACGCCAACCCACGACCATGCCAGCGAGGGTGCCCGTCGCCTGACGGGGGATTGCCTTGTAGCCGGACTCGGTCATTGCAAAGAAGAGGTACGCGCCGAGCAGCAGGTGAAGCCCGCCACCGATCACTATCGGGAGGTTAAGCCGGATCGACGCCAGGCCGACCCCGACAAAGATCCCCACCAAGGCCGCCGCCTGCCCGAACTGCGACCCCCGCAGGAACAGACGGCCAGCTCGCTCCTCGCCAACTTCATCGGTGATCCAAGCATCATCGGCACCATCGGAAAGGGTGGCGCCGATGCCCCATATGACCTGGGCGATGGCGATCGCTGTGAACTGCGGGACCAGCCCTTCCAGGATGAAGCCCGCCCCCACGAGCCCGAAGCCAACCGCGACGGCCCAGCGGCGGCTGAAGGCGTCCGCCAGCAGCCCCGTGGGGACCTGAAAGACAAAGCATGTGAGCTCGAGGACTGTACCGACCAAGAGGAGCCTAAGCGGGTCGAAATGGGCGACCTCGACCTGGTAGACAAGGTTCGTCGTCGCGATGACATTGAAGAACAGGGCGCCGCCGGCCCGCAGGACGAGATAGGCGAACGTCGGGTCTTTGGAACGAATGGACAACTGAAGGACCTCCCGCCGGCCCGAGGGCACGGCAAGTCGAGGGAATCGGGAGGTCCAGCAGATGGCACGCGGGCCGGGAGGCCAGACGTCTCCCGCGACGTCAGGGACGTTCGCGGGTATTTACGTGCGCAGAATCGTAATAGGTTTGGCCTCCCGGTGCACAGACGTCACGTCTTCGTTCCAACGCTTGGTGCGGACAGCGAAGGTGCTTGGTGGCGCGCTGCGGTCGTCTCAGAACGACCTCAGGCCAACCTCACTTGCCAGTCGGTTAGCGATGTGGCAACCGTCATGCAGCCTCACGAGGCTGGGCGGCAGTCTTAAGCTCCGGCCATGCCAAACGTGCTCATCACTGGAAATTGAGCCGAGAGCAGCAGTATTGGCGGATCAGGCGCGATTAAACGACCTGAGAACCATGAGCTATACCACCCGACGAGGCATGCGACCGATATTCTGCGCGACGGCTTTGGCGAAGAGAGCGGGACGTACCTGACCGAGACTGACCACAGTGGCGTCTGGTTATTCGATCGACCCCCGGACGACTATGTGGGTGACGACGACACGGTCGCTTTGCTGGAACTTGAGATACCCGAACCTGTTATCGGCCCGTTCGAGTGGGTCACGAGCCTACCCTACCGCGAATTCTTGGTGCCAGCGAGGGTCGTCAACCTGTATGGGCCTCCCCGTGTCAGCGACGAACACTAGTCGGGCTACCCAGAAAGCCCATCTGCATCGGTAGGTGTCCAGCCGCAGTTAGGCCTGCGCACGACTCAGCAGATGATTGCGAGCAACTGGTAGGCGACGTCACCGGCCGGTGACGACGCTGCCATCCCGCAGACGCCGATGGGGCTCCAGCGACGCTGAGGCTGTCGTCCGAGGTCATTTGTCTAAGCGCAACCTTCCCTACTGATGTAAAGCAAAGGTCTTGACTCAGTACGCCACGGACTCAAACTGATTTGCGGAAGCTGCTGGGCATAGGATTGAGCGTGCGACTCAATAAGGTGGCGCTGTTGGCGACCGACGGCATGACGAATAGACAGATCGCCGGTCGGGTGTTCCTCAGTCCGAAGAGCGTCGACGGCGTGATGGCGCGCGTCTATGAGAAGCTCGGCGTCCACACCCGAGCCGAGACCTGGCGCCAGCCAGGTCGCGCAGGAGCCGGACTGGCCTGAAGCTGCTGCTAGGTCTCCATTATCGGCAGCATTTTCATCGGCCGCTATGCGCGACTGCACGTGCAGGCCCCACGGCGATGCGTTGTGTTGTCCAGCTGAAGGCCGGCCGGAACCCGAACTTGGCGATTACAGTTAGCTGAGACGGTGCGGCTGATCGGGATCTACGTGATGTCTCTCGTTAGCGTCTTGTTGGCGGTGGCGTCGGTCTGGTTCGTCATCACTGGACGCAACCTACCTGGCCTTCTCGGGCGTGGCCTCGCAAAGGGCGACAACCAACGGCTGAAGCGGGCCCCGCGCGTCTATTTCAAGGCGGTGGGCTTGTTCGTTGGCATGGCCGCGCTCGACGGTTTCTTCTTCGCCTGGGTGATCAGCCTACTTCCGAGTCCATCGATCGCGATGCTCGAGATAGTTGTCGCGGTCATGGTGGCGCTCACGTTGCCGACTACAGCCGCAGCGGTCTGGCTGTTCGTTCTAGCTGCTCGATACCGCCTATTTCGCTGGGATAAGCCGTAGAGATAGCGCAGATTTCGATAGCAGACGGTTATCGCGAGCTCCCCTCGTTCCATTTGACCCCACATAGGTAGAGGACGCGCGCGAAGCTGGCGAACCGCAAACGGTCTAGAAAACCGTTTGCGGGCACAAGTCGACTTCCAGACGCTGTCGCTCCAGTACCGGCCCGTCGTCTGACCTACCCACACCGTTGGCTGTCGTTGGCTGTCATGTGTTGGCTTGGCGGCCGCCGGCAGACGAACGCGAACTTGAGTGGACGTCTACGGACGCCCGCAGACGGTTTTGAAGACCGCGGGGCTGGCGTCCGCAGTCGTCCATCAACGTCCGCTTAGGTTCGATTGCTAGTCTCACCAATCCGCCATCGTCCGCAGTCATCCGCCGGCTTGGCTGTCTTCCTGGCTGTCGGAGAACTCTGCAGCGTGGCTTTCGCAAGTGGTACGAGTGCAACTAGACCAGATTGAGGAGACCAGTCAATCCCCTAATCGAGTTGACTGACCAGCGCTAACGGGACAAGCCTAGGCGAACTCTTCGCTTGACGTGCCCCGAGAAAATGAACGATAGGATCGCCGCACCGGCTGACGATCGGAGACTCAGGCCCCGATGCGGACGCTCATTGTTGTCGTGCAGGCGCGCGCTACGCGTTCGTGATTACCGCCGCCGCACTACGCCACGTTCCGGCCACGCCGCATCGCCTCGAGACCGATCTTTGCCGCCGGGGGCTGTGGGGCGACGATGATCGACATCTTCGGGGTCTCCCGGCGTTCGGCTTCCGAGGTCCGCCTAAATCGTCCGAACTTCATCCGCCATAAGTAGAGTTCGGGCGGTGGACTCGACCGAGCTCATCGAGCGGTGCGATCGCCTCGCGGCGCTCGCCGCCCGGCGCCTTGCGTTTCCGACGGCCAACCCCGCGGCCAGCGCTCGCGCGCGCCAACTGCACGACCACCTCGACGGGTTTGTGCGTCCGCGCGTCGCCGACATCGACGCGCCGCTGCTCGTGTTGCTCCTCGGGCCCACGGGCGCTGGCAAATCCTCGCTCATGAACACGATCGCCGACGCGGAGGTAAGCAAAGTCGGCGTGCTGCGACCGACGACGAAAGACGCGGTACTGTACGCGAGCGAGGGCGATTCGCATCGAATTCTCGCGAGCGGTCGTCTCTCCGCCATCGCGAAGGAGAGGCTGAAGCTGGCGGCAGCGCCGGCAAGCTCGGATGGCGTTGCCGTCATCGATGCGCCCGACATCGACTCCGTCGAGCGTGACAACCGCGAACTCGCCGACGTGCTGGTGGAGACCAGCGATCTCTGCGTGTTCGTCACGACCGCGACGCGCTACGCAGACCTCGTGCCGTGGGAGGTGCTGCGCCGGGTGCGCGAGCGTGGTCTTCCTCTCGTGGTGGTGTTGAACCGCGTCCCAGCTGATGAACACGATCGGGCGACGGTCGTTGCCGACGCCCAGCGGCTGCTCGGCCAGGCCGGCACACCAAGCGCGCCGGGACCAATGGACCTGATCGTAATCGATGAGGGCGACCTTGAGCCGCGCGTGGGCGGACTCGCACGCGAAAAGACACGTCCACTCCTCGAGCGCATAGCGCGCCTCGCCGCGGAGGCCGACGAGCGTCGCACTGTCGCGACGCTCGCGCTCGCGGGTGCGCTCAAGGGCCTCGCGCCCCTCGCCCACGCCATCGCCGACGACCTCGAACACGAGGCCATCGACGCCGATGCGCTGCGGCGGATCGCCGCCTCCGCATACGCCGAGGAACTCGCTTCACTGGTGAGGGCGCTAGAGGGTGGACTCATCTTGCGCGAGGAGGTGCTTCGTCGATGGAACGACTTCGTCGGCGCCGACCAGGTGGCGAGATTCATCTCCTCAGGGATCGGCAGGCTGCGCGCCATGCTGCTGACCGCGTTCCGCGGAACGAAGGCCGCGCCCGTGACAGTCGTCGAGGCGGAGATGACGAGCACGCTCGAGGCGCTCGCGCTGCGTCACGCGACCGACGCGGCCCGGCGGACCGCGGTGGCGTGGTCCGACCGATCCCAAGCTGCCGCGCTCGTCGCTCGCAATCCCGGTCTATGGTCGGCGTCCGAAGGATTCGGCCCCGCCATACGAGAGGGCCTGGACCGGTGGATGCGGGCAATCGTCGATGACGTCCGCGCGCATGCCGGCCGGAAGCGCGCGGTCGCGCAGGTCGCGGCCCTCGGCGTGAACGTCGTCAGCGTCGCCGTAATGCTCGGCGTGTTCGTGCACACTGCTGGCCTCACCGGGACCGAGGTGGGGATCGCAGCGGGGACGGCAATCCTCAATCAGAAGCTTCTTGAGGCAATCTTCGGAGAAGGCGCGATGGCTGAGCTTATCGCCAACGCGCGTGCCCGGCTCAAGGCTTTGCTGACCTCGCTCTTCAAAGGCGAGCGCGAGCGCTTCAACGCGCTCGTGCCCGCGCCGGGGGGCCTGCGGGAGCTTGCGGCGGAGCTGCGCGCGGCGGTCGACGGCATGGCACCGTGAGCATCGATCGCTGCCTTGGGAACCTCGACGAGGCGATCGTGGCTGCGAAGGCACTCGACCTCGACACAAGTGCCGCCACGGCGACGCGCGACACGGCTAGGGCGCGGCTCGGCTTCCCGAGCAGCGCCTACGTCCTCGCGCTGGCCGGCGGCACCGGGGTCGGGAAGTCGACCCTGTTGAACGCGATCGCCGGCGAGAACGTAAGCGCGGCCGGCGCGCGCCGACCGACGACATCGGACGCGGTCGCCTGGGTACCTTTCAGTCGCCGGCGCGAGCTCGCGGGCCTGCTGCAGTGGCTAGGCGTTAGCGAGGTGCGAGAGCACGCTGGCGGCGCGCACGCCGATGTCGCCGTGATCGACCTTCCCGATTTTGACTCGATCGCTCCAGCGCACCGAGAGCGCGTTGATGCTCTGCTTCCCCGCGTCGACGCTGTCGCGTGGATTGTGGATCCGGAGAAGTACATGGATGACGTCATGCACGGCGGCTACTTGAGGAAGTTCGCGCCGCGCATTCGCCGCCAGATCGTCGTCCTCAACCGCAGCGATCTACTGACTGCCGCGGACGCGGCACGAGTCGCCGCGGACATGCGCAAGCAGCTACGTCGAGACGGCGCGGGCGACATCGACGTCGTCGCGACGCGGGCGCGAGAGGGCGCAGGCGGCATCCGCGAGCTACGCGAGTGGCTCGAGTCTGGGGTCGATGCGAAGCTCGTCGTCGCGTCTCGAGTCGCCGTCGAGGCGCGCCAGGCCGTGCGCGATCTCGCCGCCGACGCGGGCGTGTTGGACGAAACCCACGTCCCGCTCATCGAGCCGGCGCGTCGCGAACGCGCCATCTCCTCGCTCGCCCGCGGCGCGCTCGACCTCATCGACATCGCGGGCCTCGAGCGGCAGGCCGTCGCCGCGACGCGGTTCGCGGCTCGGCGGCGCGGCGCAGGACCGCTAGGGCGCCTCACAAGCGCGATCTACCGGCTCAGCGGCCGCGCCCGGACGTCGGCGGACCCGGTCGACTTCCTGAGACGCTGGCGGCTGCGCGGCTCGCTCGCGCCGGCAGTCGAGCCGCTGCGTGAGCTCGTGAGGTCGACCCTACCCTCGGTGCCGGCGCCGCTCCGCGGCGCGCTCGCCGGGCTGAGCGCGCCCGCCTCAGTAGAGAAGCGAATCGCTGTGGCAATCGATCGTTCGCTCGCGGCCGAAACGGCCGGCTTCCAGGTGCCCACGAGCAGGCTGTGGTCGGTCATCGGCGCCGCCCAATATGCCGTGACCGCACTCCTCATCTTCTCCGTGCTCTGGTTCGCGTCGCTCTTCGTCATCCACGACGCGCCCGTCGGCGCGATCTCCGTGCCGTATCTCGGACCTGTGCCAACGCCCGTCGCGCTGCTTGCTGCCGCGCTACTCGCCGGCTACTTTCTCGTGAAGCTGCTACAGCTGCACGCCGGCTGGCTCGGGCGAGGGTGGGCAACGCGCGTCGGCGAACGTATTACCCGCGCGGTCCGCACTGCGATCACCGACGACCTCCTGGTTCCCCTGGACAAGTTCGATGCCTCGCGCGCGGCGCTCAAGAAGACCGTGCTCGTGGCGGACGACTGCTCATGAGCCGCCGTCCGATCCTGTGCAGGCGCGCCCGAGGGGATCGTGAACCGCGCAACGGCGGCGGTCGACACCACGCCTACAGCGGTGGCGACAAAACGCCTCCGTACAGCAACGCCGACGAAGGACGATGGCAAATGGCGGTCTTAGATGGCACTCCGCGAATACAGATCTCGATTTCTGAACGTGGCAAATCGATCTGTTAACCGCAGGGCGTTAGACATGACAGGCAAGTTAGCGAACGTCTGGGTTGTTGGGTTCGAAAATGTCGTCGCGCGGTTGCTGGCGTCTGGCAGCAGTCGCAAAGTAAGCCGCCGAGGCGGATCTGAGGGGTCACCGCACTCCCATCAGATTGCGATCGATACTGGGTAGTTATCGATAGCAATGGGTCGCTCGCGTTACACCGGCTCGACGCATGGTTCCAGGTTATCTGCGCCATTCCGACGCAACGTTCGCGACTGAGCCATTGCCGGTCCCTTAGGAACCGAGCACTGAAACGGAGCGCTGATTTACGCAGGAACAGGCCTTGCGCTCTGGGTTCGGTACCGAATATGACGCACGACTCTGAGAAACCGCCGAAAGCTCCTGGAGTTCTGTGCAATGCGGTCAGGCGATGCGACGCGAGCGATCCGAACCGAATCCCGCACCTTATCGTAGGCCTCGCGAATTGCTGCACGACGCAGCAATGCGTACGCGTCGATCGAGTCCGCTCGATTTGGAACTATTTGCCGACGATCACCGTCGGTGACACGAAACCGTGCTCCCATAGTCTGGATAGCGTCGAAATCAGCAACAAGCCAGTTTTCATATTTGCTGTTCTTTAGAACAACATCGACACCGCACCGCACATTGGGTCGAACGAGGTTGGCGATCCCTGTCGCCAGATCGCCGCAGCACTCCTGACGGTCCTCGCGATCCAACACGATGACAGCTCGATCGACACGATCCTCTAGCTGGCGAACCGCCCTCGCACACTCACGAGCGATGACAGCCACCGGGGCAGCGGGCTGTATGTTTGCCTTGACCGGCCGGCGGAGCGCGTCAGGCAAATCCGCCGCGAACTTCGCAGTGATGAACGGTAACGATTCGAACTCAGATACGCCCTCGACGACCAAGCCGATGGTCACCCTTCGGGCCCAGACTCGCCAGTCGTGAGCTCAAGCGGGAGCTGAGCGGGGACACTCTGTGGGATCAGCCCGCTATCGAGTAGCTCGAATACAGTGGACTTGCCTGACTCCCACGTCGCAACTGCATCTGGATCAATTTCTGCCAAGTCTGCGACCCGACTGATGCCGTTCTCCTTCCACATGACTGCGACGTTCTCTGGACGAACGTAGCTCAGCAGCACCGGCGAATGAGTCGTGATGAGCACTTGCTTGTTACTTAGGCTCCGGCAGACGTCAACGAATTCCCTGAGAATCCAAGGATGGATCGAGTTTTCAGGCTCCTCAATCACCAGTAGTGGAGTTCGAAAGTCGTGGAGGGCCGCGAACAGTGCGAGGCTCTGAATAGTTCCATCGGAGACCTCTTCAACCGTCCAAGGTCGACCAACGCCTCGTTCAAAGAAGTTAAGGGTGAGGCGCCGATCGTGGGTGAATGCGATATCGATCCTCGTTAGGTCGGGTAGGACTCGGCGCATCGCCTGTACGACTGCTTCCCAAGCGCTCGGATCGTCACGTCGCATAGAGGCGACCAAGCCCGGCAGGTTGGCGCCGTGTCGATCGAGTTCGGCGTTTGGCGTCGGAACCCCTGGTCGCCTGGCCTCCAGCGGCGTCAGCTGGTAGACGCGTATGCGACTCATTTGGTTAACAAAAGTGGCGACCACTGGATTGAAAGCGAGCGTTCGCAACAACAAATTGCCACTTTCCGTTTCTTGCTTCAGGACTTGGTGGAAGCTGGGATCCTGAAACGGGTAATCAGTGTCCTCGGGAGCGGCAGCTAGATCCTGGGCGGAATCCGATTGCGGTTGCGGCAGGGCAAGGAGCAACTCGGTCTTAGAGCGCCGCACGGCTACTATGTCGCGGCCGTCGCTCCTGATGGTTAGCGCTTCGTCCTCAATTGCGTAGTCCGCTCCGACAGCCTGGGTCGCGGCACGCAGGGAGAAGGAATGTTCCAATTCGACTCTCGCACCGCTTGGTCGTGGATCAGAATCAGAATCCATCCACTCGAAATCAGACAACGTGGCTCGAACCATGAAGGCGATCGGCCGTTTGGATCGCCGAACGCGTCGGTGTGCAACATTCTCGTAGCCGCCTTTGCGACGCATCGCAAGATCTATTCCAAACCTGTGTACCTCGGCAATGAAGTCGAGGGCGTCGGCGAGATTCGACTTGCCAGCGTTGTTTGGTCCAGCCAGGACTGTGAGGTTGCCCGGCCGCAATACAAGGCTATAGAGCGACTTGTAGGTCTCGATGCCGACGGCATCAACCCTCACGGCAGATCCGTGTGACTGGACATTGCATGGCCATTCAAACCCAGGTCCGCCCGGATAGTAATGCCACAGCTCATCGTCACGAGCCGGCGCCGCTTGCGGCGCTTATCTTGCCACCTCCATCAGGAGTTCAAATGCGCACTTTTTGGGCCTGTCTGAATCTGTGGCTTACCGAGTGTCCAAACGATCGATTTCCAGTACGCAGAATGCCCAACGCATCGCCTTGAAACCAAGTGTTGGCTGCCTTCAGGGTGCTTCCCAGTGGAGTCACTGCCGGGAGGATTGGGATTGGATTAGCTCTCGGGCAAGCTCCTGGACGTCGGGATCGGCGCGAAGCATAGAACGTTCAACCTCCGCGCGTGGCGCGTCCCGACCGCCGGTTCAGCGGGCCGACCGCGCTACCACTCGCGGGATGCTATCGAGGGCTAGAACCTTCCACCCGGCCGAGACCCGATCCGGATTGGCCGATTCAGTCGAAGAGAGCCGGTAGCCGTCGCGCATTAACGCGCGGGTTGGAATCCCTTCCTCCATCGAGGGAGGTGGACGACTTGATATGTCCACCGAGATGTCCCAGCGTCCGTCGTAGGTCGCTGCTGTGGCTGTCATCTTGGCTGTCATTCCAGCCATAACTGGCGGGGATGGATGGGAATCGAACCCACCCAGGACGCCTCAGCAGCGCCCCGCAAACGGTTTTGAAGACCGCGGGAGGCACCAGCCCCCGAACATCCCCAGCAGGGAAGATGCTATTC
>Ga0070698_100010078_pt1 | contig 10092 bp, 3 predicted proteins | sample KBSK1502metaG_FD_65477 | JGI IMG/M metagenome (GOLD analysis project Ga0070698, IMG submission 65477) | Corn, switchgrass and miscanthus rhizosphere microbial communities from Kellogg Biological Station, Michigan, USA - KBS K1-50-2 metaG | ecosystem: Host-associated > Plants > Roots >... | reverse complement strand
GCTGCTTATTTTTTACAACCAACATGGATTTTTTTATTGATCGGTTTTGTATTGATCACTGGCTTTATTGCCGGGCTTTATCCGGCATTTGTTCTTTCCTCATTTAATCCTATCATGGTTTTGAAAGGCAGGTTTAAATCAAACCGTTATGGTCTTCTGCTGCGCAATGGGTTAGTGATCTTCCAGTTTGCGATTTCTGTGATACTTATCATATCCACTATTGTCGTGAATCGGCAGATGAATTATATGCTGGGTAATAAACTGGGTTTTAAAAAAGATCATGTTATTGTGGTGGAGAGAACTGACATGGTAGAAAACAAATTACCGGCTTTTAAAAATGAATTGTTAAGTGTTTCAGGAGTTGAATCAGCAAGCGGCACCAGTACAATGCCCGGTAATCAGAACTTTTTTGGAACTACCTGGCAGGAAGTTGGTTCAAAGGCTCCAATGACAGGAAGGGGAATGGTGGTTGACGAGGATTTTGATAAAACATTGGGACTTGAACTAAAAGAAGGAAGGTTTTTTTCAAAAGAATTTTCTACCGATACGCTTTCTGTTGTTTTGAATGAAAGGGCTGTAAAAGAACTTGGTTTGAAGAAGGCAGTTGGTTCACGGGTTACGAGCCCGGATGATTTTTATAACGCACCAGATGGTTCCCCCTATATTTATAATGTAGTGGGTGTAGTAAAAGATTTTCATTATCACTCGCTGCATGAGCCGATCTCTCCCTTAGTGATCATCAATTCAAAAAAATTTGGCGGCCGCTCGGGATTGGTGGCTTTAAGGATAAAGGGTGATAATTTTAAAGCGGCGCTTAGTGATATTGGAACGGTTTGGAAAAAATTTGTGAAAGAAAAACCTTTCAATTATTATTTTCTTGATAAATCCCTGGCCGATCAATACCAGGCCGAACATACAACGCAAAGAATATTTACAATTTTTTCCGGGCTTGCAATTTTTATTGCCTGTATAGGTTTGCTCGGACTTGCTGCTTATGCTACACAACAACGTACAAGGGAGATCAGCATCCGAAAAATTTTGGGAGCAAGCGAAGGCAGTATTGTTACCATGCTTTCAAGGGACTTTTTAAAGCTTGTCGTTCTCTCTTCTGTAATTGCATTTCCATTCGCATGGTGGGGCATGAATAAATGGCTGCAGGATTTTGCATACCGGATCAATGTAGGCTGGTGGATATTTGTTGTAGCTGCTCTTGCTGCCTTAGTGATCGCACTGCTTACGATAAGCATACAAGCGATAAAAGCTGCTATAACTAATCCGATAAAGTCATTGCGAACGGAATAAGTTTAATTAAAGTAAAAAGCCTGCCGGCAGGCAGGCAGGTTTAAGAACTGAATAAAATCTGGTTATGATAAAAAACTATTTTAAAATTGCCTGGCGCAATATCAGTCGTCACAAAGTATACACGACTATTAATGTGCTGGGTCTTGCGCTGGGTATATGTGCCTGTATTGTTATATTTCTTATCACCAGTTATGATCTTAGTTTCGATAAATTTCACCCGGATAGAGAACGCATATATCGTATCGTAGGAGAACTTCAACGCAGTTCCGGGGAAAAAGGTTTTTTTAACAGTCCTACCAATGATGTTGCCGGTTTTCAAAATCAAATACCGGGATTTGAAGCGGCTGCGGGCTTTCATTTATATAGCGAGAATGTGACTATTCCGGATGGCAATAATCCTGTAAAGAAATTCAGTGGCCGGATAGAAAGGGCGGGCTCCTGGTCGGCAACGAGCATCATTACAGGCCCGCAATATTTTGACATTTTTAAATACCAATGGTTGGCAGGCAATGCAAAAACTGCTTTGAATGATCCGTATACAGTAGTGCTCTCTCAAAAAAGAGGAATCAAATATTTTGGCAATATCCCCCCGGAAAAAATGATTGGTAAAAAAGTCATTTATGAAGATTCATTGCAGGTAAATGTTTCAGGCATTGTGAAAGACTGGGAGGAAAATACAGATTTTGGTTTTACAGATTTTATTTCAATATCAACAGCAACACATAGTTTTTTAAAGAATCATATACCAACGGATGACTGGAGCAGTTTGAGTCCGCATCGTTCCATGGCTTTTGTTAAGCTTGCAACGGGCACAACAGCCGCAGAAGTGAATCAGCGTTTTGCCGCCTTTATAAAGCAGTATGTAAAACTTGATGACCCCGGTTCAAAATTAACCATGCAACTGCAACCTTTAAGCGATATTCATTTCACAAAAGATTTTCACCGGGGAGATGATGGTGATAATTTCGATAAGCTGTACCTACCCACATTGTTTGCTCTGATGGGTGTTGCGGTATTTATTTTAATAATCGCGGTTGTCAATTTTATTAATCTTTCAACAGCGCAATCTATACAGCGGGCTAAAGAAATTGGTGTACGGAAAGTATTAGGCAGCAGCAAATCCAAACTTGTATTGCAGTTTTTAACCGAGACGGCTGTACTGACGCTGCTGGCAGTGCTTCTTTCCGTTGTATTGGTAAAACCGGTTATTACTGTTTTTTCATACTATATTCCGCGAGGAGTTACATTCCATGCATTTGAACCATCCACGTTATTATTTTTATTTTCAGTTACATTGATTACAACGTTACTGGCTGGTTTCTATCCGGCGAAAGTATTGTCTTCTTACTTACCGGTTCTTAGTTTAAAAGGAGCAGGCATACAAAGAGGAACAGATAAAATAAACCTGCGAAAAGCATTGATCGTTTTTCAGTTTTCTATTTCGCTGGTGTTTATTATCGGGGTTCTTGTTATCGGTAAGCAGATCCGCTTTATGAATACTAGTGATAAAGGATTCAATACCGATGCTGTGATCACTGCCAGCAACTGGAATGATCATGAAGGAAAACTGAGTGTGTTTGCAGAAAATATTAAACAGATACCGGGAGTAAGCAATGTAATACTGCAGGGTACCGCGCCGATGGGTTTTGCTCAGAATATTGACAATTATAAATACAAGGAAAAAGAAGAAAATGCACGGCAGGTATTGGCCGATATCGGTAATAAAGATTTTATTCCTTTTTATGGAATGAAATTAATTGCCGGTAGAAATATGCTGGCGGGTGATAGTTTAAATGAGTTAGTTATCAATGAAACATTCGCGAGATCCCTGGGCTTTTCAAATCCCGGAGATGCTGTCGGAAAATTATTATACCAGCAATTCTACCAGGGCGAAAAACCATACCCGATCGTAGGAGTAGTAGCTGATTATCATACCGGCTCTTTTCATGAAGCTATTCAGCCTGTTGTTATTGAAAATGTACCGGATAGAAAATCGGGGGTTGCTATAAAGCTTGCCGGTGCTGAAAAAAATTTAAGTACAGTAAAAACAACTCTTTCGAAGATAGAAGCTGAATGGAAGAAAATATTTCCGGGAACAGCTTTCAATTATAGTTTTCTCAATGAATCAATTGCCCGTTTATTTGAACAGGAACAGAAAACCGCCTGGCTGATGAATGTGGCGATGGGCATCACCATATTCATTTCATGTATGGGATTATTCGGCCTGGGAATGTTTACGGCGGAAAGAAGAACAAAAGAAATCGGTATCCGCAAAGTACTGGGAGCAAGTGCAGCCAATATTGCCGCTATGCTAAGTAAAGACTTTGTGATACTTGTATTGATTGCCCTTGTAATTGCATCACCCGTCGCCTGGTACTTTATGAATCAATGGCTGCAGGATTTCGCATACCGTATCAATGTTAGCTGGTGGGTATTTGCATTGGCAGGAATCGCGGCGTTATTGATTGCCTTAATAACGGTAAGCTTCCAGGCAATCAAAGCGGCGATAGCGAACCCTGTGAAATCATTGCGAACTGAATGAATTTAATATAGTGAAGAGCTTGCCTGTCAGCAGGCAGGTTTAAGTACAGAATAAATACGATAGAATATGTTACATAGTTAAAAATACAAATTATGATCAGGCACATGATTACTATAGCGATCCGCAGTATAAAAAAACACACATCTTCATTTGTAATAAACTTAGTGGGGCTTTCAACCGGGTTAGCCTTTACTTTTCTTCTGTACCTGTGGATCCAGGATGAGAGAAGTATAGATAAATTTCATAAGAACGATAGCAGGCTTTACCAGGTTATGGAGAAAAGTACGGAGAACGGCTTAATAAGAATACAGGAAACCACACAGGGCCCCTTATCAGAAGCAATGGAAAAAGATCTTCCTGAAGTGGAAAATGCGGTAACAGTAATGAACCTGTCGAAGGAAGGCATGGATATCACAATTAAAAACGGAGATAAATCTTTTAAATCAGCTCCCTTGTTTTCTGGTGATGCGTTTTTTAAAGTGTTTACATTTTCGCTTATTGCCGGTGATACTACGACTGTATTAAAAGAAAAGAACAGCATAGTTATCTCGGAAGAACTTGCTCTGAAACTTTTTGGTACTGCATCCGTGACAGGAAAAACTTTATCGTGGAATGCTTTTGGTAAAGATCACCTGTCTTCTGTTACCGGCGTTTTTAAAAAGCCCGGCAACAATTCTACACTTAAGTTCGATGTTGTATTTACCAAACAAAAATTAATTGAAGACTTATGGCCGAATGGTACCAAATGGTATAATACGGGTCCGGGTACTTATATCTTATTAAAAAAAGGAACTGATATTTCTGCCTTCAATAAAAAGATTGAAAGATATATTGATAAATATGACAAAAACAATCGTTTCGCTCTTTTTGTAAGGAAGTATTCTGATGCTTATTTGTATGGCAAGTATGAAGAGGGCAAGCAGGCTGGCGGCAGGATCACCAATGTGAAATTGTTTTCAGTGATAGCGATTATGCTATTATTGATAGCAGCTATCAATTTCATGAATTTATCCACGGCTAAAGTATCGGGAAGGTTGAAAGAGATAGGTATTAAAAAAGCAGTAGGGAGTAGCCGGCCAAGTCTTATTTACCAGTTTTTGGGTGAGTCACTGTTTATTACAGCTCTTTCAACAGTTATTGCATTGGTATTAGCTGCTTTATTAATTCCGCAATTCAATTTTATCACCGGTAAGCAATTATCATTTCATTTATCTGCCGGCCAGGGAGCAGCGCTTTTGATCATTGCATTTGTAACAGGTATTCTTTCAGGAAGCTATCCGGCATTTTATCTTTCAGGCTTCAAACCGCTTGCTACTTTACAGGGAAAAATAAAGGGAAAGACCGGTGAACTTTTTATAAGAAAAGGGTTGGTTATATTTCAATTTACTATTTCATTGGTATTGATCGTGTCTGTTCTGATCGTTTACCGGCAAATACGATTTGCTCAAACTAAATCTATCGGGTATGCAAAAGAGAATGTGGTCTATATTGATATGGAAGGAAAAGTTTTTGATAATAAAAAGAATTTCTTTGAAGAATTAAAAAGAGTACCTGGCGTAGTGAACGCTGGGGGTATTAGTCAAAGCCTTATCCGGGAGGATGGAGGCACATCTACCTATGGTGTAGAATGGCCCGGGAAAATAGAGGGTGGGAATATTGATTTCATGGTCAGGTCAGTTGATGAGAATCTTGTCAGCACGTTGGGTATGCAGATAAAAGAAGGACGATCTTTTTCTGACAGTACAGGAGACAATAAATCATACTTGTTGTTGAATGAAACCGCCATAAAAGTGATGGGATTAAAAGAACCCGTTGGAATGAAAATAAAATTATGGGGACAAGAAAAAACGATCCTGGGAGTGATGAAAGATTTCCATACAGCTTCTGTTCATCAGCCTATTTCGCCTTTGCTATTCAATTATGAGCCAGGTAACGTTAGCATGGCGATGGTGCGTATTGAAGCAGGTTCAGAACGAAAAGCAATTGATAACCTTACTGCTTTTTATTCAAAAGTGAACCCGGAATATGCAATAAACCTGCAGTTCTTAGATGAAACATTCCACGCTCAATACTTAACAGAAGAACGTACCCTTACTCTTTCCAGGTATTTTGCGTTCCTGACAATCCTGATCTCCTGCCTGGGTTTATTTGGCTTAGCTGCATTTGAAACAGAGCGGCGGACTAAAGAGATCGGCATCCGAAAAGTATTGGGAGCAAATACAAAAGGTCTCGTTGCCCTTTTATCAAAGGATTTTTTAAAGTTGGTTGCAATAGCCATCGTATTGGCATCGCCGGTTGCTTATTATTTAATGAATAAGTGGCTTGGTGATTTTGCTTACCGCATTTCTATAGGATGGAATGTTTTTGTATTGGCTGGCGCCATGGCTTTGTTAATCGCATTGTTGACGGTCAGCGTCCAGGCAATTAAAGTAGCTATCGCTAACCCGGTAAAAAGTTTGAGAACTGAATAAAAAAAGTAGCCATGATAAAAAACTATTTCAAAACATCATTTCGCTTTTTACTTAAAAACAAGACATTCAGTTTTATTAATATTATCGGTTTAGCTGTCGGCACACTTTGTTGCCTGTATATTTTATTATATGTAAAAGACCAGTATAGTTATGATAAGCATCACAAAGATGCAGGCAGAATCTACCGTATCACCACTTCATTGGCTATGCGGGGAGATAAACATACTAATGCAACATGCTCTCCTCCTATTGCTCCTGCTATCAAAAGAGACTTTCCTGAAGTAGAGCAATTCACCCGTATAATATCTGACTTCGGCTCAACACAACATTTGCTTCGCTATAAAGAAAAATCGCTTTATGAAAAAGATGCCGCTTTTGTGGACTCCACTTTCTTTGATGTCTTTACTTATCATTTTGTAAATGGAAATCCCAAAGATGTTTTATCGGAGCCTTATTCAATTGTATTACTAAAAGGTACTGCTAACAAGCTTTTTGCCAGTGAAGATCCTATAGGAAAAGTAATTGAAATTAATGATCAGAATGGTAAACATGATTATAAAGTAACTGCCGTGGTAGACGAAAGTCTGGGCAAATCGCATATTCATATAAATATGTTTATTGCCATGAACAGCGGCGGCATCGGCGAATACGTCCGGCAAAATGATTCATGGGCGGGCAATAATTTTACCAACTCCTATATCAAACTGAATCCTCATACTGAAGCTATAGCATTGGAAAATAAGTTACCTGCTTTTTTACTTAAATATGGCGCGCAGCAATTGAAACAACTGGGGATGGAAAAGAGTTTGCACCTGCAGCCGGTAAGCGCAATTCATACTACCAAAGGGTATGAAGTGGAAATGACCAAAACGGTCAATCCGTCATTCCTGTACATTTTAATATTGATCGCCGTATTGATCCAGGTGATTGCATGTATCAATTTTATGAACCTTTCTACTGCCCGTGCATCCAAAAGAGCGAAAGAGGTGGGAGTAAGAAAAGTAGTAGGAGCGGAAAAAAAGGATCTTATGAAGCAATTCATGAGTGAATCTTTTTTGTTATCGCTGATAGGCGTATTGATCGCATTGCCTCTATTGTTCCTGACACTTCCTTATCTCAATCGGATCACGCAAGTCAATATCACTATGACTTTTCTTTCCGATTATAAAATATGGTTATCACTCGCAGGAATTATTGTTATCACAGGATTGATTGCGGGCAGTTACCCCGCCTTTTATCTTTCGGCTTTCCAGGCAATCAAAGTGATAAAAGGAAATTTTACCAGCCATATTTCCGCAGCAGGAATAAGACGTTCGCTGGTGGTGTTCCAGTTTGTGTTATCGATTACGCTGATTGCCGGCATTATTATTATTTACAGCCAGCTCAGGTACATGCAGAATAAAGACCTGGGCTTTGATAAGAGTCAAAAACTCATTTTCAATTTTTATACGGATGATACAAGACATAAAACGGAATCTTTTACCGGCGACCTTCTCAGTTTATCAGAGGTGAAGTCGGCAAGCAGAGCTACTAATTATCTCAGCCAGTTTGTGCCAAGGGATCATGGTGTGTACCTGGCGGGTGGCAATATGGCCAATGCGATAGATGCGCAAAACATTATAACAGATGAAAATTTTGCAAAAGCCAATGGTATAAAACTGATCAGCGGCCGTGATTTTCATTTGTACGATTCCGGTAAAGTTCTTATCAATGAAACATTGCTGAATAGATTGGGATTAAAACCTGAAACAGCTCCCGGCACCCGGTTATATACTCATTACGAACCAGATCCTGAAACTTATGTAGAAATAGCCGGCGTGATGAAAGATTTTAATTACAATTCACTTCATGGCGAAGTTAAACCCTTTATGCTTGTCTATGATCCCAATAATGGAGACCTGTCTCACCTCACAGTTGCGGTAGAAAGTAAGAATTACCAATTTCTCTTTGGTAAAATTGAAACAATATGGCGCAATAATTTTCCATCAGTGCCTTTTGAATATACTTTTTTAGACGACGAAGTGCAGAAGCAATACGAAACTGAGATCACCCTATCCCGCATCATTAATTTATTTACGATCATGGCAATCCTTATTTCCTGTCTTGGATTATTTGGTTTGGTCTCTTTCAGCGCCGAACAAAGAAAAAAAGAAATAGGAGTACGGAAAGTGCTGGGAGCAAGTGTACGTGGACTGGTTCAATTGCTTTCCAAAGATTTTTTAAAATTGGTTGCTATCGCTATTATAATAGCAACCCCTGTTGCCTGGTGGGCAATGAATAAATGGTTGCAGGAATTTGCCTTCAGAATTACTATCAATTGGTGGATGTTTGCGCTTGCAGGTGTTATTGCTGTTTTTATTGCCATGTTTACAGTAAGCTTCCAGGCAATTAAAGCAGCTATTGTAAACCCGGTGAAAAGTTTAAGGACTGAATAAAGAATAGCCATGATAAAAAATTATTTTAAAACAGCGTGGAGAAGCCTCCGGAAAAACAAGCTCTACTCAGTAATCAACATTAAAGGACTTACCGTAGGATTGACTGTGGGAATATTGATCCTTTTATGGATACAGGATGAATTCAGTTATGACAGGTTTCATTCAAACCAAAAAAATATTTATAAGCTGGAGAATATGGTGGGCACAGGCAGCAGCCGGCAATTGTGGACGCAGACAGCGTCTCCAATCGGTATATTGGCAAAGAATGCAATTCCGGGTGTTGAAGAAATAGTAAGAATAACGGGTAATGGTGATTATCGTGTTTTTAAATACGGCGATAAGATATTCAATGAACAAAATAACTTTTATACTGATCCTTCTTTGTTCTCTGTTTTCGATTTTAAATTACTAAGAGGAGCTCCGTCTCTTCCATTTCCTGATGATAACTCGGTTATCGTTACCGAAACAATGGCTAAAAAATATTTTGGTAATGAAGACCCGATGGGTAAAGCGATCATAGCCGATGACAAAGTGAGTTTTAAGGTGAGCGGTGTTGTAAAAGACTTTCCGAAGAATTCAACATTTAATGCCGACATGTTGTTCCCGATCAGTTTGCTGGCAAAGAATCTTTATGCCGGTAATAAGGAAGGAAAAAGTCTTGAAAATGATTTTAATCCATATAATTATAATACATTTCTCCAGTTAAGGCCCGGTTTTTCCTTTAATGGATTTGCTGACAAGCTGAAACAAATGCATCTAAAGATCAGTCCTGCCGATACTGATATAGAATATTTGTTCCTGCCATTGAGCAAAATACATCTTTACCGGGCAGATGGGAGCGATGGCGGCTATTCCACTGTTCGGATGTTTTTTATTATTGCAATACTCATACTGGTAATTGCCTGTATCAATTATGTAAATCTTTCTACCGCCCGTTCATTAATAAGAGCTAAAGAAGTGAGCCTGCGGAAAATTGTTGGTGCAGCACGGATACAATTATTCTTTCAGTTCATTGTAGAGACCACATTGCTTTTTATAATTGCGGCTGTATTTGCTTTAGGGTTAGTATATGTGTTGTTGCCCGTATTCAATAAAGTCTCCGGCAAAGAACTGATCCTGGATTTTACAGACTATCATCTCTGGCAGGTAATTTTATATACAATAACCGGGACCCTGATCGCTTCAAGTATTTATCCTGCGTTGCTGTTATCTTCTTTTGAGCCTTTGAAGATCTTAAAAGGAAAGATCTCTGCCCGTATCAATGACGTGGTCTTCCGCAAAGTGCTGGTGATTATTCAATTCAGTTTTTCAGTTATACTAATAGCGGGAACACTTATTATCA
>Ga0070698_100010077_pt1 | contig 10093 bp, 9 predicted proteins | sample KBSK1502metaG_FD_65477 | JGI IMG/M metagenome (GOLD analysis project Ga0070698, IMG submission 65477) | Corn, switchgrass and miscanthus rhizosphere microbial communities from Kellogg Biological Station, Michigan, USA - KBS K1-50-2 metaG | ecosystem: Host-associated > Plants > Roots >... | reverse complement strand
CGGAGTCGCTCGCGGTGACGGTGCACGGAAAGAACATCGGCGAGGTCGGTGACTACTCCATCGGCGACGCGCAGGCATTTGTGGATTCGGTGCCGGTGCGGGAGAACGGCCGTCCGGGGCTCGATCCGGGGATCGCCGGTCCCATTCTCAAGGAAGTCCGGGAACGGCTCCGGTTCCTGGTCGACGTCGGGCTCGACTACCTCACGTTAGGCAGGGCGGCCGAGTCGCTGTCGGGCGGTGAAGCGCAGCGGATCCGGCTGGCGACGCAGATCGGGTCGCGGCTCGTGGGCGTGTTGTACATCCTCGACGAGCCGTCGATCGGGCTCCACCAGCGCGACAACGAGCGCCTGCTCCGGACGTTGGAAGCGCTCCGCGACCTGGGGAACACCGTGATCGTCGTCGAGCACGACGAGGAAACGATTCGTGCCGCCGACCACGTGATCGACCTGGGACCCGGGGCCGGGAAACACGGCGGCGAAGTGGTCGCCGAGGGCACCATCGACGAGGTGCTGAAGGTCAAGAAGTCGCTGACCGGCCAATACCTCAACGGCGTGCGCCGGATCGAAGTGCCGAAGGCGCGCCGTCCGGTCAACGTGGATCGCCAACTCGTCATCCATGGCGCCCGCGAGCACAACCTGCGCAACTTGACGGTCCAGATCCCGTTAGGCGCGTTTGTTTCGGTCACCGGGGTGTCCGGATCGGGCAAGTCGACGCTGATCGAGGACATCCTGCATCGCACGCTGGCCCGCCATTTCTTCCGCGCCCGCGTCATCCCCGGTGCACACGACCGCATCACGGGGATGGAGCACATCGACAAGGTCATCGACATCGACCAGAGCCCGATCGGGCGAACGCCGCGGTCGAACCCGGCGACGTACACGGGACTCTTCGCGCCGATGCGCGACCTGTTTGCCGAGTTGCCGGAGGCGAAGATCCGCGGCTACGGGCCAGGCCGGTTCTCGTTCAATGTGAAGGGCGGTCGCTGCGAGTCCTGCCAGGGCGACGGGCTGGTGAAGATCGAGATGCACTTCCTCCCCGACGTCTACGTGCCATGCGATGTGTGCAAGGGCCGCCGATACAATAGAGAGACACTCGAGGTGCAGTTCCGTGGAAAGAGCATCGCCGACGTGCTGGACATGACGGTCGAAGATGCGCTGTCATTTTTTGAGAACCAACCTCGCATCCGACAAAAGCTGCAGACGCTGTTCGACGTCGGTCTTGGCTACATCCACCTTGGCCAGAGTGCAACGACGCTGTCGGGTGGCGAAGCGCAGCGGGTGAAGCTTGCCACCGAGCTGTCACGACGGGACACCGGTCGCACGCTGTACATCCTCGATGAACCGACGACCGGCCTGCACTTCGAAGACGTGCGGCTGCTGCTCGACGTTCTGCATCGCCTCGTCGACCGGGGCAACACGGTGCTGGTCATTGAGCACAACCTCGACGTAATCAAGACTGCCGACTGGATCATCGACCTGGGTCCGGAGGGCGGCAACCGTGGTGGCAGCGTGATTGCGTCGGGGACGCCGGAGCAGGTCTCGCGCCAGAAGGCGTCCTTCACCGGTGCGCACCTCTCGAAAGTGCTATCGTCCGTCAGAAGGGGTCAGACACCACTCTAACCCCACTCCGTCACCACTCCGTCCCCACTCCGTCCCCACTCCGTCCCCACTCCGTCCCCACTCCGTCCCCGAGTGGGGGTCTGACCCCACTCTGACCAATCGAGAAAATTGCGGCTCCGGTTCGCTTTTTTTTTCTTCGTACTTGCGGCGCCGCTCCAGGCACAGGGGCGCATAACGGGGACCGTTTTCGATAGCCTGATCACCAACGCTCCCCTGGCGCAGGCAACCGTCATGGTGGTCGGAACAGGTTTGTCCCGTGTCACCGACGCGCGCGGACGTTTCCAGATCGACAGCGTTCCGGCAGGCCGTGTTCAGCTCACGTTTTTCCACCCGGCGCTCGATTCAGTGGGTATGGGGGCAGGGACCTGGGACTTCGACGTCGCCACGGCGGGTGAGTCCGAAGTAAAGCTCGGAACTCCGTCGGCGAAGACCTTGCGCGGAACACTTTGCCCGGGCCTCGCTGATAGCACTAATACTGGCCTGTTACTGGGACGTGTTCGCGACGTCGATCGCGGCGAGCCGATTACAGGGGCTCACATCAGTACCAAATGGCTCGAGGTAGTGTTTGGCCCGCGAGGGCCATCGGCGGAGAAATTCGAGGCGTCCGCGGCTTCACTATCGTCTGGCGCGTTTGCGTTGTGTGCGGTTCCGCTCGACGTGCCGGTATTCGTTCGCGCTTCGATTGGCGATCAGGTGTCAGGCCCGGTCGAGATCTTCGCGAATTCGCGACCCGTACTCTTCCAGGACCTGGCGATCAGTCTCTCGGACTCGACCGCACGACTTTCGGTTGATAGTGCACTGAATGCGGCGCCCACCGAGGCACAGGTCCGGCCTCCCGGTACCGCGACGCTCAACGGTAGCGTGCGTGACTTGAACGGACGCCCGGTCGGTGGCGCTCGCGTTGCATTGCATGGCGGCGGAGGCACGGTCGTCGCAAATCGTGACGGCACCTTTCGGCTGGCCGACCTTCCGGCTGGCACGCAGACACTCGACGTTCGTGCAATCGGCTTTACGCCCGGCCGCCATGCTGTGCATCTCGCCTCAAATTCGTCGACTGATGTCACCTGGGCGCTCGATCGCCGAGCCGCCCAATTGCCGACGGTCAGGGTGCTTGGGGGCTCCCGGCTCGATCGAAACGGTTTCAGGGCGCGGGCGCGCGCGGGACACGGTTCCTTCCTGAACGAGGCTCAAATCGCGGCGATGGGAGGCGCGACAGGAATGGACGTCCTTCGACGAGCCCCCGGTCTCACGTTGGAATATCGGACCATCAGTCGGCGCACGATTCGCGTCCCGACCATGCGCAGTTCCGATGGGCGTCGCTGTGTTCCGAACCTGTTTGTCGACGGTGGAATCTGGATCGATGGCTGGGACCAGGTTGGGAACTTCCTGATGAAGGCCGATATCCAGGCGATCGAGGTCTATGCGTCGACCTTTACGATCCCGGCGCAGTTCGACCGGCACACGTCGTGTGGGTCCGTGGTCATCTGGACGCGCCAGTAGCCTTACCGTGCGAGCTGGAGGGTGGCGTTTTGCAACGACCTTGGTCCCTCCCAAGTCTCGCGAACGCCGTTTTGCACCTTATCTTCCGCCTCAGCGAGGGCTTCGGCGGTAGCGTGTCGAAACATGACGCCGGGGTCCGCCGTACGTCCAAGAGAACCCGATCACAGGATTGCTGATGGTCACGCGCGATGACATCGAAGCCTTTCTCGACCGGCTGGCGTCCGAAGGGGCGACCTATCGCGAGATCGAGACCGGACTGTGGGCCGTGCGTCCTGGTGGCGCGCTCGACCTCGACTTCATTGTCCACCACAATCCGCCGGTCGTCGTGCTGCGCGTGAAGGTGATGGACCTGCCGGCCACCAATGGCAAAAGCGCCGATCTCAATCGCCGATTGCTCGAGCTCAACGCGACTGATCTGGTGCACGGATCGTACGGCATTTCCAGCGGGTCCTACGTCCTCACCGAGGCACTCGAACTCGAGCACCTCGACTACGAGGAATTCCAGGCCAGCTATGAAGGCATGACGCTGGCGCTCGCGACCCATCTCCGCGAGCTGACCACGTACCAAGAGGGACGTTAGGCATGGGCATCTTTGATCGCTTTGCCACCCTGATCAAGTCGAACATCAATGATCTGATCTCCTCCGCGGAAAACCCGGAGAAGATGCTCAACCAGATTATTGTCGACATGCGCGACCAGCTGATAAAGGCGAAGCAGCAGGTGGCGGCCGCCATCGCCGATGAGAAGCGGCTGCGCGACCAGGCCGACGATGAAGCCAAGCAGGCGCAGGACTGGATGGCGAAGGCCGAGCTGGCCGTTCGCCAGAATGCCGATGACCTGGCGAAATCAGCGCTCGTCAGGCACGGCGAACACCTCACACACCACCAGCAGCTCGAGCTGACGTGGCAGGCGCACCAGAGCGAGACCGAGAAGCTCAAGGCCTCGCTCCGCGAGCTCAACGACAAGATCGAAGAGGCGAAGCGGAAGAAGAACCTGCTGCTGGCCCGCCAGCGCCGCGCCCAGGCCCAGAAGCGCATCGCGGACACGATGTCGTCGATGTCCGAGAAGTCGGCCTTCGAGGCCTTCGCCCGGATGGAAGAAAAAATCGCGACCAACGAGCGCATGATCAAAGCCAGCGCCGAGATCGACGAGGAGTTTTCCGGCGACCGGCTGCAGCGTGACTTCAAGGCGCTGGAAAAGGCACACGGCTCGGCGAGCGCCGATGCGCAGCTCATGGCGCTCAAGCAGAAGATGGGCATCCTCCCGGCGCCCTCCGCGCCAGACCAGCGACAGCTGGGCGCGGGGAAGAACTCGGCTGAGGAGATTCACGACGCCGAGGTCGAGGAGGTTCACGACGAGAAGCAGCGCGGTTGACCGCGCCGGCCGTCGTTGAGCAGCGGTTCCGGTTTGGCCCCATTCTTGGGGCCACGGTCATCACGGTACTCCTGATCTGGCTGTTCTATACCGTTGCTGACGTCCTGCTGCTGCTGTTCATCGCCGTCCTGGTGTCGCTGTTCCTCGGTTCGGTCACGGATACCATTGTCGCGCGCCTGCCGGTGCCGCGGGCGCTGGCTTTCACCGCCGCGATTTTCCTCACGTTAGGCGCGGTCTATACCCTCGGCGCGCTGCTCGTCCCGCCGGTGGTGGAGCAAACGCAGCAGCTCCTGAGTGTGCTCCCGAACTACATCAGCGCCTGGCAGGAAGCGCTGCAGCGCCTGGCGGCGCGGTTCCCGAGGTTGTTAGGCGGAGCGGCCGACCCACAAGCGGAGATCGTGAACGCGCTGGTCTCGCAGGTCGAGGGCTTCGCGGCCAAGGCGTTCCCGACGGTGCTCAATGTGGGGCACCAACTGGTGAACATCGTGTCGATCCTGGTCATGGGGATCTACATGGCGCTGTATCCGGGGCTGTATCGCGAGTGGTTGATCGCGCTCTTCCCGCCAGTGCACCGCGACACCGTGCGCGACGTGATGCGCGACATCGGCACCACGCTCAAGGCGTGGATCGTGGCGCAGCTGCTGGCGATGACGGTGCTGGCCGCGTTGACCGCGCTCGGTCTCTACATCCTGCGCGTTCCGTATTGGCTGACGTTCGGAATCTTCGTCGGTGCCGTCGTGGTGGTACCCTTCTTCGGTACGCTGATCGGGACGCTCCTGCCGGCGCTGTTCGTGCTCGGTGGCCAGGGTGTTGGTGGAATCGGGCCCGGCGGGCACTTCATGCTTGTGGTATTTCTCGGCGTCCTGGTGCACATCATCGAGGGCAACTTCGTCCTGCCGCTGATCACGGCCAAGCGCGTCGAGATCCCGCCGGTGATGAGCATGATGGCGGTGCTGATCGTGGCGAAGTTGTTCGGCGTGTTCGGCGTTATCGTGGCCGTGCCCATGGCAGCCGTTGTAATGGTGCTGATCAGGCGCGTGGTCATCCACCGCCTGTACGAGGGGCAGAGTTTCCGGCGTCACGCCGGCGACCGCGTTCTGGTCCTTCGTGTGCCGGCGCCGGACGCGGCGGTCATCGCCGGATATCCGACGGACGTGCTGGAGGGGCAGACGAAGCGCACTGCTTAGTCCACGTCCAACGGCGCCGTTCAGAACCAAAGAACGCTTTTCAAACGGCGCAGTGAGGCGCCGTAACAAGGACGTTTTGAGTGACACTTAAAGGCGCCGTTCAGGAGCGTCTTGAGTTTCCGTGGACTTTGGGCTTTGGTCTTTGGTCTTAGACTTAGACCATGACATTACGGCTCTACAACACGCTCAGTCGATCGATCGAACCGTTCGCTCCAGCTGACGGGCGCACCGTGCGCATGTACGCCTGCGGCCCTACGGTCTACAACCCGGCGCACATCGGCAACTTCCGGACGTTCCTGTTCGAGGACCTGCTGCGCCGCGTGCTGCGGTTGCACGGATGGAACGTGATGCAGGTGATGAACCTGACGGATGTGGACGACAAGATCATCAAGCGCGCGAACGAGCAGGGAAAGACGATCACCGAGGTGACCGCGCCCATCGTCGAGATCTTTCACCAGGACCGGAAGTACCTGCGCATCGAAGATGCGGAGGTCTATCCGACGGCGACCGGGCATATCCCGGAGATGATCGCGCTGGTGTCGCGACTGCTCGAAAAGAAGATCGCGTACAAGGCGGATGACGGGTCCGTCTATTTCGCCATCGACCGGTTCGAGCACTACGGTCGCTTGTCGAGGCTGGACAAACGCGAGATCAAGTCCGGCGCGCGCGTGGCGCAGGACGATTACACGAAGGAGAACGCTCAGGACTTTGCGTTATGGAAGGCGGCGAAGCCGGAAGATGAAGGGACCGGAGCGGCGTGGGATGCCCCGTTTGGACGAGGCCGGCCGGGCTGGCATCTCGAGTGCTCAGCGATGGCCATGAAGTACCTCGGCGAATCGTTTGACCTGCATTGCGGCGGGGTCGATCTGATTTTCCCGCATCACGAGGACGAGATCGCGCAGTCCGAGGCAGCGACCGGAGTGACGTTTTCCCGTTTCTGGAGCCATGGCGAGTTCCTGCAGGTCGATGGCACGAAGATGTCGAAGCGGATCGGCAACGTGGCCAACGTGTCGGACCTCAGGGACCAAGGCATTTCGGCGTCAGCGCTTCGGCATTTTGTCTTCTCCACGCATTACCGGAAGCAGATCAACATGTCGGGGGCTGCCCTCGAGGCCTCCATCGAAGCGATGGCTCGAATCGGCGAGTTTTCGCACCGGCTGCGCGAGGCGAAGGGCGGGACTCGGGAGCTGGCGGCGGCGGCGGAAACGGCCGAACTCGAGTTCAAGACGGCGCTCGACAACGACCTGAACGCGCCCGCGGCGGTGGCTGCGCTGTTCACGTTTGTCGGCCGTGCCAATGCCGAGCTCGACCGTAAGGGGACCGATGTCGCTATGCTGGCCCGAGCCCGGGAGGTTTTTGGGCTGATGATGGGGATAGTCGACCTCGAGCCTCGCGCGCTGCGGTTTGTCGTAACCGCAAGTGGTGTTGATCCTGAACCTGTTACGGCATCAGGTCTTAGCGACCGTGAAATCGAACAGGTTGGGTGGGGGGTGTCGAAACTTCGCGAGCGGATAGTGGCCAGGCAGAATCGGGATTTTGCCGCGTCCGATTCACTGCGTGCCGAGGTCGAGGCCGCAGGTTTTGCGGTGAAGGATACGGCGAATGGGACGGTTCTTGAGCGTTACCAATAAGGCCAGAGGCCTGAGGCCTGAGGCCAGAAAAACCCAGCAGTTCCTCTGTTCTCTGACCTCGAGTCTCTGGCCTCAGAAGTAGTTGTATCCCAATTGCTTGACACGCTTTTGCGTGTCCGCTATCATGCTTGGCTCGCGCGATTGGCTGTCTGCTGACGTAGCTCAATTGGCAGAGCACCTGATTTGTAATCAGGCGGTTGCGAGTTCAAGTCTCGCCGTCAGCTCTGTGAGCAGGTCAGGAGTCAGTGGGAGCGCGGAAGAGGTGGGGTACCCAAGCGGCCAACGGGAGCAGACTGTAAATCTGCCGGCTCACGCCTTCGAAGGTTCGAATCCTTCCCCCACCATGGTGGCGGACCTAACGAAGAGTGAGGAGAACTGCGGGAGTAGCTCAGTTGGTAGAGCGCGAGCCTTCCAAGCTCGATGTCGCGGGTTCGAGCCCCGTCTCCCGCTCTATCGGTCGAGGTCCGCTCGCGTAGCTCAGTCGGTAGAGCACTCCCTTGGTAAGGGAGAGGTCATCGGTTCAATCCCGATCGCGAGCTCTTGGTAAAACGAAGTGGACGTCGGATGCCGGTGGTCAGTGAACCCCACGCATCGGACATCCGAGATCTGACATCTGACATCCGTATCTGAAAAATGCCGCGCGATAAAATCATTCTCGCCTGCAACGACTGCAAAAACCGCAACTACTTCACCACGAAGAACCGTCGCGTTCATCCGGAGCGCGTGGAGTGGAAGAAGTACTGCCCGCGGTGCAACAAGCATGTCGTTCACAAGGAAACCAAGTAACGTGGCTACCGAAGTCGTCACTCGGCCCAACCCGGCTCAACGCGTGGTCACCTTCTATCAGGAAGTGATCGCGGAGATGAAGAAGGTCACGTGGCCTGACCGGCAGCAGGTTCGCCAGCTCTCGATCGGCGTGATCATTCTCTCCCTCTTCATCGGGGCCGTGATCGCGCTGATGGATCTCATCTTCCAGGGCATCTTCGTGCGCGCCCTTCCGTCGCTGGTCGGGGGTTGAGGCGGTGGAGCATCGGTTTTACGCGGTTCAGACAACAGCGGGTCACGAGAACAAGGTGCGGTCGCTGATTGCGAGACGCATCGATGGCGACCCGGCCCCGGCGGAATCGCGACTGATTCGCCAGGCACTCGTGCCCACGCAGGAAGTCGTGGAAGTGAAGAACGGCAAGAAGGTCACGGTGGACCGGAAGCTGTATCCGGGCTACGTGCTGGTGGAGATGGTGTTCAACCAGGAAACGGCGCACGTCATCAACAGCATCCAGGGCGTCATCAAGTTCCTGCACCACGGCGGCGGGCATATCCCGGTTGGCGTAGAGCCGATGCCGCTCCGGCAGGAAGAGGTGAATCGCTTGTTAGGCGTCGCTGAAGAAGTCGAGGTGGAAGCGCCGAAAGAGGAGATCCCGTTCATGACCGGGCAGGCAGTGACGATCACCGAGGGCCCGTTCACGGACTTCAATGGCACGGTGGAAGAAGTTGTGCCCGACAAGGGGAAGGTGCGCGTCAGCGTCAGTCTCTTTGGGCGGCCCACGAGTGTCGAGCTGGATTACCTGCAACTGAAGGGATACTGAAGTTTGCAAAGCGCCGATTGCCAGTCGGCACTTTGAAATCAGCATTTTGAGATTTGCAACTGATGTGGCCCTTGCGCGGGGCGGCCGCTGAGCGGCGAGGAGCGCACCGTCGGATACCACAACGACGCTAATCAAACCGTGGGAGTCTGGACGCCGCAGAGCCGGAGAGTGAAGGCGCTGATGGCGAGACGGAAAGCAACACTGGGCGTGGGGCTTTGGGCGTAGGGCTTGGGGAAGCAACCCCACGCCCCAGGCCCCAAGCCCCAAGCCCCCGTTTCGCTCCTCACGTCGCTCCAACTCTCTCTGCTGCGGCAAACGCAGAGGAGATCACATGGCCAAAAAAGTCATTGGGTTCGTCAAGCTCCAGATTCCAGCGGGGCGCGCGAATCCGGCACCACCCGTGGGGACCGCGTTAGGCCCCCAGGGCATCAACATCATGGCGTTCTGCAAGGAGTTCAACTCCCGCACGCAGAGCCAGGATGGACTCATCCTGCCGGTCGAAATCACCATCTTCGCCGACAAGTCCTTCACCTTCATTCTCAAGACGCCGCCGGCGGCCATCCTGATCAAGAAGGAACTCGGACTCGAAAAAGGCTCCGGTCAACCCAATCGCGTGAAGGTCGGCAAGCTGACCAAAGCCCAGGTTCGGAAGATCGCCGAAGTCAAAATGCCCGACCTGAATTGCGATTCAATCGAGTCGGCCATGGCGATGGTCAAGGGCGCCGCGCGCTCGATGGGCGTGGAGGTACAGGAGTAATGCGAACGCACGGCAAGCATTACCGCAAAGCGGCCGAAAAGCGCGAGATCATGAAGGGCTATGGGCCCAAGCAGGCACTGGAGATCGTGAAAGGCAACGCATTCGCAAAGTTCGACGAAACCGTCGAAGTCGCGGTCAGGCTCGGCGTCGATCCCAAACACGCCGACCAGATCGTCCGCGGCACCGTGGTGCTGCCAGCCGGCACGGGTAAGACCGTCCGCGTGCTGGTCATCGCCGTCGGCGACAAGGCGCGCGACGCGCAGGAAGCGGGCGCAGACTTCGTCGGCAACGAATACCTGCAGAAAGTCAAAGAGGGCTGGCTCGACTTCGACATCATGATCGCGACCCCGGACCAAATGGGCCAAGTCGGTCAGCTCGGTCGGGTGTTAGGCCCGCGCGGCCTGATGCCGAACCCGGAGGCCGGCACGGTCACCATGGA
>Ga0070698_100010076_pt1 | contig 10093 bp, 11 predicted proteins | sample KBSK1502metaG_FD_65477 | JGI IMG/M metagenome (GOLD analysis project Ga0070698, IMG submission 65477) | Corn, switchgrass and miscanthus rhizosphere microbial communities from Kellogg Biological Station, Michigan, USA - KBS K1-50-2 metaG | ecosystem: Host-associated > Plants > Roots >... | reverse complement strand
GGGAATGTCACGTGATCGCTTAGCTGCGTGATGGAACGATGAGGGTCCACAGCGACACCTGGCTCCCGATCAAGTACCCCATCTCCAAGACGGCCGCGACCAGCATCAGCGCCAGTCCGCTGGGCCTCCGAAACAGGATCGAGATTCCAGCGCCGACCGCGATCGCCACGACGCAGCCCCAGAACAGATATACGCCGAGCAGGCCGGCAAGGTACCCACCGGGCAGCCCTCCGCCAGCCGCCAGCACGATCCCGACATTGATCGCCGCGCCGGCAGCTATTGCCACCATGCCAGCAATCGCCACGGGACGAGGGCTGGACCAGTCCATCGACTCAGCCTCCGGCTGCAGTGCGGTGCCACCAAGATAGAGCTGCCTGTCAGGAAGAACGGGCTCGGTCAGTGTGATGGCACCAGGGTCGTCAGGAGCCCTTTCCACGCGGCATCGTCGCGACCGGCAGCGACGCCGGCGCCGATCCGGACGAGCGGCAGCTTCAGCAAACGTTGGTCGTTCAAGAGGCGTTCGGCGAGCTCGAAGTCGTCCATCTGCAGGTAGCCCAGCCCTGCGTCGCGCCAGGCTTTGGAAGTCTCGTCGGCGACTCCGCGAGCGCCCAGTCGATCAATGAAGCGGCGCAGCTCTGTCGGCGCCATCGGCTTGCGCGAGACGTCGACGAAGTGGACCTGGATGCGCCGCTCCTTGAAGAAGCGGAGGGCGGCGCGGGTGGCCGGCGAGTCGGGCGTGCCGAAGACCTGAGCGGTGGGTCCGGCCATGGCCCGGAGGGTACCGGGCGCTACCATCGCCGAACAGGAGGTGCGCGCCCGATGATGGTCTGGTTCACGGTCCAGCTCGAGGACAAACCGGGCTCCCTGGCGCGCGTCGCGGCTGCGCTCGGCGAGCGCGGTGTGAACATCACCGGCATCGTCGGCGTGGCCGAGGACACCGACGGCGCGCTGATGCTCACGACGTCCGACCCCGACAAGACGCGCCAGGCCTTCGACGCCCTGAATCTGCCCTTCCAGGAGCACGGCGCCGAGTCGGACGACATGGATGCGATGACGATCGCGGGGATGCGCGGCCGCTAGAGCCGCCGCCACAGCCATGCGAATTGCGACATGGAACGTCAACTCGATGAAGGCCCGGCTCGAGAAGATCGAGTGGTGGCTGGATCGAGCCGCGCCCGACGTCCTGCTCATGCAGGAGACAAAGCTGTCCGACACGGACGCGCCGTACATGACGTTCCAGATGGCCGGCTACCAGCTCGTCCACCACGGCGAGGGTCGCTGGAATGGGGTCGCGATCGCGCTCCGCGACGGCATCGCCTTCGACGAGGAGATCACGAACTTCGGCGATGGGCCGGTTCGGAACAGTGGCGCGGGTGCGGCGCCCGGGCTCGATGAGGAGGACTTCAACCCCTCCGACGAGGCGCGGATGCTGTCCTTGCGAATCGCGCCCCCGAGTGGTGACGCGGTCCGGGTCGTGAGCCTGTATGCACCCAATGGCCGCGTCGTCGGCTCGCCGTTCTACGAGGGCAAGCTGCGCTGGTTCGCTCGCGCCCGACGCTGGCTGGACGAGACCCGCGACGCCGGCGAGCCGCTGCTGATCGGCGGCGACCTGAACATCGCGCCAGCCGACGACGACGTGTGGGACGCCCGCGCGGTGCACGGCGGTACCCACGTCTCGGGCCAGGAGCGCGACGCGTTCCGGCGGCTGCTCGAGTGGGGCCTCCACGACGAGTTCCGCGAGCGTCACCCGGACGTCCGGGGCCGGTTCACCTGGTGGGATTACCGCGCGGGCAACTTCCACAAGAACTTCGGCATGCGCATCGACCACCTGCTGCCCACCGACAGCCTCGCGCAGCGTGTCGTCGCGATCGAGATCGACCGCGAGGCGCGCAAAGGCAAGCCGATCCCGTCGGACCACGCACCCCTTGTGCTCGACCTCGACGAACCGGGCAAGGCGTTCGATCCCGGCTGGGCCGACGCGGAAGCGCGAATCGTCGCGCGCGGCGGCATCCGCCCGAGCTGACGCGCGGCACCCGAGATCCAACCGGATAACAACGGCGTATCACCGCTCGACCGGCCTCCTGACATCGCCGGCCACGAGGAGATATCGCACGTGCTGGAACTGACCTTGATCCGTCGAAACCGTCTCGCGGCGCCCGCCGTGCTTGCGGCGAGCGCGCTGCTCTTCGCCGCGTGCAGCAACGCCGGCACCGGCGCGACCACCGGGCCGACGACCGCTGCGACCCAGCCGCCGCCGGCGGCCACGGCCGGGGCCACCGCCGAAGCGTCCGCCGCGGCTGAGGCCTACGAAGTCGAGCTCGCCGACAACGACACGCTGGGCAAGTTCCTCACCGGCGAGGACGGCAAGACCCTGTACCTGTTCACGCCCGACACCACGACCGCGAGCAACTGCACCGGTGACTGCGCCGCCACATGGCCGCCGTTCACCCTCGACTCCGGCGAGACCGTCAAGGGCGGCGACGGCGTGACCGGGACATTCGCCACCATCGCCCGCCAGGACGGCAGCATGCAGGTGACCTACGCGGGTCACCCGCTCTACTACTACGGCGGCGACACCTCGGCCGGCGACGTGAACGGGCAGGGCCTCTTCAACAAGTGGTACGTCGTCGGCGCCGACGGCAACGCGATCATGGGCTCCGCGTCATCTTCCGGCAGCAAGGGCAGCTACTGAGCCGCGTTGCAGCCGGCCGGGGGTGGACAGCAACGCACCAGAGGGTGACCATCGCCCCGAGTGCACGACGGTGGGCAGTTGATCGACAACGATCCAGGGGAGCTCGACGACGCACGACTCGTCGCGCGCATCGCCGCGGGTGAGGAGGCAGCGTTCGTGATCGCCTACGACCGGCACGCGAACTTCGTGTTCGGCTCGGTCGCGCGCTTCCTCGGCGACCGCGAGGTTGCGGCCGAGGTCGTCCAGGACGCCTTCGTGACGCTGTGGCGACGGGCGCGCCAGTTCGACGCGCGAAGCGGCTCGCTGCTCACGTGGCTGCTCGCGATCGCGCGCCACCGCGCCATCGACAGATTGCGGTCCGACGGCCGCCGCCCGACCCGCGATGCCATCCGGCTCGAGGCGCTCACCTCCGATGGCGGCTCGAGCGGCACGGCGGCGGGAGCGGAGATCCCGCGCGAGCTGATCGCCGACGGCTCGACCGACCCGACGAGCGTCGCGACCCGGCGCTGGACGCAATCGATCGTGCGGACCGGAATCGCCGAGCTGCCCGACAACGAGCGCCAGGTGATCCTGCTCGGCTACGCGGAGGACCTCTCCCAGGCCGAGATCGCCGAGCGGCTGGAATGGCCGCTCGGGACGGTCAAGTCACGGACGCGACGGGCGATGGCCCAGCTGCGCGCGCATCTCGGGCCGGTCACCGACCTCACCGAGCCCGCGACGGCGCCCACTCCCAGGTCAGCCCCGTCGCGGACGCCCAACCGATGAGTGCCATGGATCACGGCTCTGCGCACGAGCGGATCGAGGAGCTCATCCTCGACCCGGCTCGCCTCGCCGGGCTGGAAGCCTCGCAGGCCCCGGAGGATGTCGCACTGCGCGAGCACCTCGCGGGCTGCCTGGCCTGTCGGGCCGACCTCGATGGCTGGGCTCGGCTCCAGGCCGCGCTGTCCGAGGCCCTCCCCGGCTCCGCTGCGGAAGCCGTCGACGTCCAACCGATCGAGCTCCCGCCATCGCTTCGAACCCGTGTCCTCGCCGCCGTCCGGTCTGCGTCCGCCGAAGCGTCGCTCGCGCCCATTCCGATGGCGAGCGGGGGGCGCCGGTGGGCGGGCTTCACCGCCCCCCGGACCGCGTGGCTCGGGTTGGCGGCGTCGCTGGTCGTGCTCGTCGTCGGGGCGGGCGTCCTCGTGGATCAGGCAGCAAAGCTCGGCACGACGCAGGAAGAGGCGCAGGGGCTCACTGCGGCGATGGCCGCGGTGGACCGAGTCCTCTCGGCGCCTGACCATCGCCTGGTGACGCTCACGACCGCGACGGGCTCAGCCGGTGGCTCCATCTCGTGGACCCGCCACGACCTCGTGGTCCTCTCGACGGCGCTGGCCGCACCGAAGCCGGGCGAGGTCTATCGCTGCTGGCTGGACAGCGACGGCAAGGGCTGGGCCGTCGGCAAGATGTACTTCGCGGGCAGCACGGCGTACTGGGTCGGCTCGCTCGACGAGTGGGCTTCGTTCGAGATCGGGCCGACGACGGAGTTCCGGGTCAGCCTCGAACCGCCCGGCGCCGATCCCGCAACGCGGTCCGGGCCGGTCGTGCTCGAGGCTGCCCTCGGCGCTAGCTGATCGGGATCCGCTTCTCCGGGTCGACGAAGGGCATCGGCACGACGGTCGCGGTACGGGTCCCCCACTCCGTCTCGACCTGGAGGCCCGTGCCTTCGGCGGCGAGCTCCGCCGGCAGCCAGCAGAAGCCGACGTTCCGCTCGAGCCGGGGAGAGTAGATCGCCGAGGTCACGAGCCCGACCGACGCCCCGCCTGACGCCGCACGCGCCGGCCACTTGACGTTGTTGAGCTCGGGGAACGCCTCGCCATCGAGCTCGACGCCGACGATCCGGCGCGAGACGCCGGCGTCCTTGATCCGGCGGTACGCGGCGATCGAGATGCAGGCGTCGTCGGCCAGGCCGAAGTCGACCAGCCGCTCGAGGCCCATCTCGAACGCGTTGTGCTCGTAGGTCATGTCGGCACCCCAGTTGAAGATGCCGCCCTCGATGCGCCGGATGTCCGACGGGCCCGTCGGTCGCACGCCGTACGGTGCGCCGACCTCCATGAGCGTCTCCCACAGCTCGCCGCCCCTGGACGAGTCCAGCAGGTAGATCTCGTAGCCCACCTCCGAGGTCCAGCCGGTGCGGGTCACGACGACCGGGATGCCCCGGATCTCGGCGTGGCGCCACCAGTAGTACTTGAGGTCGAGGATCGACTCGCCGAGGAGGGCGACCATGAGGTCCTTCGACTTCGGGCCCTGGACCTGCATGGGCGCGACGTCCGCCTCGCGGATCGTCACGTCGAGGTCCGGGTAGGCATTCTTGAGGCCCCGAGCGAAGAGCAGCGCGTCCGACGACGCGAGGGCGAACCAGAACGTGTTCTCGTCCATCCGGGTCAGGACCGGGTCGTTGACGATCCCGCCGTCCGAATCGCAGATGAGCACGTACTTCGCTTGCCCGACCTGGCACTTCGACAGGTCTCGCGGGGTGAGCAGCTGGGCGAACTTGAAGCCGTCCGGCCCCGAGATCTCGAGGCAGCGCTCAACCGAGACGTCCCAGATCGTGACGTTGTTGAGGAGCGCGTCGAACTCCGCCTCGAACGAGTCGAAGCGGATCGGGAAATACATGTGGTTGTAGACCGTGAAGCCCTTCGGGCCGTAGCGCTGGGTTGCCGCGTAGTAGGGAGTTCGGCGGTTGCGGGCGCCGCGCTGGACCTGGCTCATGTCGAACGGCGCGGCGACCATGGTCTCGGTGGTCATGGGAATCCTCCTCGGGTTGCTGGGGATGCCGGGTGGGCCGGAGAACCGATGCTCGGCCTATGGGCCGTCACGCACTCCCAGCTCGACCTGCTCCCGCCAGCGCGGGATGTGCACGCGGAAGCCGAGCGCTTCGACCTTGGGCGCGATCGCGAGCTGTGCTTCCGGGTCGCCGTGCACGAGGAACACGGTGCGAGGGTAGCCGGGGTCGCCCGCCTTTTTCCCGGCGCCGAAATTCCGCAGCCAGTCCAACAGCTCCGACTCGTCGGCGTGGGCTGAGAAGCCGCTGATCGAGCGGATGCGGCACTTGACCTCGCGGACCTGGCCATCGAGGCGAACCGTCCGTGCGCCGGCCTGCAGGTGCGCGCCAAGCGTGCCTTCGCCCTGGTAGCCGACGAACAGGATCGTCGCAGCCGAGTCGCCGATCAGGTTGCGCAGGTGGCCGACGACGCGACCGCCCGTGAGCATCCCGTTCGAGGCCACGATCATGTACGGCCGGGGCGCGGCGGCGATGGCCTTCGACGCCTCGACCGCGCGGGTGATCGTCTGGTTGGGGTAGTCGAGGGGCGTCGCGCCCGTCTTGAGCAGCTCGGCGGTCTCCGCGTCGTAGAACTCCGGGTGCCGGCGATAGATGTCCGATGCCTTCGACGCCATGGGCGAGTCGAGATACAGCGGGAGCAACGGAATCTCGCCGCGCTCGATCATCCGGTCGAGCTCCCAGACGATCTCCTGCGTCCGCCCGATCGCGAACGACGGAATGAGCAGCACGCCACCCGCGTCGTTGGTGATTCGGACGGCCTCGGCCAGCATCCGGACCGCCTCCGCCTCGGGTTCGTGCTCGCGCCCGCCATACGTCGACTCGACGACGACGTAGTCCGCCTCGCCCAGCACGGTCGGGTCCCGCAGGATCGGCGTGTTCGGCCGGCCGAGATCGCCCGAGAAGACGATGGTCGTCGGGGCGCCGCCGTCGGCCTCGCGGATCTCGAGGCGGATGATCGCCGAGCCGAGGATGTGGCCGGCGTCGAGGAAGGTCGCCGTGATCCCGGGCGCGACCTGCGTGGGATTGCCGTAGCGCGCACGCTGGAAGTGGGGCATCACCTCCTGGGCGTCGGCCTCCGTGTACAGCGGCGCGTCCAGGTCGGCCTCGACGTGGGGCGGCTGCTGGCGGATCTCCACCTCCGGGTCGAAGACCGCGGCACGCGGTGGGTCCGGCTCGATCGACGTCGGGACATGACCCTCCTCCTCGGCGCGTTTCGCTTCCGCGACAGCCGCCTCGTATTCCTGCTCGCTGCCCTTGTCGGCCGCGAGCGCCTCGGCAGGATGCCGGCGCTCCCAGCGAGAGCGGCGTTTTGCGAACTCCTCCTGGAGGCGGCCGCTGTCGAGGAGCACGATCTCGACCAGCTCGCCGGTCGCTGTGGTGAGGTAGATCGGTCCGGAGTAGCCCTCCTTGACGACGACGGGCAGGTAGCCGCAGTGGTCCAGGTGGGCGTGTGTGACGAGGATCGCGTCGAGGGTCGACGGGTCGAACCCGAGCGGAACGCGATTGCGGACCGTCTCGTTGGGGCTGCCCTGGAACATGCCGCAGTCGATCAGGACGCGGGCCTGCGTGGTGGTGAGCAGGAACTTCGAGCCGGTGACCGTGCTCGCGGCACCGAGGAAGGAAAGGTGCAAGGGGTCAGACCTGGACCCGCACCACGGTGTCGAGCGCGACGGCGGCGAAGAGCAGGGCGAGGTACGTGATCGAGTAGCGGTACAGGCGAATGGCCTGGGCGGTGGACGCTTCGGGAGACGTGCCCTGACGCCACAGGACGTAGGCGCGCCACAGGAACAGGGTGCCCAGGATGGCGGCCGCGACCGCATAGATCGGGCCCATCCCGGCGACGACCGCGAAGATTGCGGTAAGGGCGACGAGCAGGATCGTGTACAGCCCGATCTGGCGGCTCGTCTCGGCGATGCCGCGGACGACAGGGAGCATCGGCACACCGGCCGCGGCGTAGTCGCCGCGGATGCGCAGCGCCAACGCCCAGAAGTGCGGCGGCGTCCAGTAGAAGACGACGAGGAACAGCAGGAGCGCCGGCAGCCCGACGTTGCCCGTGACCGCCGCCCAGCCGATGACCGGCGGCAGCGCGCCCGCGGCGCCGCCGATGACGATGTTCTGGGGCGTGCTGCGCTTCAGCAGGATCGTGTAGATCACGACGTAGAAGCCGATCGCGAGCAGCGTGAGGAACGCCGCCAGCACGTTGACGGTCCAGGCCATGAGGCTCACGGAGATCGCACCGAGGACGATGCCGAACGCCACGGCGCGCTCCGGCGTGACCTGGTTCGCGGGCAATGGTCGGCGCCGCGTCCGGGCCATCCGCCCGTCGATGTCGCGCTCGAGGTACTGGTTGATGGCGTTCGCCGAGCCGGCAGCGAGCGTGCCGCAGATGAGGGTCCAGAAGGTCAGCCGGAACCAGTCGACCATCGGCAGGCCAGGCACCTCACGTGTTGCGAGGACCATTGCGGGAACCGTCGTGACGAGCAGCAGCTCGATGATCCGAGGCTTGGTCAGGGCCACGTAGGCGCGAATCTGCTCTCCGACCGAGGACCGCGGACCGGCGCCGGCGTGCTCGACAGCGCCATCGACGGGAGTGGCGATTCTCGCCTCGTAGTACGCCGCCACCGCGAGCGCGACGCTGCCACCCCATACGAGCGCGCCGAGGGCGACGTGGAGCGTCTGCGTCCACGGCGCCAGCTGGGTCGCGATCTGCAGCGCGCCGACGAGCACCTGGGCGACGTAGACGCCGAGGATGGTGACCGCGAGGCGCGCGAGGCGTGGCTGCTCGGCGCGGCGTCGCCACGCGACCCAGGCCACCGCTCCGAGGATCAGGAGCACGACGGCCGCCGCGTAGCGGTGCAGCGCGTGGGCGCCGTACAGGTCGGCGACATTCGCGCTGCCGGCTGGCGCAGCGGGCACGAGCGCGCCGTTCATGAGCGGCCAGTCCGGGAAGACGAGCCCCGCATCCCTCGCCGTCACGTTCGCGCCGAAGAGCAGAACGCCGAACACGGCGGCGGCCGCGAACGCGGCGAGCAGCGTGAACCGCTGGCTGCCGTTCCCACCGAGGCGGGCCGGGTAGGACGCCCTGACGAGGAGGTAGACGAGGAGCCCGACGAGCGCCATCGCCGCGGCCAGGTGCGCCGTCACCGACTCGCCGGTATTGCCGAGCTGGACGGTCCGGCCACCGAGCCACGCCTGGAACCCGACGAGGACAACGGCCGCGAACGATGGCCACAGGATCGAGCGGCGGTCGCGATGGTCGATCCAGGCAAGAGCGGCCATCCCCAGGATCAGGAAGCCGATGAGCGCGGCGACGGTCCGGTGCAGCCACTCGATCCAGACGTGCCCGTCGCTGTCGAGCCCCGGCAGGAACTGGCCGGGGAAGCAACCGGGCCAGTTGGGACAGGCAAGCCCGGATTCGGTCGCGCGAACGACCACGCCGATGACAACGAGCAGGAACGCGGCGGCGACGGTCGCGGCGGCGAGCCGCTGGAATCGGGTCAAGGAACCTCCGGGTGGCGACCGCGGATTCTAGCCTTCCGCGACGGCGCCGCCTTCGGCGGTCCATGGCTACGCTGTGGCCATGTTCCCCCGGCTCCCACGACCGTCGATGACGTTGGCCGTTGCGTCCCTCGCCATCGCCACCGCCAGTGCGGCCTGCTCGCCAAATCCATCGGCGACGGGCCCGGCCACGAGCCCTGGATCTTCGGGGGTCGCTGCCTGCGCAACCGCACCCGCACCACCGGACAACCTCGCCGGCTGGAGCCAGGCGGCGCAATCCGACATCCTGCCGCTCCTGATCAACGGCCCCGGACAGGTCGTGTGCGGCAAGAACCGCATCCTGTTCACGCTCACCGACCCGGCCGGCACGCCGGTGGGCGCCCCGGACCGGATCGCGTCGATCGCCTTCTACAACCTCGGCCGTGACCCGTCGAAGCCGATCGCGACCGCGGAGGGCACGTTCGTCTGGGCGATCAAGGACGCGCGCGGCATCTACGTCGCGAACGCGTCATTCCCGGAGGCCGGCCAGTACGGCGCCGAGATCACGACGGCCAAGGCCGGCGGCACCGCAGAGACGCTGCGAATACGGTTCGACGTCCAGCCGAGCTCGACGGTCATCGGCGTCGGCGACAAGGCGCCCGCGTCGAAGACGCCGACGCTCGCCGACGTCGGGGGCGACCCGAGCCACGTCTCCACCGACGCCCACCCCGACCCTGGCTTCTATCAGGTCTCGGTCGACCAGGCGCTCGCCAGGCACGACCCGTTCGTGGTGATCTTCGCGACCCCGAAGTTCTGCACGAGCGCGCAATGCGGCCCGACGCTCGATTCGATCAAGCCCTACGTCGCGAAGTACCCGAGCGTGACGTTCATCAACGTCGAGCCGTACAAGCTCAAGCTCGTCGACGGCGTCCTCCAGGCCGACCTCGATGCGAACGGCGCGCTCCAGGCGACGGCGGTGACCGACGAGTGGCACCTGCTCACCGAGCCGGTGGTCTATGTCGTCGATCGGCAGGGCATCGTGACCGCCCAGTTCGACCTGATCTTCTCGGACGCCGAGCTGACCGCTGCCCTCGACGCGGTCA
>Ga0070698_100010075_pt1 | contig 10093 bp, 7 predicted proteins | sample KBSK1502metaG_FD_65477 | JGI IMG/M metagenome (GOLD analysis project Ga0070698, IMG submission 65477) | Corn, switchgrass and miscanthus rhizosphere microbial communities from Kellogg Biological Station, Michigan, USA - KBS K1-50-2 metaG | ecosystem: Host-associated > Plants > Roots >... | reverse complement strand
AGGTAGATGGTCGTGGCGATCGGGACGGCCGCGCGGACGCGGCCTTCCGCGGCGTTGATGCCCGACGTGATCTGCGCGGCGGAGTCGATTTCCCTGACCGCGACCTTCGCGGCGACCAGGATCGAATCCGGGCTGATGTGCACGGTCCGCATGTGGATGACCCGGGCCAGCTCCGGCCCGTCCTCGAGCGCGGCGACGATCCGCCGCTGCACTTCGGGGCTGGCGGACTCGCCGATCAGCAGGCTCTTCATCTCCACCGCCAGGATGGCGGCCGCCGTCGCGAGCAGCACGCCGATGGCCAGCGAGCCGCCGCCGTCCCACCTGGCGTCGCCGGTCAGCACGGACAGCGCCACCCCGGCGAACGCGAACGTCAGCCCGATCAGGGCGGCCAGGTCCTCCAGCAGGACCACTGGCAGCTCCGGCGCCTTGCTCCGCCGGATGAAGGTGCCCCAGTTGCGGCCGCCGCGCACCTTGTTCGCCTCGCCGATGGCGGTGCGCAGCGAGAACGCCTCCAGCACCGCGGACAGGGCGAGCACGACGAACGCGATCAGCGGCGAGCGCACCGCCTCCGGGTTGATGATCTTGTGGATGCCGTCGTACACGGAGAAGGCCGCGCCGACAGTGAACAGCATGACCGACACCACGAACCCGTAGAAGTACCGCTCGCGGCCGAAGCCGAACGGGTGCTCGTCCGACGCCGGCCGGGTGGACCGGCCGCGTCCCACGACCAGCAGCACCTGGTTACCGGTGTCGGCGACCGAGTGCACGGACTCGGCCAGCAACGACGCGGACCCGGTGAGCAGGAAGGCCACGAACTTGATCACCGCGATGCCGAGGTTGGCGGCAAACGCGGCGATCACAGCCCGCATCTCGCGCCAGGAAATCCGCACTCGCGTTACTCGATTCGCGCCTGGAGGTCGCGGATCGCCACGGTCTGGCCCGGGTCGATCCCGGACGCGATGGCCAGGTAGACGCTGGCGTAGTCGGTCAGCTGGATGACGCTGGCCAGCCGCACCAGCGGATGCTCGCCGTCCATGGCGAGCTCGGACACGCCCACCGCGCGCTGGCCGGCGAGTTCGGTGACCGCGGCCCGCTCCGCCGCGACCCGCTGGTCCTCGTCCGGATCGGCGATCAAGATCAGCCGCAGCGCGGTGAAGCCGCTGGCCGGCTCGGCGTCCTCGTAGTCCAGGTCCCAGCCGGGCAGGTCGGCGATGTCGTCAGGACCGTTTCCTGGCTCCTGCGCGGACAGCCGGGACGAGCGCGGGGCGAACGGGCCGTCGAACGCGGCGACCTGGGTGTGCGCCGCCTCGGGCAGCACCCCCCACAGCGCCGGGTACTTGGCGTTCTCGTGCAGCTGGCCGGCGAACCGCCGCGCCGCGACCCGGCTCAGCGCCGAGGTGCCCCAGACCATCGGCAGCGCGCCGACCAGGTCCAGGGCCAGCGACTTGCCCGGGTTGACGAACGACTCACTGGCGGGCCGGCACTGGTGCGACACCTCTTCCAGCCGGCTCGCCGCTAGCTCGTAGGTGTCCGCCCCGATCCGGGTCACGCCCAGCCGTTCGGCGATCGCGAGCAGCGGGACGGCCACCGCCCACAGCATCGAGCGCGGGAGGCCCGCCGGGACGACAGGGACGAACGGGGCGCGGGCCTGCTCGGCGATCCGGTGCAGCGGGGATCCCTCGGCGCCGACGCCGGCCAGCCGGCAGCCGCGCCTGGCCGCCTCGACCGCGAGGGCCAGCGTCTCCTGGGTGGCGCCCGAGCTGGACACGGCGATGACCGCGTCGGTCGCGCCGACCCAGCCCGGCAGCCGCTCCGCGGGCGAGACCACCACCTGGACCGGGGTGCTGAGCCCGGCCAGGGCGTTGAGCATCTCGCCCGCGAGGGCCGAAGCGCCCACGCCGGCCACGACGATGGCGCGCGGCCTGCCTTCCGCGGCGAAGGCGGACAGGTCGGTGTCCGCGCACGAGCGCAGGGCGGTGCGCACCTGGGCCCCCGCCGAGGCGACCTGCCGCAGCATGTCCCCTGGATCGGCCGCCTCGATCACGTCGGGCGTGTCGAGCCGGTCCGCGGCCAGGGCGAAGTCCGCTCCGCCCCAGCCGTCCAGATCGTCGCTCACTCTGTGTACCCCGCTCGCCTCCGGGGCGCTTTGAGGCGCCTTCTTCCCTCGTCGCTCCTTCGTCGCCCCTGGGGTGGGTCTGCGGGGACAAACACAGTCCAGGCGGCGCCGCGCCCCTCCGACTCGCTCACGTGGCGGCCCCCGGGCGCCTGGCCTCCTCGACCAGTAGCACCGGGATGTCGTCGCGAACGGGGTAGGCCAGGCCGCAGGTGGCACTGGTGCACACGAGCTCGCTGGCGTCCTCGTCGACCCGCAGCGGCGCGTGGCATTCCGGGCAGGCCAGGATGTCGAGCAGCCAGCCGTCGATGCGCATGGGGTTCTCCCTATCCCGAATGATCCGTCGTATCCCTGACCACGCCGAGCACCTCGTCCCGCACGGCGGCCATGGTGGTTTCTGTGTCCGCCTCGACGTTGAGCCGGAGCAGCGGCTCGGTGTTGGACGGCCGCAGGTTGAACCACCAGGCGCTGGTGCCGACGGTGAGCCCGTCGAGCTCATCGGTGCTGACCCCAGGCCGGCCAGCGAAGGCCTGCCTGACCTGTTCGGTCGAGGCGGCCTGGTCCGCCACCGCGGAGTTGATCTCACCGCTGGCGACGTACCTCGTGTACTGCGAGAGCAACTGGGACAGCGGCCCGGCCTGCTCGCCCAGCGCGGCCAGCGTGTGCAACGCCGCGAGCAGCCCTGAGTCCGCGCACCAGAAGTCCCTGAAGTAGAAGTGCCCGGAGTGCTCGCCGCCGAACACGGCTCCGGTCCGGGCCATCTCGGCCTTGATGAACGAGTGGCCGACCCGGGTGCGTACCGGGACGCCGCCGGCGGCCGCGACAATCTCCGGCACGGCGCGGGACGTGATCAGGTTGTGGATGATCGTCGCGCCCGGCTCGCGGGCGAGCTCGCGCGTCGCGATCAGCGCGGTGAGCACCGAGGGCGAGACGGCCCGGCCGCGCTCGTCCACCACGAAGCACCGGTCGGCATCGCCGTCGAAGGCGAGCCCGATGTCGGCGTGGTGTTCGGTCACGGCCCGCTGCAGGTCGCGCAGGTTCTCCGGCTCGATCGGGTTGGCCTCGTGGTTCGGGAACGTGCCGTCGAGCTCGAAGTAGAGCGGGATGAGCGCGATCGGCAGGCCCTCGAAGACCTTGGGCACGGTGTGGCCCGCCATCCCGTTGCCGGCGTCCACCGCCACGGTAAGCGGCCTGACCGAGGAGATGTCGACCAGCTTCCTCAGGTGGTCGGCGTACCCGGGGAGCAGGTCCCGCGGGGTGACGGTGCCGGGAGCCGGGGCGGGGACCAAGGCCCGTTCGGCCAAATCCTGAACGTCCCTCAGGCCCGTCTGGATGCCCACCGGCTTAGCCCCCGCCCGGCACAGTTTGATGCCGTTGTACTGCGGCGGGTTGTGGCTGGCCGTGATCATCGCGCCGGGCATGCCCAGGTCGCCGCTGGCGTAGTAGAGCATGTCGGTCGAGCCCAGGCCGCCGGCCAGCACGTCGGCGCCCTGGGACGCCGCGCCGCGGCCGAACGCGTCCGCCAGCGGGCCCGAGGAGGTGCGCATGTCGTGCATGGTCACGATCGTCTTGGCGCCCGTCACCCGGACGAACGCGGCGCCGACCGCCTCCGCCACGCCCTCGTCGAGCTGATCGGGCACGACCCCTCTGATGTCGTACGCCTTGACGATGCTCGCAAGATCACCCAATGCGGGACCTGCCCTCCCGTGACACGACCGGTGCCGCCCGCCTGATGCGCGCGGCACTGCCGAGCCTATCGGTCCTGCGGCGGCCCCGAGCGCAGCACCCGAAGGTGACCCCGGCGGCTGACCTCGACCCCCTGCCCCACGGGCTCCTTCTCCACCAGCGCCCTGGGCTGCGTCTCCATCACCGCGTTCGCCAGTGCCTCCAGGTCGTCGGCGCGGTCCTGGAGCGGTTCCACGGGCAGCCGCACCACGTCCCAGCCGCGCGGCGCGACGAGCCGGGCGGCGTGCTTCTCGCACAGGTCGTAGCTGTGCGGTTCCACGTACGCCGCCAGCGGGCCGAGGACCGCGGTGGAGTCACGGTAGACGTAGGTCAGCGTGTAGACGGGAGGATGCTTGCACGCGGTGCGCGAGCAGCAACGAGAACCCACCAGCCCACCTCGCTCACATCACCCAGGACCCAGGTCCCGGAACCCCGGGACGGCGTCGGATACACCCGTGACGGTATCTGGCCGCGGGCGGTAAAGCCATCACCCACGCTTCGCGGCGTGATCGTGTCGTGCTTTGCGCGTCTTGCCCCGTGTCGGCCCGGTGGCCGGCGCGATCGGATACGCTCGGTGACTGTGCAGAACGCTGACGGCGGTGCGAGGCCGGTCTCCGGCTCGGGGCCCGGGCCGGCCTCCGGGCCCGGGCCTGGTTCCGGCGCCCGGCCGCGGCGGCGCGACCGGCACGGCCGCGGGCTGCGCGGCCGCCTGGTGCCGCCCGGCGTCCCGCTGTACCGCAGCCGGGCCCAGCAGTTCGACGACCTGGTGCTGGAGGCGGTGGCGCGGCTCGAGCCGCGCTGGGAGACCGAACTCTCTGACGTGGAGTTCGCGGTGCAGGAGGTCCCCGACGCCGACGCCATCGGCGACGAGGGCGTGCCGCTGGCCCGCATCGTCCGCGGCTCGCCAGACACCGGCGACCCGGAGAACCCGGCCACCGGGCCGCGCATCGTGCTGTTCCGGCGCCCGCTGATGGCCAGGGCCGAGGACGAGGACGAGCTCAGCGAACTGGTCTTCGACGTGGTGGTGGAGGAGTTCGCCGAGATCCTCGGGGTGGACCCCGAGGTCATCGACCCCGGCTACGGCGAGGTGTGAGCGGTCAGGGCGAGATCGCGCTGTAGGAGTCGCGGACCGGCGGCAGGCTGATCGTGCTCAGGGCGCTGGCGGCCGGGATGATGGACACGATGGTGTTCTGGCCCTGCGTCTCCACCCGGGCGGCGTAGACCGGGCCGGATCCGGCCAGCGGGGTGATGACCACCGCGAACGGCGATCCGTGCCGGGCCCCGCGCGGCGCCGTAACGGACGCGACCAGCGTGTGCCCGGCCTTGACCGACACGACCTGGCTGCTGGTCAGCCGGGCGCCGCCGGAGCTGGCCTGGCCGATCTCGGTCAGCCGCACCTGCGCCGCGGCGGCCGGGGCGGACAGCGCGACCGAGGCGGCCAGCCCGGAGCCGGTCGTGTTGCCCGCCACCACGGCCTGCTCGCTGATGGGCGCCGTGGCGGCGGTGAAGGCGCCCGCGCCGCCGCCTGGCACCAGCACCTCGGCCGCGACCGGCACGTTCGAGGTGATCTCGAGCGCGGCCGGCGAGCCGCCGAGCGGGGTGAGGGCCACGTAGGAGGCCGACTGGCCGGGCAGGTCGACCGTCTGCGCGCCGAACGGGCGGTAGTGCCCCTGCGGGGTGATCGCGACCACGGTCACCTTGGCACTCGAGGTCCCCGGATCGGCGAGGAAGAGCCCGGCGGCGCTGCCGGACGGCGGGACGCCGGGGATCACCAGCTGGGTGGACGGCGCGGCCGTGCTGGGCAGCCAGCTGGCGGAGCCGCCGTGGGAGGAGATCTGCCAGACGTCGGCCGCGACCCGGCCGATGCTGGTGTGCACCTCGATGGCGACCACGCTGGACCCGCTGGCCACCGAGGACAGGGACTGGGTCACGGTCTGGTGCGGCGGCACCGTGATCCCGTTGTCGTTGCCCGCCTGGGACTGGCCCGCGTCGGTGATGACGCTGACGTACACGCTCGCGGCCGGCGAGTCGATGTTCATCAGGTCGAGCTGGATCTGCGCCGTGCCGTTCTGCTGGCCGGGGCCGAGGAACCACAGGTCCGAGCTCGGCTCGCCGCAGCGGACGCTGGCCAGGCCGGAACCCTGCGCCATCTCGGCCTCCATGGCCTGGGCCGTGGGGCCGCTGGCCGCCACCGACCAGCCCTGCGCCACCGAACCGCCCTTCTTGCTCGTGCTCACCCCGGCGGGCACCGTGAGCAGGGAGAGCATGCCGGTGCCCGGCGCGCGGACCGGGGCGGCCGGGCGCAGCGACAGGCCGGCCGGCGGCAGCGCGGTCAGCTCGACGCCGCCCGCCGTCCCTGAGCCGGGGGCGCTCGCGGCGCCGGCCATCAGCGCGACCGGGCCCGAGCCGCCGCTCGGCGCGGGCGGGCAGGCGCGGGCGGCGGAGGTCACCGCGACCTGGCGGGTCACGGTGCCGGCCGGGTTCGGGGCGGGGGCCGCGGGATGGTACAGCTGCGCGGCACCGCCGATGGCGCCGAGCGCGATCAGGACCGCTCCGGCCGGGACCAGGTGCACGGCCCTCATGACGGATCACCGCGATCGGCGGAGTCGCCCCGCCGCCGTCGCGGCGGCTTACCGTGCCGCGCCGCGTGCTGGCCGCCGCGTCCGTGGGCCGAGGCGCGCGCCGCGCCGACCGCGCGGGAGGCGGGCTGGGGGACGTAACGAGGGGCCGGCTCGTAGCCGGTGTCCGCGTCGTACCCGGTGGCTGCGCCGTACTCCGCGCCATTTTCCGTGCCGAACGGGCTGCCCGCGGCCCGGCCGCCCGCCCCGGAGCTCACCGGGACAGGGTCGGCGGCCCGGGCGTCTGCCTCGGCGCCGGGGCCGGCCCTGGCGCTGCCCCCCACCGGGGCCAGGGCGACCTGCGGCCGCCGCCTGCGGCGAGCCGACCGGGTACCCTCGGCGCGCCCCCTGCGCCGGCCGGCGGGCATGGTTTCGGCGTCTGGGACGGTGGCCGCGCCGGCCGGGACGGCGGCCGCGGACCTGGAGCCGGGCAGGGCGAGCACGAAGGCGACGAGCAGCGCGACGGCCTCGCCGCCGAGGCTGAGGTTCCTGGCCGTCTCGTCGCGCGTGATGACCAGGTGGCCGCCGCCGGGGGGGAGCACGAAACCCTGCGCCCAGCCGCCGGCCGGCGCCGTCAGCGTGGTCAGCGGCCTGCCGTCCAGGGTCGCGGACCAGCCGCCCGAGGCCTCCGCCAGCACCAGGGTGCCCGAGGTCCCCGGGGCGACGACGGTGTTCACGCCGACCGGGCCGGACGGGACGGGGACCGCGGCGCCGGCCGGGGTGAGGACGCGGACGCGCGCCACCGCGCCGGAAACCTGCCAGAGGTCGTAAGAGGAGGACGTGGTGAGGGGCTGAAGGCCGGCGGCCGCGTTGAGCTGGCGCGCCAGCGCCTGGTCGACCGGCGCGGGCAGCAGCACGTACCCGATGTCGAACTGGCTCAGTGCCTGCCCGGTGTCCCCGGCGTCGCCGCTGCCCGCGGCGGCCAGCAAGGCCACGACGTTCGCCAGGGCCTGCACGGAGGAAGCGGGCTCGGCCAGTTCGGGTTCGCCGAGCACCGGGTCGGCGTCGCGCAGGACGGCGTAGGACAGCGCCCCGTCGCCGCCCGGGCGGAGCACCAGGGTCCTGGTCCGGTCCGGTCCGGCCGACGACGCCGCCACGAAGGGCGGCAGGATCTGCGGGCCGGCCGCGGCCAGCGGGCCGCCGATCCCGTCCGCCAGCCAGTACCCGGCGGCCAGCGCCGGTGCCGAGACCGCGACGGCCAGGCCGGCCACCGCGACCGGCAGGCGCCATCCGGTGCCGACCCGTCCGGCCGCCCGATCGCCCGCGCGGCCGAGGGCGCGGCCGGTCGCCTCGATCAGCGGGACGGCCGCCAGCAGCAGGCCGGCCGCGGCGATCGCGATCGCCAGGCCCGGCCAGGCGCTGACCGGGGTGCCGCCTTGCGGCGGCGTCACGTGGGCCCGGCTCACCACGAGGGCCAGGACCAGACCGCCCAGCGCGACGCCCCACCCGGTGTACACCAGCGCCGCGCGGCGGCGGGCGAGCAGCGCCGCGAACGCGGGCAGCACGAGCCCGGCCGTCACCCAGGCGGGCGGCAGCCCCGGGCCGCCGGGGCTGAGCAGCAGCAGCGACCCCGGTCGCAGGCTCGCGACGGCGAGCCCGGGCGTGACGCGGCCGGCCTCGCCGAGGAACGCGGAAGGGCGGCCGACCAGGTGGAAGGTCCACGGCAGGAGGACGAAGGCCGGCACCGCGGCCATGATCGCGGCATTTACCACCGTCCGCGGGCCGAGCCAGCGCCAGGCCGCCGCCGCCCCCAGCGCGGCGATCACCGCGACCGGCCAGGCCAGCGGCACGAAGGCCGCCGCGATCGCGGTCAGCAGGCCGGCCGCCCAGGCCGCGCGGCGGGCCGAGCGCGCAGGACCGGCCAGGATCCGGCCGATCGCGGCGCCGATGAGCGGGAGCAGCACGAAGGCGACCGCGGTGCCGAGCCGGCCGGCCGCCACGGTGCCCGTCGCCACCGGCAGCAGCGCGTAGCTGACCGCGATCCACAGCCTGGCCGTCAGCACGGACGTGACGCGCCGGGTGGCCAGGAACGCCGTGATCCCGGCCAGCGGCACGCAGCCGAGCAGCAGGATGTCCGTGGCCAGCCAGGGCTTGCCGCCGAACACGGTGGCCAGCAGGGCCATCACCCCGACGTAGGCCGGGGCGCTCGCGGCCGAGCCGATGCCGGTGTCGTGGTAGCCCGCCAGGTACTCGTGCCACAGGCTGCCCGCGCCACCCCAGGGCGGGGTCAGCGCCCCACCGTCGAGCATGGCCGACCCGGACAGCACCGAGCCGGTCAGCGGCCGCTCCGCGACCAGCGCGACCACGGCCAGGCCGGCGAAGAGCAGGGCGCCCGGACTGGTCAGCACGCGCCGGATGGCCGAATCGGTGGCCGGCGGCGGCAGGTCGTCGCCCGGCTCGTCCACTACGGCGTGGTGCAGCCCGCCGCTGTCGTAGCCGGACCCGCCTGACAGCACGTCCGCGACGGCCTCGGCGAGCCGGCCCAGCGTCCGGCTGCGCGGCAACTGCCCGCGCAGCACCGCGTAGCCGTGCTTGCGGTCGGACGCGCGCCGGCGGCGCTCGCGCCAGAGCAGCAGCGGGTGGCGCAGCAGCCAGGCCACCGCCCCGATCTGGGCGGCCGCCTTGCGCTGCTGCTTGGTGACGAGGAAGTACGCGGCGCGCACCAGCGACCCGGCGACACACCCGCCCATCACGGCCAGCAGCGGCGCCAGCGGCAGGTTGACCGCGAAGACGTACAGGGCGCTGCGCCGGTCGAGCATGCGCGGATGCCCTCCGGTGGCGGGCGTCTTGCGGATCTGCCTGGCCGAGAGCTCGCGGTGGTACACCACCGCGTCGGTGATCACCCGGACCTCGTAGCCGGCCGCGTGCGCCCGCCAGCAGAAGTCGATGTCGTCGCGGAACAGGGGCAGGTTGGCGTCGAAGCCGCCGAGCTGGTCCCACACGTCGCGGCGGACCAGCATGCCCGCCGAGCTCACCGCCAGCACGGCGCGGCTGCCATCGTGCTGGCCCTGGTCGATCTCGCCCGGCTCCACCCCGGTGAGGCGCCGTCCGGCCCGGTCCACGGTGATGCCCGCCTCGCGCACCACGCGCCGGTCCGACAGGTCCTTCAGCTTGGGGCCGAGGACCGCCACCGAACGGCTTCGGCCGGCCGCGGCGAGCAGCTGCTCCAGGGCGTCGGCGGCCGGCTCGCAGTCGTCGTGCAGCAGCCAGACCCACTCAGAGCCGCGGCCCGCGGGATGCTGCAGGGCGCGGGCGACGGCGGCGCCGTAACCCGTGCCGGCTTCCATGCCGAAGACCGCGTCCTGGCCGAGCAGTTCGGTCAGCGTCGCGCCGCTGCGGTCCCGGCTGCTGGTGTCCACCCCGACGACGCGCCGAACCGGATGCGTCTGCTCGCGCACCGCGCGGATGAGGCCCGGCAGCAGCCGGGCGCCGTCGTGCGCGACGATCACGGCGGTGACGACGGTGACGACGTTACGGAGGTGCCCAGAGCTCTGTGACACTGAGCTGGGTGACACGGAGTTAGGTGACACCGGGTTCTGTGACGCTGCGTTCTGTGACAAGGGTCCTGTCTGGTGGCCTGGGCGACAGCGCCCCGCACGGCTACCCGCCCGGCAAGAGCGCGTGGACTACGTGAACG
>Ga0070698_100010074_pt1 | contig 10094 bp, 5 predicted proteins | sample KBSK1502metaG_FD_65477 | JGI IMG/M metagenome (GOLD analysis project Ga0070698, IMG submission 65477) | Corn, switchgrass and miscanthus rhizosphere microbial communities from Kellogg Biological Station, Michigan, USA - KBS K1-50-2 metaG | ecosystem: Host-associated > Plants > Roots >... | reverse complement strand
GCCGGAGTCGATGCTCCGCGCATACGGCGCGTTCGAGCTGGCCATCGGCCTGCTGGGACTCGGTATTTCCGCTCTCCTGCCCCACCTCGGTGAGATTTCCGCGCGCGTATCCTCCTATTCACGCGATGCGGGCGGCTGGTATGTCCTCTCGGCTTCCTCCTATGCGGCTCGCGGAGCCATCGCCATCGTCCTGCTGTCGCCGATCACGCTCTTGATGGGAGGAACGCTGACGCTGCTGATTCGCCATCTGGTGCGGCGAGACCTGGATATCGGAAGCTGGCGCATTGCGCTGCTCTATGCCGTCAATACCTGCGGTGCCGCCGCAGGCTGCTTCCTGACCGATTTCGCGTTCATCCCGGCATACGGTCTCCTCCGCACGCAGATCGTCGCCGCAGGCCTCAACGTCGTTGCAGCCCTGGGCGCGTTCTGGCTCGCGTCCGTCGCAAAATCCCAAACCCCAAATCCCAAATCCCAAATCCCAAGTCGCGTATCGCACATCCCGAATCCCGAATCCCGAATCCCGAATCCCGTTGTCTTGGCCAGCGTTGCGCTCGCGCTTACGGGATTCGCGGCGATGGGCATGGAGATCGTCTGGTTCCGCCACTTCAGCATTTTGCTCGGCGAGTTCCGCGCCGTCTTCTCGCTCCTCCTGGCGGTCATTCTGCTCGGCATCGGCATCGGCTCGCTCGCCGGAGGGTTCGCGCACCGGCGGATCGCGAAACCCGCGCAGTGCCTGATCGTCGTGCAAGGGGTGTTTGTTGCCTCGACCCTGCTCGGATTCGCGCTCGCCAATGCGGAACAGATCAGGAATGCCGTAACAGACTACGCGGCGCGTCACGCAGCAACGGGAGGCCTGGTCAGCGCGCCGGATTGGACGCGCACGTTGGCCGATCTGTGGTTCAACGCGAAACCGATCCTGCTCGTCGTCGGTCTTCCCGCCGTGCTCATGGGCTTTTCGTTCCCGTTGGCGAATGCGGTCATCCAGCGCACGGAACGTTCAGTCGGCCGCCGCGCGGGCATTCTCTACCTGTCCAACACGGTCGGCGCCGTCTGCGGTTCCCTGGCCGCCGGTTTCCTGCTCCTGCCGACGCTCGGGATCCAGAGGAGTGCCACTGTCCTGACGACCGCAGCGGCGCTCGCAATTGTGCCGCTTGCCGCGGTGGCGTTCGGCGGGTCCGACCACCTCCGCTCGCTTCGCGAGCTACGGCGGTCCGCCGTAGCCCTGGCGAAGGCGGAAAAAAACCGCCGAGCCCCATTGGCCGCTTCACTGCTCGTCTCCGGCGTCGCGCTTGGGGTATGGCTGCTCCTGCCCTCGGATTACGTGCTCAACAGGGCACTGCTGTTTCCGGTGCAGCGCGCGTACACCGTGAGCGAAGGCATCACCGAGCTGATTGCGGTGACCGACGGTCCGGACGGAGGACGCGTGCTGGTGACCAACGGCCATCCGATGTCGTCAACTGAGCTGCTGTCGCAGCGCTACATGCGCGCGATGGCGCATATCCCTCTGCTGACGATCGACAATCCTGAATCGGTCCTGGTGATCTGTTACGGCGTCGGCAACACCGCACAGGCCGCAACGCTGCATCCGTCCGTCCGACGTGTCGAGGTCGTCGATCTCTCCAGGCATGTCCTCGATCATTCGAGCTACTTCAAGGACACGAATGGAGATGTGCTGAACGACCCGCGCGTGGCCGTCTTTGTCAACGACGGGAGGCACCACCTGCAGATGCAGCCCGCGGCGTCGTACGACCTGATCACGCTGGAGCCACCACCGATCGTGCACGCTGGAGTCGCCGCGCTCTATTCGAAGGAGTTTTACGAGAGGGCCCGGACGCGCCTCAAGCCGAAGGGCTACATGAGCCAGTGGCTGCCTGCGTACGGAGTCCCGCAGACGATGATCCTCTCGATGACTCGCGCGTTCGTCGATGTCTTCCCCAACGCGGTGCTGCTCTCAGGCGCCTCGTCAGACTTACTGCTGATCGGCTCGAACGACGCGAGCGTCGAAATCGATCCAGGACGGTTGACCACGGCGCTGGCGCGAGCTCCGAGGGTGCACGCGGATCTGCAGCGGCTGGACCTTGGAAGCCCGCGCGAGATCGTCGGCATGTTCGTCGCCTCGGCGCAGACGCTGGTAAGAGCGACCCGGGACGCGGCGCCGGTCACCGATGACCGTCCGATCCAGGAGTACGGCAAGAGATCCCTTCTGGACGTAGACGAAGGACTGCCGCCGTCTATCGTCGATCTGAGCGACGTAGAGTCCTGGTGCCCGAGTTGTTTCGTCGATGGAAAACCTGCGCCGCTCGTCGAAGGACTCGACACCTATCTGGCGCTGATGAATCTTGCCTATACGGCGCGTCCCGTCGGCGTCGCTCGCACGGTACCTGAGAGCACGCCGACGCGCGCGATCGCCGGCAGCGGCTACCTCGGAGCGATGATTCCCGCATCCCCGAATGTGGATGCCGTGCTCAACGCCGCCTTCACAGAAAAGTATCAACATGCCACTGACCTTCTGGAGCAGCGGCAGTTCAAGGAGGCGGTCGACGAGTTTCGCAAAGCGCTTCTGCTGACGCCCGATTCGGTCCAGGCCCACAACAATCTCGGCATTGCGCTCGCGTCTGTCGGCAGGCTGGATGAAGCGATCGATCAGTTCAAGCAGGCATTGGCGGTGCAGCCCGATTTCGAAGACGCAAAGCGTAATCTGGCAACCGCGCTGGAGAAGCTCCGTAGAGGCGGACCTTCAGGTCCGCCTGGATGAGGGAGGCCGTAATTTCACCGTGGAAACGGGCCACACAGACTCAGAGACACGGAGGTTTGATGTTCTCTGTGTCTCTGTGGCTTGTGACAGTGGGCGGGTGCCAAAAGGACCCGCCCTCTTACTGCAAGCTGCCTGCTGGCTAGAACTTGTACCGAATCCCCAGTTCCGCCTCCTGGCGTGCTCCGGCCACCGAGTACGTGCCGAACGTGTTCGACAGCGAGTTGTTGACGAAGGCCCCTCCTGTCCCTCCGATGAGGTTGTCGCGGCCGAACAGATTCACCACCTGCGCGCTGAACTCGACGCTCTGCGCGCCGCGAATCGCGAAGGAGCGACTGACGCGCACGTCAAAGCGGTTGTAATTGCTCGTTTGGATCTGGCTCGCGGGAATCGGTGCCATATTTCTGACTGCTCGCCACGCGTTCACGAGTCCGAGCAGCTTCGCGGTCCCCGCACTGTCCCGCCCTGCCATGTTGGTTGTGACACCCGGCACCAGGTCGATGGTCCCGTCGCCTGTGAGGTCGACACCGCTGAGGGCGTCAAACGGCAGGGCCGACCGAATCGTCCACACCGCGCCCGCCGTCAGACCGAACGGAAGCCGGGCTGAGCCGCTTGCGACCAGCGTGTGCTTGCGACCACTGTGCCCGGTCTGGAGCTCGGGATGGTAGTAGTCGAGAATGTTCGCCACGTTGTCCGTCGTCCATTCGCGGCTGTAGGACACGATGTACTGATAGTTGCTGGCGAAGCGCTTGTCGAGGCGAACGTACAACGCGCGATAGTCGTGCCACCCGTTCGACGTCAGCTGGGTGATGTTCCCCCAGTTGGCAAGCGGGCGCCGCGCGTTGAGCTGCGCCGTCGTGAACGTCGCGACCGTCGCCGCCTGCGCCGCAGTCAGGGTCGCGAAGTCGTACACATCAGCCGGTTGATTGATGTTCTGGGTCCGCGAGATGTTCCGCAGGTTGGTGTAGACGCCATCGATGTGGATGGCCAGACTCGGCTGCAGTTGCTGCGAGAAACCGGCCGTGAACGTGTCGCCAAACGCGTTCTTGATCCGGTCGTCGAGGATGTTGACGTTCGGTCGCGCATTAACCGTCAAGAACGCCTGCGGTGACAACCCACCGTACGGATCCGGATACGATGGATTCGTAATGCTGATGGTGTTTTGCAACAACGTGTCTGCCTCGTTTCGCAGCGAGCCTCCCGAGATGTATTGGAAGAAGCGACCATAGGCGGCCCGCACCAGGTGCCTTCCGTCGTTTGCGAGATCCCATGCGACACCAACGCGCGGCCCGAAGTTGTTGTTTTCGCCGCGCGTCTTCGGATCGATCAGGGTATGCAGCGACTCACGGCCCGTGAAGTCGAACTTGTAGTTGAGGGAGTGGTACTGGATGTCATACCGCACGCCCACGTTGAGCGTGAGATTGCGCAGTGGCCGCCACTCGTCCTGAACGTACGCGTTGAACCAGTGCTGCTCCAGCCGCCGTGAATTTGCCGGGAACGAGGAGGTGAACGTTCTCGGATTTCTCAGGTTCGCGATCGCTGTCTTCGATCCGTCGAAGAACTGGTCCTCGCTGAACGTCCACGTGCCGACGTTGGGGGCGTTGTCCTCAGGCGAGATGAACCGTTCGGTTGCTCCACCGAACTTCCAATCATGCGCGCCGCGGGAGAACGTGAAGTCATCCTTGATCTCGAAACGGTTCGTCCACTGGATGCTGCCGCTGGTGGACCCCCAATGCATGGCCGGGAAGTTGTAGACCGGCGTGTAGAGTGCGAACCGCTCTGCAGGGAACGCGCCCGGCGTCTGCCACAGCGCGGTTCCTGGAGGTCCAGTCTGATTGCGCAGCCGCGCCGGCCACTGCACCCGCAACTCGTTCAAGCTTCGGGAGCTGATCACCCAGTTGTGCCCCGTCACGGCGGTGTCACGCGGCGACTGGACGTAATTGCCTAGAAACGACGCGTTGGTGCCACCGCAGCTTTCGCAGTCGATGTGCTCCCAGTCAAGGCCATACCGGACGAACAGGCTCTGCGACTGGTTGATCTGGACATCAACGCGCCCGAAATACTTCCGCCGCAGGTAGTTGGTCGGGAACGTGCCGTGGAGCGCGCCGTAGAACTGCGGCTGCCCGCTGTTGACGGTGAAAGACTTCTTTTCCTTCCCTATTTCGATGGCGCCAAAAAAATGCATTCGGTCTTTGATGATCGGTCCACCGATTCCGAAACCGGATTGGTAGCGGCGATAGGGCGGCTTCCCCGCGCCGACGTTCTCCTGGTCCCTCGTGATCGCGTTGAGGCTGCTGTCCTTGACATACTCGCCCGCCTCACCGCTGAACCGGTTCGTTCCGCTCCTGGTGACCGTGCTGACCAGACCCGCCACATTTCCACCGTGCTCCGCGGACGCCTGCGCGATGTTCACCCGGAATTCCCGAATTGCCAGCTGCGGCATTTCCGCATGCTGCTGACCGGAGTTGGGCGAGCGGTTCTCGGAGCCGTCAACGAAGTAGGCGTTCATCTGATTGTTGATCTGGCCCGCGCCGATGTTCGCCTGCGAACGCCGGACCTGCGTGTTGTCCATGTTCGTGCCTGGAAGCAACAGCACCAGGCTGGCCGGCGCCCGATTTTCCATCGGCAGGGTATCGATCTGCTCCTGGGTGATGACCTGCGCGACCTCCGCTTTCGTGACCTCGATCACAGGCGCCTCGCCCGTCACCGTGACGGTCTCCTGGAGATTCTGCACCTGCATCTTGAGGTCCTGCTTCAACTGCAGGCCGATCGTCACGACGAGGCGGCCGACCACGACGGTCGCAAATCCCTGCAGCTCCGCCCTCAGCTCGAACGTGCCCGGCTGAAGACCGTTGAAGCGGTACTGGCCGTTGGGCTCGCTCACCGTGCTCCGCGTCACACCGCTCTCGGTGTTGCGCAGCGTAAGCGTCACGCCCGGGAGCACAGCGTCCTGTGCGTCCGCCACGGTCCCCTCGATCACGCCTCCCGACTGCGCCGCGGCCGGGAGCGCGGATCCCAACGCCACAACGAGCAGCAAAGCGAGCAGACCTACCTGCCGTAGAAGCCCGGACAACATTCTGCGTTCTCCCTTCTGCGAACCGTACACAAGCGGATAAATTGATGGCTGCTGACGGGTGAAGACCCCCGTTGCGGCACACCATGTGCCGACCACACGAGTTTGTCAAGCGCCGCCTTCGCCGCCTGGCGGCTTCGGCGAGCCCAGGAATTGGTGGCTTACCGCGCCGAAGCTCGATGCGTCCAGCGAGCGAAGGGGCTTGCCGCGCCGAAGCTCGATGCGTCCAGCGAGCGAAGGGGCTTGCCGCGCCGAAGCTCGATGCGTCCAGCGAAGCGGGCTTGCCGCGCCGAAGCTCGATGCGTCCAGCGAAGCGGGCTTGCCGCGCCGAAGCTCGATGCGTCCAGCGAGCGAAGGCGGGTGTAGACTGCCAACCTCGTGATGCGGAGGAACCTGCTCGTGAGACGCGCCTGTATCGGTCTGATCCTGTGTGGATGCTTGGTGGGGGCGGTGCATTCCCAGAGCACAAGCCTTCCGCTCTGGGCGTACGGCTACATTACGCCTCCGGCAGCGCCCGGCGACTATTCGAACAAATGCCTCGAACGGCCAAGCGGCTGCGACAGGCCTGGTGGCCTCCCGGTTGATCCGCAGAACACGCTCAGGCACCTGGCGGGAAGCGACCGCACTTTCACCGTGGCGCAGATCAACTCTCGCTATGACCCCGCCGACTGGTTTCCCAACGACCATCCGCCGATGCCCGACATCGTCGCGCACGGCAAGGAGTCGATCGGCGCGAGGGCGTGTGGGATCTGCCACCTGCCGAACGGCAAGGGCCTGATGCAGAACGGCGGCGTCGCGGGTCTCCAGGCTGACTACATCCTTCAGCAGCTGGCCGACTTCAAGAGCGGCAAGCGGCACAGCGCGGATCTGAACAAGGCCAACGCGTTCGAGATGCAGGCCATCGCGAGAAATCTCACCGACGCTGAGGCGGAGGCGGCCGCCGCCTACTTCTCCTCCCTGAAGTTCACCAAGTGGGTCCGGGTGATCGAATCCACGACGGTGCCGAAGTTCACCGCGACGGTCAATGGCCTGTTCCTGAAGGACGAAGGAACGGACACGTTGCCGCTCGGCAATCGCGTGGTTGAGATGCCGGAAAGCACCTACGACACCAACATCCTGAGGAACCCGCGATCAGGGTTCGTTGCGTACGTGCCGGTGGGCAGCCTGAAAAAAGGCGAGACCCTCGTCACGACCGGCGGCGAAACGTATGTCGGCGGGAAGCCGGTGAAGGGACCGACGCTGGAGTGCGGAACGTGTCACGGTCCTGATCTGCGTGGCCGCGAGATGAGGGAGGGTGGTTTCGCGCCACCGATTGCCGGCCGATCGCCCAGCTACCTGGCGCGTGCGCTGTACGACTTCAAGCTTGGCGGCCGGAGCGGCAACGCCGCGCGGATCATGACGCCGACGGTGCAGAACCTGAGCGAGAACGACGTGATCGCGATCGTTGCGTACGTCGCCTCGCTGGAACCGTAGTCAGCGGAACTCCCAACTACCAATTGGGAGTTATTTCAGTTGAGCGGCCGCAGAAGCCACGGCCGCGGTGGCGCACTTCTCATCCGCTTCCTGCGTCGGCCCGCCGCTGATCCCGAGACCACCGATCTTGTCGGTGCCGATCATGATCGGGAGCCCGCCGCCCAGGGGGACGATGTCGAACAGGAAGCGCTGTCCCGAGAGATCGGTCGCTCCATTGGTGCGCTTGGCGACCTCCATCGAAGGGACGCCGAAGGTTCGCGCCGTGTAGGCCTTGCGCCGCGCCAGATCGGCGTTGTGCGGATTGGCGGTATCGGCGCGCAGGAGCACTTTCAGATCGCCGGCGCGATCGACTACCGCGGCGGTCACATCGAAACCGTCGGCCTTGCAGGCGGCGATCGCCGCGCTGGCCATGCTCGTGGCGAGCTGCAACGAGATGTTGCGCTCCATGAGCACCTGGCCCTGCACAGGGAACGAGGCTGCACCGGCGAACGCGAGGATCACAAAGGTTGATTTGAAACGCACTATCAGCCTCCTATCATGGATGTTTGCCGGATGTCGGCGCGTCACTTCGCAGTGGGACTGTCCTTCTCGACGACCCATGCCTGCCGGCAAGCCAGCATGATGTCCAGGTAGCGCGCCGTCTTCGCCTTCCCGAGGACGTACGGATTGGGTCCGTTCGGATTCTTCCGGATCTCCGCCATCTTCGCGAGACCATCGCTCATCGTCAGCGGGTGGCTGTTGAAGACCATTTCCGGCATTTCCTTCTTGAAGTAGTCGTTGATGATGTGCTCGAAGGCCTTCCACGACGCATTGTCAGGCACCTGGAGCGCGCCGGCCGGGACCAGCCACACGCGCCGCGTGCCGTGGTCCATCACAGGCACGCTCATCATGATCGTGCCGGGCGTGTGCCCCGGATAGATCCCGAACCGGATCGTCGCGTTCCCCAGCGTCAACGTGTCTCCGTCATTGATGATCCTGTCGCGCTTCGGCAGCACACGATTCCTCGCCGCTTCGCTTGCGTTAGGCCCCGGCGGTCGCGCGATCAGATCCCAGTCGGCGGCCGTCATCATCACCGGCGTGTTGAAGTGCTCCTGGAAGTACGGCGCGCCGCCGAAGTGATCGGCGTGTCCGTGCGACAAGACGATGTACTTGATGTTGGCCGGATCGAGTCCCAGCTGCTTCAAGCCGGGAACGAGTACCTCTTCGGCCTCCTTGGGGTTGTTGAGGGTATCGAAGAGGATCAGCCCGGCCCCCGTGTCGAGCGTCCAGGTGCCCACCTGCTCGAAGCCGACGTAGTACAGATTGTCGAAAACCTTGAGCGGATCGACTTTCTGCATCGGCCGCCGGTCGGGCTCGCGCGCAGGACCTCCGGGGAGGCAGGCGTCGGTCGCTTCCGCCTTCAGGTCGTCCTTCGCGATCGCCATGGCCCGCGCGATCAGATCCTGCGCCGCCTTCGAGTTCGCGATCTCCGGCTGCGGGGCGCCCCTCTGTGCCCGGGCTTCAACCGACCACGCGGCAACGAGCGCTGCGATTGCGCACGCGACCAGATATCTGCTCTTCATACGATGCTCCTGCCTACAGGTCGCGTAACGAACACTCCCAGATCCAACTCCCAATTCCCAAGGGGCCGCCGCGCGTGTATTTGTCTGATTTAGAACGCAGGCCGGGATGGAAACAAACTCCCAATTCCCAATGCCCAATTCCCAAGATGAATGCCCGCTCGCCTTGGGAGTTGGAAGTTGGGAGTTCGCGTGCGCGTTAGTTCGTCTTCGCCTTCTCGGTCTTTGCCTTCTCGTCGGCGATGTACTTCACCGCGCCGGCGTGCGCCTCTTTGAGCCACTGGCGCCAGCTCGCGTTGTCGATGAACGGATTGGGATCGCTCGCCTTCTTTTTCGCCGCCATGTCGCGCCGTTCGAGCAACCCGCCGTTCGAGTACGGATAGCTGTTCAAGTAGCTGTGAACGTTGACGGCGACCTGCACATCCGGGAACTCTTTTTCGAGGCGCTCGACGCTGGCGAGGAACTCGGTCCCGCCCTGGACGCCATTGCGCGGTCCGGGTCCACCGAACACGAGGGCCTTGTACGGCTTCTTGCTGTCAAAGGCGGTGAACGTGTACGTCAGGGACCCGGGTGTGTGTCCCGGCATGATGTACACCTTCAGCTCCGTGTCGCCAAGCTTCACGGTGTCGCCTTCCTTGAGCACGAGGTCGCGCTTCGGCGGCGCATCGCCCGGGTCCCGGCTTCCGCGGCCGGCTGAGGCCGCGGCAGCCATGAAGTCCCAATCGGCAGCTGACAGGCCGACACGGGCGCCGGACAGCGCCTGAATCTTGTTCGCTCCGCCAAAGTGATCGAGGTGGCCGTGGCTCAGAAGGATGTACTTGATGTTCTTCGGATCGAACCCGACCTTCCGGACGTTTTCGATGACCGTATCGACGTACGGCTCCTGCGCCGCGTCGATCAGGATCAAGCCCTGCGAGGTCGGGATGAGCCACACCGACACAGAACCGATGCCGACGTAGTACAGGTTGTCCATCACCTTGAACGGCGCAATCTTCTGATACTCGACGTTCTTGCTCTGGCTGCCGCGGTAGCTCTGGCTCAGTGACTCACCCGGAGCCGGACCAGCCTGCTGCGCGAGCAGCGCACCCGTGGCCAGCACAATCAGGGCGAACGTCGCCACTCGTGTCGCGATTCTCATCATTCCTCCTACAAACTTTCTTATGGGACCCCGCGAAGGGTACCACCCTCCCCGGGCAAGTCAAGGAGTACGGCCCTCAAGCCACGAAGACGTGACAAC